>Ga0302320_10000107_pt1 | contig 169284 bp, 157 predicted proteins | sample Bog_T0_3_FD_202130 | JGI IMG/M metagenome (GOLD analysis project Ga0302320, IMG submission 202130) | Peat permafrost microbial communities from Stordalen Mire near Abisko, Sweden - Bog_T0_3 | ecosystem: Environmental > Terrestrial > Soil > Wetlands > Peat | place: Sweden: Abisko, Stordalen... | reverse complement strand
GAGACGGGGAACCGTCACTACGCGCACGTGGATTGCCCGGGTCACGCCGATTACATCAAGAACATGATCACCGGCGCGGCGCAGATGGACGGCGCGATTCTGGTGGTTGCGGCGACCGACGGTCCGATGCCGCAGACCAAGGAACACGTATTGCTGGCGCGCCAGGTTGGCGTTCCTTCGATCGTTGTGTTTCTGAACAAGTGCGACGCGGTGGAAGATCCGGAGCTGATCGACCTGGTGGAGATGGAAGTTCGGGAACTGTTGTCGAAGTACAAGTTCCCGGGCGACGACCTGCCGGTGATTCGCGGCTCGGCCCTGGGCGCGCTGAACGGCGAGCCGGAATGGGAAGCCAAGATTGACGAGCTGATGGCGGCGGTGGATTCGTATATACCGCGTCCGGCGCGTGCGATTGATCAGCCGTTCCTGATGCCGATTGAAGACATCTTCTCGATCTCGGGCCGCGGCACGGTGGTTACGGGCCGTATTGAGCGCGGCAAGGTGAAGGTTGGCGAGGAAGTTGAGATTGTGGGCTTCCGCGACACGCGCAAGACGGTTGTAACGGGCGTGGAAATGTTCAAGAAGCAGCTGGACGAAGGTCTGGCGGGCGACAACGCGGGTCTGTTGCTGCGCGGTATCGGCAAGGACGACGTGGAGCGCGGGATGGTGTTGGCGAAGACGGGCTCGATTACGCCGCACACCAAGATCAAGGGTGAAGTTTACATTCTGTCGAAGGACGAAGGCGGCCGTCACACGCCGTTCTTCAACGGCTACCGTCCGCAGTTCTACTTCCGGACGACGGACGTGACGGGCGTTGCGAAGCTGCCGGAAGGCGTCGAGATGGTGATGCCGGGCGACAACGTTACGCTGGAGATCGAGCTGATTACGCCGGTTGCCATGGAAAAGGGCCTGCGCTTCGCAATTCGCGAAGGCGGGCGCACCGTGGGCGCCGGAACGATCTCGGAAATTCTGTAGAAATTAAGGTGGGCGCCCGCGATGGGCGCCCGCAGTATTCACTCTGCATAAATAAAAGAAGTCGCGGCGACTATAAGACCGCACGATCTTTGAGGGTTCAAACAGTGATTGGCAAAGAAAGAATCCGCATCCGGTTAAAAGCTTACGATTATCGCGTTCTGGACCAGTCCACGGGCGAGATCGTAGAGACGGCGCGCCGTACGGGCGCACAGATTGCCGGCCCGATTCCACTGCCGACGGTCAAGAATAAATACTGCGTGCTGCGTTCGCCGCACGTGGACAAGAAGTCGCGTGAGCAGTTTGAAATTCGCACGCACAAGCGTCTTCTTGATATTCTGGAACCGACGCAGCAGACGGTCGACGCATTGATGAAGCTTGATCTTCCCGCCGGTGTCGACGTCGAAATCAAGGCTTACGGTAAAGAACACAAATAAAAGCGGCTCCGCGCCCTGAGCGCGAAGCCCTCACAGTGCCCCTGCGCAAACGACGCGCGGGCATGATGGAGAAGAAAATGTCAGTAAACGGAATTCTCGGCAGGAAAGTCGGCATGACGCAGCTTTTCGATGACAAGGGTGACGTTCGCCCGGTCACCGTGCTGCAGGCAGGCCCCTGCGTAATCACCCAGTTGAAGACCGCGCTGACGGACGGCTATGACGCCGCCCAAGTCGGCCTGGTTGAATTTGTGAAGGACTCGCGCCTGACCAAGGCGATGAAGGGCCACTTCGAAAAGCACAACCTTCCCCCGGTGAAGTTCATGAAGGAATTTGCCGTGGTGGAGGATGAGGCGGGCGCTGACTGGAGCGTAAAGGTCGGCGACAAGATCCTGGTGGACCTGTTCGACGGCACGAAGTTTGTGGACATTACGGGCACGAGCAAGGGACGCGGCTTTGCGGGCGTAGTAAAGCGCCACAAGTTCGCCGGCGGTCCGGGCGCGCACGGCCACATGTTCCAGGTGCAGGGCTCGATTGGCGCATCGTCGTATCCGTCTCGCGTTTTCCCAGGCACCCGCATGAGCGGCCACATGGGCGACGTCACGGTAACGACGCGCAACCTGCGCGTGCTGGGCGTGGACAAGGAAGAAAATCTGCTGGTGGTGGAGGGCGCGGTGCCGGGTCACAGGAACGGCTACCTAGTCATCACGAAGGCGAAGAAGCCACCGAGAGAGCGTCGTGGATTCAGCGGCGAGGGCACGGCCGTCAACCCGTTGAAGGCCTCCAAGCGCGCCGCAAAGGGTAAGTAAATTCGCTTCCCCGGCGGAACATAGCTGCCGGGGAGCGCAAGTTTTATCACGAAACCTTTCCGCGGATGCATATTGACGGAAGGCAACCAAAAGGGACGCCGAAGATGCGGACCTGTAAAGGAAACGAAATGGCTACCATTGATGTTCTGAACCTGGCCGGCCAGAAAGTGGGATCGCTCGAACTCGCCGAGGAAGTATTCGGCGTAGTGAACGAGGATCTGCTCTGGGAATCCGTCCAGCATTATCGTGCGGCGCTTCGCGCCGGCACGCACGCCACCAAGAACAAGAAACTTGTTTCTGGTTCCGGCAAAAAGCTCTGGCGGCAGAAGGGTACGGGCCGCGCCCGCGTGGGCAGCGTCCGTTCGCCAATCTGGCGTCATGGCGGCACGGTCCACGGACCTCAGCCCCGCTCGTATGACTACGCTTTCCCGCGCAAGAAGCTGCTGGGCGCATTGCGCTCGGCGCTGGCGGCAAAGCTGGCCGACGGCAATCTTGTGGTGATCGATACGCTGGAGCTGAAGGAAGCCAAGACCAAGACCTTCCGCGAGGCGCTCACCGGATTGAAGTTCAAGAAGACCGCACTGGTGGTGGAAGCCGGCGCGAACCTGAATCCGAACCTGGAGCTTTCGACGCGCAACATTGCGGGCGTTGAGATGCTGTACGGTCCCGAGGTTCACCCCTATCATCTGCTTCGCCATGAACTGGCTGTGTTCTCGCAGGCGGCATTGGAAAAGCTGCAGAGCTCGCTGAAGGCCTCGGCGCCGAAGCGTAAGGCGGAGGTGGAGAATGTCTAAGTCCCCTTACCAGATCGTCCGCAAGCCCGTGATCACGGAAAAAGGATTGGGCGTCAAGGAGACCGAGAACACGCTGGTGTTCCAGGTAGCCGCGGATGCGACCAAGACGGAAATCAAGGAAGCCGTGCAAAAGGCCTTTAAGGTCAAAGTTGCCGGCGTCCGCACTGCCAACTTCCTGGGTAAGGAGCGCCGCCGGGGCAAGTTTACCGGCTTCCGCCCCGACTGGAAGAAGGCCTATGTACGGCTTGCCGAGGGCGAGAAGATGCCCGAGTACGCGCAGAACCTGTAGCGTTTACAGGTAAAAGCTGCGCGGCATAAGCTCAGCGACGGGTACGGTCCGAAAGATGGACCTTCCGGTCTCTGACGCCAGGCCGAAGCGGCCGCGAATAGAAACGCGGCGCCGCCGGACGGGAGAAAGAAACCCTATCTGTCCGGCTCAAGCGATCCCGCCAGAAGAACGGCCGGGATCTGGAAGAGAAGAACTATGGCGATCAAGACTTACAGACCGATCACACCGACACTGCGTTTCAAGACCTCGCAGGTCAACGACGATCTGACGACGAACCGGCCGCACAAGCCGCTGACGGAACCGAAGAAGCGCTCGGGAGGCCGCCGCAATTCGGGCGACTTGACGATGTGGCATCGCGGCGGCGGTCACAAGCGCAAGATCCGCGTGATCGACTTCAAGCGCGACAAGCAGGGCATTCCTGCCGTGGTCGCGACCATCGAATACGATCCGAACCGCTCGGCGCGCATTGCGCTGCTCAGCTACGCCGATGGCGAAAAGCGTTACATCCTGCAGCCGGTTGGTTTGCAGGTGGGCGCCAAAATCATCAGCGGTCCCGAAGCCGACATCCTGGTAGGCAATGCTCTTCCGCTGAAGAACATTCCGGCCGGCACGATCGTGCATAACATTGAGCTGAAGCCCGGCAAGGGCGCGCAAATGGCGCGTTCGGCTGGAGCGCAGGCGCAACTGGTAGCCAAGGAGGGCGAATATGCCCTGCTGAAGCTGCCTTCCGGCGAAACTCGCAAGGTGCTGGTGGATTGCATGGCGACAGTGGGACAGGTAGGCAATACCGATCACGAGAACATCTCGCTCGGTAAGGCTGGCCGCAACCGCTGGCTGGGCAAGAAGCCGGTCAACCGTGGTGTGGTCATGAACCCGGTGGATCACCCGCACGGCGGTGGTGAAGGCAAGACCTCTGGCGGCCGTCATCCGGTTACGCCCTGGGGACAGCCGACGCGCGGCTACAAGACCCGTAACAACAAACGGACCGACAAGTTCATCGTGTCGCGTCGCGGCAAGTAGGGAAGGAAACCATGGCACGTTCGACGAAAAAAGGGCCGTTTGTAGACACGCACCTGATCGTGAAGATCGAGGGGATGAACGCGCGCGGCGAGAAGAAGGTGCTGCGCACCTGGTCGCGCCGTTCCACCATCACTCCGGACATGCTTGGGCACACCATTGCGGTACACAACGGAAGGAAGTTCATTCCGGTGTATGTATCGGAAAACATGGTTGGGCACAAGCTCGGCGAATTCAGCTTCACCCGCACCTTCAAGGGGCACTCGGTGAAGTCCGCCGCGGAGACCTCGGCCAAGCCGGCGAGATAGCAGCGGGCGGGATCGGGTTCACCGGTAATTGAAAAGTATGGGCGTCCGCAGAGGGCGTCCGCGAATGAGATCTGAAGGGAAGAGAACATGGAATTCACAGCGAAAGCCCGGTACATGCGGATCTCTCCGCAGAAGGCGCGCCTGGTGCTGGGCCTGATCAAGGGCAAGCGGGTTGAAGCAGCGCTGAACACGCTGGCGTTCACGAACAAAGGCATTGCGCCAGCGGTGTTGAAGCTGCTGCGCTCGGCCTTGGAAAACGCCAGCTACCTGAGCGCCGAAAAGGGCCTCGATGTCGATCTTGACAATCTGTACGTCAAGAACGCAATCGCCAACGAAGGTCCGCGCATGAAGCGCATCCGCCCGGCTCCGATGGGCCGCGCGTACCGCTACCAGCGCCGCATGGCGCATATCGAAATCGAGCTGGCCGAGAAGAATAAGGCCGTCGCTACGACCGATGCCGAGACTGTGGCAGCGCCGGTGAAAAAAGCCGTCCGCAAGCCAGCAGTCAAGAAGGCCGCCGCCAAGAAGACAGTTGCAAAAAAGAAGACGGCGCCGAAAAAGGCAAAGAAGTAGGCTGTCCGCGTACAGCGGAGCTTAGATCACGGGATCGAGTTTGATCCAATTCAGCGGCGGCGCCAGGGTTTAGACCCGAGTAAGCTGCCGGCAGAGAGACGAAGAAATTATGGGACAGAAAGTCCATCCTTACGGATTCCGACTCGGCTACACCAAGCCGTGGAAGTCGCGCTGGTACATGGATCGCGACTATGACAAGTTCCTGATCGAGGACATCAAGCTGAAGGCGGAGCTGAAGGACAAGCTCAAGTCGGCAGGCGTGAGCTCGATTGAAATCGAGCGCCCGGGCAACAAGCTGCGGATCATCATCCGTACGGCCCGTCCGGGCATCATCATCGGCCGCAAGGGCGCCGAAATCGACAAGCTGAAGGGCGATCTGCAGAAGAAGACCGGCCGCGACGTGTTTGTCGATATTCTGGAAGTCCACAAGCCGGAACTGGACGCTCAGCTGGTGGCCGAGTCGATTGCGCTGCAGTTGGAAAAGCGCGTTGGCTTCCGCCGTGCGATGCGCAAGAGCGTGGATTCGGCGCTGCGTTTCGGCTGCAAGGGCATCAAGGTCCGCGTGTCGGGCCGCCTGAACGGCAACGAAATCGCGCGCTCGGAGTGGTATTTGCAGGGGCGTTTGCCGCTGCACACGCTGCGCGCCGACATCGATTATGGTTTTGCCGAAGCGCACACGACGTATGGACTGATCGGGGTGAAAACCTGGGTGTACAAAGGCGAAATCCTTCCCCAGAAACGCCGCGAGCCGTCCACGGCGACCGCTGGACTTTAAGCAAGCAGCCGGCAGGTTTCTCCAGACGCCAGTTCCTGGAGAGACAGTGGTAAAGCCGGCAGGCACGCCTGCGGATTGGGTGGCCAGAACTTGAACCTGGCAATTGGAAACTGCTTATGTTGATGCCGAAGAAAGTCAAGTACCGCAAGCAGCAACGCGGTCGTATGTGCGGCAAAGCCTGGCGCGGCTCAGAGCTGTCGTTTGGCGATTTTGGCTTGAAGGTTATGGAGCCGGGCTGGATCACCGACCGGCAGATTGAAGCGGCTCGCGTGGCGATGACCCGTTTCATCAAGCGCGGCGGCAAGATCTGGATCCGCGTATTCCCCGACAAGCCGGTCACCAAGAAACCAGCCGAAACCCGTATGGGAAAGGGCAAGGGCGCGCCGGATCACTGGGTTGCCGTTGTCCGTCCGGGCAAGTTGCTGTTTGAGATGGAGGGCGTTTCGGTTGCGGACGCGCAGGAAGCAATGCGCCTGGCTTCGCACAAACTGCCCTTGATTACGAAGTTCGTAAAGCGCGACGTTCTGGCGCACTAAGAGCCGGACAAGCGTTCCACATTTATTCCGACGCCGGCGGTAAATTCCGCCGGGGGTGAAGAGAAGAGAGCAATGAATTCGGAAAAGATCCGCAATTTAACAGATGCCGAGTTGGCCCATCAGAAGACCGAACTCAGTGAAGAACTCTTCAAGCTGAAGTTCCAGCTCAAAATGGGACAGACCGAGAGCTTGAAGAAGATGCGTGGGCTGAAGAAAGACATCGCCCGCGTAATGACCATTCAGCGCGAAAAGCAGTTGGCCGCAACGAAGACCGGAACGGAGAAGAAGTAGCCATGGCAGAAGAAACGAAAACCGAGAAAACCGCCGGACAGCGCAAGGTCCTGGTTGGCCAGGTCGTTTCGACCAAGATGGCGAAGACGATTGTGGTCGAGGTGAACCGCCAGAAGGCCCATCCTCTCTACCGGCGCGTGGTCAAGCGCTCAAAGAAGTTCTACGCCCACGACGAAGAGCAGACGGCGCGGACGGGCGATTTTGTCCGGATCGAAGAGACGCGTCCGCTGTCCAAGCTGAAGCGCTGGACGCTGAAGGAAATCGTGAAGCGCTCGGCACTTGCCGCCGCCGCGATTGCCGCTGAAAACGCTGCTGCCGCGAAGGAAACACCGGAACAGGCGAGCTAGACGCTGTCGTCGTAGACGACTGAAGGAGATTGCATCATGGCAGTGTTTATGAGGTCCATCCTCGAGGTGGCCGACAACAGCGGAGCCCGCAAGCTGCAGATGATCCTGCCGATTGGCGGATCAACGGGCGTACGCGCCCGGATTGGCGATGTGGTGACGGCGGCGGTGAAAGAAGCTTCGCCGGACGGCACGGTGAAAAAGGGAACGGTCGTGAAGTGCGTGATCGTCCGTACCCGCAAAGAGACACGCCGCAGAGACGGATCGTACATTCGCTTCGACACCAACGCCGCAGTTCTGATCAACGCCGATGGCGAACCGGTCGGAACCCGCGTATTTGGTCCCGTTGCCCGCGAACTTCGTGAGAAGAAGTTTTTGAAGATCGTATCCCTGGCCCCGGAAGTCATCTAGTCCTGGGGCGGCTTCAGCGGCCGCCCTCGGAAGTTCCCCCTGGCGGGGAACGGCCCCAAGAACGCTGAAGGTTTTGAGAGGAAGACATGGCAACCGTTGATATCCGCCATAACGACACCGTAAAGGTGATTGCCGGCCGCGACAAGGGCAAGGAAGGCCGCGTGCTGCGCGTGTTCCCTGGAACGAGCAAAGTGCTGGTCGAGCACGTCAGCATCGTGAAGAAGAACGTGCGTCCGAATCCGCAGAAGCAGATCAAGGGCGGCATCGCCGAGCAGGAATCGCCGATTGCGATCAGCAATGTTCTGCTGGTTTGCGGCACCTGCGGCCCGGTTCGGGTTCGCCACGAAGTGCAGGGCGATAAGAAAGTTCGCGTCTGCGCCAAGTGCGGCAACACGCTGGACAAGAATAAGTAACCACCCCCGAAGCGGCTGACGCCGTTTCAATTGACCGCCTCACGTAACGGTATCCACTCCGGGACCGTGAGAGAAAGCGAAGCAGAACCATGGCAGGAAAAGATCCAAAAGACGCGAAAGCGAAACAGCCGGCGAAGCAGCAGCCCAAGAAGGCAAAGGGCGAAGCCGCCGAGGCTCCCGAGCAGGGATCCAAGCCAGCCCGTCCGAAGCTGAATAACGCCGCTTCGGCCCGTCTGCGCAAGAAATACTTTGAAGAGTTGCGTCCCGCTCTGCTGAAGGAACTGGGCCTGACGAACATCATGGCCGCTCCGAAGCTGGAGAAGGTTGTCATCAACATGGGCGTTGGCGAAGCGACACAGAACGCCAAGGTGCTGGACCCGGCCGTGGCCGAACTGGCACAGATTACCGGCCAGAAGCCGGTTGTGACCCGCGCCAAGAAATCCATCGCCGCCTTCAAGGTGCGCGAAGGGATGCCGATTGGCTGCATGGTCACGCTGCGCGGCGACCGCATGTACGAATTTCTGGACCGCCTGCTGAACGTGGCGCTGCCCCGCGTTCGCGATTTCCGCGGCGTACCGACCCGCTCCTTCGATGGACGCGGCAACTATACGCTCGGCCTGAAGGACCAGTTGATCTTCCCGGAGATCGACTACTCGAAGGTGGATCACCAGAAGGGTATGAACATCACCATTGTGACCACGGCGACGAACGACGAACACGCGCGTGCGTTGCTGAAGGCGATGGGAATGCCGTTCCGGCTGCCCGGCACGAATTAAGTTCCTGCTTCCGGCGGAGGAATACTCCGCCGGGAGCTGGTTGTAAATGAAGGTTGTAAGACGCACTTTCGAGTGCGAGAAGCAGGACGCACCATTGGTGCGAGAGATAAAGGAAACGATGGCCAGAACATCCAGCATCGCCAAGGACAATAAGAAGCCCAAGTTCTCTTCGCGTCAGCACAACCGCTGCAAGCTGTGCGGACGCCCGCGCGCTTATTTGCGCAAGTTCGGCCTTTGCAGGCTGTGCTTCCGCGGACTTGCACTGCGGGGAGAGATTCCTGGGGTTTCGAAGTCGTCCTGGTAGGCGAAGTAGAACCCTGACCCGCGGGGGTGAGCCCCGCACAGGCTGGCACGTGGTCCGAAAAGGGCCGTCCTGCACGAGCAGGAACAGAACGTCGCCGCAGGTTCTTTCCACTGCCGCTCCTGAAACTGGGAGCAGCCGGCGCAAGCCGGTGCAGTATTGCGCAAGGCCAGCACGCGCAAGAAAGAGAACGGGCGAACGAAATCAGGAGATGGAACGATGAGCTTTACCGATCCCGTGGCAGATTTCCTTACCAGAATCCGCAATGGCATCAAGGCCCGGCACCAGAAGGTCGATGCACCGGCTTCCAAGCTGAAGCTTGAGATTGCCCGCGTTCTGAAGGAAGAGGGCTACATCGCCAACTACAAGGCGACGGAAGAGGACGGCAAGAAGGTTGTGCGCGTGTACATCAAGTACAACGCGGACAACGTTGCCGCGATCACCAACATTACGCGCATTTCGCGCCCCGGCTGCCGTGTGTACGTCAACCGCAACGAGATTCCCCGCATTCTGGGAGGCCTGGGCATTGTCGTCCTGACCACTCCGAAGGGCGTACGCAGTGGCAAGCAGGCCCGCAGAGAAGGCGTGGGCGGCGAAGTGATCTGCGAAGTTTACTAACCGTAGCAGCGTGGCCGAAAGATCACCACGCGAGCAGACGAGACCGGTGGATAGCCGGTCCGGAAGCCCACCGCGACGAAATTCGCGGCGGTGCAGGAGAAGAGAATGTCAAGAATCGGCAAGAAGCCCATTCCGTTGCCAAAGGGCGTTACGTACACGGTGGAAGGCAACGTCATCACCGTCAAGGGACCCAAGGGAACCGTCACCAACCATCTTCCGGCCGGTGTCACGCTCGAGACTGAAGAGGGCGTGCTTCTGGTAAAGCGCGAGGACGATTCCAAGGCCGCAGTGCATGGCCTGGTGCGGGCGCTGGTGAATAACGCAGTGGTTGGCGTTACCACCGGCTGGACGCGCGAACTGGAAATCGTCGGCATCGGCTACCGCGCGGAGTTGAAGGGCAAGGGAATCGTGGTCTTCTCCCTAGGTTTTTCACACCCGATCGAGTATCCGCTGCCTACGGGCGTTGAGATGGCGATTGACCCGAAGATGACGAAGCTGACCCTGAGCGGTATTGACCGGCAGAAACTAGGCCAGGTTGCCGCCGAAATGCGCTCGCTGCGTCCGCCCGACCCGTACAAGCAGAAGGGCGTGCGCTACGTTGGCGAGAAACTGAAGAAGAAGGTCGGCAAGACGGGCGCGAAATAAGTTCTCAGGATGAAGCGCACTCGATGCGCCGATTCCAAGCGGTGAGGTTGATACCCCGCCGTTCCCATGTAGGTGCCCGCCGGACGAGAATCCGACGGGCGTCCGCACAACCCTGGCGAAGAAGATTCGCTGGGACAGACCGGTCCCCGGTACCGCAACCCGGGATCAAGGCCGGAGCGAAGGACAAGAAGAATGCTGATTAAAACTTCCAAGAACGCGACGCGCGAGAAGATCCATACCAGGATCCGTAAGAAGCTCGCCGGAACCACCGTGCGCCCACGTCTGAACGTGTACCGTTCGGTCAACCACATCTATGTGCAACTGATTGACGACGCCCAGCACGCGACACTGGTTTCGGCCAGTTCGCTGGAACAGGGCAAGGATGGCAAGAAGCACATTGCCGGCGGCAACATCGCCGCAGCCAAGCAGGTCGGCAAGCTGATTGCCGAGCGCGCCAAAGCCAAGGGCATTGAATCGGTGGTCTTCGACCGCGGCGGGTATCTGTACCACGGGCGGATCAAGGCCGTGGCGGATGCTGCCCGTGAAGGCGGCCTGAAGTTCTAGTTCCGGCGTTTGCGGTTTAGGCGACGGGTACGGGCCAACAGATGGCCCTCCGGTCGCCGACGCCGGGCCGGGGCGCGACAGAGGTAGAGCGGGCGAGGTGCAAACCGTTAGTCCGCATGATTTCGGAGACCGCAAGCGCGGTTTCCAGGAGAATCGACAGCAAATGGCAATCGTCAAGAAAAAGCTCGATGCCGGGAATTACAACCTGAAAGATCAGGTTGTCAACATCAACCGCGTGACCAAAGTGGTCAAGGGCGGCAAGAATATGTCATTCGCGGCCCTGGTCGTGATCGGCGATCCCGCGACCGGCGTGGTTGGTTACGGTTCTGGCAAGGCCAAGGAAGTTCCCCAGGCGATCCGCAAGGGGATTGAATCGGCCAAGAAGAACCTGATCAAGGTCAACCTAACGCAAACTTCGATTCCGCATATCTCGCTGGGCCGCTATGGCTCGGGCCGAGTGCTGCTGAAGCCCGCCCCGGAAGGCACCGGCGTTATCGCCGGAGGCGCTGTCCGCGCGGTGATGACTTCGGTCGGAATCCAGAATGTGCTGACCAAGTCGATCGGCACGACGAACCCGCATAACGTCATCAAGGCCACGTTTGACGCGCTGAAGAAGCTGCGCGACCGTGCCGAAGTGGCGGCGAATCGCGGCAAGTCCGTGGAGGAGCTCTAAACCATGCCACGTCAACGTACAAAGACTCCCAAGGTGGAGGCTCCTGCCGGCACTCGGCTGAAGCTGAAGTGGGTAATTTCGGGCAACAGCACCCCGGCGAATCAGCGGCTGGTGGTTAAAGGCCTTGGCTTTACCCGTCTGAACCAAGTCATCGAACGTGAGGATACACTCTCGATCCGTGGCATGGTGGCGAAGGTGCCGCACCTGATCCAAATTCTGGGCGAATAGTCCGGAGCGGATTCAGAAACGGGCACCTGGCGGGTACGCGGCAGATATGCCGCTCCGGCCACAGGCGTCCGCAAACCGAGTCGCCCGTATAAAGCCGGGCGGCGCCAGGAAACAGCCCGCTTGCCGCGGGGAACACTCCGGGATTCACAGGGAGATGTTCGGCCGTCACAGACGGCCCAAGAGCATGTTTGGCACCATGCAAGGGACAAGATCAATGAATCTGACAACGATTCGCAAGCCAGCCAAGGCGAATGAAAACCGCAAGCGCGTGGGCCGCGGCATGGGCTCCGGCATGGGTAAGACTTCGACCCGTGGACACAAAGGACAGCGTTCGCGTTCGGGTTCGCGCAGTATGCGCGGATTTGAAGGCGGCCAGATGCCGCTACATCGCCGTTTGCCGAAGCGCGGCTTCGTCAACATCTTCAAGAAGGAATTCCAGGTAGTGAACCTGTCGCGTCTGGCTGAGCTGGGCGTGACGGACCTAACTCCGGAAGTTCTCCATGAGCTGGGCGTCATCAGCAAGAAGAATGGACTGATCAAGGTTCTGGGAGTTGGGGAATTGACCTCGGCCCTGACCGTGTACGCCCATAAGTTCAGCGAGACGGCACAGCAGAAAATCACCGCTGCGGGCGGCAAGGCTGAGATTATCGAAGTAAAGCAGCCGGCTGCAATCAAGCGCGGTAAGAAATAGGATCACCGGAGCCCGCCTGCAGCGAACAGGCGGGCTGGGTCCGGTTCTCCGATGGGAGAATCGCGGCCCGAACAGCATAGGCATAGAGGCCCTCTTACCATGTTCGAGAAGCTGGCGAACATCTTTAAAATTCCGGACCTGCGCAAGCGCGTACTGTTTACGCTTGGGCTGCTTGCCGTCTACCGCATCGGCGGCCACCTGCCGACACCGGGCATTGATCCCGCAGCCCTGGCGCGTTTATTCGCCAGCGCGAGCGGCGGTCTGCTTGGCTTTGTCGATCTGTTCAGCGGCGGCAACCTGCGCCGGTTGACGATCTTCGCATTGGGCATCATGCCCTACATTACCGCCTCCATTATTTTGCAGTTGCTGACCGTGGTCTACGAACCACTGGCGCGGTTGCAAAAGGAAGGTGAGCTTGGCCGGAAAAAGATCACGCAGTGGACGCGCTACCTGACGGTGGTGCTGAGCGCGATGCAGTCGTTTGGCATCGCGATGACCCTGCAGCGCGGTGTCGGCGGCGAACAACTGGTGCGCAACCCCGGCATCGGCTTCGTCCTGATGACCATGCTTACCTTGACCACGGGCACGACGTTCATCATGTGGCTGGGCGAGCAGATCACGCAGCGCGGCATCGGCAACGGCATGTCGCTGATCATCTTCACCGGCATTGTTGTGGGGCTTCCGCGCGCGGCTGTGGAACTGTTCCAGAAGGCGACCAGCGGCGGCGCACTTGGGCCGATCGGCATCGTATTGCTGCTGGGAATCATGGTGCTGGTGGTTGCGTTCATTGTGTTTGTGGAACGCAGCGAGCGGCGGATTCCAGTGCAGTACGCTAAGCGGGTGGTTGGACGCAAGGTAATGGGCGGGCAATCGACGCACTTGCCGCTGCGCGTCAACTCCGGCGGCGTGATGCCTGTGATCTTTGCCAGCTCAGTGCTGACCCTGCCGCAAACGGTTGGGTACGCACTCCAGAGCAATAAGTATTTTGGACCGTTCTTCGGTGGATTGAGCAAGGCATTGGGATGGGGCGAGCCGCTGCATACGTTCCTGTACGCGGTGGGGATTTTGTTCTTCGCTTACTTCTATGTGTCGATCGTCTTCAATCCGAAGGACGTAAGCGACAACATGCAGAAGTACGGCGGGTTCATTCCGGGCATCCGTCCGGGCGTGCGCACGAGCAATTACATCAATGACGTACTGACCCGCATCACGCTGGTAGGCGCGCTCTATCTGATTGTTATCTCGTTGATTCCAGAGTGGATGATTGCTGGTATTCACCTCAATAATCTGCCGATCTGGATGGGTGGCGGGATCTTTGATCACTTGCCGAACTGGGTGCTGCATGGTCTAAATGTGAACTTCTACTTTGGTGGAACCTCACTGCTGATCGTGGTGGGCGTGGCGATGGATACGGTCAATCAGATCGAATCGCAGCTCATTATGCGTCACTATGAAGGATTTACCCCGAAAAGTGGTCGCATCAGAGGACGCAGGGCGTGGTAAAGTACGTAGCCTCGGCATAGCAGAAATGCTGTTTTTGGAGGTTACGCGATGGAAACTGAGGCCATCCCGGTTTTCTCTGTGAAAAAAACTGAAAAGATTGTCGGCCCGGTGATCCTTCTTGGACCACCGGGAGCCGGCAAAGGAACGCAAGCGAAGCGGATCTCGGAGTATTACGGGATTCCACAAATATCGACGGGAGACATCCTGCGCGACAACATCAGTCTGGGCACCGAGCTAGGCAAGGTGGCTGGGAAACTGATGGAACGCGGAGAACTTGCACCCGACGACCTAGTCTGCCAGATGGTGGCTCACCGGCTGGCACAACCGGATTGCGCACTTGGTTTCATCCTGGACGGCTTTCCGCGTACGGTGAAACAGGCCGAGTGGCTCGACAAGCATCTTGCCGAGCATCATTTCTTTGAGACTGCGAAGGGCTGCAAGCAGCCGGTTGTGATCCAACTGGCGGTGGAGTATAATCGCCTATTACGAAGGCTTACCGGACGCCGGACTTGTCCTACCTGCGGGCGGATATACAACGTTCACACCACACAGCGGCCGAAGATTGAGGGCGTCTGCGACGTAGACGGCTCAGCTCTAGTCACGCGCAAGGATGACCGCGACGACGTCATCATGGAACGTTTGAAGAATTACGAAATTCAGACTCTTCCGCTGATGAAGTATTACGCAGAGCGGAAGCGGTTGAGTGAGATCGACGGCGCGGCGGAGTTGGACCATATAACGGCCGAGGCGTTCAAGGCAATCGAAAATGGCGATAGTGTGTAAGTCTGCCGGCGAGATTGAAAAGATGCGGCGTAGCGGCCACATTGTTCGCCAGGTTCTGGACGCGGTAAAAGCGCTGGTTGCGCCGGGTTTGAGCACGATGGACCTGGAGCGGGCGGCAGAGAAAAAAATTCGTGATCTCGGGGCAAAGCCTGCATTCAAGGGGTATTACGATTACCCGTGCGTGCTTTGCACCTCGATCAACCAGGAAGTTGTTCACGGCATCCCCTCGGATAAGCGGAAGCTCGCCGAGGGCGATATTGTGTCCATCGACTGCGGTGTAGTTCTGGATGGGTACTACGGCGATTCGGCGGTGACGGTCCCAGTGGGCGCGATCAGCAATGAGATGCGCAACCTTGTGGAGGTCACCGAACAGTCGCTGCATAAAGGAATTGAAGCAGCCGTTGCGGGAAAGCGGCTAGGCGACATCGGCGCCGCAGTGCAGGAATTTGTAGAGGCCGCCGGCTTCAGCGTGGTTCGCGAGTTTGTTGGACACGGCATTGGAACCAAGTTGCATGAAGATCCGCAGGTGCCGAATTACGGCACACGCGACAGCGGTCTCAAGCTCCGCGAAGGCATGGTCATCGCAATTGAGCCGATGGTGAATGCGGGCGGAGCGTCGGTTCGAGTGTTGGACGATAAGTGGACGGCAGTAACCCAGGATGGAAGACCCAGCGCGCACTTTGAGCACTGTGTAGCCATTACAAAAGACGGTCCGGTGATCCTGACCGATTAGTTCCAGATTTCAGGCTCGGCGACTCGAAGCTGGAAATTGAGATTGAGGTTGGATGAGTAAGGAAGACGCGATTGAAGTAATGGCAATGGTTATCGAACCACTGCCCAATGCGATGTTCAGGGTTAAACTTGAGAATGATCACGAAGTCCTGGCGCACGTTTCCGGCAAGATGCGCAAGAACTTCATCCGAATTCTTCCAGGTGACCGCGTGGCCGTGGAACTATCTCCCTACGACCTGAATCGCGGACGCATTGTGTACCGCTACAAGTAGCGGAAAAGTTCGCGCAACCCGCCATGGTCCGAATGGGACTAGCGGGCATTTGCGTGTTTGCAGGGAAGGGCTGCAAAGCCCTGTAGTAAGGCCTTTCCAGCCCTGAACGTTGTGGCGGGAACGGCAATAGCGTTTTGGCGTTGTTCACGCCAGACGAGTTGAAGGAAGTGGGAAATGAAGGTTCGTGCATCGGTAAAGAAGATTTGCGATAAGTGCAAGGTCATCCATCGCCACGGCGTGGTGCGGGTGATTTGCGAAAACTCGAAACATAAGCAGCGCCAGGGCTAAATCCCAGGCCTGCTCAACCAGGAGTAGGACAAACACATGGCACGTATTGCAGGCGTCGATCTGCCCCGCAACAAACAGGCACGCATCGCGCTCACTTACATCTACGGAATCGGCCAGCCGCGCGCGGTCAAGATTTTGACCACGGCGACAGTCGATCCGCTCAAGAAGATCCAGGACCTGAGCGAAGAGGAAGTGAACCGCATCCGTCAGGTGATCGAGAACGAAGGCCAGGTTGAAGGCGATCTGCGCAAGGAAATCTCGCTTCACATCAAGCGGCTCATTGAAATTGGCTCTTATCGCGGCAACCGTCACCGTCGCAGCTTGCCTGTCCGCGGACAGCGCACGCATACCAACGCCCGTACCCGTAAGGGTCCGCGCAAGGGCACAGTGGCTGGCAAGAAGAAGGCGACGAAGTAATATCGCTGGCCGCAAGGTCGCGTCTTTCCGCAGGCCGCCTCCGTCGGCACGTATGGAAAAACGCTTACTGGTAACCCCAGAACAGGAATAGAGAACGGAATATGGCAAAAGCAGCTGGCGCCGGCGCTTCCGCGTCGGATAAAAAAGGCAACAAAAACAAGAAGTTCAAGAAGAAAGAGCGCAAACACATTCCCCATGGGCTTGTGACGATCAGCGCTTCTTTCAACAACACCATCGTCACCATCAGCGACCCGTCGGGCAACGTGATTTCCTGGAAGAGCTCCGGCTCCCTGGGCTTCCGCGGCTCCCGTAAGGGTACGCCATTTGCCGCGCAGCAAGCCGCGATGAACGCCGCCAACACGGCGCGCGATCACGGTCTTCGCAGCGTGGACGTTCGCGTTTCAGGTCCGGGTTCGGGCCGTGAATCGGCGATTCGCGCCCTGGCCGCCGCTGGAGTTGAAGTCCGCACGATCAAGGACGTCACTCCGGTTCCGCACAACGGCTGCCGCCCGCCGAAGAAGCGCCGCGTCTGATTGCAGTACCGTAGCCGCCCCCTTGTGGCGGCGCCCCGGCATGGCGAAAGGCCAGTGCCGGCCGACAAAGATTCGAGCGGGATGGAAAGGATTCCAACTCCTGTAAACCGCTCCCAGACTGAAGGAGATATAAGTTGGCTCGCTATAAAGACGCAGTATGCCGCCTTTGCCGCCGAGAAGGAACCAAGCTGTTCCTCAAGGGCGCAAAGTGCTTCATGGAAAAGTGTCCGGTCGAGAAACGCAACTTTGCCCCTGGCCAGCACGGCAAGGACCGCAAAGCGAAGATCGTCGGATACGGTCTCCAGCTCCGCGAAAAACAAAAGGCCAAGCGCATGTACTTTGCGCAGGAAAGCCAATTCCGCAACTACTTTGAGAAGGCCGCCCGCGCTAAGGGTGTCACCGGTGAAATCCTGCTGCAGCAGCTTGAGCGCCGTCTCGATTCGGTTGTTTTCCGCCTTGGCTTTGCCGTTGCGCGCCGTCAGGCCCGCCAGCTCGTGCGCCACGGCCACATCGCGGTGAACGGCCGCAAGGTGAACATTCCCTCGTTCCAGGTGAACGTGGGAGAAGAGATCACGGTTCGCGAGAACAGCCGCAAGCTGGTCATCCTGGAAGCGGCGAAGGAATTCGCTTCGCATCAGACTTCTCCGACCTGGCTTGAGATTGATCGCGACAACTACAAGGGGCGCGTATTGCAGTTGCCCCGGCGCGAAGACATCAACCTGCCCGTCAACGAGCAGCTCATCGTCGAACTTTACAGCAAGTAGTGGGCCGGAGCCTTCCGGGGCTCCGTACCGCGCACTTTCTGCAAAGCTCTGCGAGGGCCGACGCTGCCGGAAGCATTTCGGAGTTGTCGAGCAACCTAAATTACCGCGGCACGGCCTTGAATCCGTGCCGCATCACCCTGTCTCGGACCAGATCCGCCTGCGGATGAATTCCGCCGCAGTGCCAAACGGCCGAGGAAAGAGGAGAAACAAATGCTCTGGAAGGGTTTTCAAAAGCCTAAGCGCCTGGCGATGGATTCCGAATCGCTGACTGACAAGTATGGTCATTTTTGGGCGCAGCCGTTCGAGCGCGGATTCGGCACCACCATCGGCAATGCACTGCGGCGCGTGCTGCTTTCCTCGATTGAGGGAGCGGCCATCACCGCAGTCAAGATCGAGGGTGTGCTGCACGAGTTCCAATCGATCCCCGGCGTCGTGGAAGATGCCACCGACATCATTCTCAACCTGAAGCAGATCCCGTTCAAACTCGCCGGGGATGCGCCGAAGATGATCTATCTGCGCGCCGATCAGCCGGGAGTTATCACCAGCGGCATGATCGAAGCGGATGGCGACGTGGAAGTTCTGGATAAGGACGTCTATATCGCGACCGTGAGCGAAGGCGGCAAGATTGAAATGGAACTGCGGCTGAAGAAAGGCCGCGGCTACGTTTCGGCCGACAAGAATTTCGACGAGGATCTCGGTCTCGGCTTCATTCCGATCGACTCCGTACACTCGCCCGTGCGCAAGGTGAACTACGCGGTTGAGGCGGCACGTCTGGGTCAGATCACCGACTATGACAAGCTTGCCCTTGAAGTGTGGACCAACGGCTCGGTGACGCCTCCGGACGCAATCGGGTTAGCGGCCAAGCTGCTGAAAGACCACATGAACATCTTCATCAACTTTGAAGAGGAAGTGGAAGCAGCGGGAATTTCGGCAGACAACAAGCCGGAGATCCGCAACGAGAATCTGAACCGCTCGGTGGAAGAGCTGGAACTCAGCGTTCGCAGCTACAACTGCCTGAAGAACGCTAATATTCAGACGATCGGCGAGCTGGTCTGCAAGACCGAAGCCGAGATGCTGAAGACGAAGAATTTCGGCCGCAAGTCACTCAATGAGATCAAGGAAATCCTTGCCTCGATGGGTCTCGGGCTCGGCATGAAGATTGATGAGCACGGCAACGCCGTTGCCACCAGCCAGTCAACGATGGGCAGCAGTTTGCCGCCTTCGTTTGGCTCTGGAGACGGTAACCCGGGCTTCTAAGTTAGCGGAGGGCTGGTAAAAGGCCCTCCGCAAACTCCCGGCCTGGCCGAGGAGTTCACAGTTCAGCCGGAATGTCAGCGGCTCCGGCGATATCAAGGATTGAGTCATGCGTCATCGTGTAGCAGGTTGGAAATTAGGCCGGAACACCTCCCACCGGCGCGCTTTGCTGCGGAATCTCGTCACCTCTCTGATCATCGAAGAGCGGATCGAGACTACTGTCACCAAGGCCAAGGCAATGAAATCCCATGTCGAGAAGATGATCACGCTCGGCAAAAAGGGTGGCGTTGCAAACCGCCGTCTGGCCGCGTCGTACCTTATGACGCCGCAGGCCGTCGATAAACTGTTCAACACCGTCGGCCCGCGCTTCGGCGACCGGAATGGCGGATATACGCGCATCATCCTTACGGGCTTCCGCAAGGGAGACGGCGGAGCAAAGGCGTTCATCGAGATTCTCGGCAGCGAGAAGATCGTGGACGAGAAGCGCGAGAAACGCGCCGAACTCCGTGCCAAGCGCGCCGAAGAGACACGCAAGGCAATGGAAGAGTCCCAGGGTCCTGCGGTCGAGGGCGGCGAAGAGCCGAAGGCGTAGTACTCTACTTTCAGTGTCGGACTCCCGGACCATGTGGTCTGGGAGTCCGGCGCACGTAATCATGCGCGCCCGCGGGCGCGCATTTTTGCGCATGCCTTCTGGAATGGGCGGGGCGATGTGCGCTGGGTCACTGCAAATCCTACCGAAGAGCGCTGAAATGATCCGGGAATAAAGGTAGCCGCGTAGGGTTGTGAAGCGCGGCACGGAGGCGTCCCATGAAACGCATTCTTGTTGTACTGTTCACCGTGCTGTTAATGCTGGGCGTGGCACCCTGGTGTGCGGCGCAGAGCAAGGCGCAGAGCGCAAGCCAGGGTAGTGCTTTCGAACAGGCCGTCGAGATTACGGATGACATTACGCCACCGCGACTCTCCGAAGTTGCCAGCCCGGATTACACGGCAGAGGCCAAGAAAAAGAAGATCGAGGGCAAGGTTACGCTGCTGATCGTAATCGACAAGAAGGGTGACGTGATCGATGCCAAGGTTGTCAAAGGGCTAGGCTACGGACTGGACGAAAATGCCATCCTCGCGGTGCGTGAGTGGAAGTATAGACCGGCGCTGAAGAGCGATGAACCGATCACGGTGAAAATGGAAGTTACTGTGGATTTCTTCCTGCGCGACTGAGGCGGGGAGCAGAGAGTCAGCACGGGGCGCGGCGCCTGCCGCGTCCTGTTTCTTGCGTCGGAGGTCAATTCCGAGGCAGAGCTGCACGCGATCTGGAATTCAAGCTCCAGATACATGTGTCGAATTGGGAACGCTCGTTCTTAGCCACTTTTTACATGGTAAAAATCTGCACTCAATTTCCTTGTTGCTGCATCTCAACCTTAGTCCCCTCCACGGGAATTCAAAGAGCATGAATGCGGGGCGCTACTGAGCAAACAGGTTTGGTGCGAGGCGGCTTCAATGTGTGCGGATGGCGTGCAAAGAATCGGTCGGCGAGTTCAAGGAATCAAGGGATTGCGAAATGTACGCGATGTGGAGCTGCGGGCGATTTCAGAAACAAGTTTCCGGAGGGGCATGGATCTGTGATCAATGAAGCTCGCAATGGCCATCAGAGCGGCTCCCCGGGAATCCTGGTTTGCACCGAAGCACAATTTTGTGAAGCATCATTCCGGCACCGGGTAGATATTTCGCATCAGCACGTTGGGGGCGTGGATGCTCCTGCTATAATCCGAAGTTCTCGTGACGGTAGTCACAAATCACTGAGCTACAGATCACACACGGCGGTGAGGTACGGAAGAAGCTTCGGGGGAAGCAAGAATACCCGCGGGGCAGTTTCCGGCCTAGCCGGTTCAGTCCGGACTAACAAGTTCCGGCAGGGATGTAACGGATAGTTTTCAACCATGGCGCAGATCTTTCATCGCAGTGCCAATTCGATTGCAAAGGCATCCATCCTGGGCGGACTGATCCTGGTGGTTGGCCTATTGTGGGCGGCGTTGCAATTGCAGCGTTCGCCCTACTTCACGTATGCGGGCGTGGCGCGACCGCAGCCGGTTCCATTTCCTCATCAACATCATGTGGCCGGGCTCGGCATTGATTGCCGTTACTGCCACACATCGGTGGAGGTTTCAGGTTTTGCGGGAATTCCGCCGACCAAGACGTGCATGAACTGCCACTCGCAGATATGGACGCAAGCTCCGATGCTGGAGCCGGTTCGGGAGAGCTACCGCACCGGGCGCAGCCTGAGCTGGACGCGGGCCAACGACCTTCCGGACTTTGCGTACTTCGACCACAGCATTCACGTGACCAAGGGGGTTGGCTGCAAGAGCTGCCACGGCCGCGTGGACAAGATGGCGCTGATGTACAACCAGGCCTCACTACAGATGGAGTGGTGCCTGAACTGCCATCGCGCGCCGGAGAAGAATCTGCGTCCGCATTATGTGAAAGAGGATCCGACGGATCCTGCGACGATGGGCGACCAGATTTACAACATGGCGTACGAGGAGCCATCGGAGTCGCATCCGGTGACGATCCGCGAAGGAGAGACGTACAAGACGTTTACCAGCCAGACGGGTCCAGAGGGACTTGGCACCTACCTGGTGAAGGCAAACAACGTACGGTCACCGCGCGACATTACCAGTTGCAACACCTGCCACCGCTAGTGATGGCGGCCATGGCGCAGCAGAGAAACTGACGAGTGGAATCGAAGCGAATGGATAACGTGCAGAAAACTGGAATCGGGGATGTGTGTCCCGGCAAGAAAGACAAGCTGGAGCTGGCCGACGTGCGCGAGAAGCTGAGCGAAGCTCGCGGCCCGCAATACTGGCGCACATTGGACGAGCTGGCGCAGACTCCGGAGTTTGAGGAGATGCTGCACCGGGAGTTTCCGAAGCACGCCTCAGAGTGGACGGACAAGAGTTCGCGCCGCGACTTCATGAAGATCATGGGCGCTTCGATGGCGCTGGCCGGCTTGAGCGCCTGCACCAAGCAGCCGCTGGAACCGATTGTGCCGTACGTGAAGCAGCCGAATAATCTGCTGCTGGGCAAGCCGCTGTTCTACGCGACGGCAATGCCGCTGGGAGCGTACGGAACGGGCTTACTGGTGGAGAGCCACGAAGGTCGCCCGACGAAGATTGAGGGCAATCCGCAACATCCGTCGTCACTGGGCGGGACGGATGTATTCACCCAGGCGAGCGTGCTGGGGATGTACGATCCCGACCGCTCGCAGGTGAATACTTACCTGGGCGAACCCCGAACGTGGCCGGAGGTGCTCTCAAACCTGCGCGGAGCCATCAAGGCAGAAAAGACGAATGGCGGCGCGGGCTTACGGGTGCTGAGCGGGGCGACGTCTTCGCCATCATTTGTGGCGCAGATGCAGGAGTTGCTGAAGACCTATCCACAGGCCAAGTGGTATCAGTGGGAGGCGGTGAACCGCGACAACGTGTACGCGGGCGCGCAGATGGCCTTCGGTCAGCCGGTAGAGACGGTTTACGACTTCTCGAAGGCGAAGGTGGTGCTGTCGCTGGATGGCGATTTCCTGTCGTCGGGCTTCCCGGGCTTCCACAAGTACACGCGAGAGTTTTCACGGCGGCGGCGTCCTGAACTGAAAGAAGAGATGCTGCGCTTCTATGCCGTGGAGAGCGCGACCACCAATACCGCTGCGAAGGCTGATCACCGTTTGCATGTGAAGGCGAGCGAGGTGGAGGGTTTTGCGAGGGCGCTGGCAACAGTACTGGGAGTGGGACAGGCTGGCGGCGAGTTCAAAAGCGGCCAGAAGAAGTTTGCAGCGGCGCTGGTGAAGGATTTGCAGGCGCACAAGGGCGAAGTATTGGTGATTGTGGGCGACGCGCAGACTCCGGCGACGCACGCACTGGCACACGCCATGAACGCCGTGCTGGGTGCGGTGGGAAAGACCGTGAGCTACATCGATCCGGTCGATCCATTTGCAGCGTCTCCGAAGGTGGAGCAGCTTCGACAGCTTACGGCGGAGATGCGCAGCGGTAAGGTGGAGATGCTGGTGGTGCTGAACACGAATCCTGTGTATGACGCGCCGGCGGACCTGGGCTTCCTCGATGCGCTGAATAAGGTTCCATTGCGCGTCCATCTTGGGCTTTACCAGGATGAGACGGCGAAGTATTGCCACTGGCATTTGAGCGGGACTCACTACCTGGAGCAGTGGGGCGATACGCGCACCTTCGATGGGGCAGTGAGCTTCATTCAGCCGCTGATTTCGCCGTTGTATAGCGGGCACAGCGAGAGCGAGTTGATCGAGTTCCTGACCAATGAAGACGAGGCCACGAGCTACGCGCTGACCCAGCGCTACTGGCTGGCGCAGCACAACGCAGACTTCAAGAACTGGTGGGAGCGTTCGTTGCACGATGGATTCGTGGCGGGCTCGGCGGGGACTGCAAAGGCGGTGACGGCCAAAGCTGCAATTCCTGCGGCGACGGCTGGGACGAGCGGGTTGGAGATTATCTTCCGCCGCGACGCCACGACCTACGATGGACGCTTCGCCAACAACGGATGGCTGCAGGAAACTCCGAAGCCGATGACGCAGGTCTGCTGGGACAATCCCGTGCTGATGAGCGTGGCGACGGCAAAGAAGCTGAGCCTGAAGAGCGAAGATGAAGTTGAGTTAGAACTGAATGGCCGCAAGGTGAAGGGCGCAATCTGGCTGACGCCGGGGCATCCGGACGATGCGGTGACGGTGACGCTGGGATACGGGCGCGAAAAGGCAGGCAAAGTCGGCTCGGGTATCGGCTTCAGCGCCTATGCGCTTCGCACGTCAGACGCGCCGTGGTTTGCGGGTGGCTTGAAGCTGACGGCGACCGGCGGGCATTATGGATTGGCCTCTCCACAAGGGCACCAGGCGATGGAGGGCCGGGCGATTGTGCGGGCGGCAACGCTTGAAGATTTCATCAAGAATCCAGGCTTTGCCCACGAGCTGGTGGAGGCTCCAGCAGCGGGGCTGACGATGTATGAGCCTTACGAGTACAAGGATCACAAGTGGGGGATGGCGATCGACCTGAACTCCTGCGTGGGCTGCAAGACCTGCACGGTGGCCTGCCAGGCTGAGAACAACATTGCAGTGGTGGGCAAAGACCAGGTGAAGCGCGGCCGCCATATGAACTGGCTGCGCATCGATAACTACCACGAGGGTCCGCCGGAGAATCCGAACACCTACTTCCAGCCGGTGCCTTGTATGCAGTGCGAGAACGCGCCCTGCGAAGTGGTCTGCCCGGTGGGTGCGACGTCGCATTCGACGGAAGGCCTGAACGACATGGTCTACAACCGCTGCGTGGGCACGCGGTATTGCTCGAACAACTGCCCGTACAAGGTTCGCCGCTTCAACTTCCTGTTGTACTCCGATTTCGATACGCAGCAATTGAAGTTCCAGCGCAATCCGGATGTTTCAGTGCGCAGCCGTGGCGTGATGGAGAAGTGTACATACTGCGTGCAGCGCATCACGCATGCCAGGATCAATGCCGAAGAGCAGAACCGGAAGGTGCAGGACGGCGAGATATTGACGGCCTGCCAGCAGGCATGTCCGGCAGAGGCAATCATCTTTGGCGATCTGAACGATCCGGGCAGCCGCGTTGCGAAGCTGAAGGCTTCCGAGCGGAACTACGGATTACTCGAAGAACTCAACACGCGCCCGCGAACCACTTACATGGCCGCGGTGCGGAACCCGAATCCTGAGTTGGAGTCGTAAAGGATCATGGATCAAGTTCCTGAGACGAAAGCTACCGCGACGCTGGAACGGCTCCTGCCAGGGCAGTCGCCTGTTCTTACGCCCGGCCATACGCTGGAGACGATCACCGACAAGATTGTGTCGATCGTACTGCGGCGGCCCGTTACGCTGGGCTGGGTCGGAGGCTTTGCCCTCTTCTTCGGCCTGATGAACATGCTGCTGTTCGCGATGGCGTGGCTGTTCTTCCGCGGCGTGGGCATCTGGGGCATCAACATTCCGGTGGGCTGGGGCTTCGCCATTGTGAACTTCGTATGGTGGGTCGGCATCGGCCACGCGGGGACTTTGATTTCGGCAATTCTGCTGCTGCTGAAGCAAGGATGGCGCAACTCGATCAACCGCTTTGCCGAGGCAATGACGCTGTTCGCGGTAGCCTGCGCAGGCGTGTTCCCGCTGATCCATACCGGACGCCCATGGCTGGCGTACTGGCTGTTTCCGTATCCGAATACGATGGGCGTGTGGCCGCAGTTTCGCAGCCCGCTGCTGTGGGATGTCTTCGCGGTTTCAACTTATGCGACGATCTCGGCGCTGTTCTGGTTTGTGGGCCTGATACCGGATCTTGCGACCTTCCGCGATACGGCAACGAATCCGGTGGCGAAGACGATCTATGGGCTGCTGGCGATGGGATGGCGTGGCTCGGCGCGGCACTGGAAGCGCTACGAGAGCGCATACCTGCTGCTGGCCGGACTGGCGACGCCGCTGGTGCTTTCGGTCCACACGGTGGTCTCCTTCGACTTCGCAATTTCAATTATTCCCGGCTGGCACACTACGGTGTTTCCGCCGTATTTTGTGGCGGGCGCAATCTACTCGGGCTTTGCGATGGTGCTGGTGCTGGCGATTCCGATCCGCCAATTCTACGGCGTGCAGGACATGATGACCCTGCGCCACCTGGACAACGCAGCGAAGGTGATGCTGGGCACGGGATTGATCGTGGCCTACGGCTATTCGATGGAGGCGTTCTACGCCTATTACTCCGGCAACGCGTATGAGTTGTTCGTGCTGAAAAACCGAATGCTGGGACCGCTGGCCTGGTCGTACTGGTGCCTGATCCTGTTCAATGTGCTGATCCCGCAGGTGCTGTGGATTCGCAAGGTGAGGCTGAATCCTGGGATGTTGTTTGGCACTTCGCTGGTGATCCTTTTCGGCATGTGGCTGGAGAGATTTGTGATTGTGGTGACCAGCCTGCACCGCGACTTCCTGCCCTCGTCGTGGGGCATGTATACGGCGACGCGCTGGGACTACGCGGTGTTTGCCGGAACGCTGGGACTGTTCTTCTCCGCGATGTTCCTGTTCGTACGGCTGATGCCGATGATCACTATCTTTGAGATGCGCATGTTGCTGCCACAGGCAAAGCTGAGCGAGGAGGTGGCCGCCCATGACTGAGCCAACGCTCCACGGAGTAGTCGCTGAGTTCGTGACGCCGGACGGATTGGTGAACGCCTGCAAGAAGGCCCGCGCCGCCGGATACCGCCGCATGGACGCCTACACGCCTTATCCACTGGAAGAGGCCGCCGACGCGATTGGATTCAAGAAGACGCAGGTGCCGCTGCTGACGCTGTGCGGAGGCATTTTGGGTGGACTGAGCGGATACGGCTTGCAGTACTGGGTCAATCTCTCGGCGTATCCGATGAACATTGGCGGCCGGCCCCTGCACTCGTGGCCATCGTTCATCATCATCACCTTTGAGATGACGATTCTGTTTGCGGGCATTACGGCCGTTGTGGGGATGTTGACGTTGAACGGGCTGCCGCAGCCATATCACCCGATCTTCAATCATCCGCGATTTACCGCAGCCAGCCGCGACCGGTTCTTCCTCTGCATTGAGGCGGCCGATGAGAAGTTCAATTTGGAAGAGACAACACGATTTTTGCAGGCGACGGATGCAATCGACGTTGCGGAGGTCGCCGACTAGATGGCACAAGGACCGATGAAACGGAAGATTGCAGACAAGAGAGTGGTGCGCCGCGCCGGAATACTGATGTGTGCGGCGAGCCTGTTCCTGCTGGCCGCGTGCCGAGAAGACATGCACAACCAGCCGAAATTTATTCCGCTGCGCGAAAATGAGTTTTACGCCGACGGACGTTCGGCTCGCCCGACGGTGGAGGGAACGATCGCACGCGGGCAGTTGCAGGACGATCCGTTGCTCTACACGGGCAAGGTGGATGGGAAAGAAGCCGACCAGTTGCCCTTCGCGATGACGGACAAGGATATGGCGCGCGGGCGCGAACGCTTCAACATCTTCTGCTCGCCCTGCCACTCGCAACTTGGAGATGGCAACGGGATGATCGTGCAGCGCGGATTCAAGAAGCCTCCGTCGTACTATGATCCGCGACTGGTCAAGGCTCCGGTGGGGCACTTCTTCAACGTGATGACGAATGGCTGGGGCGCGATGGCTGATTACTCGGCGCAAGTTCCGGTGGCGGACCGCTGGCGCATCGCGGCCTATATCCGCGCGCTGCAACTCTCGCAGACGGCCAAGAGCGGTGACGTGCCGGCAGGACAGCAGATTGCGAGCCAGCCGCCGCAGGAGCATGGCGGTAAGGTTGTGATCAGAGTGGAATCGCCGGCAGCCGAAAACTCGGAGGCGAAGTAGATGAGCACGACGACCTATCCCGCTTCCTACCGCTTTGAACCGCCGGCGGCGACCGCTTCGCTTTCCACGCGATGGCTGGCGATTGGCCTGGTGGCGGGCATTGCGTCCGTAGCCGGAGCACTTGTTTCGACGCAACAATTCTTCCGCGGATACTTGATCGGCTACATGCTGGTGCTTGGATTTTCGCTGGGTTCGCTGGCCTTGCTGATGCTGGGCCATCTGACGGGCGGCAACTGGTGGATGATCGGACGCAGGGTGATGGAGGCCGCGGTGGGAAACATCCCGCTGCTGACGCTGCTGTTTGTGCCGATCTGGCTGGGACGCCATAGCCTGTACATCTGGCTGGACCCGGCGTTCGTGGCAACGCACCACGCGGTAGCGGCGAAGAGCGGCTACCTGAGCGAGAATTTCTGGACACTGCGCGCGGTGATCTACTTTGCGATCTGGAATCTGTGGGCGCTGAACCTGCGCGGCGGCTCGCTGAAGCAGGATGGCGACAACTCACCTCGGGTGTGGGAGCGGCTGAAAGTGTGGTCGGCGCCGGGATTGCTCGTGTTCGGCATTACAATCACGCTGGCTTCCACCGACTGGGTGATGTCACTGGACCCGGCATGGTATTCGACGATCTTTGGGATGTTCTTCATGATCAGCGAAATGCTTTCGGTGATGGCGTTGATGATCGTGATCCTGTGTTCACTGCGGGAGTTTGCGCCGTACAACAAGATTCTTGGGCCGGAGCAGTTGCACGATTACGGCAAGTTGATGCTGGCGTTCACGATGGTGTGGGCGTACTTCAGCTTCTCGCAATGGCTGATCATCTGGGCGGGAAATCTTCCGGAAGAGATCACCTGGTATCTGGACCGCATTCACGGCGGCTGGCAGACGGTTGCGCTGGCGCTGGTGTTCCTGCAGTTTGCGCTGCCTTTCATGCTGCTGCTTTCGCGTGAACTGAAACGCGACGCGCGAAAGTTGGTTCCAGTAGCGCTGCTTGTGCTGGTGATGCGCTATGTCGATCTTTACTGGCTGGTAGCGCCGAATCCATTTCCAGGGACGACCGGCGCGGAGCACCACCTGACTTATCACTGGACATATTTCGCAGCGCCTCTTGCACTGGTAAGCATCTGGCTGGGGATGTTCTTCTGGCAACTCGGCAAGCGGCCCTTGCTGGTGGTTACCGAACCGATGCTGCCGCGCCTATGGGAGAAAAGCCATGGCCACTAATCACGGGCACGAAAACGGCGGCGAGAACAATCCGAGCGTTGGGTATGACAAGAGCGATCTGAGCGCGCGCGGGATTCTCATCTTTTTCCTGGTGCTGGCGATCTTCGCCGTCTGCGTGCATCTGGGCGTGCTAGGAATGTGGGTTGGCATGTCCAAGATTGCCGACAAGCATGATCCGGAGATAAGCCCACTGGCTCCGAAGGCGGTTACCCCGCGTGCTGAGATACTGATGAACACCGCGAATATCAATGTGCAGAAATTCCCCGAGCCGCGCCTGCAGAACGACGACACGGGTGACATGGCGAGGTTTTTGCAGAAGGAGACGGTCGCGCTGACGGCCGAGCCGTGGCAGGACGAGCAAGGCAACGTTCATCTACCGATTGACCAGGCGATGAAGGTTGTGGCATCGCGGCTACCCGTGCGCGCGGGCGGCACAACTCTGCAGAATTATCCCGGCGCAGGACGCGAAAGCGCAGGCGCTACGGCAGGGGCCGATTCTTCCGCAAAGCCAGACGGGATGAACAGCGAAGCGGAGAAGACTCCCGCAACGAAATAGAGCGATATAGAACGACAGCAACCGCGACAGCTTCGCGGGGATACAAGACGATGTTGTGGTGCAGAACAATTCGAAGATTGGCATTAAGCGTGGCGCTGGGATCGGCGCTGTGCGGCGTGGCTAGCGCGCAATACTTTACTCCGCCGGAGACGAAGACAGTTGCACCGCCGGGCCTGGAGGGCGTGGGCATTGACCAGCGCCTGAACGAGCAGGTGCCGCTCGATCTGACATTCAAGGATGAGCAGGGAAAGACGGTGAAACTGGGCGACTACTTCCAGGCAGGGCGGCCAGTGATTTTGAACCTGGTTTATTTCCAGTGCCCGATGCTGTGCACGGAAGTTTTGAATGGCCTGACATCGGCGCTGAAGGTGATCAAGTTTGTTCCGGGCAATCAGTTTGAAGTGGTCACCGTGAGTATCGATCCGCGCGAGACGCCTGCGTTGGCGGCGAATAAGAAAGAGATGTACCTGAAGAAGCTGGGGAATCCGGAGGCCGCCAAGGGCTGGCATTTCTTGACCGGCGAGCAGCCCCAGATTGAAGAGTTGGCGAAATCGGTGGGATTCAAGTATCGCTATGATCCCAAGCTGGGCCAGTTTGCGCACGCGGCCGGGATCATGCTGATTACGCCGACGGGCAAGGTGGCGCAGTACTACTACGGGGTTGAGTATTCTGCCAAGGATATGCGGCTCGGCATTGTGGAAGCATCGCAAAACAAGATCGGGTCGCTTGCAGACCAGGTGTTGCTGTATTGCTATCACTACGATCCGCGCACCGGGCGTTACGGAGCGACGATCACCAGCGTTGTTCGTCTGGCCGGCCTCACCACGGTGATTGTGCTGGGCAGCGTTCTCGTACTGCTGTTTCGGCAAGAGAAGCACGATAAAGGTAACGGAACAGGACGGGCATAAATCGATATGTGGTCAAATCTGCCACTTTTTCCGGCGCGCGCAAGCACCATGGCCGGACACGTTGACGCACTGTACTTCGCCCTGGTGGCGATCGCGGCCTTTTTCACTTTTTTGATCTCCGCGCTGATCCTGTTCTTTGCCATCCGTTATCGTAAGGAACGCAATCCGCATGCGACGCAGATCCACGGCTCGACGGCGCTGGAACTTATGTGGACGGGTATCCCGCTTGGCATCGTGATGATCATTTTCGTATGGTCGGCGGTGATCTTCTTCATGCAGACGCGTCCGCCGAAGGGCGCAATGGAGATTTACGCAGTCGGCAAGCAGTGGATGTGGAAGTTCCAGCACACGGAAGGGCAGCGCGAGATCAACCAACTGCACGTTCCCGCAGGGCGCGACGTGCGCATGATCATGACCTCGCAGGATGTGATTCACAGCTTTTACGTTCCGGTATTCCGTATCAAGGCTGATGTGCTGCCGGGGCGCTACACCTCGACCTGGTTCCATGCGACGACGCCGGGGCGCTACCACCTTTTCTGCGCCGAGTATTGCGGTACGCAGCACTCGGGCATGGTGGGCGAAGTGATCGTGATGGACCCGGCGGATTACGACCGCTGGGCTTCGGGCGGAGTGGATGGCTCGCTAGCCTCGGCGGGCGAAAAGAGTTTCCAGCAGTATGGCTGCTCGATGTGCCACCGCGGCGACGCCGCAGGACGTGGGCCCAACCTGGTAGGAGTATTCGGCAGGCCGGTGCTGCTGGATGACGGTCGCACGGTGACCGCCGATGAGAGCTATGTACGCGAGTCAATTCTGAATCCGGGCGTGAAGATTGCGAGCGGCTTCAAGAACATCATGCCGACCTTCGAAGGCCAGTTGAGCGAAGAGGAAGTGATCGGACTGGTGGCGTACGTGAAGGCCTTGGGCGACGGAACGGCGAACCTGCCGCTGCCGGTCAGCGAACCGAACTCGGGAACCTATCCAGTTGCTCCGAAGGTCGAAGGATCGGCCGCAAAGAGCGACAAGACGGCAACACCGCCAGCAAAGGCAATACCGGCGAAGCCAACGGCAAAGCAGTAGGGGACGAATGATGGAAACAGCTAGCCACACCACTGAAGCGAAGACGAATTACCTGAACGCGGACTACGGGGTCAAGTCGTGGTTGCTCACCACGGACCACAAGCGCATTGCGCTCCTGTATCTGGGCTCGATCACGCTATTCTTCTTCCTTGGCGGATTCTTTGCCATGCTGATCCGCCTGGAATTGCTGACTCCGGCGGGCGACCTGGTGTTGGCCGACACCTATAACAAGCTGTTTACGATGCATGGCATCGTGATGATCTTCCTGTTCCTGATCCCATCGGTGCCTGCGGTGTTTGGCAATTTTCTGGTTCCGATGATGATCGGCGCCAAGGATCTTGCCTTCCCGAGGTTGAACCTGGCGAGCTGGTACATCTTCATCACGGGGGCCGGGTTTATTCTCTACGCCATCCTCACCGGAGGCGTGGATACAGGCTGGACCTTCTACACGCCATACTCGACGACGTATTCGAATTCGAACGTGATCACGGCGGCGCTGGGTGTGTTCATCACCGGCTTTTCGTCGATCTTCACGGGACTGAACATCATCGTCACGGTGCATCGGATGAGGGCTCCGGGTCTGACGTGGCGTCGTTTGCCGTTGTTCATCTGGGCCAACTACGCGGCTTCGGTCATCATGGTGCTGGGCACGCCGGTACTTGCAATTACGATTGTGCTGGTCGCGCTGGAGAGGCTGTTCCACCTGGGAATCTTCGATGCGAGGCTGGGCGGCGATCCGCTGCTCTTCCAGCATCTGTTCTGGTTCTATTCGCACCCGGCCGTGTACATCATGATCCTGCCGGGCATGGGCGTGATCAGCGAGGTGATCGCGTGCTTCTCGCGCAAGCGCGTCTTCGGGTATGACTTCATCGCCATGTCGTCGATTGCGATTGCGGTGCTTGGCTTCCTGGTGTGGGCGCACCATATGTACGTCGCCGGAATTTCCACCTACGCGGCGCTGATCTTCTCAATGCTGAGCTTCTTTGTGGCGATTCCATCCGCGGTGAAGGTGTTCAACTGGACGGCAACGCTCTACAAAGGTTCGATTACGTTTGAGACTCCGATGCTGTATGTGTTTGCCTTCATCGGACTGTTCACCATCGGCGGATTGACCGGCGTATTTCTCGCCGCGGTGGGAATCGATCTGCATGTGACTGACACCTACTTTGTGGTGGCGCACTTCCACTACGTGATGGTGGGCGGCATGGTGACGGCCTTCATGTGTGCGCTGCACTTTTGGTGGCCAAAGATGACCGGCAAGATGTATCCCGAAGGTTTCTCCAAACTGAGCGCGGTGCTCGTGTTCATTGGCTTCAACCTCACGTTCTTCCCGCAATTTCTGTTGGGCTACATGGGGATGCCGCGACGCTATCACGCCTATCCGCCGGAGTTTCAGGTGCTGAATGTTCTGTCCACGGCGGGGGCCTCGATCCTGGCGGCGGGATTCCTGATGCCGATGATCTACTTCGCCTGGAGCCTGCAATACGGCAAGGACGCAGGGCCGAATCCCTATCGCGCGGCGGGACTGGAATGGATGACCGCTTCGCCGCCACCGACGTTTAATTTCGACGAGACGCCGGTCGTGACCTGGGAGGCCTATAACTACGACGAGATCGACGCCGCCGACCAAAACAAGGGGGTTGAAGTTGCCGGATAGCGAGACTGCGGTACACAACCTGAAACATCACTTTGCCGACCTGGAGCAGCAGAAAGCAACCTCCACGTTTGGCATGTGGCTCTTTCTTGTGACGGAGATCATGTTCTTTGGCGGCATGTTTGCCGCGTACCTGATTTACCGGCTCTCCTACTACAACGCCTGGGTTGCGGGCAGCCAGACGATGGAGATCAAGCTGGGCGCAATCAACACGGCGGTACTCATCTGCTCATCGCTGACGATGGTGATGGCCGTGCACTCCGCGAAGCTTGGCAACCGCAAACTGACCTCCATCTGCCTCATCCTGACGCTGGTCCTGGGGTTTGCCTTCCTTGGCGTGAAGGCCGTGGAGTATCACGGACACTGGGTTCACCACGAGGTGCCGGGACCGAACTTCCACTTTGAGCACGAGGGCAATTACGATCCGCGCAATGTCTCGATCTTCTTCTCGCTGTACTTTGCGATGACAGGCATGCACGCATTCCACATGATCATTGGAGCCGGGCTGCTGACCTGGTTGCTGATTGCGAATGCGCGCGGACGCTTCAGTCCGGAGTACAACTCACCGGTGGAGATGGTGGGGCTGTACTGGCACTTTGTCGACTTAATCTGGATCTACCTTTTCCCGCTGCTCTACCTGATCAGCCACCACCACAACGGATAGGAGAGAAGAGAACATGACGACTGAACACGCACACCCTACCGTCAAGACCTTCGTCGCCGTCTGGGCCGCCCTGCTGGTGCTGACCGCGCTGACGGTGTTCGTGGCGACCCTGAACCTCGGCCCGTTCAATGCAATAGTGGCTCTGACGATTGCCACGGTGAAAGCGCTGCTGGTGCTGTTGTTCTTCATGGAGCTGCGCTATTCCACTGCGCTCACCAAGGTCGCGGTGATCTCGGCCGTCTTCTTCCTGATGCTGTTGGCTGGACTGACGCTTTCCGACTACATGACTCGCGGCTGGAGTTCCTACATCAATCCATTCCGCTAACTGCGCAGGCTTGTTCAGGCGCGGGGAGGGCCAAGGCTCTCCCCGTTTCCATTGGGGAAAGATGAGGACTTCCGGTGGTTGCATTCTGACGGCGAATGGATTGAAATGTTACAGCCGTGTGAAAACAACTCTCCGGTGGTTCCCGCCGGCGCCACACCTGAATACAATGAAGGCAATGAAACCCCTTATTTTCGTAGTGGAAGATGAAGCTGACATTGCCCGGCTGGTGAAGCATCATCTTGAGGCTGCCGGTTTCAATGTGCGGATTTTCTCAACGGCCCCAATGGTGATACCGGACGCGGAGCGTGAAAAGCCCGCGTTATTCCTGCTCGACATCATGATTCCCGGCGGAGACGGCTTCGAACTGTGCCGCCGCATCCGGCAGAATCAGGCCATCTCGATGACGCCGGTGATCTTCCTGACGGCGAAGACCAGCGAGAGCGATCGCGTCCTTGGCCTGGAGCTTGGCGCAGACGACTACGTGGGCAAGCCGTTCAGTCCGAGGGAACTGGTTGCGCGCGTCAAGGCCGTGCTGCGGCGCTTCGAGCGCCCGCTGGCACCGGAGATCATCACCACGGGCGACATCGAGATCGACAGCGGCGCAATGATCCTGAAAGTGCGCGGCAATCAGGTGGCGACCACGGCCACGGAGTTCCGCCTGCTGGAGTACATGGCACGGCATCCGGGCCGGGTTTTCACCCGCGATCAACTGCTTGACGCCGTGTGGCGCGACACCGCCTACGTCACTCCGCGCTCTGTGGACGTGTATGTGCGGCGCATCCGGGAGAAAATCGAGAAAGACGCAGAGGAGCCGCTGTATCTGCGCACGGTGCGCGGAGCCGGGTATCGTTTTGAGGCTTTGAAGTGAAGAACCGGATTTTCTTCAAGCTGGTTTTTGTCTTCACACTGGTCATTGCCGCTGCAACGCTTACGTTGGATTTAGCAATCACGCATGCCTGGGAGAGTTCTCTGAGGCAGCAGGTTGAAAGCAATCTGCGGCAGAAGACCGCGATGTTTTCTCTCCGTGTTTCCTCCACGCCGCTTTCCTCCACAAGTTTGAAGCCACTCGCCAAAAGCATTGCAGAGGCCGCCGGCGCGCGCGCCACTGTAATTGATAGCCAGGGCCAGGTGCTGGCGGACAGCGATGCGAACGCCGAGGCGATGGAGAACCATGCGCGGCGTCCTGAATTCCAGGCGGCGCTGGCCGGACAGGTCGGCATGGACACGCGGCTGAGCCACACGCTGGGAACGGAATATCTGTACATTGCGCAGCCTGTACCGGGCGGTGCGGTGCGGCTGGCTGTTCCATTGCGTGCAATTGCCGAAACGAATCGAAAGGTATGGCGCTCGCTGGTGTTTGCCTCCGCGCTGGCTTGTTTCATTGCAATTTTGCTGGCGGCATGGGCATCAAGAAACGTGAGTGCGCGGCTGGAGCGGATTCTCGCTTTTGCAGGAAAGATCGCGGAAGGCGACTTCTCGGCGCGTCTGGCGGAGTACCAGAACGATGAGATTGGCCGCGTTGCCATCGCGCTGGACGCAACCGCGCGCAAGTTGCAGTCGAGTTTTCAGGAACTCGAGGCGAGCCGAAGCGAACTGGAAGCAGTGCTGAACAGCATGCAGGAGCCGGTGATCGCGATCTCGCGCGATGGCCGCGCGCATTGGGCAAACCGGCGCATGGAAATGTTGACGCCAACCGGAGTCCGGCTGGGCCAGCCCGTGGTGCAGACGGTGCGAGATCCAAATTTTCTGGCAGCTGTGCAGGAGGCGTCGCAACATCATCAACTGGTGACGGCACGCGTCAACAGCTTTTTTCCTGGACGTGTATTTGCGGCGACGGTAGCTCCCATGCCCGCTGGAGGCCTGGTGGCCGTGCTGCACGATTTAACCGACGCGGAGAGCATTGAGACCACGCGCCGCGATTTCATCGCAAATGTTTCGCACGAGTTACGCACGCCGCTAACCTCCATCCAGGGCTACGCGGAGACGCTGCTGGACGGAGTGACTTCAGAGGATACGCAGCGGGACTTTCTGGAGATTATCCGCAAGAACGCCTCGCGCATGACACGGCTGACCGAGGATCTTCTGATCCTTACGCGAGTGGAGTCCGGCGACAAGAAGTTGCAGCTACGCGCCGTTTCATCAGCCGAACTACTGCGCGACGCCTCGGATTACTTTCACGATCATAGCGGCGACTCCGGCATGAAACTGGACTTGGTGAATGAGGCGCTGAAGATGGTGTCAGCCGATCGCGATGCGGTGTTCCAGGTCTTTTCCAACCTGATTGACAACGCGTGCAAGTACGCTTCACAGGGCGGGCGTATCCTGATTGGCGCGCACGACGTGGAAGGCTTTGTGCAATTTTATGTCAGGGATTTCGGGCCCGGCATCGCGAGCGAACATCTGCCGCGGCTGTTCGAGCGCTTCTACCGCGTGGACAAAGCCCGTTCGCGGGAGAGTGGAGGCACCGGATTGGGTCTGGCAATTGCCAAACACATTATTCTGGCGCACGGTGGTACTATTGCGGCCGAAAGCGAACTGAATCACGGCTGCACGTTCGTCTTTTCGATTCCGGAAGCTCGCGCTAACTCTGATTCATAAAAGGCGAGTTTACGAGAAATTCACGCTGCACTCATGGAATCGAAACCGAATGCGCATAGTGTGAGAGCAACGAAGTTGGGGGCTTGAGAGGCCACCCGAGGTATTGCAGAGAGCTCTTGCGGGCCTGGCCTCTCAACATTTTCCGCGTCCCGCTGCAATCAGGAGTAGCTGCCATGGGCGAACCGAATGTGCAACCGAGTCCAGGATCGCACCTTCTCGAACTAACGCTCGAGGCGTTTCGCGTAGCTCATCGAGCCGCCGCCGCTGCCGCGGAAGGCATCGCTACATCCTCCAAAACATCGCTCGGAGAGGTTCGTGATCGCGAGCGCGAGTTGGATTCGCTGGACCGCGATATCGACGATCTCGTCACTACAACCATCACACGAGTGAGCGACGAAGAGGCCAGAGCCCTGCTGGCCTGCATGAAATTTGGAATTTCGCTGGAGCGGATCGGAGATCTCCTGCTGAGCTTCGTCAATCGCGCCGAAGCCATTGCGGCCCACGCGGACCACGACGACATTCGGGATCTGACTATGATGACCTCACAGTTGGAGCGAATGCTGGCCGACATCGAAGCTGCATTCCGCACCCGTTCGCTGGACAAGGCCGTGAATGTGCTGCGGGCGGATACCGAACTCGACCGTCTTCGCAACGTGATCACCTTCCGGCATCTGGAGCCCTCGGAAGGGATTCGCCGACTTGATAGCTTCCATGTGTTGTTCATGGCGCAGGAAATTGAGCGCGCCGGGGATCATGTGAAGAACATGGCGGAAGAGGTTTGCCATCTGGTGAGCGGGCGGACCGTTCGCCATGTGTTGCGTTCCTATGATCGTCCGGTAGAACAGCTTTTTCTCGATCATATGAAGAACAAATAGTGAGGGCGCCATTCTTGCTGGTTTCTGTAACCGGAAATTCACAATCCTTTAACAACTCCGTAACAGAGCGAAACAGATACTCAGAAGTGAGATTCCAGGAGGAATAAAACTGTGACTCGTACTTTAAAGCTGATGGTGTGCGCGCTGTTATTGTGCGTCACCGCTTCCGCGCAGTCGTTGAACGGCGCGGGTGCCACGTTTCCTAATCCGATCTATCAGAAGTGGTTCACGCAATACAGCTCTGCTCATCACGGCGTACAGATCAACTATCAATCGCTCGGTTCCGGCGCGGGCATCCGCCAGGTGACGGCCGGAACGGTTGATTTCGGCGCCTCCGACGGCCCGATGACGGACGAACAACTGGGTCAGGTTCAGGGTAAGATCATTCACGTTCCCACCGTGCTGGGCGCGGTGGTGCCGTGCTACAACATTCCCGGCGTGAAGCAGGAATTGAAGTTCACCCCGGAGATTCTGGCTTACATTTTCCTGGGCAAGATCAACAACTGGAACGACGGGAACATCGCCAAGGCGAATCCCGGCGTGAAGTTCCCCAACCTTCCCATCGTCGTGGTGCATCGTTCGGATGGTTCAGGCACGACCTACATCTTCACCGACTATCTCTCAAAGGTGAGTCCGGAATGGAACTCCACCGTGGGCAAGAACGTCAGCGTAAAATGGCCGGTCGGACTTGGCGGCAAAGGCAATGAAGGCGTGGCCGGACAGGTTCGCCAGATGGATGGCGCGATCGGTTACGTGGAGTTGATCTACGCGGTCCAGAACAACATCAGCTATGGACTGGTTCGCAACAAGAGCGGCAACTTCATAAAGGCATCGCTTGAATCGACCACGGCCGCAGCCGCCGCGGCCGCGGCGAATATGCCCGCCGACTACCGCGTTTCGATTACCAATCCGGATGGCAAGAACGCCTATCCCATCGCGAGCTTTACATGGCTGCTGATTCCGCAGCAGTCCAGAGACGCAAGCAAGGGTAAGGTTCTGCACGACTTTCTGGATTGGATGCTGAAAGACGGACAGAACGAAGTGGCCGCGCTGAGCTATGCTCCGCTGCCGAAGGAAGTCGTCAAGAAGTTGAAAGCCACGATTAGCACGATCCACTAAACCAGGCACGCGGAGCGCAAGGATCGCATCGCGCGCTCCGCGTGTTTTGTTATGTTGTCGCCTCATGTTCGCGTTATTTGCGGCGCAAAACGAGGATGAACTAAGATGGTAAAGATCGGCCCGGGTCCACACGCGTTTTGGCTGGTTCAGAATGCGAATGGCGTTGGAGGAGCGGTGGCCACAGCCAAGAATGGGAACGAAAACGGCGATTCTTGCCTCAGAATTGATCAAATTCCAAGAAATGTTGCTCTTTTTTCTTCCTCCCGGGAAGCTCTTGCCATAAAATCATCCAGCTATTCAGTACAGCTGGATTGCCAGTGTCTGGGGAAACTAGTTCCTTAGGCTTGATATTTTTCAACACCTGATCTCGTTTTTCGGCGAGTTCTGACCGGAATACGAGAAGTGAAACTTTGGAGCGACGAGACATGAGGAACTTTCAAAAACTGGTAGCGGTACTAGCGCTATCCGGATTGTGCTTTGCCCTACCCGCGCCTTCAGACAGCGATGCTGCCAAGAAGAGCACAAAACACAAAGCCGCTGCGAAGGCGGAACCGAAGAAGGACGAGCTGAAGGAACTGAAGCAGGCGATCGAGCAGCAGCAGGCCGCGACGCAGCAACTGCAGGAGCAGTTGAAGCAGACCCAGCAGCAGCTGCAGCAGACCCAGCAGCAACTGGCACAGACTCAGGCGACTGCGAACGCAGCGAAAGCCGAGGTCGCGACGGTTGAAACCAACACCTCCGTGCAGGTGCAGAAGGTTCAGGCTGATCTTTCCGACGTGAAGACCGCCTTGAACACCACCGAAGCGACGGTTGCGAAGGACGATAAGGAAGTGAAAGAGCTGGAGCATCCGACCAGCATCGCCTACAAGCACATTCGCATCACGCCGGGCGGGTTCCTGGAAATGACCGGCTACTTCCGGTCGCACGCGACCCTGTCGGATCAGGCAACTCCGTTCAATAGCATCGCTCTCGGCAGTTGGGCCGCTGGCTCCGCCACTGGCAACACCGCGACCCAGTCGAATTACAACCCCTATCTCACAGAGTTCGGCATGACCGCACGCGACTCGCGCATCACGCTGCGAGCTGATGCCGACGCCGGCACGACCAAGCTGACTGGCTACTTCGAAATGGACTTCTTCGGAACCAGCCCGACGGCCAACCTGAGCCAGACTACGAGCTTTACTCCTCGCATCCGCCAGGGTTGGGGCCGCGCGAAGTTTGCCAATGGCTGGACGATCACCGGTGGCCAGATGTGGAGCTTGGTCACGCTGAACCGCCATGGAAACGAATCGGATAACTCCAATCTTTGGATCCCGAACATCATCGAAGCTCAGTACTCGGTTGGTTATGACTGGGCCCGCTTCGCTGAAGTGCGCGTGAACAAAGCGTTTGGCAAGAACGTCAACGTCGCGATTGCGTTGGACAACCCGGCCTACCTGAACAGCGGCGCCACCAACACCACCGGCACGGTCGCCGGCGTGGCTTCACTGGGCGCTGGCCTTCTGGGCAACAGCCTGGTAAGCAGCTGCTCGACGGTCTCGACTGCTGGAGTGGTCACTGGCGTGATTTGCTCCAATACGCCGACGTACTCCACCAACCTGGCTCCGGATATGATCACCAAGCTGTCTTATGACGATCCGAAACTGGGTCACTATGAAGTCAAGGCGATCAGCCGCTTCTTCCGCGACCGCGTCGTGCCTTCGGTAACTGGTTCGGGTTCGACCACTGTCATCCATCCGGGATGGAACAACACTGCTCTTGGCGGCGGCATCGGCGCTGGCGCGGTCATTCCGGTTATCCCCGGCAAGGTTGACTTCATTGCGCAGGGCCTGTACGGCAAGGGCATCAGCCGTTATGAAGACTCCGGCCAGTATGACTTCCTGGTTCGCTCCACCGACAAACAGCTTCAGCCGCTGAAGAGCTTCAGCTTCCTGACGGGCTTTGAAACCCACCCGAACAAGAAGGTGGAAATCGATGCGCTGTTCGGAGACGAGTACTACTTCAGAGGCCTGTACCATCCGACTCCCACCACGTTCGCCGGCTACGGCGTACCGACCCTCAACAACAGCGGCTGCGCTTATGAGAACGCTGCGGTAGCAGAGGCTTCCGGCGCGGGCACATCCTGCGCTCCTAACAACAAGATGTTGTGGAATGCCAAGCTGTACGGCTACTACGACCTCTACAAGGGACCGGTCGGCACGCTGCGCTACGGCGCGGAAGTCGATTACGTCGAACGTCAGACCTGGTCTGGTGAAAATGGAATCGCCCCGAAGGGCAACGACAAGACGGCCTTCATGACGATGCGTTACATCTTCCCGTAAACCGATGCACAGGATTCCTCGGCTGAGAAGCTGAGGAAACGAGTAAACAGCCAGCGCGAACCCAAGGGTTCGCGCTGGTTTTTTGGTGTATGCAGGGAAAGCCTCTGTTTATGCGGGTGGAAAGGCTCTGAAGGCGGGGCAGCGCTTTCTGGAGAGGTTTTGGCGGGTGGAGGCGGGAGCGGGAAACCATTTACCAGAGTGATAATCGTTGGAGAGCGGGAGGTTATCTTGTAGTTAATGGTTGAGGGGGGTCCGAAAGGATTGGCACGAGAGGTACTCATTCCGCTGAGACGTGATGATCAAGTAGTACATCGGTGGGAGGGTGGAGAAGTTTGACGGGCGAGGTGGTTGGCCCTGACATTCATCTCCTGTTAACAATTGTCTGGTAGCGTCAAGGTGTGAGTATCAGTCCCAACCCTGAATTCCGTCCCATGATGCGCTTCCAGACACCGGTGGCGGCCGAGGCCGATGCGGTTCATGCGCCCCAGGAGACGGCATCGATTGCGCCGCACATTGAGCTGCACACCAGCAGGATCAGCAAGTACCTGGATATTTCGTTCCGCTATTCTCTCCTGATCTGCTCGATTTCGATCCTTGCGGTAATGGTGCTGTTTTTTTATGAGCTGACGTCGCGCTCGAAGCTTTCCATTGCCAAGTTTGGTTTTGGATTTTTCCTGGGGAATGTGTGGGACCCGGTCTCAGGGGATTTTGGGGCGAGGCCGTTTATTTATGGAACGCTGATGTCGTCGCTGGTGGCGCTGGTTCTGGCGGTTCCGCTGGCGGTGGGAGTTTCGGTGTTTGTGACCGAGCTGTGTCCGCGCTTTCTGCGGGGCATCATTTCGTTCACGGTGGAACTGCTGGCGGCGATTCCTTCGGTGATCTACGGGCTGTGGGGAATTTTTGTGCTGGCTCCGCTTCTGCGAACCTACGTGGAGCCGTGGCTGGGCAAGTATTTTGGCTGGACGGGACTGTTCGTTGGACCGGCGTACGGGATTGGGATGCTGGCGGCGGGAGTGATTCTGGCGATCATGATCATTCCGATCATCGCCTCGATTACACGCGAGGTTCTGGTGGCGGTTCCGCAGAGCCAGCGCGAAGCGGTGCTGGCGCTGGGGGCGACGCGCTGGGAGATGGTTCGGATGGCGGTGCTGCGCAACGCGCGGGTCGGGATCATGGGCGGCATCATCCTGGGGCTGGGCCGGGCGATTGGCGAGACGATGGCAGTAACGATGCTGATCGGCAACCGCCCGGAGGTTGCGAAGTCACTGTTTGCGCCGGGGTACACGATGGCGTCAGTGATTGCCAACGAGTTCTCAGAGGCGACCGACGATCTGTACTTGAGCGCGCTGGTTGAGATCGGCCTGGTTCTCTTGATTGTGACCGTGATTGTGAATGCATGCGCGCGTTTGCTGGTGTGGTCGATTACACGCGGGCGCATGGGGAGGGCTAATGCCTAGCGTCTCCCGTCCGATCAGCGTGTGGCGCCGCTTCAGCAATCTCTGCTTCATCGTTTTATCGGCAGGCGCGGCGTTCCTTGTGCTGACTCCACTGGCGGCGATCTTCGGCTACCTGGTGTACAAAGGAGTGGGTTCGATCAGCTGGGCTTTTCTGACTCACACACCGCGTCCGGTGGGCGAGCCGGGAGGCGGCATGGCGAACGCGATCCTCGGATCGGTGATGATTCTTGGCCTGGGCTCGATTATCGGAGTGCCGCTGGGAATCGGCTCGGGGATTTATCTTGCGGAGTTTGGGCGCGGTCGGTACGTGAATGCCGTGCGCTTCACGGCCGATGTGTTGAATGGGATTCCTTCGATTGTGGTTGGCATTGCGGTGTATGCGCTGGTGGTGCTGCCGCAACAGCATTTCTCGGCATTGTCGGGAGGCGTGGCGCTGGGGATCATGATGATTCCGACGATTGCGCGGACGACGGAAGAGATGCTGCTGATGGTGCCGAACACGATTCGCGAAGCAGCACTTGGGCTGGGGATTCCGCTATGGCGAACGACGTTGCAGGTCACGCTGCGGACCGCGTCAAAGGGCGTGATCACGGGCGCGATGCTGGCGTTTGCGAGGGTGGCGGGCGAGACGGCTCCGCTGCTGTTTACGGCGTTTGGAAATCAATTCTGGAATCTCAATCCGAACCAGCCAACGGCGGCGCTGCCGATACAGATCTTTGCGTACGCGATTTCGCCGTTTGACGAATGGCACCGGCAGGCGTGGGCCGGAGCACTCATACTGATTGTCTTGATTGTTGTTGCCGTTTCCGCCGTGCGGGTTGTGACCAGCCGGGGAAGCATGGCGAACAACGCCTAGATTGCAAGGAGCCCTCATCCAATGGGTGTCGGAATAGAAGTGAAGGATCTGAACGCCTGGTTTGGCAAGGCGCAGGTACTGAAGGAAATCAACATCAAGGTGGGCGCAAATGCAGTGACGGCCGTGATTGGCCCGTCAGGCTGCGGCAAGTCCACGTTCATTCGATGTCTGAACCGGATGCACGAAACCATTCCCGAAGCGCGACTGAGCGGCACGGTACACGTTGGCGAAATGGACGTGTACAAGCCGGGCATTATCGCCGCGGACGTGCGCCGCCGCATTGGCATGGTTTTCCAGAAGCCGAATCCGTTTCCGACGATGTCCATCTACGACAACGTCTCAGCGGGCTTGCGGCTGAACGGCTACCACAAGAAGCCCGAACTGGACCAGGCGGTGGAGAGTTCACTGCGGATGGCGGCGTTGTGGGATGAAGTGAAAGACGTGCTGAAGAAAAAGTCCGGCTCATCGCTCTCCGGCGGACAGCAGCAGCGGCTTTGCATTGCGCGAGCGCTGGCCGTGCAGCCGGAGCTATTGCTGATGGACGAGCCGTGCAGCGCGCTCGATCCAATCTCGACGGGTAAGATTGAGGAACTGATCTTCCAACTGAAAGCGCAGTACACCGTGGTGATTGTTACGCATAATATGCAGCAGGCGGCGCGCGTCGCCGATCATACCGGCTTCTTTCTAATGGGCAAGCTGATTGAGTATGACAAGACGGAAAAGTTATTCACCACACCCTCCGACAAACGGACGGAAGATTACATTACAGGCAGGTTTGGATGATGCGCACTCGCTTCCAGCTAGGGCTGGATGAACTGAAAGAACGGCTGCTGGAGATGGGCGGGATGGCCGAAGCAGCGATTGAACTGGCGGCAGACTCCTACCGCAAACGCGACGGGCGGCTGGCGCAGCAGGTGTTTGAGCGCGAGAAGATGATCAACCAGAGCGAACGGGTCATCGACGAGATGGCGGTGGACTTGCTGGCGATGCAACAGCCGATGGCGACGGATCTGCGATTCGTGCTGGCGGTGCTGAAGATCAACTCAGACCTGGAACGGGTGGGCGACCTGGCGGTGAATATCGCGCAACGCTCGCTGGACCTGGTGCAGGAGCCGGAGGTTGAGATTCCGGTGGACATTGCGCGGATGACGACGGCGGTTTCAACGATGGTGCGGCGGGCGCTGGAGTCGTTTCTGTCGGCGAAGTCCGATGTGGCGCAGGCAGTGCTGGAGATGGACAACATCGTGGACCGGATGAAGGACGAAGCGTTCATCAACCTGGTTGCGCAGATGAAGAACAATCCGGACAAGGTTCGCGCGTACCTGGACGTGCTGCTGATCACGCGGAGCCTGGAGAGAATTGCCGACCATGCGACGAATATCGCGGAAGACGTGATCTTCTGGGTGAGCGGAGCGGACGTGCGGCACAATGTCCGCTACAGTCAGGAGCCGGACTCGGATGCTCCGAGGGGGCACTAGGGAAGAGGTTGCGCAGGTTGCGTAGGTTACGCAGGTTGCACAGGTTGCGCAGGTTGCGCAGGTTGCAAGGTTAAGAGCGATTCCGGGGTTGAGTGTCCTGCTCTCCCACCTTAGCCGCGCAAAAGGCGCGCGTCGAAGGTGGGGCACCCGCGCTTTGTCTAATAAAACGCTTCTGCTCAAAAACTAAAACGAGTTGCTCCCAATTTGGGATAGGTGGATACTTGGGCTGTTATCGCTCACTATTGTGGAACTTGCCTGTGATTCGGCGTAAAGTGCTCATCGTGCGAAGAATATTGCTTTTGACAATTCTGCTAATTTCCTCTGCCAGCACAGGTTTTTCTCAACATGGCGCACCATCACCATCGATGACAAAAGAGGGCGATTGGTACTGGTTTCAGAATTGCGACAAGAATAAGACGTTGGGGATAGAGGTGCTGCTGAAAGGAAGGGCCATCTTCCATTCGTCCTTTAGCGTATGCCTGACTCCGAGTCCCAAGACAGAACGTCGGCAGAAAATAGTTGCCTTCTATTTCAAGGGTGGGCAGGTGTATCAAGGCGAGTATCACACACTTCCATCGCAGACCATCGAAGGCAACATCTGGCAGGCCAGCTCTTTACCAGACGGTCTGGTATTGGGCGTCTCCTTCGCAACCAAGAAGCAAGTCTTGCTAAACACACTACACTTAGCGCAGCCAGATAAGGTGTCGGCCTCGGAGCTTGACCGCGACATTGTAGTTCGGACGTTTCCGCTGCCTTCCCACTAACTAGTACAACGCGAAGGCTTCGATTCCTGTTGCCTAATCGCCATGTAGCTCACTATTCGCTACAATGTCGTGCATCATGACTCTTGAGATTGCTCACTACTTGCTTGCGATACTGCTCGCCATGCTCTGGGTGGTATTTGGTGTTCCGCTGCTAGGCCCTTTATTTGGCGTGTCAATCCCGCTGGTCCCGTGGAAGCGCAGAGCTGTGATGATGGACCCGAATCAGAGCATGCTCCAAGCGGTTATGTTGAACGTAGTGATCTCCTGGGGCATCGCGATGTTTATCTTCTCGATCAGCAATCGGTACTTTCAGTGGAGATTACTCCACAACCCGTCGGATCAGCTGAGTTTTCAAGCGGTCCTTCTAGATGCGTGCACGTGGATCGGTGGGGGCGCGCTGTTTGGATTGCTGCTTGGCTTCGATGCCGGTAAGCAAACGAAGAACTGGGCGATGCCAGTATCTGTGCGAGCCTGAATCCAGAAGATTCCTGATGCGCATGATCGTGAGCATAAAATCGCCTAGTATCCAACAATCCTGAAACAGAACCGTTAAGCTCGCTTGCTGCCCAAAAGGCAGATGTTTGCTGTATTTATTAGGCAAGGCCGGGGCACCGTGCTTCAGTTTCTTGGGTTGAGATGATTGCGGTGGGCTGATTCTCCGGATCAGTCTAACGCGTGCGGAACGCCTGCGTGACGCGCCTCCTCCTGGAGGTCTGCCAGTTGCGCATTCAGGTTCGTGATTAACTCGTTCAGGGCAGCGATCGAGTTGATGCAGGCGTTCATTTGCTTTATGTAGTACTCATAAGCGCCGGGTGCGGATGCGTCTGGTCCCGATTCCCGGCGGTATTCATTGGCGATGTCTATCTGGTCCTGCTGGAACTTTGCCAGGTCCAGATTTGCGGTATTGATCTGGCTGCGAAGAGCGGCGATGCGCTCCATGTAACGCCTGTTGATTTCGGCGGTGCGCCGCTGAGTTTCGAGTTCTCGCGCTTCCGGTGCGGAAGACGAGGGCTTCGCGTCCTTTGCGTCTGACGGTAGAGGGGCATCAGCGTTGTCGCTGGGGCTATGGGGTTCCCGCGCAATGTCGTCGTTGGTGAGAACCCTAGCAGGAGGAACTCCGCTCTTCAGTCTTTCCGCACGCGTCTCTCTGGCGACTTCTCCGAGGGATTGCGCGAAGGCGGAGAGCGGAAACGACAGGGCCAGCAAAGCGAGAATGGGCAGATGACGATTCATGCGAATCCCACCTCTTCCACGGCGCTTTGTATTTTAGCGCCCACCGGCTGATTTGGATAGCTAGCGAGGCCGGCTTCGATCCAGCATTCCCTGGGGCTGGATGCTCTACGCAAAATTGAAAAACAAGTTCAGGCGGGACCGATGACGATGAAGGCCTTGAGGTTTTCACACTGGCAGGCAGCGCGATAGACGTCACAGGCGTAGCAATCGGTTGGCTCGCAACAGGTGCGATTGATCCAACAGGGCTCGATGGCGCCGGAGACGATGGCGCACTCATGCTTGCGGGTTCCACCGCAGCCGCGGATATCCCAGCAGGGAAGCAGCGCGAGGAGACGGCGGATTCCGGCGAAGTTGAGGCGCGCTTCACGGACAAGGCGAAGGACGGTGGCGATCCATGGGTAGTCACGCTGGGTGAAATAACGGGTGCCCTTGGCGGATTTCAAGGGGATGAGGAGTCCCTCGCGCTCGTAGAGGCGAAGCAGGTCAACAGAGACCTCGAAGTATCGGGCAACCTCGCCGATCTTAATCCGCTTCAACGGTTCTGCGTAGCTTTGAGGTGCGGAAGCCGGGTTGGCTAGTGGATTCGGCGCACTGAAATCACTCATACTGCAGGTTCCCCTTACATGCTGCTGGCAAGATAAGTGCAAACATAGGGCCAATCTATTCTGGATTGAGAAACTCGATGGGAAATCTCCTGCAATCAGCGGCTTGCGGCGAGGCAGCGGAATGGGGCTTTCTGGAGCGGGAAGGCGAGAAACGGGGAAATGCCCCACCCCGGGGTGCGATATGGCTCACCTTAAGGGGAGAGAATTCCTGGGCCCTAGAGCAGTGACCGAGCGCACAGACAAGCGGCAAGGAGTGAGCGATTCTCCCAAGCGGATCAGGTGGAGCTTCGATGTCCTGTATGGATTTGGCGGGCGCGGCGGTTATTCGGAATTTTGAGGAGTTGAGGAGCAGGGCGCGGGAGGCAAATGCCTCGGCTGCGTCAGCGGGCGTGGGAGAAGAAGCCACATCTGCCAACTTCGGCAGATGCGGGGCACCAAAAGCGAAGCGGGTCGCTGTGGTGTGGGCCGAAGACGATGTGGCACTGACGGCTGCAGCGGGCGCGCTGGCGTGCGGGATCGCGATTCCACAACTATTGGGCGAGGCCGGGAAGGTTCGGGCGAAGGCGCAGGCAATGGGGCTGGAAGAGCTGCTGGATGTGGCGGAGTTCGTGGATGTGGCAGACGCGGCAGAGGCGGTGCGGACGGCGTGCAGAATGGCGGCGGCGGGTGAGAGCGACATTCTGCTGAAGGGGCGTCTGCGCACGGATGAACTGCTGCACGGATTGCTGGTGCGCGAGAGCGGAATGCGCACGGGCAGATTGCTGAGCGACGTGCTGCTCTACGAAGACGACCTGAGCGGCGAGCGGCGGCTGGTTGGGATTACCGACGGCGGATTGAACGTGCTGCCTACGCTGGACCAGAAGCGGCAGATCGTACTGAACGCCATTGAGGTGATGCAGTGCATCGGGATTGCGCGGCCGCGGATCGCGCTGATGAGCGCGACGGAGGCGGTAACGGAGGCGATACCTTCGACGGTGGACGCGGCGGCGCTGACGGAGATGGGAGCGCGGGGCGAGTTCGGCGAGGCGCGGGTGTTTGGTCCGCTGGCGCTGGACAACGCGCTGCTGCTGAGCGCGGCAGAGGCGAAGGGGATTACGAATCCGGTAGCGGGACGGGCGGACTGCCTGGTGGTTCCGAATATTGAAGCGGGAAATCTGCTGGGCAAGGCGGTGAACTATCTTCGGCACGCGCAGAGCGGGGGAACCTCGCAGTGCGCGCATGTGGTGGTGGGTGCGAGAGTTCCGGTGCTGATTCCGTCGCGGGTGGAGAGCGCGGAGGACAAGGTGAATTCGATGGCGCTGGGAGTTCTCTTCCAGGCGTACAGCATGGAGAAGCGGAAAGAGGCTCGGCGATGAATTCTGCTCCGAATATTCTGGCGATTGATCCGGGGTCGGCGTCAACGAAGATCGGGCTGTACCGCGACCGGGAGCCGTTGCTGGAGAGGAATCTGCGGCACGACAAGGCGGTGCTGGCGGCGTGCGGCGGGCCAGCGCTCTCACAGTTGGCGCTGCGGCTGCAGTGCATTGAGGACCAGCTGGAGGCCAGCGGGATGCGGCTGGACCACATTGTGGGCGTGGTGGGACGGGGCGGATTGCTGCGTCCGCTGGCGGGTGGAACGTATCTGGTGAATGACGAGATGCTGGAGGAACTTCGCCGGGCGGAGCGGGGAGATCACGCGGCGAACCTCGGGGCGTTTCTGGCGCAGGCAATTGCGCGGCGCATTGGAGTGGCGGCATACATCGTGGACCCGGTTTCAGTGGATGAGTGGATCAAGGTGGCGCGGTTCTCGGGATGCGCGGAACTACCGCGTCCGTGCCTGTCACACGCGTTGAACTCGAAGGCGATGGCGCGTCGCTATGCGGACGAGGTGGAAAAGGCGTACGAAGATTTGCGGCTGGTGGTGGCGCATCTGGGCAGCGGGCACACGATCAGCGCACACGCTTCGGGACGGATGATCGATGCGACGAACTCGCGGGAAGAAGGAGCGTTCTCAACGGAACGGGCGGGTTCAGTGCCGGCGATGGAGCTGGTACGGCTGTGCTACAGCGGAAGGTACACGCGCAAGCAGGTGGAAACGATGCTGACGCGCGAAGGTGGATTGATCAGCTACCTGGGAACGGGCGATTTACGAGATGTTGAGGAACATATTGCGAAGGGAGATCAGCATGCGGGGCTGGTGTTCCGCGCGATGGTGTACCAGATTGCAAAAGAGATTGGAGCGATGGCTTGCGCGCTGCACGGGCGGGTGGACGCGATTGTGCTGACGGGCGGGATGGCACACAGCGAACGGCTGACCACAGGGATCAAGGGGCGGGTGGGCTGGATTGCTCCGGTGAAGGTTTACGCGGGAGAAGATGAATTGCGGGCGCTGGCAGCAGGAGCGCTGCGGGTGGTGCGGCGGGATGAGTCGGCGCGGGAGTTTGGGGCTGGGGCGCAAGAGTCGGTGATGATGTAGGAGATGGGTTCAGGGTTTCAAGATTAAGAGCAAAGGCTAAAGCAATTCCGGGATTGGTGTGCCTGCTCTCCCACCTTAGCCGCGCAAAGGCGCGCGTCGAAGGTGGGGCACCCGTCAGTGCGGCGGATTCCACGAAGGGCAAGAGCCTCGCATCTAGCGACGGCGGGGGAATGCTTCTAAGCCGCCTCGCGCGGCTTGATTCTTGCGATGTTGCGATTGGCGGCTGCCAGGTTGAGGTCGTACTCGGTCTGGAGGTTCATCCACAGCTTCGCGGAAGTTCCAAAGTAGCGGGCCAGCCGCATAGCGGTGTCGGCGGTCACGGCGCGGCGCTCGCGCACAATCTCATTCACCCGTGGCACAGAGACACGCAGGTGCTTTGCCAGTTCGGTAGAGGTAAGGCCCATGGGGGCCATAAACTCCTCGCGCAAAATCTCTCCGGGGTGCACTGCGTTGGCAGGCACCTTGCTTTTCACTTTTCCAGCCATGGCCGATCTCCCAAGCGTGCGCAGTGCATTAGTGGTAATCAACGATCTCGACATCGTGGAATTGAGCGTTTTTCCAGACGAAGCAGATACGGTACTGATCGTTAATCCGAATACTGTGCTGTCCTTTTCTGGTGCCGCCAAGGGACTCAAGCCGATTTCCCGGAGGCACGCGCAAGTCATTCAGGTCCGCCGCGTTGTTCAATATCTTCAGCTTTCTCAGGGCGACGCGTTGGACATTTGGCGGAATACGGCGGCTTTTTCCGGTCAGGTAAAGCTCTCCGGCATCCGCGTCCTTGAAGTTTGCAATCACGTTAGGGCAATTCCGGGATTGGTGTGTCCTGCTCTCCCACCTTAGCCGCGCAAAAAGCGCGCGTCGAAGGCGGGGCACCCGCGATTATAGCCTCTCCGAAACCTGTCTAGAACAAAATAACGCGAGGCGTTATTCAAGTCAAGAACAGAATAACGCCTCGCGTTATTTCAATGCGTCTACTTTGCGCCGACGACGAGGACTTCAAAGGAGCCGGGGAGCATGGTGGGGCGGGGGCGCGGCTGCTCGGCGGTGGGCGCCGGAGGAGGACCGAATTTTGCGGTGACGAGATAGATGGTGTGCGACTTAGGGTCGAGGGCCAGGGTGCGCGCGCCCACGGCGGTGGGGACGGTTTGGAGGACAGTGTACTTGTCAGGAGAATCCTGATGGACGACGGTGAGCGTGCCTTCGCCATTGGAGCTGAAGACGAGCCGGGTTTCAGGATCGAAGGCGGCAGCGTCGGGGCGCTTGCCGATGGGGACGGTGGCGAGGAGTTCTCCGGTGGCGGAGTCGAGGACGGTCATGACCTGGTTGCCGCAGACGGAGAAGAGACGTCCGAATTTGCGGTCGATGGCGATGCCGCTGGGGCCGTCGCATCCGGTGAGGGGCCAGAGAGCGGTGATGGCGCGGCGCTGGACGTCAATGCGGGCGATGCCGTTCTTATCCTCAATGTTGACGAAGACGTGGCCGTGCTCGTCGGTGGCGGCGAACTCGGGTTGTCCATCGAGAGAGATGGTGGCGACGACGGCGGCCTTGACGGGATCGATGAGGGTGACGTCGCGGCTGCGTCCGTTGAAAGCGAAGAAGAGGTGCGAGAAGGAGTCGTAGAGGATGGCGTCGGGATTGGTTCCGGCTTTGACCTCGCCGGTCTTCTGGAGGGTTTTGAGGTCGAGGATGGAGACGGAATTGGCGCGTCCATTGCTGGTGGCGGCGAGGCCGAGATCGGCGGCGAGAGCGATGCCGTGTACGCCCTGGGTGTCTGGAATGTCAGCGAGAGTTTTTCCGGTTGCAGGATCAATCGCCATGACGTGGGTGCCGCGGGTGATGAAGAGGCGATTGCCGTCGGCGTCATAGGTGAGATAGTCCCAGCCACCTTCTCCAGAGACGGAGAAACGGTTGGTGAGCTGATATTTGGGGGCATCCACGGCAAAAGCGAAAGAGGCGAAGAAGAAGGAGACGGCGAGAAGGAGAAACAGCTTCGATTTCATGAGTGGCTCCGGGTGGCGCGGCTGTGAGTGGCCGGGAGGATGAGAGGCGGATAGAGCATCGAGATAAGAGGATACCGCAAGAGCAGGGGCAAGAGCAGGGGCAAGAGCAAGAGCAGGAGCAGGAGCAACAGCAGGAGCAACAGACCCACTTCTGCCAAAGGAGGGCAGAAATGGGGCACCTGTACCTGTACCTGTACCTGCACCAAAGACAGGGGAGGCTGTGGGTGCTCGGGATGTGGTAAGACTTAGCAATGCCGAATCCTCCATCCAATTACTTTACGAGCGCGGAGGTGGCGGCGCGCTACGCAAAGGCTCGGCCGTTTTTTCACGATGAAGTGATGAAGTGGATTTGCGAAGCTTCCGGGCGGGGGCGCTTTGGGCGGGCGCTTGACGTGGGGTGCGGCTCGGGACAGTCTTCGGTGGCGCTGGCGGAGATCGCCGACGAGGTGGTGGGGGTGGATTGCTCGCAGGGGATGCTGGATGCGGCGGCGGCGAGCGCGAAGGTGCGCTACCAGATTGGGCGGGCCGAGGAGCTGAACTTTGCGGCGGGAGAGTTCGACCTGGTGACCGTGGGGTCAGCGCTGCACTGGTTTGAGCAGGATCGATTCTTTGCGCAATGCCGCAGGGTGCTGGCCGAGGCGGGCGTGCTGGCGGTTTACAACGACCACTTCACGGCCCACATGCAGGAGGAGGTGGAGTGCAAGCGCTGGATGCGCACGAGTTTTGCGAAGCGCTTTCCGCCGCCGCGACGGGGGATGCGGGACATCGACGAGCGGAAGGCGGAAGAGTGCGGCTTTGCGATTGGGCGGCGCGCTTCGTTCAACCATGTGGTGAGGTTTACGCGCGAGGAGTTCGTGGCGTACCTGCTGACGCGGAGCAATACGCTGGCGGCAATTGATTCCGGCCGGGAGACGCAGGAGTCAATCGCGGAGTGGCTGGGCGGGGAACTGGCCGCAATTGTGCCGGACGGGGTGAGCGGGGCATTCCTTTTCAAGTGCAATTTGTGGCTGCTGGACAAGGCTAAGAGCCTCTAAGTACGCCCTCTGCGTAACACTTTCAACAGATGCGAAGTCCATTGGAGGAACGGATTGTTCCCTCAAGGATTTGTCACGCGAAGTTGTGATGGCTGTCACCGGATTCCGTTTCGCATGGTGACATGATGGGGCGCGCAAACAGAGTTGGATGAGTAGAGATGGTTCCGTGGCGCGCGGATGCTGTGGTCGTGCGCATCATTTCTGATTTCGGCGCCGAGGATGCAATGTTCATCGGCGCAGGCAAGAAGGTGTCCCGGTGAAAAGGGGTTGCCGAGTCAGCAGGCTTTCGATGCGGACGGCAATGCCTCACCGGGATCAAACATGTACGGATTCAGCCGTAATGAGATCACTCCGCCGGAGATGTAGCGACGGATCCAGTCATTGAAGACAGCAGTTGGGCCGAACCCTGGGGATTTAGAAGTCACTTCTGGAATTGGTTGTGCAAAGGAGCCCCATGCGCAAGAGCTGCGTTGTCCTCTCCCTCTTTGCTTTAATCTTCCTCACGTTATTGACAGCTTGCGGTGGCGGCAGCCGCCCGATTGCGGTCAGCATTACACCGCCTACCTCGACGACAATCCCCGCGGGTTCCTCTGTAGCACTGACGGCAGGCGTCACCAACGATTCCAAGAACGGCGGCGTCTCCTGGGCGCTGTCGCCCTCGACGTGCGGCACATTGACCAACGCGACGACGACCACTGTGACTTACACGGCACCTGCGGCGGCGACACTGAACGCAGACTGCACGGCGACGATCACAGCGACCTCGGTGAGCGATACGACGAAGAGCACACCTCTGGCGCTGACGATCAAGGCGATCTCGGTTACGGTCGCGGGTGCTCCCGCCGCGGCCCTGGGTGCAGGTGCGCCCGCAGTTACACTGACGGCAACGCTGAACAACGAAGCCACCGGCGCGACGGATGCGGTGACGTGGAGCTACAGCTTCACCAACAGCGTGGCCGGAATCAGGAAGAATGCGGCGCGCCCGAATGTGGCACCGGCAAACTGCGGGACGTTTGCATCGAGCGGCCTCACGGCGACGTACACGCCTCCCTCCGTGCTGAGCGGCAACTGCACGGCGACGATCACGGCGGCTTCCACGATCAACAGCCACCAGACGTCGGTGACGACGATCACGGTGGATGCGGTGGCGGTTGCGATCACGGCTCCGGCGAGCGCGGTGACTGAGTTTGCGCACCAGGGCGCTGTTGCACTGACGGCGACGGTCACGAACGATGGAGCGAACAAGGGACTGACGTGGAGCTTGTCGAATCCTGCCTGCGGCGCGATTGCAGCCGGCACGCCGACTACTTCCGCAACTTACACTCCGCCTGTGGCACCGGCGGCGGCTTGCAGCACGACCGTGACGGCGACCTCGGTGACCGATCCGATCATCAGCGCGACTTCTCCGCTGATCACGATCAATCCGAATATTGTTGTGGCATGGAGCGGGACAGTGCCAACCAGTGCGTCCGAAGGCGGCACGGCGGCGCTGGTGGCGACGATCACCAACGACGTGGGCGGCAAGGGCCTGAGCTGGGCAGTGAGTCCGGTTACGGGTTGCGGCTCACTCTCGGCGGCAACGGGAACGAACGTGACCTACACCGCGCCTTCCCCGCTGGCTGCGGCCTGCACGGCGACGGTCACGGTAAGCTCCGTGGCTGACATCTCGGCGAGCGTACAGACGGCGATCGCGGTGACACCGACGGCGGTGAGCATCACGGCACCGACGGGCGCGCAATCGGTCGCATCGAGCGCGGTTGTGGCTTTGACGGCGACGATTGCGAATGACGGCAGCGGCAAAGGCATCGTGTGGACGATTTCACCGGCTACGGGTTGCGGCACGATTTCGGCAACGGCCGGCGCGGCGATCAACTACACGGCTCCCACGGAGGCGAATCTGCCGACGGCCTGCACGGCGACGGTGAGCGCGGCTCCGGTGGATGATCCAACGAAGACGAAGTCGGTGAGCATTACGGCGAATCCGATTTCGGTGAGCGCGATTACATCGACGAGCGGAACCCTGCCGTTGACGGTGGGACAAGGCTCGGCGGCGATTCCACTCTCGGCGACGATCAGCTACGACACGGGCGGCGGGATCACCTGGGGCGTGAGCCAGACTGGAACGTGCGGCACGTGGGGAACGGCGGTAGTGAGCGGCAACACCTCAACGCTCAGCTTCACACCGGCCGCTTCGATTGCTGGGACGGCGAATTGCGTGGCGACGATCACGGCTTCTTCGGCGGTCGATAGCACGAAGAGTGCGTCGACGACGATCACGGTGACTCCGCTGACGGTGACCATTACGACGCCGGCGACGAATCCGACGACCGTGGCGGACGGCACAACGCAGGCGCTGGTTGCAGCGGTTGCAGGCGACCCGGCGAACAAGGGCGTGGCGTGGAGTTTGAGTCCGGCGACGGGTTGCGGTTCGCTGACGATTCCTACCTTGCCGACGTTTGCCGCTACGTATAACGCTCCGGCAACCGGAACACCGGCCTGCACGGTGACGGTAACGGCTACTTCGGTGGCCGACAATACGAAGAGCACGACAACCAAGATCAATGCGAGCCCCGGAATCTCGGTTGGGCTTTCGCCAGCCGGGTCGGCGAGCATCGACGCCAACAATCCACTTTCGATTACGGCGACGGTTGCGGGTGACAGCGCAGGCAAGGGAGTGAATCTGAGCCTCAATCCGGCGACGGGTTGCGGAACTCTCTCGGCTGCGAGCGCAAGCTCCGGAGTTGCATTCAGCTACAATCCGCCGGCGGCGCTCGCGAGCACCTGCACGGTGAGCGTTGTGGCGGCCTCGCAATCTGACGGCACCAAGACGGCCACACTCGGCCTAACGGTGTATCCGGCATTGACGCTCCCGGCTACCAGTACAGCAACCTTGGGAGCGGCAACGGTAGGAGAGGCCTACACCGGTTTTCTCACTGCGGGCGGTGGACCACAAACCGGGGCTTACACATGGACAGTAACAGGTATGTCTGACGGTCTCACCTCCAACGCGGCTGGCGATTTCGGCAGCATAGTAACGATCGGTGGAACACCGATCGCGGCGCAAACGGTGAGCTTCCAGGTCAGCGTGCAGGACCCAACCGGCATGAAGGTTGGGCCGGTAACCTACAGCATCGTTGTGAATCCCTACACGGCGGTCGCACTGCCAAGCACTGGCCTTCCTTCGGCAACAGTCAGCCAGAGCTACAACGGAGCGATCAACGCGATCGGCGGCATTCAGACCTACACCTATACGGTCAACGGCACGGTTGTCGGCAGCAGTCCGACATTGTTGAACAACGGTGGCGGATTGAGTGGATCTTCGAGCGGCGGCAATACGTTGTTCCTGACGGGAACGCCGACTGCGACGGGCACGATCACACTGAACGTGAGCGTGGTGGACGGCGAGGGAAAGACGGCCTCCGCTGTCTACACGATCAGCGTGAACGCGGTATCGACGATCGTGATCTCGGCCAGCAATCTGGAAATTCCACAGGGCATGGTAACAATGCCTTATGGCACGAACTTCGATAACAACAATGCGGTGAGCGGCGGAACGCAACCGTACACTTACTCGTTCAGCGGACTGCCGAGCTGGGCCTCGTCGGACATCAACGGCAACATTACGGGCACTCCGACGGCGTCAGGACAAACGAGCGTTACTGTCACGGTGCAGGATAGTTCCTCACCGCAGCAATCGCAGACAGCGACCTTCACTCTGCCGGTTGTGCCGCTGACCACGGGCACGAACAACAGCATGATCTCTGGACAGTACGCATGTATCATCCATCAGACCTACGACACCCCAACAACGGTGAGTGGCCACAACCTCTATCGCGGCGCCATTGCACTTGCCATCGCGTTTGACGGCAACGGCAACATCACCGGCGGCGAGGCGGATTCCAATAACCCGGTGAAGGGCTACGAGAACACTACCCTCAACGGCAACATCACCGGCACCTATGCGGTGGGCGCGGATGATCGAGGCTACATCACACTCAGCAAGGGCAACGGTAAGTACAACTACCTGTCGCTGGCAGCCGGAACAGTGTATGCCGGCGCGTTCACGGAGTTCCGCGTTGCCGAGCTGGATGACGTGGGCACGTCACCCAGCGGCAGGCATGGCGGCGGCCTCTGCTTCAAGCAGTACGACAAGACCGGCACCACTACCCTGAACGGTCAGGTGCTCAGTGGCGGCTATGTCTTCCTACAGAACGGAGAAGACAGCGGCGGCAGCTGGGAAACGGGCGTCGGCTCCATCAACATTACCGGGGGCACTGCCACCGGAGTCATTGATATCGCAAGTGGCTCCAACGTTTCGCTGGATCAGACATTCTCCGGCGCTGTCGTCAGCAATGCGGACCTGTGGGGCCGAGTGACCTTCACTTGCAGCACCAACTGCGGCAGTTCGGTCTTGTACATCACCAATCAAACCCTGGGGCAGGGCGTCTTCTTGACGACGGACTCCCACAGCACCGGCAACGACCTCCTATTCGGCCAGTTCCGGGCACAGAGCGCGACAGCCATCGCTGCGTCCTACCCGATTACCGGACCCTTCGTGATGTATACGTCGGGGCTTGATAACGAGACGGGGAGCACCACAAAGTCAATGATTGATCATGGCACTGGCGGTACGAGCGCCAAGACCCTTACCATTGACGGGAGCGCGCAGAACGATGGCGGAACGCTCACACTCAACAGTACTGACGTGCTCAACCAGGCTATGGCGTACACGGTTGATACCACCACCGGACGCGTCTCGTTTGGGAAGTCGGGTGACGTCATGTACATCTACAACACGAATGAGGCTGTTGTCATGTTGGCGGATACGGGCACTGGAGGCGCGAGCAGCTACCAGAACTTGGTGGGCTGGCTTGAGACGCAGGTGACGCCAACCTCCGGGGTCTGGGCGAACGCAACCCTTGTGGGCAACTACTTCATGGGGGAGATGTACGACCCAGGTACGAACAACGATACGGATACCGGAGCATTCACCGTTACCTCAACCGGCAGTATGTCACCGTTCGCGCAAGACAAAGGCGGGCAGAACTCGGCGGATTGGGACGAGGGCATCAGCGGTGGCAGTTCGGGGGCAGCTACCGGCGTCGTGGCACGAGACACAACGCTTGATCCCAACGGAACGCTGGGGATCTTCGACATCAACATCACGCAGGGCACAAGCACATCCACGCAGGTGTACTGCTTTGCCGCCAGCGTGAATACGGCTACCAAGTCCACCACATGGGGCCGCTTGATCTGCATGGATGCAGCCAGTAGTTCGCCGAAGATCACCATCGTTGCACAGTAGGCGGCTCATCCGCTGAATCACCTGAGGCCCCGCCACAAGGCGGGGCTTCTTTTTGGAGCGCTATCTTAAGATTTGAATTCCGGGAATAAAAACGAAAGTTCTGAGTTATCCTCATTGAGCCGTGGCTGACACCGAGCGAGATTCCGGGTGCTTTGAAGAGCTGGCGATGCCGCTGTTTGCGCGCCTGTACAACTTTGCGCACTGGCTGACGCAGGATCGCAGCGAGGCAGAGGATCTGGTACAGGAAACCTGCATGAAGGCTCTGAAGGGGTTTGATTCCTTTCGGCAGGGAACGAACTTTCGCGCATGGATTTACAGGATTCTGAGAAATACGTTTCTTACTTCGCGCACGGGACTGAAGGCCGCGATGGTTTCGCTCGACGATGAGGAGGCTCCGGTGGCGGAGCCGGTTGCGCATGGAACGCCGGAGTCGATTCTGATTTCCAATGTGGATCAGCAGGCGATTCAGGCCGCGCTGGAGGGGCTCCCGGTGCAGTACCGCGAAGTGATTGTGTTGTGCGATGTGGAAGAGATGAGCTACCAGGAGATCGCCGAGACACTGGCGATACCGGCTGGCACGGTGATGTCACGGCTGTCGCGGGGACGGCGGGCGATGCGTGAATCGCTGAAGGAAGCCAGCATCATACGGAGTACCTTGAAATGACTTGCGACGAATTGCACGGCAAGCTGATGGCGTATGTTGATTCCGAACTTGCCGGCGGAGAGCTGACGGAGTTCGAGGGTCACCTGCGCGGCTGCGCCGGATGCGCGGCGGATGCGCTGGGGATGCTGCAAACAAAGCTGGCGACGCGCGCGGCGGGCATGCGGTACGCGCCCTCGGCGGAGTTCCGGCTACGCATGGAGCAAGGGATGCGCCCGAAGCAGAAGCCAGTGTGGTGGAGCTTGCTGTGGCCGAGCGTTGCGATGGTGGCCGTGGCGGCGATGATTCTGTTTGCGGCGGTTACGGTGTTGGTGAATCGCTCCGGACGCGAGCGCGAACTGACGGAGATTGCCGACATGCATGTGACGGAGCTGGCGAGTGCGAATCCGGTGGACGTGGTTTCGACAGACCGCCATACGGTGAAACCGTGGTTCGCGGGAAAACTTCCGTTCTCGTTCAATCTTCCGGAGCTGCAGAATTCAGAGTACACGCTCGTTGGCGGACGCGTAGCTTATTTCGAGCACAGTCCGGGAGCGGAGTTGTTGTTTAATCTCCGCAAGCATCAACTATCGGTATTCATCTTCAAGGATGAGGCGAGAGGGTTTTCCGCGCGGGCGGGAACGGCCACTGCGACGCGGCTGGCTCTACAGATAGAGACGTGGAGCGAAGGCGGATTGCGTTACTACATCGTCGGTGATGCTCCGGCTACCGATGTACACGCACTGGGCGAGCTGCTGAGAAAGGCAGCCCGCTCATAGTTGCAGGAGTTATCGCCCGGGCGGGTTCGAGGCGGTTCTTTGCGGCGCGGAGAGCGACTTCAGGTAAGTGATGATGGCGGCGCGCTCATCGGCTTTGGGTACATGGAAATCCATGTTGTTGTCCTCGACGAGTGACTGAGTATCGGTGAGCCATTTTTCCAATCGTTGGTCATCCCAAACAAAGTGCGCGGACTTGAGCGCCGTTGAATAGTTGAAGCCGGGGGCGGTGCCGGCCTGCCTCCCGTAGACGCCCGAGAGGTTGGGACCTTCCTTGTTGCGATCCAGAGAGTGGCATCCGGTGCAGCGCTTCTCGAAGAGTTGGCGTCCTGCGGATGAGTCTTCCGCGGCGCGGCTGATCTTTGGGAAGACGACCAGCGCGAGAAGCAACAGGAGGCTTGCAACCGCGGCGGAGCGGACTATGGTGCAGTCCGCGTTGTTGATTGAGGGTAGGCGCTTCATTTCATCTCCGTTCACTATGTGAAATTGACTTGATGTTATTTGTCTGACTGTGCGGCTTCGGTTTGGGCAATGAGGCGCTTGCGCTCGATTTTTGTCCAGTCGAGGATGAGCTTTCGCTCGGAGTCAGAGAGTCGAGCTTCGGGATGGAGCAGTAGATATTGCTTCAAGGGCATCTTGCCCTGACGAAGCTGGGTGCCCATCTTGCCGAGGAGATCGATACGAAGATCGATGGCGTACTGCTCCCATGAGGAGAGGTTGAGGTGCTCGCGTCCTTCATGCACGTCATGCTCAACGAGCCAGGAAGAAGGGGCGATCCGGCTGTAGAGCGGCCAGCGCGTGTTGTTGGAGTGGCAGTCTCCGCACTTGCGGGCGAGGACGCTGCGGACCTCGTCCGGGACATTTGTGCCTGCGAGCGTGGTACCACCAGTGGAGAAGTCCGCACGCAGATTTCCCCACGGGTGGATGAGCGACAGTGCGGCGAGAACCAAGGCTGACGCGGCGGCGGCAGTGGATAGCTTTACGGTTTTCATTACGCCGCGCCTATGCTTTTGCGGCGGCTGCGTCCGCGAGAGTTACATCCACCATGGCGAGCTGATTCTTCTGCGGAATGAAGTGGACCTCGGTGAGTCCGAGGACGCTTTGCAGTTTTTCTGAGGGCAGCTTGAGCGGTCCGGGGGACGGCGCTTCTCCGGGTGCAGGTTGCGGGAACGCAGTGGACATGGCGGTATGAAACGTTACGTTGCCTTCCACTTTTTGCATGACCTGGTGGATGTGACCGTTGAGCACGGTGAGAGATCCGAAGCGCTTGAGCAGCCCGAGCGCCTGCTCGCTGTCTGAGGTAGCCCAGCCCCACTCGGGATAGAGCGCCCAGAGCGGAATGTGCGCGAAGAGCACGATTGGCGTGCTGCTGCCGAGACGCTCGACATCGTGCTTGAGCCATGCAAGCTGATCGCTGCCGAGGCGGCCCATGCCTTCAAGCTGAACCACGTTGACGAGTCCGACGAAGTGAACTCCTTTGTGATTGAAGCTGTACCAGCCATTTCCGGCTGAGCCTTTGCCGTAGCGATCAAGGTAGAGCTTGCCATCATCGACGGAGGTATCGTGCTCTCCGGGAACGTAGAAGATTTCGCGCTTTGTGGCAGAGAGCACCTGGTCCATGGTGTCGAATTCAGCGGGCTTGGAGGTGTGGGTGAGGTCGCCGGTGTGAATGAGGAAGTCCGGCACGGTGGATGCGGCGCGGATCTTATCGACGGCTTTTTGCAGAGTGGCGGTGACGTCGGGATTCGCGGCCTTGGCAAAGCCGATGTGGCTGTCACTGATTTGAATGAAGCTGAAATCTTCAGCGCGCGTTGCTGGAGTTGTGGCGCCAAAGGCGCTGGAAACCGGAATTCCTCCGGCGAAGCTCCAGACGATTCCGGTGCCTGCCCATGCCATGCAGTGCAGAAATCCGCGGCGGTCGATGCCGTCTGAACTGGTTGGCGATGGGGTGCTGGTTTCGAGAAAAGATGCTTCCTGATTCGATGTCGAGTTGGTTGTGCTCATGGTTTCTCCTGGTGATTCGCGGCGACGTATTGATAGAAGAACTGAGCTTGGGCGCATTTATTCCCGGTAATGGGGGAATTAATTAACGACCGGGAGAGGCGAAAATGCAGCGGTGGTTGCGGGAATAAATCCGGCGATGCGCGGTTATCGACTGCAACTGGGGCGTGTGGATGACAGAGTCGCCGCGCAGTTTAAAAGGAGCAACTTCCATGAAACGAATTCAACAGCTACTCACAATTTCCAAGCGCGGACAGGTCGGCGCTGCATTATTCGCGGTTGTGCTGTCACTCACCGGATTTGCACACGCGGAATCTATGACGCACACGGCAAAGAAAGGGAAGCTGACGATTACGGCTCCCACGGAAGTCGGCGGTGCCATCCTGCAGCCGGGCGACTACGAGGTCCGCGAGATTCATTCTGCAAGTGGACCGGTTGTGGAGTTTGTGCGCCACTTCCGGAACGAGCTTGCATCGGAACTGGTACAGGCCGACGAAGAAGAGGTTGCCGCGCAAGTGAAGTTCACGGAGCAGACATTGAGCGCGCCGCCGAAACTTACTCAACTGGTGCGCGCATCGAACAGTACGAAGACCGCCGTACTGGAAATCCGTGGCGTTGCGGTTGGCTACGTTTTTACACAATCGCCGATGAGCGCTAGCTCGGATGGTGCGGCAGCTGCGACGGCGACGGGCGGTCAACACGAATAATGAGTTACTTACCTTAAGCTTCAAGCAGCAAAAACCCGAGTTATTCCATCGAAGGCGGAGAGGGGTGCAGAAGCACGATTTCTGACGCACCTTCCCGCCTTGAAAGCTTCTTGACGCAAGCGAGCCTTGTAGAACGCATGGTGCAGGTAATTCCGAGATGCCTTAGAATAGGGAAGTAACGGAAGAATTAAGGTGTATCCGGAAGATTTCTTTTCATGACAATTGCTCCTCTGAATGTGATGTCGCTGGTCAGCTCAATCGTGGGCGCTATTGCCGTGATGATCTGGCGGGTGAGGGAATCGCGTACCGCGGTTTCTGCGAAGAAGATCATCATCCCGCCGATGGGAATGGCCACAGGATTCATGATGTTTGTGATGCCCGCGTTCCGGGTTCCGTGGAGCTGGGCGGGCATTGCGTTCGTGGGCGGAGCGGTTGGGCTGGCTTATCCGCTGCTGCGGACCTCGCGCCTTGTACGCGAGGGCGAGACGGTGATGGCGCAGCGGTCCCACGCGTTCTTTGCCGTGGTGATTCTGCTGGCGGGAATCCGCGTGGCGGCGCGCGGCTATCTGGACACGGTGCTCACCGTGCAACAGACAGCGGCGCTGTTTTTCATCCTTGCGTTTGGAATGATTCTGCGCTGGCGGACGGAGATGTTCTTCCAATACCGCGCGCTCATCAACGAGCCGCGCTCCTCATAAAGCGATTGCATCCCGGCATTGCAAGAGACGGGTCGTCTCCAGGTCATCCCGATAAAACATATTGTAGGTATCAAACGGAATCAGCCGCTTGCCATCCGGGTGGGCGATGTGGACGCAGGTCTTGCGGATGGAACGTAGGTCGAAGCCTTGCGCATCAATAAACTGCACGATGAGGACGCGAAAAAGGTTCTGATAGCCAAGAGTTTTGGGCGCGAGCACTTTGGGCAGGCAACAGAGTAGTTCGCGCAGAGACGTGGCCTGTGACTGAGGCGAATGGTTGGTAGAGAACAGCTTGAAGATGTGCTGGCGAATCGCTTCATCTTTTTCGTAGATGATGGTGTTGCGCCCGCCATTGATAAGTACATCCGGTGCGATCATTCCAGTGAGTGGGATGACCTTGTCGTCGAGCTTTACGGCGTAGGCCATGGCGAGGCTGTCCGGATGGCAGGGAACCGGGATGAGATCCTCGGGCTTGAACACGGCGGTTTGTTCCAGAATGCGGCGGCGAACCTCGGTGAGAGTGAGGCGGTGGAGCGCGGGATCGTATCCGGTGAGACGCCCGGCCTGCTGCACAGGCTGAAAGGTTACGCCGCGCACACACTTCTGCTGCAATGCGAATTCCACGATGCTCCCCATCTCGACATCGTTGACGCCGCGTTCCACTGTTACGACGAGGGTAGTTGAGATGTTGAGCCGATTAAGCTTTTCGAGCGCCTTCTCGCGGATGGATCGCAGATCGGCACCGCGCAACTGCATCAGCGGTTCGCGCCGCAAAGAGTCGAACTGAAGATAAATCTCGAACTCAGGCATGTACTCCGCGAGGCGCTCGGCAAAGCCGTCTTCCTGGGCGATGCGCACGCCGTTCGTGTTGACCATCAGGTGGCGGATCGGCCTGCGCTTCGCCGCGTCCAGCACAGCAAAGAACTCTGGGTGAATGGTTGGCTCGCCGCCGGAGATCTGCACGACGTCGGGTTGCAACTCATTTGAGACAACCGCATCCAGCATCGCTTCGATCTGCTCCATCGGGCGGTAGTTCGCGCGGTGCGTCCCGCTCTCTGAGTAGCAGATGGGGCAGTTCAGATTGCAGGCGTCGCAGATTTCAATCAGAGTCAGGCAGGAGTGCTGCTCGTGGTCAGGGCAGAGGCCGCAATCATATGGGCAGCCATACTTCACCGGCGTGTTGTAGTGGTCGGGCATCTCCGGCGGCTTAATGAAAACCTCGCGGCAGCGGCGATAGTAATCCACATCATCGGCCATCAACACGCGCTCAAAACCATGCTGCGGACAACGCTTGAGCATGAACACCTTGCCATCCTCGAAGATTATCTTCGCGTCGATGCGCCGGTAGCAGGTGGTGCAGATTGAGACTGCGGTGTCGTAATAGAGATAAGAGCGGTTCTTCGCCATTAGGTTCTTCCTTCAGGCTTGCGACGGAATGCATACATCAGCAGAACGACGATTAGACCCAGGAGGCTTCCGAGGATGGCAAACAGTTCGACGTATCCGGTGTAAAGGAGCAATGTGGTGGACCACACGGGCGTGTTTCCGAAGCGGGTGAATGCGAAGAAGTTTGCCCCGCATAATCCAAGCGAGATAGTGAGCATGGTGGAGAGGATCGCCGTTGCTTTCGCCAGACCCGTCTTATTATGCCAAGGCATCTTCATATTTCTCTCCTGCCAAAGATCGACCGCAAGACCGCCCAGACCAAGCCGACGACCAGACCGAGGAGCGATCCAAAAAGGCAGACCGTCCCGGCAAAAGCAAGCAGACCGGGGACAGCGGAGAAGACCGAGCGGCCGCTATAGCTTGCCAGCATTGTCCCTCCGCCGCACAATCCGATTCCCACCAGCAGCCCGGCTGCCGAGATAGAGAGCAGCTTTTCCGGGGTGAAGGACTTTGCTTTCTGACCCTGCGCTCGATCAACCATTCTCCTCCTCGCGCGTCGTTTTGATTTCGCCGATCCCGAGCGCCAACAGTCCGGCGATGCATGCCCATTGAATCAGGTTCATCCCGATGACGTGTGGCTGCGGCTTCAGGAAATCGATCAGCAATCGCCATGTAAGATATGCTGCCATGAAAAGGCGGAAGGCGCGACCGCTGCGGTGTGGCCGGGCGTTGTATTTCCACAGCAGCCACGCTAGAACCGTGAGGAAGAGGAATTCATAGAGCTGCGTGGGATGGCGGGGTATCCCGTCGCCGAAGTCAACGGCCCACGGTAGCGAGGTTGGCTTGCCGTAAGTGTCATCGGCGAGTCCGGCGAAGAAGCAACCGATGCGTCCGATGGCGATGCCGACGCAGAGTGGCACGGCGAAGAGGTCTCCGGTTCGCGAGCGCAACCCCGTGACATACTTGACGATTTCTACGGCAAGCCAGCCGCCCAGCAGACCACCGACAATTGTCTTTCCACCGGGAACAAGCAAGCTCTGCCAGTGCAGTCCGGTTCGCGGCGCTTGTTCCAGCAGGCCGAGAATGCGGCTTCCCAGTAAGGCTCCCATGGCGGCTGCGGCGATCACAACCCAGCGGCGTTCCTCGGTGAGGAAATCTCCCCGCCGATTACGGGCATGACGATAGACGGCGAAGCCGCCCGCATAGCCAAGGGCCTCGAAGAGAGGATGAAGTTCGGGATGAAAGAAGTTAAACAAGTCGCGCCCAGTCTACTTGCGACAGAAAGCAGAAGTCCATGCAATCCTCTCTTGCCCTTGATTCGAGAGAGTTACAGAAGATATTCAGAGGCCCGGGCCAGACTCGAAACGGCGAATCCATGCTGTGCAGTTACGGCCGTCAAATCTAAGCGGTTGATTCTAATGAGTGTGTGTTCGGCAGAGGATCAGCCCGTAACGCATTGATCGATTCCCCGATTTGATGCTTTGGAATACTTGCAATGAAGAATCAATCACTTGCCATATGCTGCCGCGATTGATACCACGGTATTTGCCCCAACGACATCTAAAGACACAGATGAACTTCTCCTACCTAGCTACCGATTTCGATGGCACGCTTGCGGAGGAAGGCGTGGTTGCCGAAAACACGATCAAGGCTCTCGAAGCTCTCCGCCGTTCCGGGCGCGGCATCATTCTGATCACCGGACGCGAACTCGCCCAACTGCTTGAGATATTTGAACGCACCGATCTCTTTGACTTGATCGTCGCAGAGAATGGCGCGCTTCTCTATCATCCTGCTACCCGGCGAAAGCAGCTACTGACGGAGCCAGCGTCACTTGCATTTGTGGAAGAGTTGCGGCGGCGCGGGGTGTCTCCGATTTCGACAGGCGAAGCCATTATCGCGACCTGGCGGCCGCACGAGAACACCGTTCTTGAGTTGATTTGTGAGCTCGGCCTCGAATGCCAAGTCGCCTACAACAAAGAGGCCGTGATGATTCTGCCCATCGGGGTTGATAAAGCCAGCGGGTTGGATGCGGCGCTGGAGGAATTAAAGCTTTCGGCGGAGAGTGTCATCGGCATTGGAGACGCGGAGAATGACCTTGCATTTCTCGACAACTGTCAATGTTCCGTGGCCGTTTCCAATGCTCTCGACTCGGTGAAGACGAGGGTGGACTTTACTACCCGCGCGCCACGCGGTGAGGGAGTGGTTGAGCTTATCGATGAGATTCTCAAAGACGATTTGCAGTCGCGCTCGCCACGCGTGCGCGAACGACGAATCCAACGTCCCTCCAATGCAAGTTACTAGCGCGGCAACAGGCTGCATGAATTTTACGGACGTCCAATTTCAACTTCCGCCCAGTGAGGTAAAGGCAGCGGCATGAGGATTCTAAGCTGGCGATTGATTGTCGGGCTGATCCTGGGAGTTTCCCTGGTATCGCTTGCCTCGTCCTGGTATGACGTGCAGGCACAGAGGGAATTGCTCCGCCGTGACCTGGATCGGAGATCTGAAAATCTGGCGGAAAGCCTTACCGGAGCTGCTGAGTCAGATCTGGCAAGCCAGGACCACGCCGGTCTGGCGCAACTCGTGGAGCGTTACAGGAACGGCGAACACCTCGTAGGAATCGGAATCTTTGGGCGCGATGAATCTGCACTTGTCGTGACGCCTGGGCTGACGGCGTCGCTCCCCGGCGTGGCTCCGCTAGTAAAGAGCGCCATGGACGACAATCGCAATGTAAGCACATTCATTCATCTACGATTCAGGCGCGTCCATGTGCTGGCTGAACCTCTGCACGCCGCCGATAAGTCCGTCGCTGGCGGAGTTCTCATCGTCCACGATACGGGCTACATTCGCACCGAGATACTCAGCATCTGGAGCCGCGTCTTCCTGCGCATCGCTTTCCAGGTGTTTGTGATTTCCGGCATCACACTGCTGATTCTTCGCTGGAGCCTTACCGGACCGGTTACACGCGTGGCGGTTTGGATGAGAGCCCTGCGAACAGGTCAGCACGCGGTTCGACCGGTCGCATCCGATCTCGATTTGTTCCTCCCGCTGGCCCGCGAGGTTGCACCGATGGCGGAGAGCATGCAGCGCGCCCTGGCCGCGGCGAAGACCGAGGCAGGCTTGCGCAACGCCAACGAATCGGAGTGGACGGCTGAGCGATTGGCGGATCATGTGCGTACCCGGCTTGGCGAAAGCAGCTTGTTCGTAGTATCCAATCGCGAACCGTACATTCACTCTCACCGCGACAATGCAATCACGTTTATGGTCCCTGCGAGCGGCCTGGTCACGGCCATTGAGCCCATTCTCTGCGCGTGCAATGGAACGTGGATCGCCCACGGCAGCGGCGATGCAGATGCCGAAACAGTGGACGCCAACGACCGGATGAAGGTTCCGCCCGACGATCCGCGCTACACTCTCCGACGCGTGTGGCTTAGCCGCGAGGAGGAAGAGGGCTACTACTACGGCTTCTCCAACGAGGGCTTGTGGCCGCTCTGCCACATTGCGCACACCCGTCCGATTTTTCGCGCTACGGATTGGGAATACTACTACAGCGTCAATCAAAAGTTTGCCGACGCGATCATCGAGGAGATTGCGGGCGAAGAGAACCCCGTCATTCTGATTCAGGACTATCACTTCGCACTGCTGCCGCGAATGTTGAAGGATCGCCTCCCGAACGCACGCGTCGCGATCTTCTGGCATATTCCATGGCCGACACCGGAGGCGTTTGAGATATGCCCGTGGCAACGCGAATTGCTTGACGGCCTTCTCGGCGCGGATCTGATTGGCTTTCATGTGCGCTCTCACTGCAACAATTTTCTGAATACCGTAGACCGCATCGTCGAATCGCGCATTGATTGGGAGCACTTCTCGGTGAAACGCAATGATCACATCACTACGGTGCTGCCGTTCCCCATCAGCGTAGAGTTCCCAGGCGGCAAAAGGGAAGCCGACACGGAACTGACCGCCGAAGAAGAGCGCAGAGCGTTGTTCGCCGAGTTGGGAATCGAAGCAACCTTCTTAGGTGTGGGGGTGGATCGAGTCGATTACACCAAGGGCATCCTGGAGCGTTTTCAGGCAGTTGAAAGTTTTCTTGAGAAATACACCAGCTATCAAGGCGAGTTCACCTTCGTTCAAATCGGCGCTCCTACGCGCAGCCGCATCAAGCGATACGCGGAGTTCCAGTCGGAAGTCGAAGCCGAGGCCAATCGCATCAATGCGCGCTTCAAACGCGGCAGGTGGAAGCCAATCGTGTTTCTCAATCGCCAACACAATCGACAGGAAGTCGAGCGATACTACCGTGCCGCCGATCTCTGCATGGTTACATCGCTGCACGATGGAATGAATCTGGTATCAAAGGAATTCATCGCTGCACGGAATGATGAGCATGGCGTGCTGATCCTCAGCCTTTTCACGGGAGCCGCGCGGGAGTTGCACGACGCCATCATGGTCAATCCCTATGACGTTGGAGCCACCGGCGACGCGATCGCGCAGGCACTCACGATGGATGTAAACGATATGGTCGAGCGCATGCGCCGCATGCGCGCATCGGTGAAGGAACATAACATCTACTGGTGGGCCGGCAGCCTCATCGGAGCCCTATGCGATGTGCGCCTGAAACAGAAAGATGAGACAGAGCCCGCTGCAACCGAACGCAATACAGTGAGAACGTAGTATGCCGACAGATTGCCCATCAGGAATTCGTCCATGAAGCGGGGAGGCTCGGATACGCCAATCCCAGCAACCCAAGTCCGGAAGCATTGCGTCTCACAACCGACAGCTCTTAACCTGCGAGGTTGCCGCCACGGATCACCTTTGGTTTAAGGATGCAATCTTCTATGAATTGCATGTCCGCACCTTTGCAGACAGCAATGGCGACGGCATCGGAGACTTTTGCGGCTTGATCAGCAAGCTGGACTATCTGGAACAGCTTGGCGTGAGTTGCCTATGGCTGCTTCCATTCTTTCCCTCTCCGCTGCTCGATGATGGATACGACGTTGCCGATTACACGGGCGTGCATCCGAGCTACGGAACGCTGGATGACTTCCGCCAATTTCTGACGGAAGCTCACCGGCGGAATATCAAGGTGCTGATCGAACTGGTGATGAACCATACTTCGGATCAGCATCCGTGGTTTCAGCGCGCGCGCCATGCGCTGTCAGGGTCAGAGGAAAGAAACTTCTATGTGTGGAGCGACTCGAATACACACTTTGCAGGCGCTCGAATTATCTTCACCGATAAGGAGAAATCCAACTGGGCCTGGGATACCGAGGCAAAGGCGTACTACTGGCATCGCTTCTTTTCGCATCAGCCCGATTTGAATTACGACAACCCAAGAGTGCTGGAGGAGATGCTGGACGTGATGCGCTTCTGGCTGGATATGGGCGTGGATGGTCTGAGGCTGGATGCGATTCCATATCTCGTTGAGCGTGACGGCACCAACTGCGAGAACCTGCCGGAGACACACGCGATCCTCCGCAAAGTTCGAGCGGTGATCGACAACGAATACGAATACCGCTTCCTGCTGGCGGAGGCGAATCAGTGGCCCACCGATGTTCGCCCGTACTTTGGCGATGGCGACGAATGCCAGATGGCTTTTCACTTTCCCCTGATGCCGCGCATGTACGTCGCCATCCGGCAGGAGGACCGGACGCCGATTGTTGAGATTATGCGGCAGACGCCGGAGATTCCAAGTGGATGCCAGTGGGGACTTTTCCTGCGCAATCACGATGAACTGACGCTGGAGATGGTGAGCCTCGACGAGCGCGACTACATGTACCTGGCCTACAGCGCCGATCCGCGCATGCGAATCAACCTTGGCATCCGGCGCCGGTTGGCTCCCCTGCTGGATAACAACCGGCAGCGCATCGAACTTCTCAACAGCCTGCTGTACTCATTTCCGGGAACGCCGATCCTGTACTACGGCGATGAACTCGGCATGGGAGACAACGTCGATCTCGGCGACCGGAATGGCGTACGCACGCCGATGCAGTGGAGCGCCGAATCCAACGGCGGCTTTTCAAGCGCGCCGCCCCAACAGCTTTGCAGCCCGGTCATCTCAGATCCTGTTTACGGATATCAGTCTGTCAACGTAGAAGAACAGAATCAGAACCCTTCCTCGATGCTGCGATGGACGCGGAATATGATTGCGCTGCGCAAGCTGTTTCCGGTTTTTGGGCGAGGCACGCAGCGCTTTCTCGACCCGGTCAATCGCAAGGTGCTTGCCTATCTGCGAAAGCTGGATGGCGAGACGGTGCTTTGTGTGGCGAATCTCTCGAGGTTTGCGCAGCCTGTGACGCTGGCGCTGGATGAATTCGCGGGATGCATCCCGGTGGAGATGTTCGGATATACTCCATTTCCGGTCATCGGCAAGGAACCGTATGTACTAAGTCTCGCTCCGTATGGGTTTCTGTGGTTTCAACTGCAAGCGGTTCAAGGCGAGGCCCCGGCGGATGAAGATTCGTCTCAGAGAGCCAAACATCTGCTAGAAGCGAATACACTCAGTGCAGGGCCTGCTCTGGAACAGGCAGCCATCCACAATCCCGGTCTTCGCGTTCATGGCCTCCGCAAGGATGCTGAAGCCAGCCTGCTGCTGCACCTTACACCTGCAAGCATAGAGGAGCTGCGGAAGCTGGCAACGTTGGCGAGCACCCTTTCGCAGGAGAATCCGGAGCTGCGGATCACGCTGGCCTTTGCGTTGACGCTCCCCATCGTTGCGGGCCATGAACATCCGGAAGCCATCCAGGCGGAGCTTTCGGAACAGGTGAAGGCGGTTGCGCCCACGCTTTCCGTTGTCCCTTATTCGCAATCAGGCAACCCACTTCCGGAGCGCTGGCCTTATGCTGCGCGAACGTATTTGGACGTGGGCCGACTTGCGGCCGAGCATCATGCCAACGCCGTGTTGCTGCTCGGTCAGGATGCAGGCTCGCTCAATCCAGAGGCGATCCCCGCGCTGTTGGAGGCGATTCTGGCCAATGAGGTCGATCTCGCGGTGCCGCTCTACCGTACCAGTCGATATGACGCCCTGCTGAACACCGCCGTTCTGCATCCGCTGACCCGCGCACTGTACGGCGCTGGTGTCCGGTATCCACTTGCGCCGGACTTGGCCATGTCTCCCCGCTTTGCTGCGCATCTCGCCTTGGCGGCCGCTGCGTTCGATGAATTGGCGCAGGAAGAGAGTCTACTGTGGCCGGTTACAGAAGCGGCGGTGCATGGTTTCCGTATGGTGCAGGTGAGCGGTTGCACCCGGCACTTCTCCCAGCCGGCAAACGTCGATGTGAACCAGTTGCTGACGCGCATTTTGAGTGAACTGTTTGCCGATGCAGAAAAGCGGGCGCGGCAATGGCAGACGAATTACCTGCCCACGCCGCTCCGCACACTGGGCGCGGTGATGACGGCAGATCTTCCGCAGGAGCACTCCCGACGTTCCGAAGACACTAAAGGCATGGTCGATTCGTTCCGCCTGGCTGCCAGCCAGTTGCAGGATGTCTGGTCGCGCACCTTGTCGCCAGGAACTCAGCTACAACTGAAGCGACTGGTGGAGATCCCCGCCGATCAATTTACGATGCCAGACACGCTGTGGGTGAATATTGTCTATGACTTCCTGGTTGCGTATCACTTACGCTCCCTGAACCATATGCATCTTGCCGGAGCGCTCGTGCCTCTCTACCTCGGTTGGGTCGCATCTTACTTAGTAAAGATGGCGGCGCTAACGGACGAACAGGCAGAGGAGCAGGTGACCGCACTGGCAGCCGCGTTCGAGACAGAGAAGCCGTATCTGATCTCCCGCTGGCGATGGCCGGACCGCTTCGCGCCATAGGTTTTGAATATTACTCTGGCGGTTCCGTGATGGAGGAGTTTTTATGCTGCCGCAAATAGAATCCGCGCTTCATGCATCGCTGGCCCGCGTGCTCACCATGATCGCCACCTTCCTGCCTGCGATGTTAGCGCTGGTTCTGGCACTGGGGGTCGGCATCCTGATGGGGATTCTGCTCAGCCAAGCGCTTCGCCTCATCCTGCTGGCGATGCGCCTAGATGAGCGCATTCATTCCAGCTCTTCAACCGCATTGTTGGAGTGGAGTTCGATCCGCAGTCCTTCGCTACTGATCTCCAAGCTCGTTTTCTGGACGTGCGTAGTTGCCGGCGCGATGATAGGAATTTCGGCGTTTGCCGCCGCGTATAACGATACGGATCATCTGACGGCTGCAATCTTCCCGTATGTCGTTCGTTGCGTGGGAGCCGCTCTGATCTTCCTGACAGGGAATCTGGCTGCACGCTTTCTGGCTCGCACGGTTCTCATCGGCGCGGTGAATCAGAATCTGCGCCATGCCCGGCTGCTGAGTCAAGGCGTGAAGTGGATGGTGCTGGTGATCACGATCGCCATGACGCTCGACCATCTGTCCATTGGCGGGTTAATTGTGGAACTCGCCTTCGGCATTCTCTTTGGCGGCGTCGTTCTGACTCTGGCCCTCGCCATCAGCAAGGCTACCCCGGACCTCATCCTGCGCTCCCTGGAGCATGACGAGCCACCCTGTTCGGATGAAATCCACACGGGTAATGTGCGGCACTTTTGACGCAGCGGGAACGCAATGCTCCCCGCGTGTGTGACGCTACGCCTCCGGTACAGTTCCTTTGCAGCAAGAAGCAGTTGATGATGTAAGTGTTTGAAAAGATGGAGGCGCGGGCCAGAATCGAACTGGCGAATAAAGGTTTTGCAGACCTCTGCCTTACCACTTGGCTACCGCGCCCCGAAGAAAGAAACCAAGTACGGGAAGCTGGGGGCACAGCGTCCCTTCATAGCAAACCCTCGCGCGGGGCGAGGGTTTTGGAATCTCTGGAGCGGGAGACGGGATTTGAACCCGCGACTTCGACCTTGGCAAGGTCGCACTCTACCACTGAGTTACTCCCGCTCGACTGTTTAATCTTAGACAAAGCCCCATGGCCTGTCAAACCGTCCACTTCTCTAACCTGTGGATTCTCCGCGTATTTAGTGCGCCGCGCCAGACCACTGCGGGTCCAGCTCAGGGCTGACGATCTGGCCGTCGCGGAAATGCAACATGCGGTTGCCGAAGCGCGCGGCCTCGGGGTTGTGGGTGATCATCAGCACGGTCTGGCCCAGCTCGCGGTTGGAGCGCTGGAGCATTTCCAGGACGGCGGCGGAGTTCTGGGTGTCAAGGTTTCCGGTAGGCTCGTCGGCCAGCACGATGGCCGGTTTGTTGATCAGGGCGCGGGCCAGCGCAACGCGCTGCTGTTCGCCGCCGCTCAACTCGCTGGGACGGTGGTCAAGACGCTTGTCAATGCCGAGCAGTTGGGTGATGTTGCGGAAGTGCTCGGGATCTTCGGTGGCGGCGTCGCCGGCGATATCAATGGCGATGCGAATATTGTCGCGCGCAGTTAGAGTTGGCAGCAGATTGAACTTCTGGAAGACGAATCCAATCTTCTTCCGCCGCAGATGGGTGCGCTCGGAGTCCGTAGTGTGGGCAAAATCGGTGCCATCAATCAGGACGCGGCCGGAATCGGCCTGGGCCAATCCGCCGAGGATGTAAAAGAGCGTGGACTTGCCACTGCCCGAGGGGCCTACAACACTGAGGAATTCTCCGCGCTCAACATCGAAGGAGACGCCGCGCACGGCAGGCACATCGACCTTGCCGATGCGATAGGTTTTTGTGACATTCTCAACTTGAATAATGGCTGACATGGGATGCTACTCCATCTTACACGAGGGGCAGCCGCACCGGTTTGCCGCACAATGGCCGGCGGCGGAGCGGTGACCTGCCCCGCACTGGACTATGCAAGCGTTATCGGCTGGTTCTTCGCATTGAGATGAAAGAGCGTCAACAGGCAGGGAGGCGGCGTTCGGAGGCTGCGGGCAATCCGGCGCGGCGGGGACCGCGGCGCTTCACCAGCAGGAGCCGAATGCGCTCCAGTAATTCCGCCGGAGCGTAGGTGCCTTTTTTCAGGAGGAGATCGGCGGGTGCGTCGGTATGGAAGAGCCGCATCTGGGCGCTCAGCAGGACGACCGGGATTTCCGGGGCAAGCGCCTTGATGCGATACACCAGTTCGCTCGCGGGAGCATCCGGCAGATCCACGTTGCTCAACACCAGGTCCACGTTGCCAAGCCGAAAAGCGTCCAACGCATCAAGCGCGGTATTGCATGTCATCACCCGATAGCCTCGGGTTTCGAGTGTCAGTTTGTGGATCGACAGGCTGTGCTCGTCGTCCACGCATAGAATCGTCTTCTTCAACGTCATCGTCAGGGGCTCAATTTCTCCTGCGATCCGGACTGCATGGATCTTCCACGATGGGGGGACATCGCCAGGTCTAGCGGATGAAGAATAGTACGGAGAAGAACCCATCCTGACAAGTGCCCAGTCTGCCAATTACCGACTTGTCATGATGCCGGTAAGTGGCTAGGGCCCAAAAGCTGTTGAAAGCAAATGCGCGGGTGTTTATCGCAATGCAAACTCTCCACGCGCAATTTCCACCACTCCTCCGCCTACTCGGACGTCCGTGACGCCGGAATCGGTTTTTCGTCCGCGGATTTGTATGAAGCTTGGGCGGCAGATTTCGATGCCCTGCTCGATCAATCCTTGTTCTTCGCTGGCGAGCACGCCGTGCTGCACTGCCCACGCGGTGCAGCATCCGGCGGCAGAGCCGGTGGCGGGATCTTCGCCGTTATAGAACTGCATGCGAGCGTGCAGAGTGGCTCCAGGGGTTTCCGTCTGGCGAGAGACGAAGTAGAAAAACTTGCCGCCGTGCGCGCGGGCGAGTTCATTTGCGCCCTTCTGATCCACCCGCAATTCGCGCATTGCAGCAAGCGATTTCAGGGGCACCATGGTGAAGGGCATGCCGGTGGAAACCGTCTGAATGGGCAGGCTGGCGTCAATGAAGTCCAGCGGCACGGCAGTTGCGCGGGCCACGGTTTCAGCGGGAAGAATCTCGCCAAACTCCGGATCGCGCTGGCGCATCTCGCCGGCGAGGCGGCCATCGGCACCGGTTGCGAACGTCACCGGAATCTTGCCGACATTGAGTTCCAACTGCACCGTGCTTTCCGCGCGCTGCTGGTGCAGATGCCATGCAGTTCCGAGCGTGGGATGTCCGGCGAAGGGGAGTTCCTCGGCCACGGTGAAGATGCGGACGCGGATGCCGCGCTCTCGCTCCACTTCAGCTTCGCGGGGAAGGATGAAGGTGGTCTCGGAGAGATTGGTTTCCTTGGCCAGCGCCTGCATCTCGGCATCGCTGAGGCCGCGCGCGTCGGTGAAGACCGCAAGCTGGTTGCCCTCAAGAGCGTTATGAGTGAACACATCGAGCAGTACGTAGGGATAGCGCCGCAATCCTGTCATCGATTTTTCCTTGTCATCAGGTTAACGCAAAGAGGCGGTTTCATCTCGCTTGGCGAAGCAAGAAAATCGGCCCGAAGGCCGTGGAAAGACTCAGTGCTTTTTCATCAGGCTCACTCCATTGTGGGCAAATCTGCAAGCGGCTTTGGAACGATCCGGGGAACGATCCGGCAGATTTCCTCCAGCGCTTGATTGCCCTTTGCGCTGAGCCCCTCGTGGTTGTCGAAAGATTCTCCGACGCCGGTGACCAGCATCGCCAGCGGAGCGCGTCCGTAGAGCGCGTGCGCAAGCTCCAGCAGGGCGGCAGGCTCCACATGATGGGTGAGGCTGGCGGCCTGGTCTGACGACGGCGACAGGCGCTCTACGTGGACCGTGCCGGGCTCACCATCGCAGGCGGCGTCGAGGAAAAGCGCAAAATCAAAAACTGCCATCGTCTCGGCCAGTTCAGGGCCAAGTTGATGGCAGCTTATAAACTCCGCGCCGGGAAGCAGCGCACGCAGCCGCTCCACGGCCATCGGTCCCAGCGCGTCGTCGCCGCACAGGGTGTTTCCGTAGCCAAGCAGCAGTGTGCGCGGCACCGCGTATTACCTGCGCATCCGGTCAATCATCTCTCCGTCGGCGGAGAGCAACTGGATGTCCAGGGGCATCATTCCGGCAGCGTGGGTTGAGCAGCTCAGGCACGGATCAAAGGCCCGGACCACGGCTTCCACGCGATTCAACATGCCCTGTTCCAGCTTCTTGCTCTTCACAAATTGCCGCGCCACCTGGAAGACTCCATGATTGATGGCGAGGTTGTTGTGTCCGGTGGCGATAATCATGTTGGCCGATTCGATCAATCCGTTCTGGTCGATGCGGTAGTGGTGGATCAGGGTTCCCCGCGGCGCCTCCAGAATTCCAACGCCTTCAAAATTATTGGGTGAGGCATGGGCGCGCACGTTCTTGCCGAGAATTTCAGGCTCGTTCAAGAGCGTCTCCATGCGCTCGATGGAGAAAAGGATTTCGATGAGCCGGGCGTAGTGGTAATAGAACGAACTAAGCACCGAGTGCCGCTCCAACTCGCGGAACTCCGCCAACTCTTCATCGGCCTGAGTGGTGCCCGCCGACTGGCACATATTGAGCCGGGCCAGCGGTCCTACGCGGTAGATTCCATCGGCCAGCCCGAGCGGCTTGAAGTAAGTGGACTTCAGGTAGGAATCATCATTGCAGGATTCGCCGATGTAGTTGAGATAGTCGGTTCCGGTAATGTGGTCGGCCACGATGTTGAGGTTCGCGTCAATAAAGCGCAGCCATCCGTTGTAAGCCGAGAACTCGTTGGTGTCATTGGCCATCGCCAGAAAGAGCGAAGGGAAGTTGGCAAACGAGCGAACCTCGGCGCGGAAGTTCTCGATCTGCCCCTTAAACCATTGCAGTGCGCTGCGCGTGATCCGGATGGCCTCGGGAATCTCAGCCAGAATCTGGTCGCGGTGGTCGGCCTGCAAGGGGTGGCTGACGCCGCCGGGCACGATCCATCCGGGATGCACCCGCTTACCGCCCAGCGTCTCCAGCACGCGCTGGCCGAACTGGCGGAGCTTGATGCCGTCGCGCGCCATTTGCGGATACTTGCGCACCACGCCCATGATGTTGCGCTCTTCCGGATCGGCGTCCATCCCCAGCAGGAAGTCCGGCGAGGAAAGATAGAAGAAGCTGAGCGCGTGGGATTGAGTGATCTGCGCCAGGTTCATGATTCGGCGCAGCTTCTCCGCCGTCTCCGGAATGCGGACGGCCATGATGTCATCACAGGCCTTGCTGGAAGCCAGCAGGTGGCTGGTGGGGCAGATGCCGCAGATGCGCGCCATCAGCGCCGGCATTTCGGTGAAAGGACGGCCTTCACAGAGTTTTTCAAAGCCGCGCACCTGGGTCACATGGAAGCGCGCGCCCTGCACCTCGCCCTGCTCGTCCAACTGAATGGTGACCTTGGCGTGGCCCTCAATGCGGGTTATGGGATCGATCGTGATCGTAGGCATATGTTTCCTATGCTCCAAAGCGCGCGGTCAATGTCAGATCCGGCGTGCGCCCTTCCAGCAGTTCGCTGATGGCGAAGAAGATGTTTTCGGCGGAAGGCGGACAGCCTGGCAGGTAGATATCCACGTCCACCACCTCATGCAGCGGCATCACGCGCTCCAGCAACTTTGGCACAACTTTGGTCGGCACCTGTTGATTGATCGTCGCATTCTCGTCGTACACGCGTTCCAACATGCTTTCCAGTGAAAACACGGTACGCATGGAAGGAATGTTTCCGGTCACGGCGCAGTCGCCGAGCGAAACCAGCACCTTCGAGTTCTTGCGGATGATCTTGATTTTGTGCAGGTCTTCTTCGCTACTGATGGAGCCCTCGACCAGCGCCACGTCCACGTTCTCCGGGAACACCTTGGCGTCCACCAGCGGGCTGTACACCAGTTCGATTTTCTCCTCCAGCAGAATCAAACGCTCGTCGATGTCCAGCAGCGACATATGGCACCCCGAGCATCCATCCAGCCAGACCGTTGCGACGCGTGCTTTTGCGGCCTTTGCTTTCGTCATTTGCCCACCTCCCGCATCATGCTCAAGTAAGGCAGGAACGTGCGGCGCTTCAGCATCTCGCCTGCGGCCTGGCCCTTTTCACTCAGTGCGCCGGTGGGGCAAACCTGCACGCACTTGCCACAACCGGTGCAGCTTTCACTCTCGCCCCAGGGGCGGTTCAGATCGGTGATGACCCTGGCCTTGGTGCCGCGTCCCATCAGATCCCAGGTGTGCGCGCCTTCAATCTCCTGGCAGACGCGAATACACCGCGTACACAGGATGCAGCGGTTATGGTCGGCAATGAAGCGCGGATGCGACGCATCCACCTGCACATGCGGATGAATGTAGGGCATGGTGATGTGGTTCACGCCGAGCTTTTGCGCCAGCGACTGCAGGTCGCAATGGCCGTTGGTCACGCAGACGGAGCAGATGTGATTGCGCTCGCTGAAGAGCATCTCCAGGGTCAGCTTGCGGAACTCGGCAAGCCGCTCGGAGTTTACCGTGACCTCCATGCCCTCCTGAACCTTGGTGACGCAGGCGGGCATGAGCTTGTTGCTTCCCTTGACCTCAACCAGGCACATGCGGCAGGCTCCGATGCTGCTGAGGCCGGAAAGCCGGCAGAGGGTCGGGATGAAGATGCCGTACTCTTCCGCCACTTCAAGAATCGTCTGGTCGGCGCGGCCGCCGCACTCGCGGTTCTCGATGATCAGGGTACAAATCTCAATCGAGGCCTTGTTCATACACCCACCTCCGCTTCGGCCTTCACCGGATGGCAGATGCCGGCCGGACAACGCCCTTCCTCAATGTGCGCGCGATACTCGTCCATGAAATAACGCAGGGTGGTCAGCGTGGGATTGGGTGCGGTCTGTCCCAGTCCGCAGAGGCTGGCAGCCTTCACCATGCTGGTCAGGCGTTGCAGCAGTTCCAGATCCTTGGTGCCCGCCTGGCCTTCGGAGATGCGCTCCAGGATGTTGTGCATCTGCGTGGTGCCAACGCGGCAGGGAACACACTTGCCGCAGGATTCCGTCATGCAGAAATCCATGAAGAACTTGGCAACGTCCACCATGCAGGAGGTTTCATCCATCACGATCATGCCGCCCGAGCCCATGATGGAGCCGACGCTCGCCAGCGAGTCGTAGTCCACCGGGATGTCGAGGAACTGCTCAGGAACGCAGCCGCCCGAGGGGCCGCCCGACTGCACGGCCTTGAACTTGCGGCCTTCCGGGATTCCGCCGCCGAGTTTAAAGATGATGTCGCGCAGCGTAATGCCCATGGGGACTTCGATCAGGCCGGTGTTCTTGACGCGTCCGGCAAGGGCGAAGACCTTGGTTCCCTTGCTCTTATCCGTGCCGATGGAGGCATACCAGTCGCCGCCGCGGCGGATGATGGGCGGGATGTTGGCAAAGGTTTCCACGTTATTGATCAGCGTGGGCGCATTCCAGAGTCCTTGCTGCGCCGGGAACGGAGGCCGTGGCCGCGGAGTGCCGCGCCCTCCCTCGATGGATGCGATGAGAGCGGTTTCCTCGCCGCAAACAAAGGCTCCCGCGCCCAACCTGATTTCGATCTTGAAATCGAAGTGAGTGTCGCCAATATTCATGCCGAGCAGCCCATTGCTCTCCGCCTGGCGGATGGCAATGCGCAGACGCTTGACCGCCAGCGGATACTCGGCGCGGCAGTAGATGAAGCCCTTGTTGGCGCCGACCGCGTAGCCTGCAATCGCCATGCCCTCCAGCACGCGATGCGGATCGCTCTCCAGCACGCTGCGATCCATGAACGCGCCGGGATCGCCTTCGTCGGCGTTGCAGATGACGTATTTCTGCGCCGCGCCGGCTTTGTAAACCGTGGTCCACTTCAGCCCGGTGGGGAATCCGGCGCCGCCTCGTCCGCGCAGGCCGCTCTTGGTCACCTGCTCGATGACCCCGAGGGGCTTCAGCTTGGTGATGACGTGGAATAGCGCCTCATAGCCATCGGCGGCGATGTAATCCTCAATGCGCTCGGGATCGATCTCGCCGGAGTTTTCCAGCACCACCTTTTTCTGGCAGGTGAAGAAGTCGAGCTGGCTGTCCATCACAATGGCAGCGGGAGCAGGCTTGTTGTCGATGACCGAGTCAATCACGGCGGAGGCGTCGGCGGGGGTTACCGCCTGGAACATCTTTTCATTGGCGTCTGCGGAGACCAGTGGCCCGGCGGCGCACAATCCCATGCAGCCGACGCCCTTGACCTTGCAGCAGGTCTCAAGGCCGCGCTGCTTGAGTTCGCTCTCCAGTTGGGTCTTCACCTGGTCGGCATTGGCGGAAAGACAGCCGGCAGCAACGCAGACCTTGATGACGTGATCGTATCGATTGTCACTTTGCTTGGTTTGAGCCGCAATGTTTGCCAGATCGTCCTGGTTCATTTGTGCTCCTCTACCGAAAGAGTTTCGCTTTCGAGTTCTTCCTGGTCCAGGAAAGTGCGAATGCGCTTCTTGATGGACTCGGTGGTGATCTTGCCCGCCACCTGGCCGTCAAAGACCACGGCTGGAGCCAGTCCGCAGGAGCCGAGGCACCGCGCCGTGAGCAAGGACAGGTTGCCGTCTTTAGTGGTTTCACCCTGCTTGATTCTGGCGGTTTCCTGCACCGCATTCAGCAGCATGGTCGCGCCCTTGATGTGGCAGGCAGTGCCGGTGCAGACCACGCAGGTGTGCTTTCCGGGCGGCTTCATGGTGAAGAAGTGATAGAAGGTGGCAACGCCATAAACCTTGCTGTACGGCACGCGCAGCGAGACTGCCACATATTTCAGGGCATCATCGGTGAGGAATCCAAAGGTTTCCTGAACCGTGTGCAGCACCTCGATGAGGGCGTGCGGCTCGTGGCCGTGACGCCGCATCATGCCGTCGACGATCTTCCATCGCTTGTCTTCCGAGGGCGGTGAAACTGTCTTTGCTGTGGGTAGCATCCCTTGCTCCTCAATCCATCTTTATCGCGCGCACCCGGCCCCAGGGGCTTTTTCAGTCCGAATGAGTTCAGGGTGTAACGGGAAACGATTGGAAGGTTTTGCGAAAAACGGCAGTTCCTGCGAGTCCAATGCGCAGCCGGAATCTGCCAGGGTTGGTCTCATATGAGTTCGCGCGGAATTTGTCTCCTGCGCGCACACGGAGACGGGTCATTTCCCGTCACGCATGAGAGTCTATGCGCGGGCTCCGAACTTGGATGTGACATTGCTCACCGGCGAGTGTGTCCATCTTCGCCCGTGCAATGGCCGACGCGCACGAACGTGAAAAAGCCGGACGATGTAGCGTCCGGCCCTTGCTGAAAGTTGCGCAACTTGAGAATGCCTAGCAGATTCGCGGCAACTGCTCTCCGCTTAACATATCGATGATGCGCGTGGTTCCGATGCGGCTCTTCATCTTCACCAGGCCGCCGCGCTCGCCGGAGACCCGTCCGATCTCAACGGCCCCGGCGGTGTGCTTATCGGTGCGCAACAACTCCAGCGCGCGGGCGGCTTCGTTCTCCGGCACAAAGACAATCATGCGGCCCTCGTTGGCAAGGTACAGGGGATCGAAGCCCAGCACCTCGCAGGCTCCGGAGACATCGTCGCGCACCGGAATCTTCACCTCGTCGATCGTGATCTGAAGTCCGGTGGTTTCCGCAATCTCAATCAGCGTAGTACCCAGTCCTCCGCGAGTCAGGTCGCGCAGGCAGTGAACTCCAACCTTGCCGTCGATTAACGTTTGCACCGCGCCGTTCAGGGGAGCGCAATCGCTTTCAATCTGCGACTCAAACTCCAGGCCCTCACGCATGGCCATGATGGCGATGCCGTGGCGGCCAATGTCGCCGCTAAGCAGAACCACGTCACCCGCGCGCACGCTGGACGGAGCAATCGTCAAACCGTGTTCGATAAGGCCCACGCCCGCCGTGTTGATGAACACGCCGTCGCCCTTGCCACGGTCCACCACCTTGGTATCGCCGGTTACAAGTTGCACGCCTGCAATTTCCGCCGACTGCTTCAGGCTCTGGACGACGGCCCAGAGCGTCTCCATCGAGAGTCCTTCCTCAAGGATAAGACCGCAGCTCAGGTACACCGGTCGCGCGCCGCACATGGATAGATCATTCACCGTGCCATTGATCGCCAGCGAGCCGATATCGCCGCCGGGGAAGAACAGCGGATGCACCACGTAGGAGTCCGTGGTAAAAGCCAGCCTTGCGCCGCCCAGGTCGAAGACCGCGCCATCGTGCCGCGCCTCCAGCAGCGGGCTTTGGAAGGCCGGCAGAATCATCTTCTCAATCAGTTGGTGCATCAGTTTGCCGCCGCCGCCGTGGGCCAGGGTCACCGTAGGATAGTCGGTGATCGGCAGCGGACAGCTCAGCGTAAAGTCTTTCACGGTGCTCATCAGTTAAACCTTTCCCTTCGCGCCTGCGGCCGGAGCAGCGCCAGTCGCCGCGTACCCGTCAGCTCCTACAGGTGTCAGTGCGGCGTTCGTTGCAAGTTCGGCGCGCCGATACCGATAATACGCGGCGCATGCACCCTCGTTCGAGACCATGGGCGCGCCCAGCGGTTTTTCCGGCGTACACTGCCGCCCGAAGGCAACGCACTCATGCGGCTTCTTCTGCCCCTGCATGATCAGTCCGCTGATGCATAGCGGGCTCTCTTCCGCCGTGTAGTCACTGACGTTGAAGCGCAACTCGGCGTCAAATTCCGCGTACTCCGGACGCAGGCTCAATCCGCTTGCGCCGATCTCGCCAATGCCGCGCCACTTGCGATTCACCACGCAGAATACTTCCTTCACATAGTGCTGTGCGGCGCGATTGCCGCCCTCGGGGACGGCGCGCGTGTACTGGTTCTCCACCTCGTAGCGGCCCTCTTCCAGTTGCGCCACGCACATGGCGATTCCTTGCAGAATGTCGAGCGGCTCAAAGCCCGTCACCACAATTGGAACCTTGTACTTGGCCGCGATTGGGATGTACTCCTCATAGCCCATGATGGCGCAGACATGCCCTGCGGCCAGGAAGCCCTGCACGCGGTTGGTCTCCGAGCCGAGAATCGCCTCCATCGCGGGCGGCACCAGAACGTGCGACACCAGTACGGAGAAATTCTTGATCCCCTGCTGCCGGGCCTGGAAGACGGCCATGGCGTGCGCGGGAGCGGTTGTCTCAAAGCCCACGGCGAAGAAGACCACTTCCTTCGTGGGATTTTCCTTGGCGATCTTCAGCGCGTCGAGCGGCGAGTAGAGAATTCGCACATCGCCTCCACGCGCTTTTATGCCGAAGAGATCGACCTCGCTGCCGGGGACGCGCAGCATGTCGCCAAACGAGCAGAAGATGACGTCCTTGCGCGCTGCAATCTGCACCGCCTTGTCGATCAGCTCCAGCGGTGTTACGCACACCGGACAGCCCGGCCCATGCACCAACTCGATCTGCTTTGGCAGCAACTCATCCAGCCCGAACTTCACGATGGCGTGGGTTTGGCCGCCGCAGATTTCCATGATCGTCCATGGATGCTTGGTAATTCTGCGAATCTCCTGCGCGTAGCCCTGCGCCGCGTCCGCGTCGCGATACTCCGATGAAAATTTCACTGCTTTGCTCCCGGGTCCGGCGTCAGTTCGGCTAGCTCGCCGAGCTCGCCCATTTCCTTCAGGTAGCCGAAAACCTTGCCGGCCTCCTCCTCGTCCACCACGCTGATGGCGAAGCCCACATGCACCAGCACGTAATCGCCAATCTGCGCCTCCGGAACGTAGGCCAGGTTCACTTCCTTCAGCACTCCGCCAAAATCCACGCGGGCCTGCCGCGCCAAATCCTCACCAACCACGCTCATGATCTTTCCCGGCACTGCTAAACACATTTCTTCTTCCTCGCGCTTTCTTCGAATCTCAATTGCCGTGCTGCCGCCACCACCTGCCCCAGCGCAATGCCTCCGTCGTTCGGAGGCACTCTCTGGGGCCAATATACCTTCACGTCCTCGGCTTCCAGCCGCGCCACCGTCAACTCGGTGAGCAGCCTGTTCTGGAAGCATCCACCGCTCAGCGCCACGGGCAATCCCGTCTGCTGGCTAGCCACCCGCATGATCATCTCCGCCAGGGTGTTGTGGAACCTTCGCGCCATCGCTTCCGGCTTCGCATTCCGCACAACATCGTCCAGAATTTCATGAACCATGGGAGCCCAGTCCAACTCCGCCGGAGCCGCATCGCTCTCAGGCGCGTTGATTGCAAAATCGTACACGCCGCTCTCGTCGCTGCCCAAGGCGAGCCACTCCAACTCCATCGCGGCCTGCCCTTCGTAGCGCGAAATCTGCCGCACTCCAATCAAAGAAGCCACGGCGTCGAAGAGGCGTCCCGCGCTCGAAGTCCACGGGCTGTTCAATCCCTTCTGCAGCATCGCCTCGACGATCTTCAGCTCCGCTGCAGGGAAGGCCCGAACCGGGGCGAAGTCCTCGCGCTGAAATACCTGCTCGCCCAGCGCTTCGAATAACATTCCCAATCCGCAGCGCCGAGGCTCGCGCACTGCGCGTTCGCTACCGGCCAGCCGCATTGGACGCAATCTAGCCACGCGAGTATATCCATATTCATCGATCTTCAAGAACTCGCCGCCCCACACGGTTCCATCCGGACCCCAGCCGCTGCCGTCCCAGGCCACGCCAAGCGCGGGAGACCTTACTTCATTCTCCGCCATGCAGGCCAGCACATGCGCATAATGATGCTGCACGCGAATAGGATTCGCGCTCACCCGGTTGGCGTAGCCAGTCGAGATGTAATTCGGATGCAGGTCGCAGGCCACCGCCTCCGGCTTCACTTCATAAAGATTCTCAAGGCTCTCGACTACGCGCTCGAACGCCATGCTCGCCTGTTCGGTTTCCAGATCGCCGATGTGCTGGCTGAGGAAGACCTGGCGGCCCACCGAGAGCGCCACCGTGTTCTTCTGGTGCGCGCCCACGCCGAGCACCTTGGGCATCTCTTCATCCAGCATTACCGGCAGCGGCGCAAATCCGCGGGCGCGGCGCATCACCATCTTGCGTGAGGCCATCACGCGCACAATCGAATCATCCACATGGCGCAGGATTGGCCTGTTGTGCACCAGCAGCAGGTCTGCAATTTCGCGCAGGCGCTCCACGGCCTCGAACTCATCCGTACAGATTGGCTCATCGCTCAGGTTGCCGCTGGTGGCGATCACCGCAAAGCCCAGCGTCCGCGTCAGCAGATGATGCAGAGGCGTGTAGGGAAGCATCACTCCAAGCATCGGATTACCCGGTGCAACCGATGGCGCAAGGGTTGACGCCGCCAACTGCTTGCGCCGCACCAGCACGATGGGAGACTCCGGCGAACGCAGCAGGCGCTCCTCCAGCGGCGTCAGTTCGCACTCACGCAACACGTCCTCCACCGACGGAACCATCAGCGCAAACGGCTTCTCCTCGCGATGCTTGCGCTCCCGTAATCGGCGCACGGCCTCTTCATTGCGCGCATCCACCATCAGGTGGAATCCGCCCAATCCTTTGACGCCTACGATTTTGCCCTGCCGGATCGCCTCGGCGGCCTGTTGCAGCGCAGACTCGCGCGCGGACAGCACCGTGCCATCCATGCTCCAGAGTTGCAGTTGCGGCCCGCATTCGGGGCAGGCATTGGGCTGAGCGTGGAATCTGCGATTCGCCGGATCGCCATACTCGCGCTCGCACTCCGCGCACATCGTAAAATTCTTCATCGTCGTGCGTGGCCGGTCATAGGGAAGCGATTCGATGATGGTGTAGCGCGGCCCGCAGTTGGTGCAGTTGGTAAACGGATAACCGAAGCGGCGGTTCGCCGGATCAAGAATGTCGCGGAGACACTCCGGACAGGTCGCAACGTCGGGCATCACGAGCGCAGTCTTCTCGCCGCCTTCGCTCTTGCGAATCTCAAAACCCACATATCCGGCGGGATCGGCGAAACTGCTCTCCAGGCTTTGAATGAACGAGATCGCTGGCTTTTCGCGCTCCACCCTCAGTAGGAACTGGTCGAGCTTTTCACGCGCGCCTTCCACTTCCACAAACACGCCGCGCGCCGTATTGTTGACCCAGCCGTTCAGGCCAAGCTCCGCCGCCAGCCGGTAGATAAACGGACGGAAACCGACGCCCTGCACCGCGCCGCGAATCGTCATCTTCAATCGCGCGGATGGGCTGTGGCCCTGTGCGGTCTCAACCACGCTCTGGTCAGCAGTCGCCAAACTTCCCCTTTTCGCCGTGGGCAGCCCTGGATTTGCGGATCACCCCATCGAACAGCCTAAATTTTCAGAGTTGCCACTGCGGATGGCACACGTCACAGGTGCCTGTGACTACAATCATAATCCTTCCGGCACCGCCATGGCAGCAGCCCGATGTTAGAATCGCCTTAGGCCTCGGCTCATCCGGAGTGGAATTTCCTTCATGACATCTACCTCGTCTGCTGCACAATCTACACCCGTTCCCATGCTTGATCTTAAGCGCCAGTATGCCACTATTCGTGAGGAGGCGCGTGCCGCCATTGACCAGGTCTGCGAGTCGCAGTCGCTGGTGCTGGGCGAAGAGGTCGCTGCCCTGGAGCGCGAAATCTCGGCCTATCTCGGCGCAGCGTCCACGGTTGGATGCTCTTCCGGCACGGATGCCCTCTGGCTGGCCCTCGCCGGCGTTGGAGTGAGCGCGGGCGACAGCTTTTTGACTACGCCATTTACGTTCTTCGCCTCGGCCAGCTCCATTACCCGCTGCGGCGGCCGCCCGGTTTTCGCCGATATCGATCCGGCGACCTTCAATCTCTCTGCCCCTGCGGTGGAGCAGGCGATTGAGAGCCAGCATCCGGCGAAGCTCAAGGGCATCATGCCCGTACATCTCTACGGCCAGTGTGTGGATGCAGACGCCTTTGACGCGCTTGCCGCCGCGCACGGTCTAGTGATTGTGGAAGACGCCGCGCAGGCCTTTGGAGCCACCTGGAAGGGACGCCACGCCGGAGCAATTGGCCGCACCGCTGCCTTCAGTTTCTATCCCACCAAGAACCTCAGCGCCTTTGGAGACGCCGGGGCCGTGACGACCACGGATGTTGCAGTCGGCGAACACATGAAGCGCCTGCGCAATCATGGCGCGGCCCGCCGTTACTACCACGAGGAGATTGGCTGGAACGCGCGCATGGACGGCATCCAGGGCGCGGTGCTGCGCATCAAGTTGCGCTACATCGAGCAGTGGAACCAGCGCCGTCGCGAGATCGCCGCCAACTACGATCAGTTACTGCAAAAGGCCGGACTCACTGGCGCTCGCGGAATATCGACACATGTCGATGCGTCGCATCCGGTCGCCCTGCCCGCCACCGCCGCGGAGGCGAAGCACATCTTCCATCAGTACGTCCTCCGCGCCGACCGCCGTGACGCCCTGCGCGACTTCCTCCACCAGCGCAGCATCGGCTGCGAGATTTACTATCCCGTTCCCCTCCACCTTCAGCAGTGCTTTGCGTATCTGGGATACAAGCCCGGCGACTTTCCGGAGTCGGAGCGCGCCTGTGCCGAAGTCCTGGCCCTCCCAATTTTTCCCGAACTCACCGAACCCGAGCAGCAGCAGGTCGTCGCCGCCATCGCCGAGTTCTATTCAAACTAGAAGTGGTGGAAGTCGGAGCGCGGGTGCCGACTTTGCCTGAGAGCCATTTCATAAGAACTATTTCATAAGAGCTGTTTCCTGACCCGGCTTTGAAAGGGCACGGCTTCAGCCGTGCCGCTACGGAGCAAGCAGACTCGCGGGCTTTAGCCCCTGAGGAAACGGCTCGCAACCCACCAGATCGGTTATGAAACAGCTTCTGGTTATTACCCCAGGAATCTGCTTCTTGGGCAAGCTCGCACGACGAACAGCCCTGTTTTAGAAGAGCGAGTCGCCGGGCGATTATGCAGCAGCTATCGCTCTCACAGCGCGCCTAAGATGCGCCATTTCCGAACGATATGCCCATTTCTAAGAGGGTCATCCTGAGGCGTAGCCGAAGGACCCCAGCTCAACTCACATCCACACGTACCGCCCCAAACTTTTCGGCCACCAAGGTAGTGAGCTACTTGGCGATTATCCGTCAAGAACGGCGAAAAGAACCGCGGGTGGCCCAGAGTTGGCTCTGTTCCAACTCTGGGGCTGTTGACCTGTCACTGTTCTGTTTCGGGATAGTGAGCTACTTGGCGATTATCTGTCAAGAATCCGGTGCGGAAGCGTCGTCAATTGGTGTTTAGAGAGTGTAGGAGCCGAATTAGTGGTGGAATTATTTCCCGCAAATACGAAATGATAACTAGAAGGAGAAGGAAGGTAAGCCCCCAGCGTTTACGCTTCGCTTGATGCTCGACCTCAGAGGACTGTTCAACAGATTGTTTATCTGCTCCTTGCATGTCTCCCCTTTCGAGAGTGAGCTACATGGCGATTATCTAACAGGAATCCTCCACTCTGCCGCTCAGACCATTACTGTCTCAGTCTATATCGAGGAATTCTTTCAGGCTCTCACGACGAACAAACAAGATCAGTTCTCCCGGCATTGGAGCACGTATCACCTTGGAGTTGCACGGATTGGATTCAACAACCCCAACGGACAGAATGTTATCTTTCGGATAACTTCCGCCATACCCACCCCTCTCGCAATGGAATCGCCCATTTACCAGAACGGTTATCCGTTTCGGTAATTGTGCGGAAGTCGTGAACACACCTCTGTGATCAGTATGTCCTTCTACGATCGGCCAGAAAGGTGATTTTGAATAAGCTTCGGAATCAAAGATTTTGACATTGCGCCCTGAAATTGGCTTGCCGCTTTTTCCGTTCAGTACGAGGACATGGATGGTATTCTGCGCGTGGGCAAGGACTCCACAAAAAATCACGATAACTATCGTTGCGAGAAGGCGGTGGGTTCGGGCGATTGCGCAGTTCACGAATAGCAATCTACTCCGAAGCAGTTGCAATTTCCAGATACCTGTCGCAAACAGGCCCAGGCACTCACTATCCCAAATTGGAGCAGCTAATTCAGTTCTCAGGCAGAAGCGTTCGGTCAGGCAAAGCGCGGATGCTCACCTTAGGCGCGCCTCTTGCGCGCCTAAGCAGTCGAAGCAGACCCTCTTACGCGGCCTTTGCTCGGCTTCGCAGATGCACCGCCAGCGTGCGATAGCGCTGGTAATCGCGCTCCAGCAGCGCCTCGTCGAACTCGCCCTGCATCGCCAGGGCCGCCATCTTGCACCAGCCGAGGCGGAAAATTGTGTAGGCCCGCAGGTAGGGCGCCAGGCGTTCGGCAACCGCATCTCCGGAGCGCGTTTCATACTCATGGATAAAGCGCTCGCGTAGCTGGCCCAGCATCTCCCACTCGACGATGGCTCCCGCTACGTCCCATGCGATGTCGCACGGCCCGGGAAAGAAATGATTGTCGCCGTGGCTGACCGCATCCAGTTTCAGCAGCTCTCCGCGATCCGTGCGAAGCCACTCATGCGGCATCATGCGTCCGTCGCAGATGGTGACGCGTGCCGCGAGCAACGGTGACTCGTCGTCGCGCAGATCCTCACCGAATTCGGCCTGCCAATTCCAGCGCAACATCTCTTCAAACTCAGGCGTCTGCGGTGTGTCGCTTGAAAATGCCTCGGCGCGCCACGCAAGATACTCCGCCATGCGCCGCAGCAGCTCAGGCGAGCGGTCGCATAGGGTCAACGTGCGGCCATGCACCCGCTCATACTGGCCAAAGCCGCTATGGTTGCCGAGGTAGCGTGGCGAGAATCCGCGCGCAGCCAGGAACATAGCCCGCGCGCCAACCTCTTCGCCGAAGTGTCCATAGCCCTCAAACTTGAAGAGGCTGTGTTCATCGGCGGCAAGAAATTTGGCCGGCTCCAACGGCGCCCATGAGGAGGGCGTGTTGTCTTCCTCGCAGCGGAAGCGCCTGCGCCATGTGCCGCCCGAGAGACTCTCGCCCGACTGTGGAGGAGGCAGCGGCTCATTCTGCATCCTATGAAATTGGAAGCGTGACCATCGTCCGGCGGCGTTCTCCGCGCGCAAGGATGCCGGGTTTACCTCGCGGCTTCCGAGCAGGTGAATCTGCTCACTCTCAACCCCACAATGGAGCAGCGCTTCAGCCGCCGCTAGAAACGATGAGCCGCTGATGCCCGGCCCCTCGTCCACAATCAGAAAGTCTGCATCACGCGAGCGGTCAACCCACTCGCGCAATTCCGGAGTTGCTTCGAGCTTGCGGTCATATGGGTGGCCCGTGGGACGAACCGTGATGCGCTGGCACTCTACGCCACGCAGGCGCAACGCGGCGCAGGCCACTGCGCTCAGAGTGACGCCAATGCTGCGAATTCCCAGCACAGCCGCCTTCGGCTTCAGAGCCAGCGTTTCCAGCAGCATAGCAACTTTGCGCGGATGCAATGCATAGTAGGCAAACCCCTCCTGCACGGCTACCGGATAGCTGAAATCGGCGCGGATGTTCCCAGCCTTTTGCAATATTGATGAAAGTGAATGCTTCTGCCCGGTGAGGAAGGCGCAGGCTAGAGCGTCGGTGATTTCCGCCGCGACGGTTGGGAATTCAGGGCTGGAGTTACTCTCGTCCGCGCCATCCAGCAGCGCGCACTCCAACTCTCCGGCCGCAATCAGGGCCAACAGCGCAAGGTCTTCCGCGCTGCGTTCAGGCGCAACCAGACAGCGGCAGAGCGCTCCGGTCAGCGATGTAACCAGCTCTGCCCCGCTCACCGTGCGCTTGCCGTCGCGGAAGACGTACATGTTCCAGCCGGAGCTGCTCATGGAGCGCAGTGGTGCGGCCTGCGTTCTGTGCGCTTCATTCAGGCCGCCTTCTTCTTTTGACCACGCGGCGAGCGTGAGATATCGCCCTCCTTGTCGATGAAGTAGAGAAACTGGTTATCGCGCTCCACGGCGCGCTCAACCAGGATCTGCGTCTCACCTTCGCCGCTCTTCGGCTTGTTGCAAACATTGCCAGCGCCATCAATAAAATACAGGAATTTCTTGTAGTCCCGCTGGAGGTCCAGTTTCTTGATCTTTTCGGCCATGGCGGCGTACCTCCCTTTTCTAGGGAGTAAGATTCGCGTTTGCCCTGTGGGGATGGATTGCCCTGTGCAGAAGTTCAGGCGAGATCCCGGTTTGTCAGCTCTGGATCAGCGCTTTTTCTTGTGGTTTGCGCCGCTTTTGGCGTGAGCAGAGTTCCTGCCCTTGGGCAACTTCTTCTTTGCATCGTCGGGCGAGTGCGCCGCCTGCTGCGCCTGTTCGCCAGGGGCAAGCACCTGCCGCACGATGTTTCCAATGACGCGGTACTTGCGCTCGCTGATGGAACCGTCGGCGTTCTGCTTGCGGATGGTGAACACGGGCATCTTTCCTTCCTTGCCGAAGTCTTCGGTTGTAACTTTGGCAGGGAAGTAGCCGATGATGAAGTGCTCTCGATAGCCGGTTTCATAGCGATGGCGCTTCAGGTTCCAAGTGAAGACGCGGACCTGGTTGAAGTCATAGGGAATGCCGTCTTTGTTCTCGTTGAGCAGCACAAGGTACTGTGGGATCGCGCCCTTCTCTTCGTCCTGGACCGTGTTGAGCACGAACGCCGCCTGAATGCGCTGGCCTTCGGCGTACTGCACCACGTCGAGCGGAATGTCGAGATCGACCATGTGCGCCAGAACCCAGCCGACGCGGCCTTGCTGATCGCGCACCAGCCACCAGTCATCCATCGGTTTGGGCTTGGGTTCTTCTGCTTCGGAAGAAGCCGCCGGGGGCTGGGCAGGAGTCACGGCCTGCTTCGGCGCAGCGGCAGGCGCAGGCGCGGAGGTCTGCACTGGCGCGGGCTGCGCCGCGTGCTTTGGGGTCTTCTTCGGGGAGAGCTTGGCCTGTTCGCCGGCGGCCTTGGCGAGCGCGGCCGCTTTTTTCGCGGCGATTTCTTCCGGAGTGGCGCGCCCCGTGGTGGAGCGCTTGAGCATCTCAACCTTCGAACTCGCGGCGAGCTGATAGAGCGTGTCGGTCTCGCGTCCGGGCGAGACGTGCATGTTCAACTCGACGCGGGTGAGGCCGTGCCCCTCGACCGGCGTGGTCTTGTTCTCCGAGCTCAACTGCTGAAACTGGTCGTAGGTTTCACGCGGAACGAGGGCGCGCAACTCGATCCAGCCCTCGATCTTTTGCGCGGTGCGCACGCGTACAAAGCGCTTCTGGCGTTCGAGCACTTCCACGCGATCACCGTTCTGGACGCTGCCCACGCGGTTGTAAATGGTGGAGACGTGGTCGCGGAGATTGGCCGTGGGGGCGGAAACGTACATGATTTCGCCGCTGCCGACGGGGCCGGAGCGCTTGCAGGAGGCGGCGCAGAGCAGCACGAGGAAAAGCGCGAGTGAACAGAAAAGACGCGTGGAGAGCGGGCGGAAACGATGATTCAACGGGTGCAATGGCTTCTCTTCCGGATGAAACTCAACTATAAACCAGGGCTTGGGAACGCAGAAACGATTAACTGGTCGGTGAATCGTTTGAACATCGAACGTAACTACATGGTAAATGGTTGAGGGAGGTTGCGAACGATTGGCGAGAAAGTACACGATTTTCCGGAAAACTGTTGCCGGTAAAGATAGTGCCCCACATCTCCCAGTTGCAGATGTGGGGCAGCAGATGTGTCCGAGTGAGACTACTCGTCGCCGAAGTGGATTCCGACGGAGCGGGCGGTGTTGACCAGCTCTCCCTTGGGATCGACGGCCTTCATTTTTCCGATGGCCTCGGCGATATCGACGAACTCGATCTTGCCTCCGCGCAGGGCCACCATCTTGAGGAAGCCGCGCTGAGCGATCAGATCCACGGCGGCCACGCCGAAGCGGGTGCTGAGGATGCGGTCATAAGGCGAGGGCGAGCCGCCGCGCTGGGTGTGGCCCAGGACGGTGACGCGAACTTCCTTCTTGGCGCCGGTGGCGATCGCTTCACCGATGAGGTTGCCGACGCTGATGCCGTTGGGGATCGATCCGTAGCGCGTGATGCAGTCTTTGCGGATCTGCTCGGGAACCTGCACGCCCTCGGCGAGGGAGATGATGGTGTACTTCTTGCCGAAGATGTGGCGCTGGCTGATGTATGAGCAGACGCTCTCGACCGAGAAGGGAATTTCAGGAATGAGAATAATGTGAGCGCCGCCGGCGATTCCGGCGTGGAGGGCGATCCATCCGGCGTCGCGTCCCATGACTTCGACGATCATGACGCGATGATGCGATTCGGCGGTGGTGTGGATGCGGTCGATGGCGTCGGTTGCGACGTGGATGGCGGAGTCAAAGCCGAAGGTGACGTCGGTGGCGGAGAGATCGTTGTCGATGGTCTTTGGGACGCCGACTACGGGCAGGCCCTTGGCGGCCAAGTCGAGGCCGATCTTCTGAGTGCCGTCGCCGCCGATGACGATCAGCGCATCCAGGCCGATGGCTTTGGCGTTCTTGATGACCTCGTCAGAGAAATCGCGCACGGACTCATTGCCGTCATTGTTGACGCGATAGGCGAAGGGATTGCCGCGATTGGTGGTTCCGAGGATCGTGCCGCCGCGCGGCAGGATGCCGCTGACATCGTTGAGCATGAGGGTGCGGCTTTTCTCAGGCCAGATGAGGCCGTCAAAGCCGTCGCGGATGCCGACGACATCATAGCGATATTTGAGGATGGCAGTTTTTACGGCGGCGCGGATGACCGCGTTCAGGCCCGGGCAGTCCCCTCCACCGGTGCAGATGCCGATTTTTCTGATCTCAGACATTATGAGTGCAGCCTTCTGGAATAAAAGCGAATTTTGGCACAATAACGTTCACTGAAATTGTATATCAGGGGGAGAGATTCCAAAGTTTCTACGGGGCGGGGATTCAAAGTGAAAGGCAGGAACAGGAATGAGGGCAGGAATGAAATCGACCTGCCGACCCTTCCGCCAAACTCGGGCGGAAGGGCGGGGCGCAGGCTGGAATGAGAACTTAGATCACCGTGAAAGTGGTGCTACCGGTTAAGGTGCTGGGCGATGCGGAGGAGCCAAAAGTGGCGATTGCGTTCACGGTAAAACTCCCGATGGTGGCGGTGGTTGGAACGGTCACCTGCCCGGTGCTGCTGATGGTGGCCCCGGCGGTGTTGCTGGTGATGCTCCATGTGACGTAGCTGGAAATGTCCTGGCTGCTGACGAGATTCAAGGAAGGCGATGCCTGCGCGAAGGCGTTAAAAGTTGTGCCTAACGGGATGGTAGACGCCGTAACCCCGGAGGGCAGGGTGTAGCTGACGTTGATTGCGGTGGGAGTACTTCCTGTGTAGGTAAACACGGCGCAAGTGCTGCTTTGCCCACCTGAGGTCGCAGTGATGGTCGCGGCTACGCCTCCGGTGGTCCCGGCTGTGAGCAGGCCATTCTTCACCGTGACGTCGGTACTGCTGCTGCTCCAGGTGGCGGTGCTGGTCACGTCGCTGGTGGTGCCGCCGACGGTTGTGGCGGTTGCCGAGAGCGTGTAGGTGTCACCGGTGGTGGCGGGCGCGACGGCGGCCTTGAGCAGAACCGCCGAGGGGCTCACCGCCAGAGTTGCGGTGGAACTGTCGGAAACCCAGAAGTCCGAGCAGGAGCCGCAGAGCACAATCAGCGGAAGCACTGGGAGCAGGCAGAGCAGACGGCGAACGGCTTGGCAGCGAACCGGGAACATGTGTTCCTCCAGAGGGACATTGTAGAGCTTTTTATGAGAGGCGGGTAGGGAGAGAGTAGCTGGTAAGAAAAACGGAAGCGGGAACAAAGCGCGGCGAAAAATATTGCAGATGCCTGACCGAGCAGATACGTGGCGCCAGTCACAGCCCCACATCTGCTAACTGCGGCAGATGTGGGGCACCTGCCCCAATTTGGGCTTTGCCGGGGCTAGACGGCGGCGGCTTTGGGAGCGGGTGGCTGACTGGCCTCCGGAGATGCGAGCGACCAGTGATCGCGGCCATTCCGCTTGACGTAGTAGAGGGCGCGGTCGGCGCGGGCGAGTGCGGCCTCCCAGTGTTCAGCGTGGGAGGCGGGAGCGAAGATTGCCACGCCAATCGAGACCGTGAGGTGGATGGAAGCGCCTCCCGGAGCCGGGATCGCGGTCTGCTGGAGACGCTGGCGGATACGGGTGCAGATCATCTCCGCGTCGTTCTCGGTGGACTGCGGGCAGACGATGAGGAACTCTTCGCCGCCCCAGCGGGAGACTACGTCAGAGGTGCGCATACAGTTGCGCAGGATCTCGGAAAACTGGATGAGCGCCTCGTCCCCGACCTCGTGTCCATAGCGGTCATTGACGCTCTTGAAGAAGTCGAGATCAGCCATCAGGATGAGAGCGGTGAGACCGGAGCGGCGGAGGCGCTCGGTTTCATACTCCATGAAGGGCGTGAGGAAGCGGCGGTTCTTGAGCCCGGTCAGAGGATCTTCCAGCGCCAGATGTTTGCGGGAGAGGATGATGCGCCACAGCGACCAGGCGAGCGCGACGGCGAGCAGGAGGCAGACCAGCAGAAGGATGGAAAGGATGGTCTGCAACTGGCTGCGCCGGGTGATGGTTTCGAGCTGGTACTGCTGGTTGCGCTGGTTCTCGATAAGTTGCTGACGCATTTTTTCAGCGGCAATGAGCTGGCCCTGGGAGCGCAGCGCCGTGATCTGCTGCTCGGCGCGGAGGCGTTCGGCATCGGCGGCGCGGAGCTGCTCCTGATGGAACCGGTTGAGGTTTTCAAGACGCTGGTGTTCGAGGATGGCAGTGCCGGAACCTTCCAGTTGGGAGAGCGATTCGGCAAGCCCGGAGTTCACGACGCAGAGGGTGGCGTTATCCCCCAGCGCGGAGGCGGCGGCGAGAATCCGCTGCACATCGGCGGCCACGGCGGCATTGTCTTTGGCGGCAACGGAGTTGCGCAGATGGACGAAGCGGAGAAATATCTCGCCATTGCGATCACCGGGCGCAAGGTGAGCGATACGGGAGTCAAGTTCCGTGGCAGAGAGTTGCTGATTGCTTTCTATCCCCCGGGCGAGAGCCTGGCGGGTTGGAATTTGAGCGGAGAGCGGCGCAGCGCAGAGCAACAAGAGGAGAATGCGCAGGGTTGGGGTAGCGAGTCTGAGGCCCGGAGGTGGAGGGAGCGAGGACTGCTGCGGGAGAGCGTCCCTAACCGAATTGGGAGTTTTTCCCATCACAAAATTGATAGAGGTCACAGTATAAGCCGCAGTGGATTCTGGAAAAAGAAAAAACGCAGCTTCAGACGCCGCTCCGGCAGCGGGCGCTGGCGGTCAAAGCCCCACATCTGCGCAACCGCGGCAGATGTGGAGCGCGAGAGATAGCAATTACGGCAGCATTTTTCCGGTTTTGAGATAGCGCTCGTGGAAGCCATGGGCTTCGCTGAGGATGTGCGGGGTGTGCATGCCGGTTCCGTTCTTTTGGGCGCGCTCGAAGTAGTCCTTGAGCAGTGGCTTGAACTCTTCCGAGGCGCACTTTTCAATGACGAGGCGCGCGCGCTGTTTGGGCGAGAGTCCGCGCAAATCGGCGAGTCCCCGCTCGGTGACCAGAACCTGGGTGTCGTGCTCGGTGTGGTCAACGTGGCTGACCATGGGAACGATGGTGGAGATGGTTCCCTTGGCAGCCGTGGAGGGCGCCATGAAGATGGAGAGGTAGGCGTTGCGGGCGAAATCGCCGGAGCCGCCGATCCCGTTCATGATCTTGCTGCCCATGATGTGGGTGGAGTTGACGTTGCCGTAGAGGTCAGCTTCCATCATGCCGTTCATGGAGATGACGCCGAAGCGGCGGATGATGCCAGGGTTGTTGGAGATGTCCTGGGTGCGGAGGACGATGCTGCGGCGATAGTCGCGCAGGTTGCCGTACACCTCCTTGATCATCTCAGGGCCGAGCGAGAATGATGTGGCGGAGGCCGAGATCATCTTGCCGGACTTGATGAGTTCGATCATGCCGTCCTGGATGACTTCGGTGTAGGCGGTGAGGTTGTGGAAGTTTCCCTGATTGAGTCCGAAGAGCACAGCATTGGCAATGTTTCCGACGCCGGACTGGATGGGGAGGAGATCGGCGGGCATACGGCCCTTCTTTACTTCCCAGTCGAGGAATTCCAGGATGTGTCCGGCAATCTGGAGGGAGGCCTTGTCGGGCTCCTTGAATGCTGTGTTGCGGTCGGGTGAGTGGGTTTCAATGACGGCGACTACCTTCTCCAGAGGGATATTGAGGTAGGGGCTGCCGATGCGCTGTCCGGAGCGGGTGATGGGAATGGGCTCGCGGCGGGGAGGAACGTCGAGGCCATAGTAGACGTCGTGCATGCCTTCCAGATCAATGGACTGCCAGGAGTTGACCTCGAGGATGACGCGGTCGGCACACTCAAGCCAGGACTTGTTGTTGCCGAGCGAAGTGGAGGGGATGGCGCGACCGTCCTCATAGATGGCTGCAACCTCAATGACAGCCATGTTGAGTTTGCCGAGGAATCCGTAGTCCATGTACTGGGAGACGTGGCTGAGATGGATGTCAATGTACTCCATGTCGCCGTCGTTGATGCGCTTGCGTACCGCCGGATCAGACTGATAGGGCAGACGGACCTGCATGCCATTGGCGGCAGCAAGCGCGCCATCAAGTTCGGGGCCGGTGGAGGCTCCGGTGAAGACGCCGACGCGCAGCGGATTGCCGGCCTCGCGATCCTTATCCATGCGGCGGGCGAGCGCGGGCGGAAACTCCTTGGGATAGCCGGAGCCGGTGAAGCCGCTCATGCCGATGTTGTCGCCATTGTGGATGAGCGCTGCGGCGTCATCGGCAGACATGATGCGCTGTCGTAAATCGGAGTTGAGGACGCGGTTGTGCGCGGTAGAAAGAGTGTCCATGTGTTCCTTCTTAGGAAGAGAAAGTAAAAGAGCGGGGAACCTTTTAGGCTAGGACCCGGAAAGAGATTCGTCAACCAGAGATTGGGCGCGGAGCCTATTCCACGAGCGAAAACTCCCTCACTTCTTGTTGAGGCGCAGCGAGGCAGAGTTGATGCAATAGCGCAGGCCGGTGGGGTTGGGACCGTCGGGGAAAACGTGGCCGAGATGGCCTCCGCAACGCGAGCAGGTGACCTCGGTGCGGACCATGCCGTGGCTGCGGTCTTCGTGCTCCGCTACATTCTCTTTGACGAGGGGATCGTAAAAGCTGGGCCAACCGCAGCCGGAGTCGAACTTGGTCTCCGAGGGAAAGAGTTCGAGGCCACAGGCGGCACAGAGATAGACGCCGGGAGTTTTGGTCTCGGTGTACTGTCCGGTGAAGGCGCGCTCAGTGCCCTTCTCACGCAGAATACGGTACTGCTCAGGGGTCAGAGAACGGCGCCACTCTTCATTCGACTTGCTGATCTTGTCCATGGTTCCCCCGGCGATCTGCCATTTGTGTGCAACGATTGTATCCGCGATTGGCTTGGATGAGCGAGTGAGCGAAAAAGCTGCCGGGTGAAACAAGAAGGCAGGGCTGCGGGGACTCTGCCTTCTTGTTGCAGGGAACCTAGTGAGCGGCGGCCTCGGTGGGTGAGGGTGCGGCAAATTTGCTGTCGTCGATGGGGCTGGCATTGTCACTGTCTGCAACTACGTAAGTGGCGCGCGAGGCGGGGCGGGTGACGATCCACTGCTTTGGGAGTTGCACTCCGCGGGCATCGGCGTAGCTGGTGACATCGATCTGCGTGGGGTTGCGGCCGAGCGGAGTTTCAACGTAGTAGACCACCCGGATCAACAGATGCGAGGTCTGGTCAAAGTAGAGTCGCACGGGCGGCTCGCCGGGACGGCTGGCCTGGAGCACGTTGGCCTGCCTGCCGTTGATCGTCTCAGGCCGGGCGGCGCGGAACTGCGAGTAGCGCTGCTTGAAGTTGAGAGGGAAGTCGAAGTCCGTCTCAACGCGGGTGGCTTCGGCCTCGCCTGCACTCATCTCGCGGGTGTGGCGGCCCGGATAGACGAGCCATCCGGTGTGGCCGTTGAAGACAGACAGGGCTGTACCATCTTTCAGCGTGAGGCCGCTGGAGCGCTGCCCATTGGAGCGAGTGTAAGTCTCAAAGCTGAGAGCCGGGCTGTCTCCGTAGGCGACGGCGCCATGGACGGAGCGGGTGCTGATTTTGGCCAGCGCGGCCTCGCCTCCGGCGGCTTTGTAGTATTCATCGAGATACTCGGTGGGGGATGTGAGTTGCGGAAGATGGTGCGCTCCGTGCTCGTGCTCCTGCACCGGCTCGGGGATCGCCTCGCTGAGTTCACGCAGGGCAGGTGTGGCGGCGGGGTGCTGGGCTCCGTGGTGGCAGGAGTTGCAGGTGACCTCGCGCTTACCCTTGAAGTGTCCACGGTTGATGCCTTCCTGCATGGCGATCATCTCGCGCGCGGTGACTTTCTCGTCCTTGGTGTCTTTGTCGAAGGCTTTTTCGTCGTGGCAGAAGGTGCAGTTAACGCCGAGCGAAGACGACATGAACTGCATGGTGGGAATGAGCTGGCTGGCAGGTTGTCCCTTGAGGGATTTGATGTTCTTGTAGACTTCTTCGGCGGTCTTCCCAGTGGCGGCGGCAGGCTTTGGCTGCTGGGCTGAGGCGATCAGCAACAGCGAAAGAACAATGGCCGAGGCAAGGATTGAGAGCCCGGCAGAGGGACGAACAACATGACGAAGATTGAGTTGCATGATTCTCCCCACGAGATTCAATTAGGAAAGAGGGTACAGTAAGACGCGTGACGGTGAAAGCTGCTGAGTGTGAAGATTTGTACAGATGAAAACGCGATGACGATGACAAAAGTTCTGCTGCGGGCGCGGGGGTTAAGGCGCGAGGTGGGCGCGAAGTCCATTGTGCGGGAGGCGAGCTTTGCGCTGCGCGCCGGTGAGGTGGTGGCCATTACGGGGGCGAGCGGGGCAGGGAAGTCCAGCGTGCTGCGGTTACTGAATCGGCTGGATGCGCCCAGCGGCGGCCAGGTGTGGCTGGATGGAGTGGAGACCGGCGGGATGGACGTGCGCGAACTGCGGCGGCGAGTGGGAATGGTGATGCAGCAGGCGAACCTGTTTCCGGGAACGGTTGCGGAGAACGTGCGCTATGGGCCTGCTCTTCGCGGCGAGGCGCTGACGCCGGATGCCGTGGAGGAGTTGCTGCGGAGGGTGGGTCTGGCGGGATACGCGGAGCGCGACGTGGCGGCGCTCTCCGGCGGCGAGGCGCAGCGGGTGTCACTGGCGCGGACGCTGGCGAATCGTCCGCTGGTGCTGCTGCTGGACGAGCCGACCTCGGCGCTGGACGATGCGGCGAAGCTGGTGGTGGAAGAGGCTCTGCGAGCGGCGATGGCAGGGATGGAAGGCGCGTGTTTGATTGTGACTCATGACGCGGCGCAGGCTGCGCGGCTGGCGCAACGCACGCTTGTCATGCGCGAGGGCGTGCTGCGCGACGATGTAGCAGCGGCTCAGCCGCAAGGAGGCTCCGATGCCTGAGCGCTGGATGCATTCGCAGGTCGCGCTGGGGCTGGCGCAGGCGATGGTGGTGTGCGCGCTGGCGCTGGCGGTGGCGTGGCTTGGGCACTTGCGCAAACTGAAGCTGGGGCGCGAGACGGCGGCGGCCCTGGTGCGTGGATTGCTCCAGATGCTGGCCGTTGGTCTGGTGCTGGTGTGGCTTCTGAAAGGCGCGGCGTGGTGGAGCGTTCCAACCCTGGCGGCGATGTGCGCGACGGCGGCGCGGATGGCGCAAAGCCGGTTGAAGTCGAAAGGCGTATCCAGTGCTCCGCAGGGATACTGGCTCTGCCTGCGGGCGATCGGAACCGGCTCGGCCGTGGTGATTGCCATCATGGCGCTGACTCGGGTGATCGCCTTCAAATCGATGGCGCTGGTGCCGCTGGGATCGATGATCATTGCGAACTCAATGAACACCTGCTCGCAGGTGCTGGAGCGTTACTCAAGCGACCTGAAGCTGAATGCCGGACGCGTGGAAGCCGCGCTGGCGCTGGGCGCAAGTAGCGTGGAGGCGGCGCTGCCCTATGCGAAGAACGCAACGAATGCGGCGCTGATTCCGAGCTTGAATTCGCTGCGCTCGCTGGGGATTGTGTGGATTCCGGGCTTTGCCGCCGGAATGCTGCTGACCGGCAGCGACCCGGTGTACACGGCGATCTACCAGTTCATGGTGATTGCCATGATCTACGCCGCGAGCGGAGTGACGGCGCTCGTCGCGGCCTCGGGATACGAGCGCGCGGCGTTTGAAGGCGAGCGGCTGGTGGGCGAGCGGTAGAAACTTCTAACGATTTGAGGGAGCAATTTCAGGCCGCATGGCTGCGGCCTGAAATGCTGCAAGGGGAGTGACGCCACGGACCACTTCTTTGCTGTCTTGGCGGAGGCCTATTTCTTGCCCTTCAACTCAACGAGGACCGCATCAAAAGGCGTTTCGCCCGTGTCTTCGGGCATGTGGACCACGGCAGGAGTGTAGAGCGTTTCGCCCTTCTTTCCCGAGGCGTCCACCACCTTGCCGTCAGCCATGTTGAATCTCATGTTGCCATCACTGAGATAAACCACCACGCCGGCGGGGTGGCTGTGCATCACCGACTTCTCGTGCGGTCCGTAGTGAATCCTGAGTATTCGCACCTGCGAGTTTTCGAATTCCACCTTGTAATGCTTGGGATCAACTTTGGCGGCGTCCTGCGCCGAGGCGATGGCCGCGGCAAGGCAGAGTGCCGCGCAGACGATCAGAGTTCGAATTTTCATAGAGCTCCTTCTTGCAACGTGCTGGGGTGAGTACCCCGGACACCTTGGTTGCACCACTCTGGAGCGGGGATGCATGGGGGCGGCAGGCGTTCACTGCGCGGGGGTACAATCTGGCATGGCTAATTTATCGCTGGTGTACGGGTTGAGGCTGCTTCCCGAGGGTGAGCTGGAGCAGGTGGGCGAGGGAAAGATCAAGTTGAAGAACGGACGCGAGGAGCATGTGACGCTGCATCTGCTGGAAGGCAGCAAAGAAGAGATCGAGGCCCAACTCAAGCAGAGCATCGACGCGTTCTTCGATATTTATCCGGAGATACAGTAGGAATTACTTTCCGAAAAAATAGTAGTCGGCGCTGTAGGATATACGGCTTTCGGCGCCCGCGTGCGCCGCGTCGCATCCGGCGTTGGGAGCCTTCCCTCCGCTGGTGTTCAGTCGTTGGATATAGCTCACGCCGCTCATCAATCCGGTTCCGGAATGATCCCCGGCGCCAAGCAGCAGCCACGGGACGGCGTCGGCGTTGGGAGAATCGATGCGCGCAATTACCTTGCCGCTGACCTGGCTCCGGTCATTCAACTGCCAAGACGGGCCGGCAAAGTGGCGGCCAATCACTTTTCCACTCTCATCCAATAGTTCGGCTTGAGGCTCCTTCAGGCTCCATGAGAATTGCGAGCCGTCCTGCTTGCACACATAGACCTGATCACCCTTCCCACGGGCATGCAGAATGAGCTTCGCGTCCGTGGGCGGTTTTAGCTGAGGAGGAACCTGAGATGGCGCGGAGGAGTCTTGTGACCAGAGCGCACTCGATAGCAGCAGGAGCAGTAGGGCAACGCAAAATGCCCAGTAAGACTTACGGGAGTTCAGGTCGGTCATAGTGCTTGGGATGGAGAGTACATTGCGCGGGGTTGTCCTACCGGATCAGCATCCAAATGGCGGCGAAGTGCGAGGCGGTTCCGGCAAGCATCCAGAGGTGCCAGATAAGGTGCATGTGCTTGTGCTTGGAGTTGTGGGGAGAGCCGAGGTGGGATTAGGAACCTGTCCAAGGGTTGAGAATTGTGACTCCCGTTGACTGAAAGTCGTCGACGTTGCGTGTCACTACGGTCATGCCATGGACCAGGGCGGTTGCGGCGATGAGCCCGTCGCGGAAAGGTCGCGGATCAGGCACATGGAGTCCCGCGCTACGCTGGGCGACCACGGTATCAACATCCAGAATGCGGCCGGCGAAGGCGGGTAGAACCTGATCATTCATCCACTTCCGCAATGATGCGCCCTGCACCGGATCGCGGCGTTCGGCCAGCAATATTCCAAGTTCCAACTCATGAATGCTGATCACCGACAAGTACAGATCGCAGGTTTCCACGGAGTCTGCCCAGGCTGAAACCTGCGGGTCAGCTTTTCCATGGCGGATCTTCCGCATCTCGGAAACTACGTTGGTATCGAGAAGGTAGATCACGAGAGATCCGCCGGTCGCGCTGGGTCGCGCAACTGTGGAGCCTCAAACTCAATCTCTTCGGAGTCGGGCATGGCCAGTAAGTCGGCGATCTTCGTTTGCCCGCCAGTGATCTTTTTGTAGTCGTCGAAGGTCAGGAGGACAAGCGAGGCACGACCGCGATCGGTGATAAACACCGGACCAGACTTCGCCGCTCTCTTGGCCTTGCTGGCATCCTGATTGAACTCGCGGCTTGAGAGTGTGGTGATCGACATGGTCCCTCCAATTCCCGGCAATGTAGGTACGTTACCACAAAAATTGGCATATGAATAATAATTTGTAGGTAAGTAGGTACATTGATTGGATTCAGTCAATCCTGCTGCGCAATATCGGTGCCAAGCCCGAAGTTACCGGATCAGCATCCAGATGGCGGCGAAGTGCGAGGCGGTTCCGGCAAGCACCCAGAGATGCCAGATAAAGTGCATGTACTTGCGCTTGGAGGCGTAGAAGGGGATGCCAGCCGAATAACAGATGCCTCCGGCGATGAGCAGGGCGAAGACCGGGTGCGAGAGCAGCAGGTACATCGACTTGATGGCGAAGACGCAGAGCCATCCCATCAGCAGATACATGGCGGTCGAGAGGGCGTTCCAGCGTCCGGCGAAGAAGGACTTGACGACCACGCCGATGAGGGCGCAGCTCCAGACAATCGCGAACATGGTCCAGCCGAGCGGACCGCGGATACCGATCAGGGTAAAGGGCGTGTAGGTTCCGGCGATCAGCAGGTAGATGGAGCCGTGGTCCAGCGAGAGCATGACCCGGTAGGCGCGGGTGCGGCTGAGCGAGTGGTAGAGCGTGGAACTGAGGTAGAGCAGGATGGCCGAGGCTCCGAAGACGGCCGCGCAGACGATATAGCGCGCGCCTCCCACGCTGGCCGCGCGGATGGTGAGCAGAACCAGTCCGGCGATGGAGAGAGCCGCGCCCATGCCGTGCGAGACGCTGTTGGCAATCTCTTCTCCAATGCTCTGGTCCGGGCCTTCCATCGTATGCATAGCTCAATCCTACGCCGGGCGGGTAGCTGCAATTGTGAATGGCAGGGATGTTGACAAAGAAATTACAAAGCGTGGAGATGGGACGGTGGAGTTGCCGCCGGAACAAAAAAAGACGGGCGCGCTAGACAAAGCGCCCGTCGGAGCGAATCGAAGGTTGGAGTTACTTCTTGAGCGCGGCTGCATACAGCTTGTTGACCTCGGCCCAGTTGACAACATTCCACCAGGCTTTCAGGTATTCGGCGCGCCGGTTCTGATACTTGAGGTAGTAGGCGTGCTCCCACACATCATTGAGCAGGATGGGGTGCAGACCCTGCGAGATGGGGCTGTCCTGATTGGCGGTGGAGAGAACCTGGAGTCCGCCGGAGCCAAGGGCAAGCCATGCCCATCCGCTGCCGAACTGTTTGACTCCGGCGTCGTTGAACTTTTCCTGGAACTGGGCGAAATCGCCGAACGTCTTGGTGATGGCGTCAGCAATGGGGCCGGTGGGAGCACCGCCCGCGTTGGGGCCCATGACGGTCCAGAAGATCGAGTGGTTGTAGAATCCGCCAACGTTGTTGCGGACGGCCGTGCGAATTGCCTCGGGGACGGCGGAGAGGTTGGCGAGAAGCTCTTCGGCGGACTTGCCGGCTAGCTCGGGTGCCTTGGCAATGGCGGCATTGGAGTTGTCCGTGTAGGCCTGGTGATGCTTGTCGTGATGCAGGTGCATGGTCTGCGCGTCGACGTAGGGCTCAAGGGCCTCGTACGGATATGTAAGTGCAGGAACTTCGAATGCCATCTTTCTAAATCCTCCACAATGATGGATGAGAGTTTTGGGGCTGGGGTTTCAAAAAGTACTTACTTTGCAGAGACATGGACCAGAACGGAACTGGGCAGAGTGGCTGGTGATGGTTGAATCACGCGGGCGGGTGGGCCTATGATCTTTGCGATATCATGCTAGCGATTGGAGGGTATCTCTGTGTCCAGCTCACGTCGTGATTTTCTCAAGTCTTCGACCGCTGTGGCGGCTTCCGTGGTGGCCGGATCAATTGCGGCTCCAATGGCGGCTCCGGTTGCGGCCCATGCAATGCCGCTGAACTCGGCGGCAACCGATGCAATGCCGACCCGCAACCTGGGGCGTACGGGTTATCGTACGGGCATCTTCTCACTGGGCGGGCAAGCCTCGATCGAGAAGGCGAACAACGAAGCCGTGGCCGTGCCGATCGTCGAGCGCGCCATCGACTTGGGGATCAACTACATTGACACGGCAGCGCAGTACGGCGGCAATGAGCGCTGGAGCCAGCGCTATATCGGCCAAGTGATGAAGAACCGCCGCAAGGAAGTGTACCTGGCGAGCAAGACGCACGACCGCTCGCGCGATGGCTCGCTGCGGTTGCTCGAGCAATCTTTGAAACTGCTCAACACCGATCACCTCGACGCGTGGCAACTGCATCACGTCACAACGCAGGACGACGTGGACCAGATCTTCGCCAAGGGTGGCGCGATTGAGGCTCTCCAACAGGCGCGCGAGCAGAAGATGGTGCGCTTTCTGGGCGTGACCGGACATGCCGATCCCGGAGTGCTGCTGCAATGCATCGAGCGCTTCGACTTTGATCAGATTCTGATGGCGGTGAACGCCGCCGACCCGCACCACTTGAGCTTCCAGGAGAAACTGCTGCCAAGGGCAGTGGAAAAGCAGATGGGCATCATTGGGATGAAGATTCCGGCGCGGGGAAGGATTCTGGCAACGTGGGATCCGAAGAACTCGGTGGAGCATAGCTGGGAGGGCGGAGCGCCGAAGCCGGGAACCTTGAAGATGAAAGAGGCGATGTACTACACGATGTCACTGCCGGTTTCGACGGTGATCATCGGCTGCGACACGATTGCGCAGTTGGAAGAGAACGTGAAGCTGGCGCGGGAATTTACTCCGCTGAATCAGACGCAACTTGCGGGGCTGACGGCAAAGACGGAGTCGTGCCACAAGCAGGCGCTGTTCTTCCGGACGTGGAGTTGATAGATAGGTTTCAGAGGTTGAAAGGCGCAGGCATTCGCAAAGACAATTAGTGCAGAGGGCTGGCGTGCGTACACGCTCCAAAGAGCCCGCACCCAGGATTCGTGCAACTGCTCAGGTGATCTCGCGTCTGGCGCAGTGTGCTCAACTCGTCGCACATCATGGTCATCACCTTCATGCATAGCTCCGGCTGTTGCCGCAGAATCTCGTTCATCTGCTCCACCGGAACGTACGCTGCTTCCAGCGCTCCCAGGGCCTCAACGTCAAACTGGTAGCTCTTGGCGCACAACGCCGAAGGAAGTCCCAGCACCGAGCCCGGTCCAGCCGTCAGGCACACCAGGTCGCGTCCCGGCTCTCCCGGCAGTGCGGCCCGCGCCGTGCCATTCAGGATCAGGTAGACGCCATCTGCCGCCTCGCCATAGGAAAACAGGCGTTTTCCGCACTCCAACCGAACGGCTTGTCCCGCCACGGCCAGCGCCTGCACCAGTTCTTCAGGAGCCTGTTGCGCCCACGCGGCATCCCCACTAGAAGTAATCAATGAATTCAAAGCGATTGCACCCCTTGCCTTCAGTTCTATCAACCCATCAACCATCCTCATGTGATTTGCGTCACGCCATTCTGTGATTGCCCCGGGCAACCTGCCGCCCTCATTTGCGCTCTCTCAGCCCCCTCCTGATCCTCACTCGTAACTTGTTCCCGCCCCCGCCAACGGCTAACCTGAAGTGGCATGATTCGATTCTTCCGCGTGCTCGCCCAGATTCTCATCCTCGTCATCGTCGCCCTGGCCTCGACGCTGATCAGCATGAGGTTCGCCATCCATGGCCGTGAGGTGGCCGTGCCGGACTTCCACGGCCTGACGCCCTCGGAAGCCGAGCGCGTCGCCTTCGAGCATGGGCTTGAACTCTCGCGCAGCGATCACTTCTACTCCGCCGCCGTTCCTGCCGGGCGCATTCTTTCGCAGCAGCCGGTGCCTGGAACCCATGTCCGCCGCGGCTGGCGCGTGCAGGCTGCCGAGAGCCTCGGCCCGCAACTCATGGACATCCCCACCGTCGTCGGACTCAGCCCGCGCGCCGCCGAAATCAACATCCGCCGCCGCGGCCTTGAGATCGGCATCGCCGCCGAACTCCCCACCGCTTCCTCGGCTCCCCAGGCCATCATCGCCCAGACTCCATCTCCCGGAGCCCAGGGCGTAGCCTCGCCGCGCGTCAGCCTGCTCTACGCCACTGCCCCGCCCGATCCCGCCTACGCAATGCCTGACCTCACTGGATTGACCCTCGCGGACGCCACTGCGCTCGTTACCGAGTCCGGCCTCAAGACGGTCTCCGTCGTAACCGCCGCCGTTCCTGTTGTCTTTACCGGCGCGAACCAGCAGCCGGCCGCGCCCATCGTCGTCGGCCAAACCCCGGCCTCCGGCACCCGCGTAACCCCCGGCACTCTGGTCTCGCTCCAGGTTGCGCGCTCATAGTTTTCTATTCACGATCGGTTTATAGTCAGCCAATTAATTATCAAGAAAGACGATTGACCATTTAGTAATCCTGGCCTCCAATAAAAAACTCCCTTGCGGGAGTTCGACACAAAAAACCAATTCAAAATGTTATCGATCTAGTTAATCGTTCCAGACCTCGCTCAACGATTGCCCGAAAGGTAACCCCCGCCTCCACAACGATTATCCATCTGGTCAATCGTTGTTCTTTTTCAGCACGGCGGCAAAAAAGCCTTCGCAGGGATGAATTCCCGGCAGCGTGCGCAAATACGGCCCGCGCACCAGCGTCTTTGGATCGCTCCACGCCAACTCTCCAGAGCTTTTCAACTCCTCCAGCACGCCCTCGCACTCCACCACTGAAAGTGTGTCATCCCCTTGTAAAACCTGCTCCACAACGTCTTCGCCCTCTTCGGGTTCCAGTGAGCAGGTGGAGTACACCAGCCTTCCTCCCGGAGCCAGGGCGGCTGCTCCCGCCCGTAAGATCGACACTTGTAAATCTTGTAGCGCCTTCAAATCCGTGGCTTTTAGACGCCACTTGATCTCCGGATTCCCGGCCAGCGTTCCGGTGCCGCTGCACGGCACATCGGCCAGCACGCAATCGAACTTTTCAGCGAACGCAATCGCCGTCACATTGCCGATGACGACGTTGACGTTCATCGCTGCGACCCGCTCTTTCAGCAGTCTTGCGCGATGCTCGTGCAACTCCACGGCGGTGATCTCCGCCTCCGGATTGCGCGCTGCAATGGCCGATGTCTTTCCTCCCGGAGCCGCGCAGCAATCCAGAATCCGTGCGCCTTTTCCCACCAGAGCGGCCACCAGTTGCGAAGCTTCGTCCTGCACCGCAACGTGATGATCGCGAAACGGAATGCTGTGCGCCAGGTCGCCGGAGAGCAATCTTCGCGCTCTTGCCAGCAGCGCTCCCGGAGCGATCTTGATGCCCGCCTCAACCAGTTCCTCTTCCGCGTCGGGCGTGCAGAGCCGCAGCGCCGCTCCCGGCGCATGCTGATTCGCCGCGCAAACAGAGCGTGCCGCGTTATATCCATACATGTCGATCCACCGCGCAACCATCCACTCCGGATGCGCGAACTCAAGCGCCAACTGGCGCCCCACCTCTGCCGCTGGTAGCAGATGTGGATCTCTGCCAGCTTCTGCATCGGCCACCGGAGCCTTCGCGTTTGCCGCCAGTTTGCGCAGCACCGCATTGGCAAAGGGCACGGCGGATTTCTTTCCCGACTGCTTCACCAGCTCCACGCTCTCATGCACCGCCGCGTGCGCCGGAATACGCTCCAGATGGCTCAACTGGCACGCGCCCAGCCGCAGCGCCACGCGCACTTCGCCATCCAACCGCGAAACTTTTTGCGAGGAGTACTTCGCGATCCGCGCGTCCAGTTCAGACTGCCAGCGCAGCGTGCTCATCACCAGTTCGTAGGTGAGCGCGCGATCCTCGCGCGAGAGTGTATCCATGCGCGGCGCGTTCAGCAGCTCGGAGGCATACGAGCCATCGCGCTCCACTCGAATCAAAATGTCGTACGCAAAATTTCGTGCAGGTGAAACCTTCGCGCCTGCGGTCGGCAACGGCCTTGCGTCCGCGGTTGGCAGCGCAGCGTTACCCGCCCTCGCGCCTGTAGCAGGCTGCGATTTGATACCTCTGAATTGCTTCAATTCAACTTCCTAACCTTTCGCCCGCCTTCGGGCGGTATCCGTTGATGAACTCGCGCGCCTTCATGCGCCGCTTGCCTTCCAGTTGCAGCTCGTCGATTACAATTGCCGAACCCGCGCCGCACCCCGCCAGCAGGCGTTCGCCTGTGACATTCATCTCGCCAGCTTCGAGCGCGCCTTCTGCGGGTGAGATCGCGTGCAGCGTGAGCTGCTTGCCGCGAAACCTGGTAAACGCTCCGGGCCACGGCTGAAATCCGCGATGGCGGTTGCAGACGGTTAGGGCGTCGCGCGCAAAGTCGATGCGTCCATCCTCTCGCGTCAGGATCGGAGCCAATGTGGCGCGCGCATCGTCCTGCGGCGTTGGCTGCAAGCGCTCTTCTGCGAGCGCCGCAAGAGTCTCCACCAGCAACTCCGCGCCCATTGCGGCCAGCCGTGGGGCCAGAGTAACGCTGGTGTCATCCGGCTGGATTGCGAGTTCGCGCTGCATCAGAATGTCGCCCGTGTCCAGACCTGCGTCGATGCGCATGGTGGTGTTGCCGGTCGCGCTCTCGCCGGAGGCGATGGCCCACTGAATCGGCGCGGCCCCGCGATACTTCGGCAGCAGCGATGCGTGCAGATTGATGTTGCCGTATCGCGGCAGGTCGAGCATCCAGCGCGGAACGATGCGCCCGTAGCCCACGATTACAATGCAGTCCGGCGCAAGTTCCTCAAGCTGTGTGCGGAATTCGTTGTTCGTCTTGATCTTCTCCGGCTGTGCAACGGGCAGCCCCAGTTCGAGCGCCTTATGCTTTACCAGCGAGAGCGCCATCTCCATCCCGCGCCCCTTGGGACGGTCCGGCTGCGTGACCGCCAGCGACACATCATGACCGGCGCGAACCAGCGCCTCCAGCGGGGCAACCGCAAACATTGGAGTACCGCAGTAAACAAGCTTCACATATTGATTGTAGCGGCTCGCGGCGGATGGTGTCAGCGCCGCGCTCAACGCCAGGACTCAGCGTTGCTTTCTACGCAAACAAAGAAGCCGCGCGGAGTGCGCAGCTTCTTTGTTCGTAGCAAGACTTTCTACCACTCGCCCTGGCGGATCAGGCGCTTGATCTTGCGCCGCATCATGTCGCGCTTCAACGACGAGAGATGGTGGATGTAGAGCGTTCCGTTCAGGTGATCGATCTCATGCTGGAAGGCTCGCGCCAGCAGGTCTTCGCCAGTTTTCTCGTACCAGTTTCCGTGTATGTCCTGCGCACGGATGGTGACCGATTTGCCGCGAGGGAGATTTTCGCGGAAGTCCGGAATCGAGAGGCATCCTTCGCCGCCAGCCTGCTTGCCCTCTACTTTTATGATCTCTGGATTTGCGAGCACCAGCCGCGCCTCGGGATCTTCCTTGAAGGAAGTGTCGATTACGGAGAGGCGCAGCGATATGCCAATCTGCGGCGCGGCAAGGCCCACGCCCTGAGCCTCGTACATCGACTCGAACATGTCCTCGACCAGCTTCTTCAGCTTGTGGTCGAACTCGGTGACCGGTGCGGCAGGCGTCTCCAGCACGGGATCGCCATATTTCACAATTGGATAGATCATCAGTTATTCCGGTATCAGTAGTTGCGTAGTTGTTCGCAATACCCTTCGTAATTTCGGCGAAGCTCAACCAGTGAATCGCCGCCAAATTTTTCCAGCGCAGCCGCCGCTAGGACCAGTGCCACCATGGCCTCGCCCACCACGCCCGCTGCCGGAACCGCGCACACATCCGAGCGCTCGTAGGCGGCCTTGACCGGTTCGCGGCTGGCAAAGTCAATTGAGCCCAGCGGACGGCGCAGCGTAGAGATCGGCTTCAGATGTCCGCGAACCACGATGTCGCAGCCATTGGAAATTCCGCCCTCCAATCCGCCGGCATGATTGCCCGCCCGCGTGAAATCCGTAAACTTCGAATGCAATGTTGTGGCAGGCGAGTCGTCCTGCTCTGCCCTGCGCGCATAACCAATCTCATCCTGCGCCGCAGAGCCATGCGCGGCCGCGCCCATCACACCGTCGCCAATCTCCACGGCCTTCACCGCCTGGATCGACATCACTGCGGCGGCGAGTTTTCCGTCCAGCCGCTCGTCCCAGTTGGCGTAGGTGCCGAGTCCCGGTGGAACGTTGTGCGCCACCACCTCGAAGATTCCGCCAACCGTGTCGCCGTTGCGCAGCACGGCGTCCACCTCGGCTTTCATGCGCTGCTCGGATTCCTCATCGGCGCAGTTCAGTAGAACTTCGTTCTTTGCCGCCAGGGTGCGAAGCTCTTCAAAGCGGACCGCGCGCGCGAGCCTTGCAAGGCCTACCTGCGTGACATGGCTGAGCACTTCGATATCCAGCGCCGCAAGCACCTGCTTGGCGACCGCTCCGGCGGCCACGCGAGCCGTGGTTTCACGGGCGCTGGCGCGCTCCAGAATGTATCGCGCCTCCGGCAGGTTGTACTTCAGCGCACCCGCCAGGTCGGCATGTCCCGGACGCGGAGATTTCACTGGCTTGTGCTTCTGCGGATCGCCCTCGCCGACAGGCAACGACTCGCTCCAGTTCTGCCAGTCGCGATTTTCGATCAGCATGGCAATCGGAGAGCCAATGCTTTGTCCGTGACGCACGCCGCTCAGAATGCGCGCGTGGTCGTGCTCGATCTTCATTCGGCCGCCGCGGCCAAAGCCCTGCTGGCGCCGCCAAAGTTCGCGGTCAATGTACGCCTCGGTGACGGCAATCCCGGCCGGCAATCCTGAAATGTTGGCAATCAGCGCTTCGCCATGCGACTCGCCCGCCGTAAAAAATCGCAGCATCTAAAGATTGTAACGGAAGCTGCGGGGTTTGCCCTGCGCGCTCCGGAAGAGGTTGGGAGATTCGGGTGAAAAGTGTTACGTAGAACTAAGGTGATAGCGGCGTAGGTAATTCTTGAGTCGATACTGGCGATTGAGTAAATCAAGCTTTGAAAAATAGCGAATTACTGGGGAAAAAGACTAAATCGGCTCTCATCCAGTGGTGGCGAAGGGTGTTGTCAGGGGAGTACTGAGCGAAGCCATAGTTACTTGTATCTAAATACAAATCTGTACTTCCTTTCTGCATCTAAGGGATCATGCTGCCGAGAGTGTTACCCATCCAGGAGTCGGCGCGGAAGTTGATTCTTGAGGCGACGAGCGCCTTGCAACCGCACTATGCGGAGATGACGGCGGCGTGGCGGCAGCGCATGTTCGAGGGGTTCCAGTTTGAAGGCCGGGCGATGGTGGCCCTGGAGAGGTTGAATCTTGGGGTGGGCTTCATGATGTTCAGCCACTCGGATTTCGACCAGTTTACGGAAAACCTTTCGTACTACGGAAGGCGGCTTGCAAAGTTGCGGGTGGATACCAGGGAGGTGGCGCGATCGCTGGAAATTTACCAGGGAATTGCGGCCCCATTCCTTGCAGAGGCGTTCGGGGATCGCCGGTTCCAGGTGATGGCCGCTTTGGAGACGCTTACATCGGCTAGCTTTGTTGCGGTTTCCGGAGCCTACTTTGACGTGCAGCAGAGCGCGAGCGACGCGCTGCTGAAGGTTCTGGACGCAGAGTTGTCAGCGAAGGATCTGACTGCGTTGCTGGAGCGCGTCCTGGTTGTGACGGAGGGTATCTTCGGCGCAAACATCGGAGTGGTTCTGCTGGCCGACGCGGAGAGCAACAGGCTTCGGGTTCATAGCGCGACAGGAATGGCGCCGGGTTTCGGCGACGATGTTGCGATTGCCATGGGACAGGGTTTTACCGGGCGCATCTTTGAAAGTGGAGAGCCGGACAATTTGCAGGATCTGACCCGCTCTTCGGGAGTGCTGAACCTGGAGTTGAGTGAGAAGGCGCGTGCGCTTTGGGGCGTGCCGCTCAAGATCAACGACAAGGTGATCGGGGTGCTGGTGATCGGGTTCGCCCAGCCTTACCCGTGGCTGCCGACAGAGTTGGAACTGTTCCGCGCCATCGCAGACCGCTCGGCGCTGGCGATTGATCGCGCTCGGATGACCGACGCATTGCGCGAGCGCGAGATACAGATTGCCGAGTTGAGCGGACACCTGCTGAAGGCGCAGGAGGAAGAGCGCAAGCGCATCAGCCGTGAGTTGCACGATGAAACCGGGCAGGCGCTGATGGTGATCCGGTTGTACCTGGAAATGCTCGACGGAGTGGTGAAGACTCGAATCGGCAAGGCAAAGATCGGCGAACTGCTGGAGGTGGTGGACCGCACCATCGAAGGCATTCGGCGCATCATCGGACGGCTTTCACCACTGGTGCTGCAGGAACTGGGTTTGGTCCCGGCGATTCGCAAAGAGGCCAAGGATTTAGCGCGGACCGCCAACGTGCAGTCACACGTGGAAATCAGCGATGAGTTTGGCAGACTTGATCCGGTGATTGAGACGGCAATCTACCGCGTTGTTCAGGAGAGCCTGCATAACGTTGCCAAACATGCCCAGGCGCAGAATGTGGACATCCAGATGGATATTGAGGGCGAGACGCTGAAACTGGTGATTGAAGACGACGGCGTAGGTGTTCGCACGGTCAGCAATCCACTGCGGCCTTCCTTCGGAATGGCTGGAATGCAGGAACGCATCGCAACTCTGGGCGGCCAGATGAAAGTCGTCTTCCGCAAAGGCGAGGGGACAAAGATTTCGGTGAGCGTGCCGGTTCCGGCGCGTCCGGAAGATTCAGAGACGAGAGACACGGCGCAGGCGGGACGAGCGCTGCTGGGCACGGGAAGTTGAACGATTGTGAACGATTCTGATGAGCATAATTTTTCAGATGAAGTTTAGGAGTGAGCGCAATGCCGAAGATTAAGTGTCTGCTAGTGGATGACCATACATTGTTCCGGCAGGGCGTTCGCCGCCTGCTTGAGATGGAGAGCGATTGCGAAGTGGTGGGCGAGTCGCCGGACGCGGGCGACGCCGTGGAGAAGGCGCGAGAGCTGCGTCCGGACATCGTGCTGATGGACATCGGAATGCCAGGCCTGTCCTCGTTTGAGGCCGCGCGGCACATTCGCAAGAACCGTCCGGAGACCAAGGTATTGTTTCTTACCATGTACGAGGACGAAGACTATCTGGTGCAGTGCCTTGAAGTGGGCGCGTCAGGATATGTGCTGAAGGACACTCCGGCGCAGCAACTGGTGACCGCCGTGCGCGATGTGTACAAGGGCGGAAAATATTTGAGTTCGCAGGTTCTGGGCAAGCTGGTGGAGGACTTCCGAGCGCGGGTTCGCGATTCAAAGATGCGTCCGCGGATTTCCACGCTGACGCCGCGCGAGCGCGAGATTCTAAAGCTGCTCGCCGAGGGCAACTCAGTCAAGGAGATTGCGGTGCTGCTTGGATTGAGCGTGAAGACCGTGGAGGCTCACAAGTTCAACCTGATGCGCAAGCTCGACATCCACAACAAGGCGCAACTGGTGACCTACGCAATACAGAAAAAGATCATCAAGATACCCGTCAACCAATAAGAAAGCTGCGCTCAGAATGTGCACAGCCCATTGAGCGCTGCACAAAGGAGTGGCAGGCGCGCAGGCAAGTAGGCGGCGCCTGCGGAATCACTTCTCGGCGGGAGCGGCCAGTGGCTCGGGCACAGCTTCCACGGGTTCAATGCCTTTCAGAAACTTCTGCGTATTCAGCAGCGGGCGCGCCAGCGCTGAGTTGTAGCCCGTCCAGGGCGAATCCAATTCGGCGTCACGCTCAAACTGCGCCCGCATGGCCTCCATCTTGGAATCCATATCGTCAAGGTAATGCAACATGAGCGCCTCTGGAAACATGGGCAGCTTGGGCGATCCAAACTCATACTGGCCGTGATGGCTGATGATGAGGTGCTCCACCAGAATTTTGAGTTGCGCAGGAAAGCCAGGAATCTCAGCAAGCTTTGCGTGCAACATCTCCAGGTCGATGATCAGGTGGCCGAGCAATTGACCTTCGGTGGTGTAACCGAAGGAGCGCGCGTAGCTGAGTTCGTGAACCTTTCCGATGTCATGCAGGAAGGCACCGGTGAGCAGCAGGTCGCGGTTGATGAACGCGTAGTTGGGGGCAACAAGATCGCAGGAGTGCATCAGCGAGACTACATGATCGAGCAGCCCACCGATGAATGCGTGGTGCATGGTCTTGGCCGCCGGAGCATTGCGGTAGGCGCGGGCGACGTCGGGATCGGCCATGAACAATTCCAGCAGGCGGCGCAGATGGGGTTCTCCAATGGAGGCGACAAATTCGCCAAGGGTACGCCAGAGCTGATCGATATCCTTCGAGGTTTTGGGAAGGTAGTCGGAGAAATCAATCTCCGCCTCGTCCATCTTGCGGATTTTGTGAATGGTGAGTTGCCAGCGCTGGTTGTACTTGTTGACGAGACCCTTGATCTTTACGATGTCATCCTGATCGAAGGCGTAGGCGCACTCCTCGACGTTATCCCACATCTTTGCCTGAATGGTTCCGGTACGGTCCATCAGGGTTAGATCGAGATACGGCTCGCCGCTCTTCTTGGACTTGATCTGCTTGTTGCTGACGACGTAGCTGGTGGTGACAACCTTATTTTCCTGCTGTGCCGCGTCTCGAATATAGAACTCTTTCATGAATGCGCCATCCTGACCCGGAACGAGCGGGTAATCGATTTATGGTATCGCGGAAAGCGAAGAGCGGATAGCAAGAACGAATTTATGGGACGATCGAGGAAGCGTCGCGAGGAAGGCGGATGGTAACGGTGGCACCGCGTCCTTCGCCTTCACTGGTGGCGTAAGCGCTACCGCCGTGCTGACGCGCGATGCCACGAACGATAAACAGTCCGAGGCCGGTGCCTTTGACGCGCTGGCGCAGGCGTTCGTTGACGCGGTAGAAGCGCCGGAAGATTCGCTTGAGTTCGCCTTGCGGAATGCCCTGGCCCTTGTCTGTGACCCGCACCAGAAGATCGTTCGCCTCATCGAGGATTTCAATGGTGATGGCGATGTTGCCGGGGGAGTACTTCACTGCATTTTCCAGCAGGTTGCTGACGGCCGAACGCAGTTCCTCGGAGTCTCCCTGCACGAAGGGCGAGGACAGCGTGTAGTCGACGTAGCGGATGCTCTTCTCATCGAGGTGATGGCGGGTGCGGGCCAGGGCTGCACATTCGAGTACGATCTCGCCAAGGTCGAGGCGCTGAAAATTCTTCCGGCTCTTCTGTCCCAGGTGTCCCGCGCGCAGTACCTGCTCCACGGTATTGATCAGGCGGTCGGTGTCTTCCAGCATGATGCCGTAGAAACGCTTGCGCTGGGCCTCGCTGAGATCGCGTGACTGCAAGGTCTCCAGGTAGAGACGGATGGATGCGATGGGGGTCTTCAACTCATGCGTAACGGAGTTGATGAAGCTGTCATGCTGTTCACTGCGGCGCATCTCGCGTACCAGGAAGATGGTGTTCAGGGTGACTCCGGCGATGATGAACCCGAAGAAAATAATGCCGAGAACGATCATTCCGACTTCACGCCAGCGGATTACCCACGTGATATTCAACACGAGGGCGACGGCAACCGAACAGGCTCCGAGGACGATGAAGAACGCGATGCCCTTGTTGCGAGAGATTGGCATAAGACAGCTAGATAGTAGTGAGCCTGCCGAAGTTAGTAAAGGGGCTCTAGGATTTGCGGGGGAACGCTGCCTCCGTCGCATGTAGTTTGGAATGGGCAGCGAAAAGCAAGCCCTGACAATAAAGTCAGGGCCTGGGGTATGGCGCGAAGCTGTGGTTTGCGGGAAACTAATCGCCGGCGATGGTCAACTCAGCCTCTGCGCGCGCACTGTTGGCGGCAGGGGCAAGGGGAGTCGAAGTTCCGGCGCGAAATTCCTTGATGCGGCTGTCGGCCCTTGGGAGCTTGATGTCATGCACCAGTCCAACGGCGCGCAGGGCGGAGATGACATACCAGTTGGTATCGACCTCCCACCAGCGCAGGCCGTGACGGGCGGAACTGGGATGGGCATGGTGGTTGTTGTGCCAGCCTTCACCCCAGGTTACCAGCGCGATCCAGAAGTTGTTGGTGGAGTCGTCGCCGGTAGCCCAGCGTTGCGAACCCCAGAGGTGGGTGGCAGAGTTTACCGCCCATGTAGCGTGCAGGCCAACCACGGTACGCAGGAAAACTGCCCAGAGAACCACGTTCCATCCGAAGAAGTAAAACACGGCGGCACCGACCACAACCTGGGTGATCCAATGGTACTTGCTGAGCCAGTGATAAAACTTGTCGCGGCGGAGATCGGGAACGTAAGGCGCGAGTTTCTCGGTTCCCTGGTGCAGCGATTGACCGGTGATGATCCAGCCCATGTGCGACCACCACTTGCCGTCGCGCGGCGAGTGCGGATCACCTTCGCGGTCCGTCAGTTGGTGGTGGATGCGGTGGATGCCGACCCAGAAGATGGGGCCTCCCTCAAGGGCGAGCGTGCCGCAGACGGCGAAGAAATACTCCAGCCACTTGGGACAGCGGAAGCCGCGATGCGTGAGCAGGCGATGATAGCCAATGCCAATGCCGAGCGAGGTGGAGACCCACCACAGTCCCGCGGCAACGGCCAATCCCTTCCACGAAAAATGAAAGAGGGCAACGACTGCCAGAACGTGATAGATGACCATGACGATGGCCGTAAGCCAATTGATTTTGCTTCTCTCTTCTGTTGCCTTCACCCAGACCATCCTTCCGTGGCTTCCCGCTGCGTTGCCGCAAATGCGGCAGGGGGAGCAAGGAGAAGCCACGCCACTGTTACTTGTAAGATATCAATCGCAGGGAGTTGGCATTGTAAGAGTTTTGTAAGTCCAGTAGAGGCCTGAATGCGCTCAGATAGCGGGCTCCTGACTGTTTACGGGCGGATCTGGTTTGCAAAGAAATGTTACGTTTCGTTAGTAGATTTACCACGGTGTCATCCAGCATTGGCCACGAGCGTCTATCTTAAGAAGTGGGCGAGCGAAGGGGATAAAGAATGCGCGTGAATATTCTAGCGGCGGTAATGATCTTAGCGGCCGGCCTAACCGGCGCTGCGGCGGCACAGGATGCACCACCATCGAGCGCGCCTCCACAGGATGGGCAGCGCATGGGACGCGGCATGGGCGCGGGTTTCCAAGGCGTGGGGGGACAGATTACCGCAATCGAGGGTTCGACGATTACGTTGCAGACCTTCCGGGGCGACACCGCAAAGGTCAAGATCACTTCCTCAACGCGGTTGATGAAGGACCGGGCCGACGTAAAACTGAGCGACTTCAAGGTAGGGGATCGCGTGTTTGCCGCCGGAGAGCAGGGCAAAGACGGCGTGTGGGTTGCACAGGCACTGGGCGAGCGCACCGGAGGCCCATCGCGTGGCGGTGGGATGAGTGGCGCGCAGGTAAAGCCGGAGGACAATGGCAAGACCTACATCTTCGGCGAGGTAACGAAAATTGACGGAACCAAACTCACGGTGAAGAAGCAGGACAACATCGAACAGGTGATCGAAGTGGACGACGATACTTCGTTCCGCAATGAGCGCCGTGAAAGCGTGACGCTGGCTGACGTGAAGGTTGGGGATTTTGTGCGCGGGCAGGGCGAGGTGAAGAACGGAGTGTTTGTGCCCAGGCAATTGACTGCTGGCCGCCCTCGCGGAGCGCGGCAGGGAATGGCTCCGGCAACTCCGCCAGAGGGAGCGCCGCCGCAGAGCACGCCTCCGCAAAATCAGGCTGCACCGGACTCCAGCGACGACAAGAAATAGGGCAGGGAATTCGATGAGGCTTCGCGGGACTGTACCAGGAGTGCTAATTGGAATGGGACTGATGCTGTCCGCGGCATGGGCGCAATCATCCGCTCCGGTGCAGAGCACGGCTTCACAGGCGGAGACGGCCGCGTCGTTTGTGATCCACGGAGTGATTCACTCCGGAAGCACGAAGCTGCCCGGAGTGAGCGTTACGGCATCGCACTCGCTGACGGGCCGGAAAGTGATTACATCGACGGATGTCGATGGATCGTTCCGTCTGGATCTGCCTTCCAAGGGACGCTGGGTGCTGCGCGCCGAGTTCTCCGCCTTCGCCGTGCAGACGGCGGAACTGATGCTGACTCCTGCGCAGCCGGAAGCGGCACATGACTTTGACCTGGTTCTGTTGTCGCGCGTGCCCAAAGCGACTCCAGCGGAAGGCGATGCTGTAAGCCAAGATGACAGCGCACAGGGGCGGGTCGCACATGCTCCGGCAGGTGCTGGGCGCGGCGCACAGAGGCTCACGGTGAACGCCGATGATGCCGCACTGGCGCAGTCCGCGCTCTCCGGCGATGCGGATGCATCGGCGGCCAATGCAAGCGGACTGGCGGCGAGCGCCGACGCAGCGAATCAATCCGTTTCTGTCAGTGGACGCATGGGCAACGCGCAGGACTTCGGGCTCCAGAACATGGATGACCTGCGTAACCGTATCGACGACCTGCGCGCACGCGGTCAGTTGGGTGGAGGCGGTGGCTTCGATGGTGGCGGCGGTCCGGGAGGCGGTGGCTTCAACATGGGCGGCCCCGGCGGAGGCGGTGGTGGCGGACGAATGCGCATGGGTTCGCTGACCAGGCCGCATGGGCAAATCTACTACACGGCGAGCAACGCGGCACTGGATGCGGCACCGTACGCATTGAGCGGTCCGGCGCAGAAGCCCGCATACGGCTCCAACAAGATTGGCGCAAGCGTGGGCGGCGTGCTGAAGATTCCGCACCTTTACGATGACGGCGGCAAGACGTTTGTGTTTCTGAATTACTCCGGAATCCGCAGTTCAAATCCGTATGACGTCTTCTCGCACGTGCCGACGGCGCTGGAGCGCGGAGGAGACTTTAGCCAGACGCTCGTGAACGGCAACCCCGTAGAATTGTTCGATCCGACCGGGGCGGCGCTCGGGACCAAAGTCGGAAGCATCACTCCCATCAGCTCGCAGGCATTGTATTTGCTTGGAAATAACCCGCAGAACCTCAGCTACATCCCGTTGCCAAATGTTTCCAACGACCCGCTGAAGAACTATCACTTCAGTTCCGCCGCTGGTTCGGATCAGGATATCTTCTCCCTGCGCTTGACGCACAACTTTGGAGCTGCGATCGCACAGCGTGTGGCGCAGGCAATGCAGGGCGGCGGTCGCGGCGGAGGCGGGCGCTCGCGCAACAACCTGAGTTTCGGCCTCAACTACCAGCGCAATGAGTCGGACAATCTGGAACCGTTTCCAACCGTCGGCGGCCACACTCACACCAATGGTTTCAACGCCAACGTGGGTTGGGCCATCAGCAAAGGAAAGCTGAGCAATCAACTTCGCTTCACCTGGAATCGCAGCCGCTCGCACGCCAATAACTATTATGCGGGTGTAACGAATGTTGCGGGAAACGCGGGGATCGGGGGAGTTTCCGACGGCGCGACTGACCAGTTGAACTGGGGCGTGCCGGGACTTATGTTCTCCGACTACTCAAGCCTTAGCGATATCTCGCCATCTGAGCGTGATTCGCAGACCTTCTCATTGAGCGAGAACTTTGGCTGGGTGCATGCCAAGCATCATTTCCATTTCGGCGGAGACTATCGCTGGATCAACAACAAGTCCAACGCGAGTTCGAATCCGCGCGGCAGCTTTACATTCACGGGTTCCTCCACCGCACAATATGTTGGTGGAAAGGCGGTCGCGGGTACAGGTTATGACTTCGCCGACTTTTTGCTGGGCTACGCGCAGTCGACAACGCTGGCGTACTCAGCCGTACACGATCAATTTCTGGCCGACAGTTATGACTTCTTCGTGCAGGATGATTGGCGGCCCAGAGGCAATCTGACGCTGAACCTTGGGCTGCGCTACGAATTCATCTCGCCCTATCACGAGGCCAACAACCAGCTCGCGAATCTGATTACGCAGTTCAACGCGGCTGGCAGTTTTCAGACTGCTGCGCCGGTGTCTCCCGGCGGAGTTTACGGGCGGGGCCTGGTGAATCCGGACCGCAATAACTTTGCGCCGCGTGTTGGCATCGCATGGAAGCCCCTGGGCAACAAGACCGTGGTGCGCGCCGGATACAGCATCAACTACAACCTGGGACAGCTCGGATCGATTGTGCAGAACCTCGCCGCACAACCGCCCTATGCGATCACAGAGACGAACGCTGTTGCGGCCACCGGGCCGAGCACGCTGACTCTCGCCAGCGGATTCCCCCCATCGACGGCGCTGCGCAACAACTACGGTATCGATCCCAACTACCGCACCGCATACGTGCAGATGTGGAACCTCAACATCCAGCATGAGCTGACTCCAACTTTGCTCGTGAACGTGGGCTACACCGGAAGCAAGGGCACCGCGCTCGATATGTTGCGCACTCCCAATCGCGGCCCCAACGGCACGCTCAACCTGGCCATCGAGCCGTTTAACTGGGAGACCTCGCAGGGCTCCTCGATCCTGCACGCAGCCTCGGTGCGCCTGCGCAAGCGAATGACGAATGGCGTCGCCGTCGGAGGCACCTACACATACTCCAAATCGATTGACAACGCGTCGTCGATTGGCGGTGGCACACAGGTAGTTGCGCAGGACGACACAAACCTGCGCGCCGAGCGCGGACTCTCCAGCTTCGATCAGCGCCATAAACTCACCGGGGACTGGACGCTGGAACTCCCCTGGGGCGAGGGCCGCAAATGGCTGACCAAGCCTGGTATCGCGCAAAAGGCTCTCGGCGACTGGCTGCTGCAGAGCAACTTCTCGGTGGCTTCCGGTACGCCGTTCACAGCGCGCGTGCTGGGTTCTTATGCGGATGTTGCAGGTGGAACCAACGGTACATTGCGCGCCGATTACAATGGCGCTCCGATCCAGATTGGCGATCGGAGTCTCAAGCAGTGGTTCAATACGGCGGCGTTTACGATCCCTGCGGCGGGGACGTACGGAAACTCAGGCAGGAACACGATTATCGGACCTGGTAGTTGGCTGATGAGCCTTGTGCTTTCGAAGAACATTCCGCTGAAGGATTCGATGGGACTGGAGATGCGCGCCGAAGCGGACAACGTGCTGAACCATGCAAACTATTCGGGCATTGATACCACGCTGAATTCACCAACCTATGGGCAGGTGACCAGCGTGGCCTCCATGCGCAAAATGGTGCTCTCCGTGCATTACCGGTTCTAGGTGGGGCGATGATCAGCGGGATGATTGGATTCTGGCGATGAGAGAGTGCGGAAACAGATTCGTTGACAGGGCGCTTGCCATGCTGCTGTGCTGCGCGATGATCTCTCCGGAGGCGGCGCTTGCGCAACAGACGCGCGCGGGCGAAAGCGGTTTCACCTTCAGGGTGACCAGCGACCTTGTGCTGGTGAGCGTCACGGTGCGGGACAAAAAAGGCGCACTCGTACGCGGACTCAAGCAGAGTGACTTTTCCGTGATGGAGGACGGCAAGACTCAGCACCTTCAGAGCTTCGACATTGAAGACGTGGATAGTTTCGTCCAGGCCGTGCCCGAGGGTGGCCCCGCGCAGGCCGAGATAGCAGCTGCGAAAACGGATCTGCTTACCGGCAAGAAGGCTCCTACGCACGAAGCGCTGCGGGATCGCAGATTGATGGTTTTGTTTCTTGACTTGAGTTCGTTGCAGAGCGACGACAGCGACCGTGCGGTGGAGAGCGCGAAGAATTTCATCGCAAAGCAGATGACTCCCGCCGACCTGGTGAGCATCGTGAGCTTCGACACCTCCCTCAAAGTGGCGCAGGATTTTACGGGGGACAAAAAGCTGCTGATGGGGGCGCTGGAGCGCGTTGGAGGCATCGAGGGCAGTGGGCAGGAGGCAGGCACCACGGGCACTAGCGAAGGCACGCCCGAGGATTCTGGATCATTCGTCGCCGACGATACGGACTACAACATCTTCAACACGGATCTGCGCTTGCAGGCGCTCGCCACGATTGCCAAGAACCTGTCAGGGATTGATCAGAAGAAATCGATCCTCTACTTCAGCAGCGGAATGACCAAGACCGGCGTGGAGAATCAGGCCCAGTTGCGCGCGGCGATCAACGCCGCGGTGCGCTCGAATGTCTCGATCTATGCGGTTGATTCGCGCGGACTGGAGGCGATGCCTCCGGGCGGCAACGCAACGTCGGCAAGCCTGCGCGGAGTCTCCGCCTATAGCGGCGCGGCGGTGCAAAACGACCTGAACGCGAACTTCGCCAGCCAGGAGACTCTGGTGACTATCGCCAACGATACCGGCGGCAAAGCGTTCCTCGACAGTAACGATTTCAGCAAGGCATACACGAAGGTTCAAGCCGATAGTGAAACGTATTACGTGCTCGGCTACCGCAGCTCTAACCCGAGCATGGACGGACGCTTTCGCCGCATCCAGGTCAAGCTGAACCGCGGCGACGTGAGGTTGGAGTATCGCCTGGGATATTACGGCCCACGGGACTTCCAGCACTTCACGAAAGAAGACCGCGAAGGCCAACTGCAGGAAGAGTTGATGTCCGACCTTCCGAATACTGATCTGCCCGTATATCTGGGAACCGGCTACTTCCGCGCCAGCGAGAACAAATTCTACGTACCGGTTTCGATCATCGTGCCGGCATCGGCGATGGTGGCGCAGCGAGATAAGGACAAGGCGTCGCTCGACGTGCTGGGCGTGGTTCGCGATAGAGCAACGAAATTTCCGGTCGGCAACATTCGCGACAACATCAAGCTCACGGTGGAGCAGACGCAGAGCGTGGTTACTGTCAGTGGCTCGCCCACAGCGGCCGCGCCGGTAGCGCAGCCGAACGCTGGCTCCGTGGTGCCATCCGCCGCAGCGCCTAAGCGTAAGAATGTGCAGTACAACACCGGCTTCCTGCTTCCTCCTGGGCAATATCATCTGAAATTCGTGGTGCGTGAAAATCAAAACGGGCGAGTTGGAACCTTCGAGAGCGACCTGGTAGTTCCGGACCTGCGCAAAGAAAAGATGAAGATGAGTTCGGTGATGCTCTCCAGTCAAAAGGCGCCAGCCGTGAAGAAACAGCAGTCGAATCCGCTGGTGAGCGATGGGCAGGAGATCATTCCAAATGTCGCACACGTCTTTACCACAGAGCAGTCGATGACGCTCTACTACGAGGTCTACGATCCGGCGAAGTGGGCAGATAAGAAAGACTCCATCCATCTGCTCACCAACATTGAGTTCTTCCGCGGCAAGGTGAAGGTTTATGAGACTCCACTGGTTGAAGCTCAACACTTGAATGCGGCGGACCGTAAGGCCGCAGCATTTCAATTTGAAGTGCCGATGAAGGCTCTGAATCCGGGGTGGTACACCTGCCAGGTGAACGTGATCGACGACGCTGGCGCGTCATTTGCATTCCCGCGAACACAGGTGCTGGTGAAGCCGTAGGCGGATGAAGGACGATCCGTGAATCCACCAGAAATTAGTTCCATAGTCGCAGACGGAGCAAACAAAAAGGGCCACCTCATCGCAGGCGGCCTTCTTGTTTGAGCACTGTGACTATTGCAGCCGGAAGAACTGGCCGCCCTTCCAGTCAGGAATTGAGTTGAGTTGCAGATTGTAATTGCTGGGCGACTGCATCAGCAGGTAGCGCACGGAGAACCCCACCGACTGCGAGGAGTAGTCCGCCGTGTTGTTGGCGTTCACGAATGAGCCGATATACCAGTTCGGAGCCATGCGATAGCCCATCTTGAATTCAAGATTGTAGTTGGCTCCAGTCTTGGCCTGCCCCGGATAAGACGGTCCAGCCAGCCGCTCCTTGATGGGCAGCAGCGGGAAGTACGAGGATGCGTCCTCGGAGAAGAACTGTGAGCCCAGACTACCCGCAGCGGAGTATTCCATCCGCTCCCACTTGCCCACCCAGCGGATGGGAGCATTGAACAGGAAGTAGCTCTGCGGACTGAAGTAGCCGCCCTGTCCATAAGTGAAGTAACGCAGGTTCTGGTCGTAGTGCATTCCAGTCAGGTTCATGCCTACGGTCAGCCGTCCCTGCGGGCGCTCCAGAATCTTCCAGTAGGCTCCGGCCGTCCCGCTGATGCGGTTGTTGGTGGCAACTTCATGTCCGGTGATCTCGTCATAGCCAAACTGGGTGTAGATGCCGGAGTTGCCGCCGCCCCAGTTTCCGCTGATCTGCGCGCCGGTCATAATCACGCCGCCCCATACCGATTGGTTGACGGGATCCTGCGTGCCGGAGTAAGAGAGCAGGGTGTCGGTGACGGCGCTGCGGTTGAATTGAACCGTGAAAGGACCGCCCATGATTTTCCAGCGCAATCCGGCCTCAAGGTTCCGGACCCAGAAGCCCTGTGGCGTCATGCCGAGCATCGCACCGAAGTTCTGCGTGGAAACCTGCACGTCAGCCGCGGCTCCGGCAGCAGACTGCGAGGCGAAAATCTGGCCTACGCCCGCGCTCCCAAGCCGCAAGTTGCTGGTGCCGTCCGGCTGTCCGGAGTAGATGAACGTGGGCTTGTAATCGACTCCGACGCGAAGGCCCTCGCCCAGCATAAAGCTGCCGCTGATGTTGCCCTGCTCGGTGATGGCCCGGTCAAAGCCGGCGGCCCCGGTGCGGCTGTTGACGATGGTCCCGGCTCCGAAGAACGGCGTGTTGCGCGAGTGTACGGCGTTGATCTCGTCCTCGATCTCCTGGCGTTCTCCCTGTTGCTTGCCGGGACCGATGAACGTGCTGTCCCAATTCGAGCTCTTGCGTTCGATCAACTGCCCGAGCGCAAGATCGGTGTCCTCTTGCGGCGTTGTTCCCTTGCGGGGAATCAGTTCCTCAGATGGCGCTGGAGCCGTGTTCTGCGTCTCGTTTTTCTGCTGTGCTGGCGCGTCCTGCGGCTCGTACTCCGCGCCGGAAAGACGCAGCGAAATGGGACGGGTTGCGGGAGGTTCCTCAATCAACGGCGACAGGCTCTGGTCCTTCTTCTGCGGAGTCGCCTTCTTGCGGTTCTTTGGCGGAGTTTGCGTACTGGTTACCGGCGGTTCATCTGCCTGCGTATTCATCTGCTGGCGGATTGCCTTTGGCACGGGCGGCAGTGAGCTATCGGCGGGTGCAACGCCCATCGAGGGCTGTGTCCGCGGGGTGTAGATACGGGTCAAGGTGTTGCGATTGATCTGTGGCAACTCGCCATCGGACATCAGCAGCTTGGCAAGGTTCTGCGTGGCCTGTGACTGGTGTGGCGCCTCTTTGCCGTGTCCCAGGATGCCAAAGAGGGAATCTCTTGCGCTATCGGGCGGCATGGCTTCCAGTGCGGCCTTCCAGTAGGCCTCTGCCTTCACGTAGTCGCCACGCGCGGCAGCCTGCTTGCCTGCGACCTCCAGCAGTGGAGCACTCTTCGGCCATTTCTGCAGCGCGGTCTTGGTCCAGTGCTCGGCAAGCTGATTGGCCTGCACGCTCATCGCCGCGCCGATTGCGCCAAGGTAATCCTCGACCTCGGCGTCCTGCATCCCCCACTTTTCGTAGACCAGCAGCGCGCGCCGTGTGTCGCCAGTGCGGAGGAACATTCCCGCCAGCCCGCCGCGAATCTTGTTGTCTGCGGGGAGCGCCTGCGCTGCGGCGGTCAGGATGGCGACCGCGCGTGGTTCGTCCCCGGCTTCCAGTGCCTGCTGCGAGCGGCGCAGGCTCCAGGTGGACCAGATATTGCGGACGCTCTCACGCTGATTCGGTGTGAGGTCGTTGCGCAGGTTGATCGTTGTCAGGAGCGCGTAGAGTTCTTTCTCACGGCCATCCGCATCCAGATAGCTCCATGCAAGCTGAACGTCCAGATCGGCCGGCGGCTGCTTGCGCATCACGTCGTAGGGCCAGCGCGCTTCCTGTAAAAGGCGGATGCCCCCCTCGCTATCGCCGATGGCGACATGTACGGAAGCCATCAGGGCAAGGTAGTTCGCATCCTTCTCCAGAATCTTGCGCACCTTGTCAGGCATGCGCTCGGCTTCGGCCATGGCGCGGTCGTCGTCCTTCTGTTCGTGCAGACCGTTGAGATAGCCTCGCCACGCGTCGGGATCGTTCTCATTCTGGTCCACGATGCTCTGGTAGAGTTCGCTGGCTTTATCCTGACGCCCCTGGTGCATGTAAACATTGGCAAGCTGAAGCTGCGTGTTGACCTGTGCTCCATGCGGCAGTCCCGGAAGCTCCAATGCCTTGTGCAGGAATGCTTCCGCGCTGTCGTACAGTCCCTGGGCGATGTAAATGGCCGCGATGGAATTCAGGAATGGGCCGGAGCGAACCGCCTGCGAATAGATGCCCTGGGGCATGGTCTTGATGGCGGCTGTGGCGCGCGGATAGTCATTGATGCGCAGATAAGCGGCCAGCAATCCCTGCCATGCGGCTAAATTATCGGGATTTCGATCGGCGACGCGTTTGAAGAACGCAGCGGCTTCCAATGCCTGGCCCTGGTCGAGCATGGTGTTGGCAAACTGAATCTGGATATCGGCGGCAGCGCGCGGTGATTGCTGCCCGGCGATCTGGGTAGCGCGGCGCAACATGCGCTCGGCTTCCATCTGCTGACCGGTGGCCTGATTGGCCAAGGCAAGCGCCGTGAGCAGGTCGGCGTCATTTTCCAAAGTGTCGCGGGTTTGCGTGGAGAGGCGGTGATAGGCCTGGATGGCTGCTTCCGAGTTGCCCGCCTTGTAGAGAGCCGTCACATAGCCGCGCCACGCGGGCGCGTTCTGCGGATCGGCCTCTGCTACCTTCTTGAACAGCGGCAGCGCTGACTGCACGTCACCCTTCTTCATCAGGGCGCCGGCCAGTCCGATGGTGGCTTCCGCGTTGGTGGGTCGCAACGAGAGCGCCTGCTGATAAGCGTTAATCGCATCGTCGCTGCGGTCTTCTTGTAGCGCCAGGTTGCCGCGTTTCATCTCGGTCCAGAAGCGGGCGCTCTCAAGCGCCTGCTGCACCGCCTTGTTCTGCGGTTGAACCTTGATGGCGTCTTCAAAATTGTGGAGGGCGGTTTCAAAGTCCTCCTTCTTCATGTTCACAAAACCAAGGCCGGCCAGCGCCTGTCCAGAGTTTGGATGACGCTTGAGAACGCTTTCAAAACGCGCCTGGGCCTCTTCAAGATTTCCGGCATTCAACGCTTTGTAACCGCGGTCCTCATCGGGATCTCCGGCGGGTTCTTCGTTTTTCACAACTGGCTTCTGGGCGGCGGTCTTTGCTTCCTGCACGCTAAGGTCGCGGTCAGGATAGCGCTTCAAGTAGTCGCGAATGGAGGTTTGGTACGCCGGGTTGGCGGCCTCCCAATTCAGCGCCTGCCGCCACGCCTGGCGTGCGGCCTCGCTATTTGCTCCATGCAGCGCGGCAAGCATTTGAACGCCCTGCAAGCGGGTTTTCGGATCGTAGGTCAGGAGCCGCCCCAGCGAGAGCTTGTACTGCTCGTTTGTGGGGTAGCGTTGCACCAGTTGGCGCAACGAGGCCAGCGCAGGTTCGCGTCCGTTGGCGGATGCGGCTTCGGTCTCATAGAAGGCAACAGACCATTCGCCGAGCGGAGGATCGCCCGCGAAAATTTCGCGATAAATGCGGAAGGCGTCGTCAGGACGCCCGGCGCGGGCGAGCCTTCCAGCTTCGTCAAGCCGTGCGCGTTGCTGCGGGGTGAGCACCTGCATCGCCTCGATGCGCGCGATGGCGGGATCGCCTGGATGGGCACGTTTCAAGCGGTCAAGATACTTGCGTGCTTCTTCCGGTTGGCCGCTCTGCTTGGCCCAGCGCGCCAGGCCGCCGAGTGCCTCAGCCTGGTTGGGATCCGCCAGCAACACCTGCTGCCAGGTCTGGGCTGCCAAGTCGGAACGTCCGCGACCTTCCAGAGAGCGGGCTTTTGCCAGTAGCAAATCGACTGCGTTCGAAGCCGACAACAGCACAGGCGCCAGCAGAACGGCCGCGATCATCAAGAGCACCCAACGCTTCCATTGCCTCATTTGCTTCTCCACCGTACTTCCAACGCGCCTTCGGGCGTGAACCTGAATAAATTGTCCATCCAACCAGTACCGAAGAGTGCTAGATTCTGATCGTAGTACCTCGGCGGATTGCCATACAGCCCGCTCCGGTTTTTCCGCGCAATTTCCAGGCGGCTCAGTTGCAGCGTCAAAGCCCTGGTATCGCCCTGAGCCGAGAGAAACGGCAACAGCGCAGCGGAGTAACCAACCCCGGCGCGTTCTGCCGCCTTGCCCTCCACCGAAACGATCATAGGCGGATAGAAATTTTCCTTGTCCTTCATGTACACGCGCATCCCCTGCAGCGCATCCAGCAATTCCTTGCGCCCCCGGGTGCGCGGGTCCATCATGCCAGCCCACAGATAGACGCGAATCGCGTCAAAGCTCGCCTGCGGCTCGTTTGCTGGTCCGCGGCCCGGCTCCCAGCCCTTCTCCGTCGAAAACCTCACCCAGTCCAGTACAAATCCGTGCGGCGATGCATGCTTGATGACCGCTGGCGTGTTGTCGGCAATCTGCGCCCATGGGCCGGAGGGAAGCGCCGCCGCCAGTCCGTAGAGAAGCTGGATCGGCAGATAGCTTGGATTCAGTTCCACAAAGTTCTTCCCACTGAAGCCGACCGGAGCGGGCAACAATACGATGCCTGCGCCCGGCATTTTGAGCACGCTGCGCTCGGCCACATTTCCGGCGATGGCGTCACCGAGCTTTATGAAATTTGGCTCCTGCCACAATCGGCCCGCCTGGATCAGGGAGTAGGCCATCCACAGGTCGGCGTCGCTTGCCGGATTCCTGTCCAGTATGCGCCACCGGCCCTCTGGGTCGCAGCCCCACAGCCAGGCCGGGAGGTTGTACGTGAGATCGCCCGCGGCCAGATTCGTCTGCGTCCATTGCAGAATCCGTTCAAATGCTGACCGGTCATTCGCCACCAATGCAAAGAACAACCCGTAGGCCTGTGCCTCGGAGGTGGTGCGTTCGCCCTCGTCGTGATCGACGATGCGACCGCTTTCATCGAGAAATCCGCGTTTATACGCATTCCACAACTCCCAGGTGACAAGGGCGTCATGGTGCGTTCCCGGCGGAATCCCGGCAAGCTGCACTGTGGTCAACACCGGCTTCAGATTTTTCTCCTGCACGCTGAGTGAGCCAAGAAAGGTCAGGCTCAACAAAGCCGCACAGGCTATCAGTAAAGTCTTCAAGCCAACCTCACAAGGCGTCCGGATTCAACCGCTTCCATGCATGGCGCTCGACCACGCGATCCAGCAACACTCCGACGATCAGTGCGCCGATGAGCATAAAGACCGGGATGAACCAGTAAAAACGGGTAAACGTCAACATCATGAAGTCAAAAACACTCAATCGTCCAGCACGATAGGTATTCTGCGCGATGTGGAAGGACTGGAAGGTGCCATTCTGCGCGATGGAAACCGTTCCGTAGACATTGCCCTGCCGGACCGTTGGCTCAAACAGCGTCGAGAGCACGGTCGTATTATTTGCGTCATGGGGAATCAGCATTACCACCGAATGTCCTGTACTGAGCGGCGACTCAAATTCCTCGACGTACCCATCGATTGTCGAATCCTGGGCCAGGTATGCGGCGGCGGTTTGCCGGTCTCTGGAACTGATCGGGGAATCCGGCTGCAGACGCTCCAGCCAACTGGTAGGGAGTCCCATCCGTCCGCCGAGTTCCGTGACCTGAATGGGGAGCGATTGCGCCCAGGTTGTCACCAGTGGCTGATCGAAGACGCTTCCCAGAACCACCAGGTCGCGATCAGCAAAGCGTCCCACTGAGCCTGGATCGGTCACCGTGACGAGTAAGGCCGGGGAGCCGGTCTGGGCGCCGAAAAATCCCATCATGTTCAATAGCAGTTCGATCTCTGCATTGCCGGGAGTTGTCGGCATCACAACCACCGAATTCGACAAGTCGCTGTGGGTCGTGAAGGGATAGCCTGCCTGCGAGAACAATTCCAGCTTCGGCATTACCGCGGTGTGGCGCACGTTCGTCAAGTCCAACTGGGACTCGCGGAGGATTTCGCCGAACTGCGGAGTAGCAGGCGAGGCATTGCCATCGAAGAGAAAATCTGCCGTGATCGTGTTGTAGTAGGCGTTCAGCGAGTGTACCGGCAACATCACGCGGTCGGTGTGTATTTTGCCCACGCCCGCGGGCTTCAACTGGATCGAGCCGATGAATGCTCCGTTCAGCCGGATCGCCATCTCGCCCTTGGTTCCGGGTTCGACGCCGCCAAACTGGTACTTGAACTGGATGGGAATCTCAGCCCGTCCGACGTAATACAGGTCGGGAGGCAGGCGGAAAAATAGCTCCACGGAGCCGGAGCCGTAAATGCGAAGGCTTTCCTGCGTGGTGTATTCCCCCAGTCCGCTGGGCCGCTCTTCGCTGTGCCAGCGCGGGGCGGAATACGCCGCGACCGGAGGGAAATCCTTAGCAGCGCCGGGCAATGCCGTGTCACCATTGTGTCCAAAATCACCGGACGCAAAAGAGCGCGCCGCCGTCAAGACCTGCCCGGAGTCGTTTCCAAGAATCAGCAGCACCTTGCCATAAGGATCAATCGGATTATTGCGCATGGCGATGGCGGGGCCGCTGATGCCTCCTACGTCGAAATGCTGCAACACCGGTGAGCCCAGCGTTGCCACGAGTACGCAATTGCCGCTGGTCAACTGGTCCCGCGAAACAGTGAACTGAACTCCACGGTAATCGGAGAGTTCGCCGAACTTGCTGGCGACCACTCCGGCGGCGGCCAGCAATGTATTGTCCGGAGTCGCAGGCAACACGAACGGTAGCGTCCAGATGCGTTGCACCGAACGGTCGAAGAATGGCTGAGGAAGAAGGCGAAGCTCATTGGCAATCGCCAGGCGGGAGCCGCTCAAAAGCAGTTCGGTGCCAACCCCGATCGTGGTCCACGGGCCCGCGCCATCACCACTCGAACAGGAGCCGCACTGCCCGGAAAGCTGAAACGAGAGCGCATTTTCGGTGGTCAGCAACTCGGGCGGAAGAATTACAGTCGCCGGTACGTTGTTTCCCGGTGCAACTTCCATCGTGACAACTGGGGTGTTGTTCAGTGAGATGTTCAGCCACATTTCATGTGGCCGGAGTTGAGGAGGCGCCGAGTAGAGAAGAGCCAGCGTGCTGCTGCTGACAACCTTTGTCACCGGGATGCTGAAGTTCAGAATGGATCGCGACTCGCTTCCGCGCAGCAGAATTGGGCGCTGCTGGCCAAGAGCGCGCAGATTGAACTGATCATGAAATTCAGCGGCGGGATTCGAGAGATCGACGGGAGCAGTGGCCTTTGCAGATGTCTTCGCCGGTGTTGCGGCATCGCTTTCGGCTTTCGCGGCGTCTTGCGCTCCGCCGTGCCTGATCGTACGCGCCGGGGCACGATGCACAACCAGCAGGATCAGCGCCAGGATGATCAGCAGCAAGATCAGAATTGGCTGACGGCGCTGTTTCTTCTTCTCAACTTTCTCATCGCTGGCGGCGGCGCTCGAACTCGCCCCAAACAATCCGCGCGAGATGGCGAACAGGCCCTGGACAGCGACTCCCAGCAGGCGTCCATAGGTCCGCAGCGGGCGATCTTCCTCGCGATGCTTGCCCCAGTCGATCCAGGAATCGGCGCGCGAGTAAAGAACGCGGGTCAGGACTTCTTCCTGTTCTAGGGTGAGTTCGCCGAAGTCTACGCGGATGGTTTCATCCGAGCAGGTGATGATGCGGGGCTCGAAGATGCAGCCTTCAGGTCGCCCGGAGAAGTAGAAGTTCGTGGCTTCACCCTTCTCCAGGGGGCGCCCGGTCTCGGTCACCCGCAGCGCGGCTCCGCTATTGGACATGTCAATGGTGAATCCGTGGATCTCGTTGCCGTCTTGGCAGACGATGGTAAACGGCACCTCAAGATCGACGCGAACATGGCGGCGTTGCTGCTTCGTCTCCCAGGCCACAGCGGCGGAGACCAGCAGGATGACGATGTTATACATCGTCCACATCACGTTCATGATGACGGTGTCTTTATGCGTCGTATCCCAGTAAAGGTAGCGCGGAATGCCGATCGCGATTCCGAGAACATTGAAGAACAGGAGTATCAGGAACGGCATGGCGATCTTGCGGTCGAAGTATGACCGCGGCACCAGGCCTCCTTTTGCGGTCACGTTGAACTTGCCGAGCCCTGGATTGATAAGGGCCATGATCGTCGGATACAGAATATAAGGTGCCAGAACTGCTTCGTAGATCTCATTCCAGAAAGAAAGCCGGTAGTGTCCCTGCACCCGAGAGTTCGTAATCTGGGCCAGGAAAATGTGCGGCATCGCGTAGGCAAAAATCGCCCATGCGTAGCCGTAAATGTTCACCCATCCAAAGAGCAGATAGACCAGCGGCGCAGTCAGGAAGATGAGTCTTGGCAGCGCATACAGAAAGTGCGAACACGCGTTGAAGTAGCAGAAACGCTGTGACAGCGTGAGCTTCCGGTTGAAGAGCGGATTCTCCAGCCGCAGGATCTGCACCATGCCGCGGGCCCAGCGGACGCGCTGCCCGATGTGGCTTGAGAGACTTTCCGTCGCCAGTCCGGCGGCCTGCGGGATGTTGATGTAGGCGGTGTTCCATTGGTGCGTGTGCATGCGCAGCGCCGTGTGGCAGTCCTCGGTCACCGTCTCGACCGCAACTCCGCCGATCTCCAGCAGCGCAGGACGGCGCAACACCGCGCACGAACCGCAGAAGAATGTCGCGTTCCAGAAGTCGTTGCCGTCCTGCACAATGCCATAGAACAACTCGCCCTCGTTCGGCATTTTGCGAAACTGCCCAAGGTTTTTTTCAAACGGATCAGGCGAGTAGAAATGGTGAGGCGTTTGCAGCATCCCCAGGCGTTTGTCTTTCAGGAACCAGCCCATGGTGATCTGCAGGAAGGAGCGGGTTGGGATGTGGTCGCAGTCGAAGATGGCGACGAAGTCTCCGGTCGTCTTCGTCATCGCCTCGTTGATATTGCCGGCCTTGGCGTGGGTGTGCTTTTCGCGGATGATGTAGCCGCAACCGGCGGCCTCCGCAAATTGCCGGAACTCCTCGCGCCGCCCGTCGTCCAGAATGTAAACCTTGAATTTATCGCTCGGCCAGTCCATGTTGAGCGCGGCCAGCACAGTGGGACGCACAACGTAGAGCGGCTCATTGTAGGTTGGTACGTAGACGTCAACCGTGGGCCAGTCGTCTGGTTCATCCGGCAATGGCGCGGGCATCCGGCGCAATGGCCGGATCGTCTGGAAATGCCCCAGGTACAGGGTCATGAAGGCGTACATCTCGGCGAAGAGAAGAATGATGACGAAGAAATTATTGACCGAACTGGCGTGGCCGGCCGTGGTCATGCCCTCCACCGTTTGCTGGATGCGGAAGTAGGCATAGCGTGTGGTGGCAATGGCAGACATCGCCATCATCGTGATGGTGACTACCTGGCCCTTGGAGAGGCGGTTCAGTATGAGAACGATCGCAAAGGATGCCAGTCCTACGAAAGCCTGCTCCTGCCATGTGAGCGGAATGATGACCATGAAGCCCGAAATAACGCACACGATCAGAACCAGGAACCAATTCCAGAGCCGTCGCGGGAGATTACCTTTCTTCATGACCAACATCTTCCTTTGAAGAGACAGATGCCTGATGTGTGTTCAGGGACGGCTCCAGGCTGAGCCGGAGCATGAGTTAGACGGCGCCTTTTGCGCGTTGCGCGGAGCCAGCCTCTCGCGCCCACTCAGCCAGTCGCAGAAAGTCCTCAGCCGGAGCGGAGTTGGGCGCGTAATCCAGAACCGTCATCCCCGCCGCCAGCGCTTCGGCAATCGCATCACTGCGGCGGATGCAGAACGGCAGCAGGTGCGTGCCGAGCTGCAACCGGAGATTCTGCCGCACCTCGGCATGGAAGGCCGAGGCTGGATCGAACTTGTTGATAAGAAAATGAACGCTGAGCGCCCGAGCGCCCGGTCGGCTGGGGATCTCGGAGAGCTTGCGGAAAGGGCCCAGGGCCATCACGGAATTGATGTCCGGCGTCAACACGACCAGGCAGATGCGAGCCAGATTCATCATTGTGGCTTCCAGTCCGCGCGGCGACGAAATTTCTACAATGCAGTGGTCGATTTCACTCTGCAGGGCGTTTACCTCCCGCAGCAACCACTCGCCGCTTCCTTCATTCCGCTCTGATCCATCATCGAACTGATGGCTGAGAACGTGGACCGTGCCCTCGCTGCGAAGCGGGGAGACGAAGCTGCACAGGCGTCCGGGCTGGGCCAGTTGTGCGCCAAAATGCAGCGGCGCAGAAGGTTGCAGTGCGCCGTGAATCATCAGGACATTGTCGCCGGCCATCGCCATGGCGCGTCCCAGTGTCGCTGAAACCGTGGTTTTGCCCGTGCCTCCACCCGTGGAACAAACCGCAATGGTCGGCACCCGCAACTCGTGTGAGTCGCCGCGCGCCGAGGGTGACTCGCGCTCCGCTCCCAGATCCTGCAACAATGACCAGCGCGGAGGCTGAGGCCGCACGAATTCCAGCGTTGCCCCTTCCGGTGCCGAAGCTGACGTGACGCGCGCGGCAGCTTCCGCTGGAGGCTGCTCCACATCTTCGATCTGACGCCGATCTATGCCCGTGTAGCTGCTGCTGTCCCCACCCCGTCGGTCCTGGGTAAATACCTTGTATTTATTCAGTTGCGTGTGCGAAAGCAACGCCGCCACATCTTCTGGCGTGGTCTTGTCTGCCATCTTCGTCGCTCCTCGGTGCAAATCCTGACCAAACTTAATTCTTTACGAACCACATAACAGTCTGGCTGTTCTCGCCAGAGGCCTCCATGGGGTGTTTACCTTAGCCGTCAGGTGAAAACGCTCGCAGTCTGTTCAAAGCAAAACGAATCTATGTAGCGGAATGGTCTCAGTCACTCCGACCAGCTATTTTCCCATTGCTAACTAATAGCACTCTATTTTAATGGACAGGCAAGTTCGCCGATAGGTGCTAATTGGTAACTACACGAATGATTTTGCAGACATCCCGCGCCTCGCGGAGCGATCATGGCCGTCGTCGGGAGCGGCAAAATTGCCCGGTTTGTGAAATCCTATTGACATATGGCAAAACCGAACCGTATCGCAATCGTCGGACTTGGGAACGTGGGCGCAAGCTTTGCCTACGCTCTCCTCTTTCGTGGACTGGCATCTGAAATCGTATTAATTGACGCAAATGCGGCGAAGGCCGAAGGCGAGGCCATGGATCTGAACCATGCCGTTCCCTTCACCCACTCCACCCGCATCTGGGCTGGCGACTACTCCCAGTGTGCGGGGGCTGCCGTAACCGTCATCACCGCCGGCGCTGCCCAGAAGCCGGGCGAAACCCGTCTGGACCTGGTACAGAAAAACGCCAGGATCTTCGCCTCGATTGTGCCCGAGGTGGTAAAGAACAATCCCGACGGCATCCTGCTGATTGCCACTAACCCGGTGGACGTATTGACCTACGTTGCATGGAAGCAAAGCGGATTGCCCGCCGACCGGGTCATCGGCTCGGGGACAATTCTGGACACCGCACGTTTCCGCTACCTGCTTAGCCAGCACTTTGACGTAGATGCACGCAGCGTTCACGGATTCATCATTGGCGAACATGGGGACAGTGAAGTACCTGTCTGGTCGCTTACCAACATCGCGGGAATGCGTCTGCCTGAATACACAAAGCACAACAACGCAAAATGCTCGCCGGAGGAGATGGACCACATCTTCACACAGACGCGCGATGCCGCCTACGAGATCATTCAGCGCAAGGGCGCAACGTTCTATGCAATCGCCGCCGGGCTGATGCGCATTACCGAAGCGATCCTGCGCGACCAGAGCACGGTGCTTTCCGTATCCAGCCTGGTCAAGGGACTTTACGGCATTGAAGACGTGTACCTCAGCCTGCCCACGGTTCTGCATCGCGGCGGGGTGGAGAGGGTGATTCATCTCGAACTGAGCCCTGACGAAGAGGAGAAATTGAAGGACTCCGCCCGCGTTCTTCGCGAGACCATCGATGGAGTCGAGGGACTGATCTAAGGCTGCGTGCAAATCTCCTGCAACGCAAAAGGACAGGGCGGCTCGCCCTGTCCTTTGCTAGTCGCGATCTCAGTGGATCATTGCGCCCATGGCTGTCAGCACAACTCCAGCCACGCCAAAGACGATTCCAGCAATCCAGAAGTAACGCTTCTTGGTCAGCAGCGTGATGGAGCAGATCACCAGCCCCACCTCCAGCAGCGTCTCGCCCAAGTCGTAGTGGTTAGCACGATGGGTGAACATATCCACCTCCGCCTCCAGCGCCCGTGCCTCCTCCTGAATCTTCTCCTGCTCGCCCTTGGATTTTTCTACGGCCGCCTCATTCTTCTTGACCAGGGCTTCGGCTGCCGCGGCGTCCTTCAGGGGCAATACCTTCAGTAGTTCATCCAACTGCTCCGTGGTATGGCGGCGGATGTTCTTCGCCTGGTAATAGTTCCAGGTGTCGGTGGCTTTATCCTGCTTCAGAACCTCTTCCGTGTGGGCGCGATGGCCCAGCAATGCGGCGATTGCCACAAGCACGGCGAGGATCGCCATCGTGAAGCTCACCGGAGCCAGGTTGGAGTTTTCGCGGCCGTGCTCGGCTGCCTCTTGCAACTCTTCCATCTCATGTTCAGAGCTCATTTGTTTCCCCTTGTCGTTCTACTGTACGGTGAGAGTTGCCGCCCGCGCCAGTGGGAGCGGAAAGGAATTTTCGCTCCTCGAATTCAGGCTTTTCCAGCCTTGACCTTGCCGTTCAGTTCCCGCCTTGCCGCCGCCAGCGCTTGCCGCTTTTCATCGCTGACCTCCGGATAAGCCAGCGCCATCTCCTGCAGCGCATGAACGATTACCGAGGACACAACCAGACGCGTGAACCACTTGTTGTCCGCCGGGACCACGAACCACGGGGCCTGTTTGCTGGATGTATGCCGGATCATATCCTCGTAGGCCTGCTGGTATTCATCCCAGCAGCGGCGTTCGCGAACATCGGCGGCAGAGAACTTCCAGTTCTTTTCAGGCAGGTCCAGGCGCGAGAGAAACCTGCGTTTCTGCTCTTCCTTGCTGAGGTTCAGGAAGAACTTGCGAATCACGATTCCGTTGCGTGTGGCATAACGCTCAAAGGCAGAGATGTCCTCGAAGCGTTCCTGCCAAATCTTATCGCTGATGCAGGACTCGGGCAGATGCTGCGCTTCCAGCATCTCCGGATGTACCCGCACCACCAGCACCTCTTCATAATAAGAGCGGTTGAAGATGCCGATCTTTCCCCGCTCCGGCATGCAATTCGAAGTCCGCCACATGTAGCCATGTTCCAGTTCGTCCGCCGAAGGCGATTTGAAGGAAAATACCTGGCAGCCCTGCGGATTCACTCCGCTCATTACGTGTTTGATCGTGCCATCTTTTCCCGCCGCGTCCATCGCCTGGAAGATCAGCAGCAGCCCCCAGCGATCCTGCGCGAAGAGTTTATCCTGCAACTCCGCAAGCAGCTCTGTTGAGCGCTGCAAAAGTTGCTCGGATTCCTCCTTGAACTCCTTGGGAAGGCCAGCCGTATCGCTCGGATCAAAGTTCTGTAGACGAAATTTCTTGCCTTGGTCGATCCGGTAGCGGGTAGCCAGCGACCGCAGTTTCTTCTCCTGCTTCATCGAGCGCTTCTCCTTGGGATACTTCCTCACACGGAGTCAGGCACATGCCAATCATCATCAACACGACTCCGAAAGACTGTACCACCGCAGCGTGATCACGGAAATCGTAGGTTAGCGGAATGTAATCTGTCACTTGTCCGACGCGAGTTCCAAGCAGAAGAAAACCAGCGAAGCAGCAATATTCAGCCCGGTGCAATCGCCGTCTTCGCGCGGTCGCAACCAGCGACGCAAGCACCGCAAGTGCCAGCACTCCCACGTAGGACCACACCAGTGCGGGAACCGAGAGCATCCACGGAACATATCGCGCCAGAGTGTGCGCCGAAAGTTCACGTTCATGATCTCGGTAGAGCGCGACGCCAAAGGTTATCGCCCAGAACAACAGGCAGAGTCCCATCCGGGCACGGCTGACTTCCCCAAGAAACGAATAGACCAAGGTTGCGGGAGCGATTGAGCCCGGTAGATAGCGGCCGTCACGTCCAACCAGCGCAAGCAGCGCCGCAGGCCAGAGCTTGTGGAAGGGAAGAAGAAACGCTACGAGCGTGGCCGCCGTGAGTGCTGCAAAGCGCCACTGCCGCCGCCGCAGCGCTACCGGCAGGAAGACGATCGAATACAACTTGAGTCCAATGCTGAACGCCAGCCAGGGAGCACCCCAAAGACGGCGGCGCACGCTGAACGCGGCGATCATCAGGGCGAGCATCAGCCCATCCATGTTGCCGCCACGCACGCTCTCCTCTGCGGATACAAACAGTGCCGCTGCAAGCATGAGAAGAACCTTCTCGTGCCGGTGCATTCCCAGCGCGCCCGCGTACCACCACAGCGACAGGGGAACCAGAACCAGATTGCAGCAGAGAAAGCAGAATGTCGCACGAGCAAGCGATAGATGCGTAAGCAATGCCGGAATAAGCAGCGACAGTGGTGGTGTTATGAAGCCGAACTCATGATAGGGATCGCGCCCGGCAAGCCACGCCCGCGCTCCATTGTAGAAGCACCCGAAGTCGCGGCTGTACCAGAGGTCTGCGAAGACGGAGCCTCCGCTCGCAAACAGATAGTGCAGAACATGAAGGATGAATATCTGCCCGCCAAACACAAGCAAGACAACTCGCAGCAGCCGGGTCGCTCTCTCACCGGAATGTTGTGCGTCATTATGCATTGCGCTCCATTATGTTAAATTGCCCTATCACATCCAAACAGCGTCATTCACAATTGCGAGAATGCCATGACAGAAGAAAAGAAAACTCTCTTCCAGCGAATTCCCCTCATCATGCCAGCCTTCATTCTGATTGTTGCCCTCTATACCGGATGGATCTTTTATTCGCGCTGGAGCACCGCAGAGGAAGCACGAAAGGCCGCCCAGGCCCAGGAGATCGAGCGCGCACGCAAGGATGTTGAACTCAACGGCGGCTCGCGGCTCAAGATCACGATGCTCTACGCCTCGGTTGGCGCGCTCCGCCGCGGCCAGTCCTCGCAACTCTGCTATGGCGTGGTCAATGCCAAGAATGTTTCCTTTGACCCACCGATCCTGAACGTCTGGCCCTCCCTCAACCGGTGCGTGGATGTCTCTCCGCTGAAGAGTACAACTTACACCCTCAATGCCGATGATGGCGCGGGACACTCGGACAAGGCGCAAATCACAATCCAAGTAAAGTAGCTGCGCGGTTACTAGCGGCGGTTATTCGCGGCCCGCTGCGCGCAGAATATCTTCCACCCTCTGCAGGTCGTCCTCGGTGTCCACGCCAACCGTGTCAAACGGCGTTTCCGCGGCATAAATCTCCACACCATGGTCGAGGAAGCGAAGCTGTTCAAGACGCTCCGTGCGCTCCAACTCTGACTCCGGCCATCCGCAGAACTGCTCCAGAGCTTGCGGCGTGTATGCGTAAAATCCCAAGTGCTTGAAGTAGCGCACGTCGCCGCGACGGTCACGGTCAAATGGGATCGCCGCGCGCGAGAAGTACAGCGCCCGTCCATTGAGCGCGGTCACAATCTTCACTGCATTCGGATTATCCACGTCTTCCGCGAGGCAGGGCGTATAGACGGTTCCCACTTCCACACCGGGCTTCATCACGGTGAGCAATGCATCCAGATGCTCCGGGCGCGCCAGCGGTTCATCTCCTTGGACGTTTACATAAATGTCCGCCTTCACACTCTGCGCCACTTCGCGCACACGATCCGTTCCGCTGCGGCATTCTGGAGAGGTCATGCGGGCGTTCCACCCGTGGCTTTTGCAGAGCGCCAGGATCTCCTCGGAGTCGGTGGCGATGATGACATCGCTCAATCCACGGCAAGCGCAGGCTGCTTCATAAACGCGCTGAATCATCGGCTTCCCGAGAATTTCACGAAGCGGTTTACGGGGCAGGCGGGTTGAGGCAATGCGGGAGGGAATAATTGCTATCGCGTTCATCGTTTCAGTTTCAAGTCTCGGGCGTCAACTTTCAAGTGCAAAGCACCGAGAGCCAGTCAATCGTCTTCGTGCTTCGGATGTTTTGTCCTCCACAGAATCTGCCGCATCATGCCCAGCAAAACCACCGCATCGCTCTGCTCCAGATTCATGCGCCGCAGCAGTCGCCGCGCTTTCTCCAAGGCGGCAGGCTCTCCCAGCGACGGCACGTACCCGCTTTCGCAGAGGGCCTCGAACAGCACCTGCGTGATGCGCTCAGCCTCCTCGGCGCTCGCCGCCGTCTGCCCGCTTGCCTGTGGTGCATTCGCACCGCCGCGCACCAGTTCATAGAGACACACTGCCACCGCCTGCCCCAGGTTCATTGAGATGTGCGCGTCGCGTGTGGGAATCCGCATTAGCCAATGGCAATGGCTCAGGTCTTCGTTCGAGAGCCCGAATTTTTCCGAGCCGAACAGCAGCGCCACTGGAGCCTTCGCCAAGCCCTGCCGCATGATCTCCGCTCCCTGTTCCAGCGCCTGGAGCGGATGCTGCAACTCACGCTCGCCCACTGCGGAGGTGCCTACCACCAGTCCGCAGTCTGCCACTGCTTCCGCCACGCTGCCATATACCTCTGCCTTCAACAGCACTTCCGATGCTCCCACCGCCGAGCGAGCGCCAAGATAAGACGGCTCCCACGGAGTAACCAGCCGGAGATTCTGAAAGCCAAAGTTGCTCATTGCCCGTGCCGCCGCGCCAATGTTCAGCGGATTGCGCGAGCGCACCAGCACTACTCGCAATTGATCGAACCACGGCTTCACAACCAGCGATGCAGGAGATGTGTCCAGGGCAGCCTCACTCGAATGGAGTTCTGATGACGCAGTGCAAAGACGATTGTAGCCTGTGCCTGTCACATGACGCGCATTTCCACCTCAGCGTAAAAAGCCCCGCCCTTTTGTAAAGGACAGGGCTTATCTGCATCCCAATCTAGTTCTTTGCCGTCTCCGGTGCGGGATACTCCGGAAGCTTGTCCTTGTTCGAGGTCTGGCGTTTTACCTCCAGATCGTCAAACAGAATGGACGGGGCCACCACGCTGCGCGGAACCGGCTGCACATCGTTTTCTACGTGTTGATCATTGCCTGCGGCCACGATGTTGCTGCGCATCGAGCGCTGGTCGAGATCGCCGAACAATGCGCCGCGCACCAGTTCCTCGTGGCCGTCCTTGACCCACACGCGATAGAGCAGACGGGGCGCGCGAACCGCTCCCATCGTCTCTGCGTAGTAGCCATACTCCAGGCCGCGATCCTTGCAGATCGCAATCAGCTTCTGCTTCAGCTCTTCCGGAGTGACCGCATCGCTGGAGCGCACCACCAGATTTCCAATTCCCGGCGCAGGCCAGCTCAGCGGAAGGTTCGCCCTGCCATGTCCATTCGAAGAAGGGAAGTCACGAATCGGCTGGCGTCCCAGCAGGTAGCTCACCAGCATCCCTTTTTCAATCAGAGGAACGCGCTGTGCTTTGACGCCTTCATCGTCCACTTCGTAGTGTCCGAGCAGAGCCTTTCCTTCCACTGCGGTCAACGTCGGGTCGTCTATCACGGAAAGGAATTCTGGCAACACGCGCGTCTTGTAGCTGCTGGCAAACTGTCCGCGTACTCGCGCATTCTGCCCAAGTTCCGGCTTGTTTCCCAGCAGGTTGTCGCCAATCAATGACGCAAACACCGTCACCGACGAATCTGCCGAGAGCAGCACTGGACCGTGATAGTCTTCATCCGCCAGCGGAGCATCGCGAAGCTCTTTCAGAGAGGCCATCAGCACATCCGCCTTCTTCTGGAACTCCGCCGCCTTGGGAAGTTTTCCAATTGTCTCTGCCGTGAACCCGGCCGAGCGGTCGAGCCGCATTCCATCTTCGGCCTGCGTATTGCCGCTGATGGACATGCGGTAGAGCTCTTCGCCGCTGCGCACCACGCTTCCTTCGGAGTTCACGTAATAGCGGTTCACTACTTTGAAGCTCAACGCCGCGTCCAGAAATTGCACCTTCGGATCACGGTTGTACAATCCGGAGGCATCACGCAGCATCTTCAGCCACGGCTCATGCTCCACCTTCAGCTCGGCCACGGGTTGCACTGACTGTACGGCCTCGGCGTGTGCGAAATCGTCCACCGGATGATCGATGGTGAGCTGCTTCAACTGCGCCTGCTTGGCGGTCAAAGCCTCTACTGCCTGTTTGTAAGCCTTATCCGTTGCGCTCCACACCTGGAAGCGGAATGCCTGGTCGTCCTTATCGAGCGGGACGACCTCCACCGCGCCCTCGCCACGGGCGCTGGAATTGTCCTGCTTGTAGTCTCCCAGGCGGACCTGAACCAGGAGGAAGCGGATTCTGGAGTGGGTTTCGCTACGCACGGCTCCTAGCGCGGCGTCTGCTTCCCAGTCATCCATGTCCACCACGCGGTAGTCGATGAAGTACGGCGCCGACATATTTTCCAGTTTGAGCTGCGTCTTCGAGCGCGCCATCTCCGTCTGCAAATCGCGCAGAATCGGATCGTCCGTACTCTTCGCTGTTTCAGCGGCAAATGCACCGGTCGCCCCAATCAGTACCGCAAGCAGCAGCGCCAGATGTTTCAGAAATGTTTTCATTATTGCTGGCCCCCTGCGCGCGCCGGCGTTTTGGTCTCATTTTCAAAGCCTGGTGGCGGAAGAATTGGCAGCCGCTCTTTGCTGTGTACTTTTTTCTGCACTTCGATTTCGGAGAACAACATCGCCGGAGCCGCCGCGGAAACCGCCACGCCGCCTGATTCCGCGCCGCACACGCCGTTGAAGACCGAAGTCGTGTCGCCGGTCACCAGGATGCGATTCATCGCCGCCAGTGGCGTGCCGACAATGTCCACGCCGCGCACCAGTTCATCGGGGCGTCCGTCCGCGTACACCCGGTACACCATTACCGGCAGAACCTGGAAGGCCTGTGGCGCAGAGCGCTGCGTCAGGGTAAATCCGCCCTGGATGTCCTCGAAATACAGTCCGTAGGGCTTGCCCTGTTTCTTTACCTCGTCCAGCAATTTCTGCCGCAGTTCGGAGTCCTTGACCGTGTGCGTCGAGGTTACGATCAGATTTCCCTGGCGTCCCACCGGCATGTAACCGGCCTGTGAACGTCCATGTCCATTCGAGTGATCGAAACTCGTGATCGGCATGCGCGACATCAGGAAATTGCGCAGTATCCCATCCTTGATTACCTCGACCTTTGTTGCCGGTACTCCCTCATCGTCGAACTCATACCACCCCGCCAGCCGAGTACCATTCACGCTGCGTAGCGTCGGGTCATCCGTCACCGAGAGAAACTCCGGCAGCACTTCCTGGTTCAGCTTCTTCGTAAACGTCTGTCCCTCTTCGTCGCCGCGCTGCCGCTGCCCTTCCAGCCGGTGTCCCAGCACCTCGTGGAAGAATACGCCCGAGGCGCGCCCGGAGAGCAATGCCGGTCCATCGTAAGGATCGGCTACCGGAGCCTCGCGCAGAGCCTTCAAATCCTTGGCCATCTGCTCCACCCGCGCGTCAATTTCTTCCGCGCCCGGCAGTTTGCTCATGGAATCGGCTTGCATGGTCTCAACGCGCATCAACTCCATGCCATCTTCCGCGCGCGTTTCCGCCTGGATTGCAATGCGGATCGTCGTGTCCGGCATCACCACCCGGCCGCCCTCGCTCGACACGAAGCGCTGCAACGATTTTTCGCCCGTCACCATTACGCCGGAGGAATAAATGTACGGGTATTTCTTGAACGCGGCCGAGAAGCGGCGCGCAAACGCCTCCATCTCTTTCTGCTCCGGAGCGGGTGCCACTTCCTTATAGTCCGCGTGGATCTGCGCCGCTTCCTTGCTGAAGTCGGCCGACAGGTCGTCTTCCTTCGCCTTCACCTGTGACTTCGTCTGCACGTTCAGGAACGCGGTAGAAGCCTTGCGGTATTCCGTGAAGGTCAGCCGCCAAAGAGCATGTGCAATCGCCTGCGGATCGTCATCCAGAGGAAGCGTCTCCGTATTGATCGCCGACATGCGATTCTCGCCGTGCGCGTTGTCCAGCGCCGGGGTCCCCACCCGCATGATGACGTCGGCCACCCGCTTGCGTCCGGTCGTGCTGGTCACAAGGCTGCCGTTCATGCCTACGGCAAACGATACCTCGTGGTCATAAACCGTGTAGCTGATGAAGTACGCAGCCGGAGTCAGCTTGCCCAGCTCTCCCTTGGCGCGTTGCAGCTCTTTTTCCATGCTGCTGAGGACGACGTCTTGCTTAGCCGGTGCTGCGGATGCCCAGGCTTGCGGTTGGCTGCACAGAGTTGCGGTCAGCCCCATCAGACAGCAAGCACGAATCAGTTTTCTCATCTCAGGTATTTCTCTCCTAACGGATAGCTGAAAGTGTAAAGCAGAGCAGTGCCAATCCGAGCATGAATTCCAGCCTTACGGGGTATCTCTCCTTGAAAAGCAAGTGAAAGACCGTAGTCCGGCGCCCGCAGCCTACGTACCTAGTCGCGTGGGCCATAATGCTACGCAAAGCAAAGAGGCCACCCGAAGGCGGCCTCTTCTTTTGCATGTTGAAGCTGCAAGCTAGAACGTGAAGCGAACTGCCAACTGCATCGTCCGCGGACCGCCGCCGCCCAGGTACGGGTTGCCGCTGCCCACGTCAGGAGTTGCCAGGGTTTGCACAAACCCGGTTCCGTTAGCAGCCCCCAACAGTCGACCGGTAGTGCCGCCGACCGTAGAGGGTGCAAAGTTGCTGTTGGAGAACGCATCGATCGAGAAGCCCGGCAACAGCGGATTGCTGAAATTCGCGTGGTTAAAGATGTTGAACATGTCAGCGCGAAGCTGCATGGTGACCTTTTCACTCAGGTGAGAAAGTTTGGTGAGCGAGAAGTCAAAGTTTGTGAAGTTGGTTGAGTTGAAGGCGTTGCGGCCTTCACTGCCAGGATGCTGAGTTCCGGAGACGCAGCTGCCAGCGGCATTATCCCACGTGCATGGCGCGGCGAACGCTGCCGCATTCAGCAGGTTCACGCCATGGTTTGACGGGTTGATGCTGTGTGCGGCTTGCGGATTGCTGATGATGTCCGGCCGTCCGAACCACTCTCCTGTGCCATTGAAGTCGCCCTCGTACAGATAGCTGACCGTGTAAGGCTGGCCGGTAGCAAAGTTAAACATGCCGTCGACTGCCCAGCCGTTGGTCAGCCATTTCGCGGCATTGTACTTTGGCAGGTTGTAGGTCCAGTACCACTGCACGCGCTGCCGAACGTCAAAGTTCGAACTGGCGCGTTCGCCGTGCGGATTAAAGCTGTTATCAGGCTGCGCGGCGTTGGGAACGAAGTCCAGGCCGTCGCTCGCGGTGTCAATCGAGTGTGCCCAAGTGTAGTTCAACGTAGAAGTCAGCCCGTGCCAGTTCTGTATCTTCAGGCTACCTTGCAGCGAGTTGTAGTTGGAGAGTGCACTGGTTTCAACCTGGTTCACGTAAACAAAATTTGCAAAACAATATTGACCGTAGCTGATGGTGGTGCCGTTGCCGCAGCTATCCGTGCTTCCTGCCACGTCGTTCACCTGGTTGAGGTCGCGGAAGTGGAAGAGGTGGCGCCCCTGCGAGCCAACATATCCAATCTGCACCGCTACCTTCTTTGTTACCTGTGACTCGATGTTCAGGTTGTAGGAGACGTACCTTGGCGTAACCAGATTCTGCGACACCGTAAACGCGCTGCTCGCACTGTAATTACTGAAAATCTGCAACGGTTGGTGGGTGACAGGGTCGCTGATCGTCGGGGAAACCGATCCCGCAAATCCGATATTGTTAAACGCCGGTCCGGCTTCCGCGGGCAATGTGTTCCACGGCTGGTTGCCCACAAAGAAGTCCTGCGACGCGCCGTCGTAGAAAATGCCCACTCCGGTGCGAATCACGAGTTTCCCGGTCCCCAAAACGTCATCCACAAGGCTGAAGCGCGGCCCAAAGTTCTTCCAGTCCTTCGGATAGAGCGTGCTCGGACCGCCGCTAACTCCGACCTGTTGCAGTGAGTCTGTCGCCGCGTTAAAGAGGCTGAACTGGTGATTCTGTTCTCCCACCACGCCAAAGTAATCCCAGCGTACACCGTAGTTCGCGGTCAACCGGTTGGTGAGCCGCCAGGAATCCTGGAAGTAGGCGCCAGCGCCGTTCTGGTACGTGTAGCGAGTGCTGTAGCCCTCAGCCGAACCGCCGCCGTCGATGGTGCCGCTCAGAAAGTCACTCAGCGAGTCAAAACTCAGCTCGCCGCGATGTCCGGAGTCGATGAAGCTGTTGATGAACGTACGCCGCCATTCATAGCCCATCTTGTAGTTGTGTTTGCCCTTGGTGATGGAAACATTTCCAAAGAGCTGGTAGTTGGTGTCAACGCGCCCACGCGAGACGCTACCCGTGGCGCCAATCGGGCTGTATCCGCTGAGGCTGATTGTTGGCAGCCCGTAGTCGCGCGCAGCGCTAGCGCCCGGCGCCAGAGTGTCCAGCCCAATGCTCGTTGGATTGAAGCTGATGTCTTGTGGAATGAAGTCCTGCAGGAAGCGGTTGTAGCCTCCGCGCAACTCAACAATTACGTTCGACTTCGGAACCGAAGTATAGGACAGAGATCCGATATTCACATGCGTGGGCGTTGATGTGTTGAATCCCGGAGCGCTGCCGCCAGTGTTCAGCATTCCCAACGGGAAGCTCTGGCTCCCATGGCTGTAGTAATAGCGTGCGGTGATCAGGTCGCCGGGGCTGAGCAGGTGCAGGTGCTGGTCGATTTTGAAAATCAGGTTGTCGCTGTTGTTGAGGAACGGCGTGGTGAACGTTGTCGGTGCCGGGCCAGTGCCGGTAGCTGGCAGCACGCCCCACGGATTGCGGGCCAGTAATTTCTGAATCACTGGGTCGATGATTCCGCCCCCGTTCGTGTAGGCCGTAATATCCGCTTGTGTCGGCACATAACCCAACTGTGGCAGTCCGCCGTTTTCGCGCTGTCCCTCATAGGAGGCAAACCAGAACGACTTGTCCTTCACCAGCGGGCCGCCGATGGAGCCGCCATACTGATGGTTCGTAAACGAGTTTTTCGGCTGATCCGTGGTGTTGAAGAAGTTGCGTGCGCCTAGCGCATCATTGCGGAAGTACTCAAAGGCGCTCCCGTGAATCACGTTTGATCCTGACTTGGTGACGATGTTGACCGTCGCGCCCGAGCTGCGTCCAAACTCCGCCTCAGGACTGCCTGTGATCGGAACCTCGGCCAGCGCGTCCACCGGAAGAATTGTCGAGGGGCAGCCCCACACGCCCGCCTGGTTGATCGCCGGCAGGTTGCGATAGCCGTCGTTCATGTCCGTACCGTCCAGCAGGTAGTTGTTCGAGCGGCCACGATTGCCGTTCAGGCTGAACAGTCCATAGGAGCCCGCCGATTCCGTTGAACCCACCGGATCGCTGGACGTGCCCGGAACCAGTTCCAGCAGCTTGGTAAAGTCGCGCCCATTGATCGGCAGCTCCGCCGCCTCTGATGCTTCAATCGTTCCGCCCGTGGTGTTGCTCGTAGTCTCCACCAGAGGTACGTCGGCGTTCACCTCAACCAATTCCTTCACCTGTCCGGCGGTCAGCTTTGCGTCGGCGCGCGCCGGCGAGCCAACGCTCACCGGAATCTGGTTCAGCGTGATCGTGCGAAAGCCCTCTTTCGCAACCGTGACGCTGTAGGTTCCCAGCGGCAGTTCGGACGTTACGTATTCGCCCTGTCCGTTCGTGGTGACATTGCGAGATAGACCTGTACCCGGACTGAAGATTTTGACTTCTGCCCCAACCACAGCTGCGCCGGAGGAGTCCGTTACCGTTCCCTGGATGCTTCCCCGAAAAGTTTGACCAAAAGCACAACAAGCAAATATGGAGGCTAGAAAAACAAATAGCACAGCTACTGAGCGGCTTTTCATCGGCCGGGCTCCTTCTATTTTGACTTTTGTGACACGGAAGAACGGTATGCAGAGATGAGGCAGATGATAACACGAGAGCTCCCGGCTTATGACAAGGAATTGACAGGAGATTTATCGCACGAAAAAGGGAGGCCATTTGGGGCCTCCCTCAGTTCATCGATTGCTTCTTGTCTTACTTGCCGTGATGCCCGCCACCGCCGCTGGCATGTCCGCCGCTGCTGTGTCCGCCACCGCTTGCATGGCCGCCACTCGCGTGGCTGGCACCGCTGCTTCGTGCTGCGCTGGCTCCACGGCTAGCGTTAGAGTTTGCCCGCGGAGCGTTGCTTCCGCCAACTGCACCGCGGCTATTATAGTTTCCACCCGCCCGCGCACCGCTGGCACCCGGACGACTCGCTGCACCACCAGGACGGCTCATATTGCTGCTTCCGCCCGGTCTGCCCGCACCGGCTCCGCGGTATCCCGCGCCACCCGCACGATTCATTCCAGCACCTGGCCGCGCGTACGATCCGCGTTGTCCGGCAAAGCTTCTGGGAGGACCGCCCGGACGGCTAAACCCACGGTTGATCACCGTCGAGCTGCGCGTAATGTACGTGTTGTGGTTGAAGAAGACACCACGACCGCCATAACCGCCAAACCCGTGGCCCCAGCCCATTCCCCAGTGGCCCCAGCCCCAGCCCCAGTGTCCCCAGATTCCAATTCCGATTCCGATTCCAAAGCCAATCGCCAATCCACCCCAGAAGATTCCTGGAGGCGGGCCATAGTAATAGCCCGGATACATCGGGTACGGCGTGCCCCAAACCGACCAGGGGTCATACACCGGAACGTAAACCACCGCTGGGTTCGCTGGCGCAATCGCAATCGCGCCGCCCTCAGTGGTTACAGTCTGCTGCGGCGTACTGCGCAAATTGCCCGCTGCTTGAGCCTTCTGCCGCATCGCCTGTACTGCATCCATCACGTCCTGCGGTTGGTTGTAGTAGGCGTTGCCCAAGTCCGTGGTCCACTGCAGGTTCTTGTCCATCTGCGCCAGCACGGTCGGAAACGCGATCAGTGCTTTCACGCTTGCATCCCAGTTATGGGAGTCCGCGCCCGCTGCAATCTGCTCTGCAGGAGCGTTGCCCTGAGCCTGTCTCCAGCGATCCGCTTCCACAACCTGGGTTGGATACGTGGCAGCCGCCAGAACCTGCGCAACCAGCGCGTCAGGATAAAGCGCAAGCGGCGCAACCAGTTGGTCCAGTTGATCCGCGGTAAGGGGCTGTCCCTGTGCCGCTGCCTGGCCGTTATCTGCGGCAGGCGGAGGCGCCTGTTCCGTGCCGGGCAATGGTCCAGATTGCGCAAAAGCCACACCCTGCCCCATCGGAACCATGATCATCAATGCGCTCAGTACAACCGCCAATCCTTGCCGAGCTGTCTGTCCAAGTATCTGGGCCGCCGTTTTGGCGCTCTGTCCCGGTTGAAGAACCTCGTGCAAAATCTCTTTTAATTTCATAAACTCCGCTCCTTACGAACAGCACAGTCGATCTTACCGACAGGTAATAGGGCAAACCCGGTTCTGCGCGCGTAGTTTCGCTGACACAGGAAACTTCTTTTCAGCGCAAGCCCGGAACAGTTGAGCGTAGCTCTAATTTACTTGGATTCCAAGAAGCTATAAGGAGGAGGGAAAAACATTTGCGCAGCACCCAACTCAGGCGCGAAGAGCGGCTTGGGGCCGTCCTGAACTTCGCACCGTTTCTACCACCCACATTTTTCTACGGCTAATCGCCCCGGAGAACCGGGTCCGCCGCTTCTTCAATCAATTCAACCGCTGAACACACGGCCAAAGCCATGCCGCAAAGCACCATAAGAACGCCGACCAAGGGCCGAACCGAAAGTCCGAACAACCCGCCAAGCACCCCCGAATAGCCAACCAGCAAGGTGCCTACACGGATTGCCTTCTTGCGGCTCACTCTCATGGGCCTCACTCAGATTTTGCTCTTCATCTCAAATCAAAACATTCCGAGCGGCGTACGGGTCTCACCCAATTTCCATTCTGTTCCGGTATCTCTGCAAGATTCCGTCTTCCATCCCGAACGCCAATTTATCGGCAATAGCAAGTGCGAGTACCCTAATGCACACACTGGGCCTAGCGGAAATTGAAAGTATTTATGGCTGCGATTAAGCAATGTTATGCAGGGGATTGGCTATCCAGCGAAGCGTTGGAGGTGTTTGTAAGTGATTTGAAGGTAAATTTGGTGGACCTGGTCGGGATCGAACCGACGACCTCTTCCATGCCATGGAAGCGCGCTCCCAGCTGCGCCACAGGCCCACTCTGGTTGGGATCGCAATTGCTTGCGACTCATTCATTCTCACTTAGTGGGGGCTGCTAAGTCAAATTGACGGAATCGCCGCGTGTTTGCTGCCTCGGAGGAGGTTTTCCTCGTTGGGGAGGGTTGCGACGCCCGGCGGCGAAGAAGCGACAGGGATTGGCATTCTGGATAATCGTTACGGAGGCCGGGGTGACGTTTCAGTTAATCGTTGAGCGAGGTGCTGAACGATTGACTGATTTGCCAACAGGGGAGCCGGTCGCTTAGTTCCTGGGTGGTCAATGGTCCGGCGTGCGCGTTCAGCGAATCCTATGCGGCTCGCTGTTCCTGATGCCGTGCGTCTTTCTCTGACTTATACTGCATTCATCATGAGCAACTTACAAATTCAGATTGAGCGGCTGTTTGCGTTGGGGATGGATGCGAAGAAGGAATGCGGAGCGCTCGAGACCTTTCACGCGTTTCGTGAGGCGCTGTCGCTGGGTGAGATCCGCGCGGCGGAGAAACGCGACGGGCGCTGGCAGGCCAACGTCTGGGTGAAAGAGGGGATTCTGCTGGGCTTCCGGCTGGGAGCGGCAGAGGAGACTCATGCGGGCGATACATTTACATTTGTCGATCGACATACGTATCCGGTGCGGCACTTCAAGTGCAGCGATGGAGTGCGGATTGTGCCGGGAGGCTCGACGGTGCGCGAAGGGGCGTACGTAGCCAAGGGCGTGATCTGCATGCCTCCGATGTACATCAACGTGGGAGCGTATGTGGATGAGGGGACGATGGTGGACTCGCACGCGCTGGTAGGTTCGTGCGCGCAGATTGGAAAGCGGGTGCATTTGAGCGCGGCCTCGCAGGTGGGCGGAGTGCTGGAGCCGGTGAACGCGGTTCCGGTGGTGATTGAAGACGACGTGCTGGTGGGCGGAAATTGCGGCATCTATGAAGGAACGCAGGTGGGCGAGCGCGCGGTGCTGGGTTCGGGCGTGATTCTGACGCGCTCGACGCCGCTATTCGACACCGTGCGAGGAGAGATTTACCGGGCGACGGAGACGGAGCCGCTGAAGGTTCCCGCAGGCGCGGTGGTGGTGGCCGGGGCAAGGGCGATCACAAAGGGGAAGGCCGCGGAGTGGGGACTGAGCGTGTACACGCCGGTGATTGTGAAGTATCGGGATGAGAAAACGGATAAGGGCGTGGAGTTAGAGGATTTGTTGAGGTAGGGCAAGGTTACGCAGGTTACAAGGTTTCAAAGGTTAAGAGCAAAGGCAACGTCAAGAACAAGAGCAAGGTCAACGACCCCACATCTGCCAAAGGAAGGCAGATATGGGGCACCCGAGCAAGAGCGGGAGCAAGAGCAAGAGCAAAGTCAACTACCCCACCCTAGCCAAAGACGGGCTAGGGTGGGGCACCCTCGTGTGCATCCTCGTTTGTATTTCCAGGTGCGATGGCAAGGATAGAAATGAAGCAGAAGGCTGCGTGGGCGGCGGTGGCGTTGTATGCGGCGGTGGCCGTGGTGTGGGCGCTGGAGCGCTACGCGGGAGTGGATCTGCACTTCGCGGGCGGAACCATGGGCGGGGCGCTGCTGTGGCTGCGGTGGGCGGCCTTGGCGGCGTTGCTGGTGTATGCGGCGATGCGGCGCTCGCTGACGACGTGGATTCTTGCGTGCATGGTGCTGGGGGCGGAGATTGGGAATGACGCGCCGGCGCTGGCGCTGAGTCTGCGGGTGCTGAGCCTGGTGTTTCTGCGGCTGATCAAGACGATTATTGCTCCGCTGCTATTTGCCACGCTGGTGAGCGGGATTGCGGGGCACGCCAATCTGAAGCAGGTGGGGCGGATGGGAGTGAAGGCCATCGTGTACTTCGAGGTCATCACTACGTTTGCGCTGGCGATTGGGCTGGGGGCAATTCATCTTTCCCAGGCGGGAGTGGGGATTCACCTGAACGGCGCGGCGGCGGGCGATGTGCTGCCGACACAGAAGCTGACGCTGGTGGAGACGATCCTGCACATCTTCCCGGAAAACATTGCGAAGAGCGTGGCCGAGGGACAGGTATTGCAGGTGGTGGTGTTCGCCGTGCTGTTCGGGATTGCGCTGGCGATGGTGCGGGAGGAGCGTCGAAAACCTCTGTTGGCGGTGGTGGAGTCGCTGGCGGAGACGATGTTCAAGTTCACGAAGATCGTGATGTACTTCGCTCCGATTGGGGCGGGAGCGGCGCTGGCCTACACGGTGGCTTCGACAGGACTGGGAGTGTTGGGCAACCTGGCGCGTCTGCTGGCGACGTTGTATGCGGCGCTGGCGGTGTTTGTGCTGGGAGTGCTGCTGCCGGTGGCGCTGGTGACGGGGGTTCCGCTGCGGCGATTCTTGCGGGCGGTGGCGGAGCCGGTTTCGGTTGCGTTTGCTACGTCAAGCAGCGAAGCGGCGCTGCCAATTGCGATGGAGAAGATGGAAGAGCTGGGGGTTCCGCGGCAGGTAGTGTCGTTTGTGATGCCGACGGGATACAGCTTCAACCTGGACGGGAGCACGCTGTACCTCTCGCTGGCGGCGATGTTTGTGGCGCAGGCGGCGGGAGTGCATCTCTCCTTGGGGCAGCAGTTGCTGCTGATGCTGACACTGATGCTGACGAGCAAGGGAGTGGCAGGCGTGTCACGGGCATCGCTGGTGATATTGCTGGGGACGGTGAGCAGCTTTGGACTGCCGGTGGAGCCGGTGTTCATCCTGCTGGGGATTGATCAGTTGATGGACATGGGGCGGACGGGAGTGAACGTGCTGGGGAACTGCCTGGCGACGGTGGTGGTGGCGCGGTGGGAGGGCGAGACGGGCTTTCAGGGGTGAAGAGCAAGAGCAACAACTCGGAAAAAGCGCGAGTTGAAGTTGGGAAGCAGAATCGATTGCTGGTTGAAAAGCCGGGGAGGGCACTGCATATTTGTGCGGTGCTGGGGTCCTTCGCTAGCGCTCAGGATGACACTTCAAAACAGAAGCAAGAGCAAGGGCAACAGCAAGAGCAAGGGCAACAGCAAGAGCAAGGGCAACAGCAAGAGCAAGGGCAACAGCAAGAGCAAGAGCAGGAGCAAGAGCAAGAGCAGGAGCAAGAGCAAGAGCAGGAGCAAGAGCAACAGCAAGAGCAAGGGCAACAGACCCACTCAACGAAAAGAGCGTTGAGTGGGCCACCTGACGCTGTGTGGGATGGAATCATTCTTGAGGGGAGACAACCTCTTTTGATGGCTTTCGTCTAAACAATGCAGAGCCTCCTGGAGCGGAAACGTTTCAGGGGAAACGGTGACCCACCGGCTGAGTAGGCCGGTGGGCTTTTTTACGCTCAAGAGCTTTTGCTTTGAAGGCTCGCGGCTATTGGTGTTTGTCGCCGGGGGGTGTGCGTCCGGAGATGTAGGCTTCGACGCAGCGGGCGAGCGAGCCCTGGGCTTTGAGGATGTATTCGACGGCGTCGCGGACGGCGCCTTCGCCTCCGCGATGGTCGGTGATGACGTGGGCCTCGTCTTTGACGTCTTCACGGGCGTTGGCGACGGCGAAGGCGAGTCCACAGTTGCGCATGACGGGAAGGTCGATGATGTCATCGCCGACGAAGGCGGCTTCTTCCGGCTTGAGATGCGCTTTTTGCAGGATCTCGCGGAAGGCGGTGAGCTTGTCGTCCGCTCCCTGGGAGACGTATTCGATTTTGAGATCGCGGGCGCGGAGGCGGACGGTCTCAGAGACGCGCTTGGTGATGAGTCCGGTTTTGAGGCCGCCGAAGCGGGCAAGCGAGAAGCTGGTGCCGTCATGGGCGTGGAAGCCCTTGACTTCAATCGTGGTCTCGCCGGAACCGGGAACAGGGATCAGGAAAAGTTTGCCGTCGGTCATGACCCCATCGACATCGAGCAACAGGAGCTTTATCTTCTTTGCACGGGCCTTAGACATGGCGGGATTGTAGCATCCGCCGGAGAGCAGTTCTTGTGACGTGGATTCGACGAAAGACAATGTGGATTACGGGAGTGCTGCTGCTGGCGGCCCTGCCCGGGCAGGCATGGTCAGAAGCGGGGCAGACGGCGCGGCTGGTGACGGTGGCGGCGCGAAAGAAGAAGAGCGCGAGCGCGAAGAAAACGGCTCCGGCGGTGACGCGGGCGCAGATGGAACTGGCGCAGCAGATGGCGCGCAACTCCTATGGGCTGGGGCAGGGATTGGAGACGAGGCAGCGGGTGGCACTGATGACACGGCTGCTTTATACAATGCGTCCCGAGGTGATGGCAAAGGAGAAGGAGCAGTGGGCCGAGGAGTTGTTTGGGCTGGCGCAGCAATTGCCAGTTGCGGGCGCTGGGGAGAGTTCCACATCGGCTGACTACGGCAGATATGGGGTTCCCGATGCGGACGCTGGGCGCGATGCGGCGATTGCGACGGCGGCGGCGCGGCTGGCGGTGTATGACGCAGACCGGGCGCTGGAGCTGCTGGATGGGCTGCCGGGCGAGCGTACAACGCAGGGTGACCAGGCGGATGCGCGGAGGATGGCGGCGCGGCTGGTGTTTGCCGGATATATGCAGCATCACGGAGCGCCGGGGGCGCAGGTTCTGCTGGCACACGCGCGGCGATGGAGCGAGCAGGGCGGCTTTCCGTATAGCGCAAGCGCGGTGGGGCTGGCGAGGCTGCGTCCGAACGAGGATGCAGCGGAGGATTTCTTCCGGCAGGCGCTGACGATCTTTGAGAAGGGGCGCGAAGGGCTGTACGGAGTGAGCGACTTTGCGTCTCTGCTGCAACAGGCGGTGGCGATGGAAGCGATCTTCGAGGATACGGCGGAGGAATCCGGACGGGCGGTGATGGGGCAGCTAGGGAAATTCGCGGAGAATCCAGAAGAGACGCTCACCGCAGAGCAGCGAAGGCTGGTGGTGAGGGCCTTGAACAATGTGCGGATCTCGGCTCCGAAGGCGTATGAGGCGGCGCGGAAGACGGCTCCGGAGCTGTTTGCCGTGCGGGCGGAGCGGGTTGCGACGGCGATGGAGATTCCGAAGGTGGACCTGGAACTGCAATCGGCGTTTCGCGAAGTGGCGGCGGCGATGCGGGAACATCACGGGCCGGATGCGCTGCACTCGGTGATTGCGCGAGGGCTGCAAGTGGTGAACGCGCGGTACAGAGCGGGAGCGTGCGCGGAGTGCGTGGTTCCGGACCAGCAGTCGTGGGCGCTGGTTTCGCTGGCGGCGTTTGCCGCGCCGTCGACAATTGCGGCGCAGTTGAACGGGATCGAAGAGCCGTTCTGGCATGCTTACTTTTTGGCGATTGCAGCGCAGCAGGTGGGAGAGCCGACGCGGGTGGCCGATCCGACGGCGCGGAAGGTGGCGGGGAAAGAAGAGGCAGAGCCGGAGTGAGGGCAGGTTGCGCAGGTTGCACAAGTTACGCAGGTTGCAAAGGTTACGCAGGTTAAGAGCAAGGGCAAGAGCAAGAGCAAGAGCAAGGGCAAGGGCAAGAGCAAGAGCAAGGGCAAGGGCAAGGGCAAGAGCAAGGGCAAGGGCAACTACCCCACACTAGCCAAGGGAAGGCTAGGGTGGGGCACCCGATGCAGTTGATGTAGCTGATGCACTGATGGATCGATATGGGCGACTGGAAGACGGAACTGACGGGACGGGTGCTGGTGGTGGTGGCTCATGCGGACGACGAGAGCGTGGCGTATGGGGCGCTGCTGCAAAAGATGCGCGAGGCCGTGGTGGTGATTGCGACCGACGGCGCGCCGAGGGATGAGTATTTCTGGGGAAGGTTTGGGTCGAGAGAGGCGTACGCGGCGGTGCGTCGGGATGAGGTGCGGAGGGCGACCGGGCTGGCAGGAGTGCGCGAGCTGGCGCTGCTGGCGGAAGAAGATGGGCGGCTGGAGGATCAACGGCTGTTTCTGAACCTGGGGGCGGCCTATGGGCGACTGGAGCGGCTGGTGGAGCGGGTGAGGCCGGAGGCGATTGCCACGCTGGCGTATGAGGGCGGGCATCCGGATCATGACAGTTGCAGTCTGTTGGCGTCGCGGCTGGGCGAACGGTTTGCGGTGCCGGTGTGGGAGGCTCCGGTATATTCGCGGGGAAGCGACGGCGAGCTGCGGGTGCAACGGTTTATTCGCGAGAGCGGGGCCGAGGTTGCGCTGGAGATCAGCGGCGATGAGCTGGAGCGGAAGCTGGCGATGTGCGCACAGTATGCGTCGCAGGGAGATTTCCTGCGGACCTTCGATGTGCGGCGGGAGGTGGTGCGTCCGCAGGTGAAGTACGATTATTTGAAGGCTCCTCATGTGGGGCGGACGAACTACGAGCAGTGGCAGTGGTGGATGAGCGCGCAGGAGGTTTGCGCGAAATTTGGGGAGTTTCTGGAGGGCCGGAGTTGAGGCGATTGTTAATGGTGGCTTATCCGCTGCTGCCGGTGAGCGAGCGCAGCGCGGGCGGGGCGGAGCAGATGCTATGGGCGCTGGAACGGGAACTGGCGGCGCGAGGTTCGGAGACGGAAGTGGCGGCGTGCGCCGGCTCCTCGACGAGCGGGAAACTGATTGTAACGGGCGAGACGCCGAGCGAAATCCGGGACGGGAATGCCGAGCGCGAGCGTGAGCACACGGAACGGGTGCTGGCGGCGTGTGCGAGCGGAAAATTCGACATGGTGCTGGATCACAGCGGACATTTCTTCCGCCATGCGGCGCAGGTGGATTCGTATGTGCTGGCGACGCTGCACTTGCCGCGTGCGCTGTATCCGGCGGATGCCTTCGAGAATGTTGCGGAGAATGTTTATTTCAACTGCGTGAGCGAGACACAGAAGGCGGAGTTCACGGATCTGCCGCGGATGATGCCGGTGGTGCGGAACGGGATTGACGTGAATCGCTTCGCGATGGGCCGGCGGCGCTCGGATTATGTGATGTGGCTGGGGAGAGTGTGTCCGGAGAAGGCTCCGCACCTGGCGATAGACGCGGCGCAGAAGGCGGGGCTACCGATCATCGTGGCGGGGCAGGTGTATCCGTTCCATTGGCACCAGGAGTACTGGGAGCGGGAGGTGAAGCCGCGGATCGATCACGACCGGGTGCGCTGGGTGGAGTTGCCTTCGTTCGAGGAGAAGGCAAGGCTACTGCGGGAGGCGCGGGCGCTGCTGGTGACTTCGCAGGTGGCGGAGACGAACTCGCTGGTGGCGCTGGAGGCGATGGCGTGTGGGACTCCGGTGATTGCTTTTGGCGCGGGCGCGCTGAAGGAAGTGGTGACGAAGGAGACCGGCTTCCTGGTGCAGAATGTGGACGAGATGGCACGGGCGTGCGGCGCGCTCGGCGGGATTCGCGCGATGGACTGCCGGAGATGGGTGGAGCAGGAATATTCGGTGAAGGCAATGGCGGACGGTTACGAGGCTCTGATTGAGAGTCTGGAAGAGCAGAAACGATGGACGGAACGGAGAGAGCAAGAGGCGAGTGAGGACGACCACTCCAGCGACGGGCGGGGGTGAAGGTCCACATCTGCTAACTGCGGTAGATGTGGGGCACCGCAGCGAAATATCGGGATGTGGGGCACTGGCGGCGCACACTAACAGGAGAAAAATCAACAACCCCACTCAACGAAAAGAGCGTTGAGTGGGCCACCAGTCAAGGTCGTTTCTGCCGGGAAGCGTTTGGATGGCCACCCGGGCAGTTGAAGCTACTTTGGAGCGGGCGGGGGAGCGGGCGGGTTGATGACGGCCGCGCCTGCGATGGCGCATACGGTGTCGTGATCGCTGGTGTCTCCGGAGACGCCGATGGCGCCGATGATTTTGCCATCGACGATCAGGGGAATACCTCCTCCGACGGGCATTGCACCCTCCAGGCGCAGAATGCGGAGACCGGCGCCCCCGGCGGCGAGCGCGTCTTCCATGGCCTTGGTGGGACGTTTGTAGATGGCAGCGGAGCGCGCCTTGTCAATGGCGACGGTAGCGCTGGCAATCTGGGTGTTGTCCATCTTTTCGTAATAGACGAGGTTGCCGCTGGTGTCGACGATGGCGACGGCCATGGTCCACTTGTTCTTGGCGGCTTCCGCAAGGGCTGCGGCGGCGGGTTTCTTTGCCTGCTCCAGAGTGATTGGCGGGCCGTAGGGGTTGGGCATCTGCGCCAGGGCACCGGTGCAGCAGAGCGCGATGAGAACCACAAACAGGGTGGCGGGGATGAGTTTTGATGACACGGGATACCCTCCTTCTTTTGCAGCCATAGACTGTGGTTCACTGGTTACGGATTGTCAAGGGGCGGAGAATAGAGAATTGCGGTGCTCTGATCGGTGGGGCACAAGGAGATCAACAGGTTGTGAGGAGTGGAGACGGTTCCCGGTCTGCGCTGCGGGCGGCGACCGTTATGAAGAGAGCTTTTGTGTTGCGTTCGGCCAGCCACCCGCAGCGCAGTCGCGATTCCGCCGAATTCGCGCCGGGACTCAGGAGGTACGGGCGGAGTTTCCGCTGTTTCTTTGATTTCCGAAATAGGACAAGATGCGACAAACGCGACTTTCTGGTGACATACCTACGCTTGCAGTGCATAATTTCGTAACAGAGGATTTTTGCCACTCCTGTTTCCCCAGGAACGAATACCGGTTTAGACCCGTCGTTGCTTCCCCTGAAAGAAAATGAAAGACAAGGAATTCAGTTCACCACCACTCACTTCGTGGAAGGAAATTGCGGCCTATCTAGGCCGTGATACCCGCACGTTGATGCGCTGGGAGAAGGAGAAGAGCCTTCCCATCCATCGCATTCCGGGCGGGCAGCGGCGCGCGGTCTATGCCTACCGGGAAGAGTTGGACGAGTGGTTGCTGCGGCGGGGTGAGAGCGATGAGGATGCGGCTCCGGTCACGGGTGCTGAACAGAATCCCACATCTTCTGACGACGGCGGGAATGGGGCACCGATAGAACAGAGTGCTGTCGCCAGGCCGCAGAAGCACTGGCGATATTGGGCGTGGGGAGCGGCAGCGGTTTTGATGCTTGTTGTAATTGCCGCGAGCAGCCGCACGTTTCTTGGAATTCGGCGGAGTCAGCCAGCCAGGGCCAGCTTCACGGCGGACTCCCTACAGGTTTGGGATGCGGAGGATCATCTGCTCTGGACACACAAGTTTCCGGGACAATTGGTTGTTGACCCCACGGACAACAGCAAGGTCGCAAGCGTTCGCGTCACCGATCTTGATGGCGACGGAAAGCGGGAAGTTCTGATCTTTGCGCAATGGTCCATCGACCCGAATATGAGAGAGGAAACGCACTCTGAGGTGGAAGCGTTTTCATCCCGGGGAGAGATGTTGTGGTCGTATGTGCCCCACGAGAGCCTCCACTTTGGAGAGTACGAGTATGGCGATCCCTGGGGGATCATGGATTTGTTTGTGGCGCAGACGGGTGGCAAGGCAAAGATATGGGTCACGGCTTCCCATGAGGTATGGGGCGTTTCGCTGATTTCCGAACTGGACCCGGTCACGGGGAAAGCTACGCTGCGCTTCGTGAATACCGGAGTGGTGCGTCAATTGAGGGAGATACATTCCGCCGAAGGGACGTTTCTTCTGGCTGCGGGATTCAACAACGAGAGCGACAGCGCAAGCCTGATGGTTGTGAATGAGAGCACGCGCTTTGCCGCTTCATCGCAGACGTCGGGGTCTCGGCATGAGTGCCGAGACTGCCCTCCCGGACGGCCCGACTACTACTTTGAGTTTCCGAAGTCGGAGATCGCCATCACCGAGGGAATCCACGAAGACAGCGCGCGGTTTCTCTATCTTCTGGGCAACACCCTGAACGTAGAAACCGCGGAGATGGCCCGGGGGGAAGATCCGGTGAGCATCCTCTATCAGTTCCAGATGGAGCCAGCGTTTCATTTTGCCGCACGCCGCTTCGCGTCAGGCTATGACGACAAGCACGTTGCCATGGAAAAAGAGGGGAAGCTGAAACACACGCTGGGGCATTGTCCGGAGCGGCTGCACCCGCAGCCTGTCAGAATGTGGACACCGGCAGCAGGATGGACCGAGATTGCGATTCCGGCGCGTGGGGCGAATCAGTAGCTGGAAGACGAAGGGTAGAACAGAGGAAGGGAATTACCCCAGGTCAACCTGCTCGGCAGACCTGGGGGTATTCGGACCATCCCGCCGCCGACACAGAATCCCCCAATCCAGGCCAGCGAAACGATAGCGAGAGGATTATGCCCCTTGTGAGCAGGTTTCACCATGCGGTGAGAAGCGACAGAAGACGACAAAACGGCGGATTGCGTGAAACTTCTGTGACTACTGAACGACTCCGGCGGCGCGGGCGATGGCTTCAAGCTTGGCGCGGAGGCTGGGCTGCATCTTGACCATGGGGAGTCGGTAGTTCTCCTCAATGCGTCCCATCATGGCGAGAACGGCCTTGACCGGGATGGGGTTGCTCTCAATAAAGTTGGCCTGCATGAGGGCAAGGTACTTCTGGTAGAGCTTGCGCGAGGCCTGCCACTGGTTGTCGAGGGCGAGGCGGGTAAGTTCGGCCATCTCCCTGGGGAAGGCGTTGGAGGCGACGGAGATGACGCCGACGCCGCCGACGGCGATGGCGGGGAGGGTCATGGCATCATCCCCACTGAGGAGGGTGAAGTCCGGAAGCAAGCTACAGATTTCGGCGATCTGGGTGACGAGTCCGCTGGCTTCCTTGACGGCGGCGATGTTGGGCAGCTTGGCGAGGCGGCAGAGGGTTTCCGGCAACAGGTTGACGCCGGTGCGTCCGGGGACGTTGTAGAGCACGACGGGTGCGGCGGATGCTTCGGCGACGGCCTGGAAGTGCTGGTACTGGCCCTCCTGCGTGGGCTTGTTGTAGTAAGGCGAGGCGGAGAGGATGGCATCGACGCCTTTGATGCGCGAGACCTCGGCAGCCTTCTGGACGGCTTCGGCCGTGCAGTTGGAGGTGGCTCCGGCGACGATGGGAACGCGTCCGGCGGCGACCTCGATGGTGGTCTCGATGACCTTGCGCCACTCGTCGTGCGAGAGGGTCGGAGTTTCCCCGGTGGTTCCGCAGGGAACCAGGAAGTCGATGCCGGAGTCGATCTGCCAGGCTACGAGCGAGCGCAGAGACTTTTCATCGATGGATCCATCGGCAAGAAACGGAGTGACGAGCGCCGTTCCACATCCACGTAACTTGACCATGCTAGGCCTAACCCTTCAGCTCAGAGAAAACTTCCTGGAACTCGTAAAATCCGCGCTTGCCCTTGACCCACTCGGCGGCGCGCACGGCGCCTTCAGCAAAACCGCGGCGGTTTTCAGCTTCGTGCGTCAGGGTAATCTTATCAGCCGCGGAGAGAAATTCCACGGTGTGGGTGCCGACGACTTCGCCTTCGCGGATGCTGGCGATGGGGATCTTTTTGCCGCCCACCTGCTCAAGAGTCTTCGCCAGCGAGACGGCGGTGCCGGAGGGGGCGTCGAGCTTGTGGATGTGATGTGTTTCGGAGATGCGGCCCTCGTATCCGTACTTGAGCGCCTTGGCGCCTTCACGCACGATGGCGAAGAAGAGATTGACGCCGATGGAGAAGTTGGAGGCCCAGACGAATCCGGTGCGGGCGCGCTCGACTTGATTGCGGACGTGGGGTAGCTCGGCATACCAGCCGGTGGTGCCGACGACCATGTTGGCTCCGGCATGGATGGTGGCCTCGATGTTGGACATGACGGAGTCAGGGGTGGTGAAGTCGATGACGGCATCGACACCGGCGAGGCGCTTTTTGGTGAGCGCCGCTCCGGCGTGGTTCTCCTGAACCTCGATGATCTCGACGGTGTGACCGCGCATGGTTGCGATCTCAGCGACCAACGCTCCGGTTTTGCCCGCGCCCAGCAACACGAACCTCATTGCGTTCTCTCCATGGCCTGATGTCTCCACTGATTCTACTGGCAAATCCGATTGTGGTGGAGCATCTGCGGCTCCTGTAAAACCCACTCAACGAACAGAGCGTTGAGCGGGCCACCTCGTAAACGTTAATCGAATACTTCCGGGTCCACTTCGGTAAAGAACGCTTTGTGCAGGCGGCGCATGGCTTCGGGCACATCGTCTTCGTCGATGACGAAGGTGATGTTGATCTCGGATGCGCCCTGGGAGATCATGCGCACGTTGATTTCGCCGAGGGCGGTGAAGACGCGGGCGGCGATCTGCGGAGTCTCGCGGATGTTTTCGCCGACGAGGCAGACGATGGCGTTGCGTCCTGCATATTTTACGTCAGCAATCTTCTCCAGGTCGGCGGCAATTGCGGGAATGGCTTCGTTGGAATCGACGGTGAGCGAGACACTGACCTCGGAGGTGGAGACGACGTCGATGGAGCAGCCGTGCTTGTCAAAGACATCGAAGATGGCCTTGAGGAATCCATGAGCGCCCAACATGCGGGCGGCGACGACTTCGACGATGGTGATGCGCTTCTTGGCGGCGATGGCCTTGAAGGTGGATTTCGAACGGGGCGCGCGGCCTACGATCAGAGTGCCCTCATTGCTGGGGTTGAGCGAGTTGAGCACGAGGACAGGGATGTTCTTCTGCACGGCGGGGAGAACGGTGGCCGGGTGCAGAACCTTGGCTCCGAAGTAGGCGAGTTCGGCGGCCTCCTCGAAGGAGATGACGCGGATGCGGCGGGCGTCAGGACAGATGCGCGGGTCGGTGGTCATCATGCCATCAACGTCGGTCCAGATCTCGATGGCTTCGGCGTCGAGTCCGGAGCCGAGGAGCGCAGCGGAGTAGTCGGAGCCGCCGCGGCCAATGGTGGTTTGCACGCCATGTTCGGTTGCGCCGATGAATCCGCCCATGACGGGAACCTGCGCGTCGTCGAGCAGAGGGCGCACGAGGTTCTTGGCGCGATGCTCGATTTCGTCGGCCTGGGGAAGGGCCTTACCGTGCTGGGCGTCAGTGATCATGACCTTGCGGGCATCGACGAGGGCGGCGCGGATGCCGCGGGCGCGATAGGCTTCGGTGACGACCTTGCTGTTGAGGCGCTCGCCGTAGCTGACAACGTAGTCCGAGCTGCGGGGCGAGAGTTCACCAACGGCGACGATGCCTTTGAGGAGTTCGTCGAGGGTGTCAAACTCGCGCTCAAGTTCGGCGGCGAGGTTGGCGTATTGATCGGAGGTGACAAGCTCCTTCGCGGTGGAGTGATGGCGATGGCGGAGGCTGCGGGCGAGGTCGAGAGCGCGCTCGCGCTGGCCTTCTCCGGCGGCTTTTCCGGCGGCGAGCAGAGCATCCGTAACGCCAGACATGGCGGAGACGACGACGACGGGACGGCGCGGCAAACGGCCTTTTACAATCTGCGCCGTGCGGTCAATCGCCGTGGCGTCCATCACGGAGGTTCCGCCGAACTTCATTACGATCATGAAAGAACCTTAGGTTTCAAAGTTTCAAGGTTTCGCAGGTTTCAAGGTTAAAGGCAAAGGCCAAACCCTGAACTGCGTTGCATTATTTCTCTCATCTCCAGACAAGGCAACTACGGGCTTGTGCGGAGATCCTCGCCGGGCAATGGCCGCGGCGGGAGGGAGAGTCTGTGGCCGAAGAGCCTCTGAAGCGGCGCTGAAGATTCAAGCGGCGCAGGGGTTCCTCGCTTCGCTCGGAATGACACTCTCTAAAATATACAGATTCCTTTAGAACACATGCTCGTTTCTTTAGTCGAGATATCCCCTGGCTTTGAGCAGCTCCGCATTGATCAGGGCGGCACCGGCGGCACCGCGAATGGTGTTGTGCGAGAGCATGGTGAACTTCCAGTCGAGAAGCGAGCAGGGGCGCAAGCGCCCGCAGGAGACGGTCATGCCGTGGCCGCGCTCGATATCGAGACGGGGCTGGGGACGGTCCGGGCGCTCATCGTAAAAGATGGGCTCGGCGGGCGCGAAGGGGAGCTTGAGATCGGCGACCTGTCCGCGATACTCGCGCCATGCGGCGATGATCTTCTCGGGCGTTGCGCGCTTCTTGAGTTTGATGGAGATGGATTCGGTGTGGCCGTCCTCGACGGCGACGCGGTTGCAATGCGCGCTGATGGTGAAGGCGGCGGGAACGATTTCGCGTCCCTTGAGCTTGCCGAGGAGTTTGCCTGCTTCCTCCTGCATCTTTTCTTCTTCGTTCTTGATGTAGGGGACGACGTTGCCAAGGATATCCATGGAGGGGACGCCGGGATAGCCCGCGCCACTGACGGCCTGCATGGTGACGGCGAAGACGGCTTCGACGCCGAAGGCTTTCTGCAAAGGAGCAAGGGCGATGGCGAGTCCCATGACGGAGCAGTTGGCGTTGGTGACCATGAACCCGCCGGAACTCCTGCGCCAGGACTGCTGCTCGATGAGCTTGATGTGGTCGGCGTTGATCTCCGGAATGACGAGCGGCACCTGCGGATGCATGCGGAAGGCCGAGGAGTTGGAGATGACGGCGCATCCGGCTTCGGCGAAGGCAGGCTCCATCTCACGCGCAATGTCAGAGTCGAGGGCGGCGAAGATCACCTTAGGCGCGGACGATTTTCCCGTTCCACCGGGCTCGGCGGCGGAGAGCGTCATATTGGCGACGCGCTTCGGAATCGGCGTTTTCATCTTCCACTTGGCGGCTTCGGCGTAGGTCTTTCCAAAGGAACGCTCGCTGGCGGCGACCCAGGCGACTTCAAACCAAGGGTGACGCTCGAGCAGTTGGATGAATCTCTGGCCCACCATTCCGGTGGCCCCCAGAATTCCTACAGGGATCTTTGCGGTTTTCGCCATCAGGAAAGCTCTCTCTTATCCGGCAGGCCGGAGTGTGGGTGTTTCTATTTTTATATCATCTGGAGCAGCGGTTTGCGCCGTGATTTGCATTGAGGGCAACGCCTTAGAGGTGTACCAATGCGGCACTTCGAGCGGTGGCACAGGGCAAGGTAGATCACATAGGGTACGAACCGACAGATGGCCCTCCGGTCGCTGGCGCTGGCGCTCACTTTGGTGCGGGCAACTTCTGCAGGTTCACGATCCACTCGGGCGCGAGGGCGCAGGGGAGAATGGCAGGGTTGGATTTTGCCACTTCCGCGGAAGCCGCCCAATAGAGGCTGAGCTTGAAGGTGGAGAGCGGCTGGTCAGGCTGAAGCGCTTTATCCGCCTCCGGAAGGAAGACCAGGAAGGTCTCTCCATGAGCGGGAGCAATCTGGAGCAGCGGCGCACTCTCGGGGTTGCCGGAGACGACGAGGTGGGGATCGGCGGCGCTGACGCGGCGAACCGGGCCGCCCTCGGCTTTGAGCCGCCAGTCTTTCTTGTGGAGAGTTTCCACGCGCCAGCCGAAGTTGGGGGAGCGGGGCATGGCAATGGTGCGGGGGGAACTGTTGGTGACGCGGATGGCAAACTCGCGGCCCAGGGTGGCGCTCAGCTTGCCGGAAGGAACGACAACGGCGGTGGTCAGTTCACAGGGGGCAACGACACGGCGCGCGCTCTTCTGGGCGGAGAGAGGCAGGGCAAAGACAAAGAGTCCGAGCAGAGCCAGGTGGGTTCTCATGGCTCCTATATTACCGGAACGGGTGCGGGACGATGAGAATGGCGAGGGCGGTAAGCTTTTGCTTTGCTGGAGTTCGCGGTAAAATGAGGAGAATCCTCCACAGCAAGAGCACAGGAGTCTTCCGGTTCACGAGACCGGGAACAGCAGGCATGTATTTTGCAGTTTGCCGCAACTGCGTGGGATTGGAAGCAGAAGGAGTGGAATGATCAACGGCAAACGCATCGCGGTGGTCTTGCCTGCCTATAACGCGGAACAAACTCTTCGCAAGACCATGGAAGAAGTGCCGGATATTGTCGATACCTGCATTCTGGTGGACGATCACAGCACCGACCGCACGGTGGAAGTAGCGCGCGAACTAGGCCTGCGCTGCTACGTTCACGACCAGAACTACGGATACGGGCGCAATCAGCAGACCTGTTATCGCGAGGCGCTGGCCGCTGACGCAGACGTGGTCATCATGCTTCACCCGGATTACCAATACACTCCGCTACTGATTACGGCGATGGCGAGCCTGGTGGCCTACGACGTGTACGATGTGGCGCTGGGATCGCGCATCATCGGCGGGACGGCGCTGAGCGGCGGGATGCCGCTTTACAAGTACATCTCAAACCGCTTGTTGACCGCGTTTGAAAATCTGTTTCTGGGCGTGAAGCTGTCGGAGTATCACACGGGGTATCGGGCGTTCAGCCGCGAGGTGCTGTTGAAGCTTCCGCTGATTGAGAACTCCGACGATTTTGTATTCGACAACCAGATGCTCGCGCAGTGCGTTCACTTCGGCTTCCGCATCGGAGAAGTCTCGTGTCCCACCAAGTATTTTGCGGAAGCGTCTTCGATCAATCTCCGGCGAAGCGTTGTATATGGATTGGCGGTGTTGCGGACGACGGTGCAGTTTGCCCTGCAAAAATGGGGATTGGCCCACTTCGAGATATTCAACGGCAATGGACGCAGGTTGACGACCAGCTTCGAAAACTACTACGCGCACGGCACCACGGCCGCAGCGGGAGAAGCCGCCAAGAGATAATCAGCAGTTGAGTTGAGAAGCACCAAAGCCGTACACTTTCCAATCTGTCCACGGATGCGCCGGGATGCGGAAGAGAGAGCGTGTGTGCGCGAGCGCATATTTCCCGTACCAGGAAAGTCAAAAGAGTGAATAACCGTCTCACATTTCAACGAATCGGCTTGCTGCTCGGCATTACCGTGGCGGCAGTTGCCGTGCATGGATATCATCCTTACGTTGAAGACGCCGAAATCTACCTGCCCGGAATCAAGAAGCTGCTGAACCCTGCGCTGTATCCGCAGAACGCGGGCTTCTTTTCGTCGCACGCGGGAATGACCTTGTTTCCCAACCTGATCGCCGCTTCCATACGGATTTCGCACCTGCCGTTCGACGTGGCGCTCTTTGCGTGGCAGTTCCTGTGCGTGTTTCTGCTGCTGCTGGCGTGCTGGAAAATCGGACGGCTGGTGTTCGGCGATGCCGTGGCGAGCTGGGGCGGAGTCGGATTGGTGGCGTCGATGTTGACGATTCCGGTGGCCGGAACGGCGCTCTACATCATGGACCAGTACCTGAATACGCGTTCGCTTTCGACGGCGACGGTGCTGATGATGGTGGCGAGCGTGGGAGAACGGCGCTATGTGCGCGCCGGATTCTGGGCGCTGTTCACAGCCGCGATTCATCCGCTAATGTTCGTGTTCGGCTTTTCCTTCGCAGCGATACTGTTCATGGTGCGGCTAGCGCCGGGCAAGACACAGCAGCGGAAGATGGCGGTTGCGGCACTGCTTCCGTTGGGACTTTTTCCGCCGATGTCGCCTACCTATCATGAGGCGCTGCAAAGCCGCTCGTACTTCTTTCTCTCAAGCTGGGCGTGGTATGAGTGGGTGGGACTTGCCGCTCCGTTCGCAGTTTTCTGGTGGTTCGGCCGTATTGCGAAGAAGCGTGGACTCATCGAGCTTGAGCTGATGTGCAATGCGCTGAACGTGTTCGGGCTGATCTTTGCGCTGGCCTCGCTGCTGACAATTCCGGCAGGCTTTGAGCGCTTCACTCTGCTGCAACCGATGCGGTATCTGCAACTGACGTACGTTCTGATGTTCGTCTTCACCGGCGGATTACTGGCGCAGTTTGTGCTGAAGCGGCATGTGTGGCGATGGCTGGCGCTGTTCGTCCCGGTCTGCTCGGGAATGTTTTACGCACAGCGCCAAGTGTTTCCGGGGACGCCCCATCTTGAACTGCCGGGCGTTGCATCGCCGAATCCGTGGGTGCAGGCGTTTTTATGGATTCGGCAAAATACTCCTACGGATGCTTATTTCGCGCTGAATCCGGACCACATGATCGCCGACGGAGAAGATCAGCACGGTTTCCGCGCACTCGCCGAGCGCTCGATGCTTGCCGACAATATCAAGGACTCGGGCGCGGTCACGATGTTCCCCAAGCTGGCCGAAACCTGGAAGGAACAGACGAAGGCGCAGGCCGGATGGAAGAACTTTCAGAAATCGGACTTCGAACGATTGAAGCAAACCTACGGCGTCAACTGGGTTGTGCTTGAAAAGCCGTCCAGCGTGGGGCTGGAGTGTCCCTACGGCAACGAGAAGTTGGAAGTTTGCCGGATCGATTAGAGCAATTCTGGGATTGGTGTGTCCTGCTCTCCCACCTTGTATGTTCCGAGATGAAGCGTGATGATGGGTTGCGTTTCGGCGGAGAGGCCGGTCCCACCTGAGGCCAGCGCGAGCTGAAGCCTGGAGC
>Ga0302320_10000105_pt1 | contig 169828 bp, 164 predicted proteins | sample Bog_T0_3_FD_202130 | JGI IMG/M metagenome (GOLD analysis project Ga0302320, IMG submission 202130) | Peat permafrost microbial communities from Stordalen Mire near Abisko, Sweden - Bog_T0_3 | ecosystem: Environmental > Terrestrial > Soil > Wetlands > Peat | place: Sweden: Abisko, Stordalen... | reverse complement strand
TACCTTTCACGATGAGTGGCTTCCGAAGGTTCAACCGTTAACTCTCGGAACCCCAGGTCAAAGAATGTTGAGACACTTCAGTGGCGCCGAAAACGAACTCTCCAGCGAGGGAAAACCCAGAACGCTGCCGCCCCGAGAAGAAGATAGATACCAGGCAAGATGAGATTCGGTAGCGTCCAATCACTTACGGGCCAATGTCTACCAATGTCCAGGCGCTGGAACAGATTGATGACGTTGTAGAGACACGACACGAAAGCAAGACACAAGAATCCGGCGACGAAGAATGAAAAAGCCCAGCCACGATTGACGACCGCAAGCACGATTAGCCCGAGACCGATGAGAAGCAGCGCCTGCATGCCCCAAATCGTTAGCTGGGAAGGGACTATTGAGAACCAATTCCTGCTCGCCGCACCGAGCAAGAACGCTCCGAGTCCGACGGTCACAATTGGCCAGATCCATCGAGCATTTTCGAGCTTGCGCGAACGCCACCAGTAGAAGCCAACCACCGCGCAGAGACCCAAGAAAAGACTTATCACCCAGTACGTGGTTGCCCACGGACTGGAATTTCCAAGAAATCCTGGAGCAGATGATCCAAGTCCGATACCGAAGAAACCCTCTGGATAATAATTGGACTGGCAGATAAAACCTTCGCCAAAAGTGGTACAACCCGGTGAGGTCGTCGTGACACCGATGTAGTGATACCACGGCATTGCCGCCAGGACCACGATGCCAGAAACCAATGCGGCGAACCAACAACCTTCGCGAGCCAAGCGACTCCGACAGCGCGTTCCAGCGCCTTGCTCAATACCTGCTGGCGAGTCGCCATTCGATGCAGTCACGGTATGAAGCCTTCCACAGCACCTTTCGAGAGCGCAGTTCATCGAATGCCACGTGCGCTGAGAGTGAGTTCCACCAATCACCCTCGCCAAATGACGGCAAACCAGGCTCCACGGAACGCTGAGCAAAGCATCAACGTCAATTGCGAGGCACGATGTACGTGATGAGTGCCTGACGACACCAAATCTGGCGTCGTCAGGCACTCACTTCAACCTAATGGTAAAGGCTCTGACTACCTACGGAAGCTCCCGTGCTTCGAGGAGTTTCCATGATCATGGTCTTGGCCAGAAGAACCGTGGCTGAATGAATTGCGAGTACTGGAATCGTCGCCGTCCTTGTCACCGTGACACTTCGAACCGTTCGTCTCAACTTTGATAGACAAAACGGTGGCGGGTGTGGTGGTTGACAACGTCAAGACGACCTCGTCGTTGAGCAACGAGGCACCGGTCGCTAGACCGATGATGGTCGTGGCTGACGTCAAGGCGTAGTTCGTAGCGGGAGTAGTGCCATGGGCTTCGATTGAGATCAAGCTACCGGGGACGTAACCATTGACGACGCCTCCAATGCACGGCGACTTAGGTGTCTCAACCCTGATCGACAAGACCGTCGCAGGCGTCGTAGTGGACAACGTCAAGACGACCTCGTCGTTGAGCAACGAGGCACCGGTCGCTAGACCGGTGATGGTCGTGGCTGACGTCAAGGCGTAGTTCGTAGCGGGAGTAGTGCCATGGGCTTCGATTGAGATCAAGCTACCGGGGACGTAACCATTGACGACGCCCTTTACGGCGTTCCCTTCGATCCACGAGAAACTGTGTGCCTCGGGAGTTCCGTGAGCCGCGTGAGTTCCGTGAGCCGAAGCTGAGCCAACGCCCATGACAACCGCGGATAAGCCCAGGCTGAGCACGGTCGCGACGGTTAATCGTATTGCTGCGTTCTTCTTGGTCATTTTCATGCCGCTTCCATTCATTGCACTTCATCCAAGTTGACCTCGGATAACCCCAAGTCTTCTAGGGCAAATTGTGAACTGTCTTGGAGACGGCGGTGCAAAGCATGTATCTAGAGCGACATCTTGTACAGAAAGGCCGGTTTGTAACCCTTAAAGCCCAAAGTTCAGTGTGGGAATGCCCTTTCCAATTTCGTTAAGTAACTTCAGATCTCTGTTGACAGGAATTGGTCACCTAAAGCCAACCAAGAGGTCCACTGCTGACCAATTTGCTGGCAACGAACTTAAGGATCACTCCTTAGCGATTGAACCTGTGTCTTGAAAACGTAATGTAATAGGGCCACCACTTGCTGGCCTGGCAAAACTCTGATTCTAGTTATGCACGCCCTGACCTCGTGGGCCAGCGTAAGTTTCCCCAACGACCCGCCTCACTGAACTCAAGAAAAAGGACACCATGACCGAACCGCTGCCTTTATTACGCACCTCGATCGAACATCTTCGCGCCGTCATCGACGGCACCACCAACCTGGATCCCGAGACATCTGCCTACCCCACCGAGTGGAGCATCGCGGACACCATGTCTCACATCGGATCGGGAGCGGTCATCTTGAAGCAGCGTTTCGACGATGTCGTCGCCGGAACTGAGAGTGACGCCGGTTTCAATCAGTCCGTGTGGGACGAATGGAACGCCAAGGCGCCGGCTGACCAAGTCACGGACGCTCTCGTGGCGGACCAGGCACTGCTTCTCGCACTCGAAGCTCTGCCCGATGCGAAGCGCGCCACCTTCCACCTCGTGATGGGGCCCTTCAATCTGGACTTCAACGGATTTGTCGCGCTGCGTCTAGGTGAACAGGCGATGCACGCGTGGGACGTCGAAGTGGCACTTGATCCAACGGCGACGTTATCGAGCGACGTCGCGGCTGTGGTCTTGGAGGGTATTGGCAGGATCGTCGGCTTCTCAGGCAAGGCGAACGGCGAGACCAAAGAAGTGCGCATTCGTACGACCGAACCTGCGCGCGATTTCACGATTGTGTTCGCCGGTGATTCGGTGAGTCTGATCACCGCTTCACACTCGGGTGTGATTGATCTTGAGTTACCAGCCGAGGCCTTCGTCCGACTCGTCTACGGGAGATTGGACGCCGCCAAGACAACTGCTGATGCCAGCAATCCTGCCCTGAGCGACCTCGGGACGGCGTTCCCGGGCTTCTAAGGATTCACCCGCGCATCGTCAGTTCCTTCTGCGACACCTTAGTGACGACCATCGACGGCTCGAGTTGGCGTGCGCCAGGTCGCTGATTCAGTTCAACTCACGATGACTCAGATTGTACGAGTTGGGGCATCCAGTAGGCCTCGAAACGGAAACCCGCGCCAGCGCGAATTACTGGATCGCTGAGACTGTAATCGTTGGGATCCTCGTCGTCGTCAAGGGCCAGGATCGCGACGCCGCCGAATTCCGCCTTCGGATGGATGACCGGTCCGAATACCAAGGCCTTACCGCTCGACACCTGACCCCGCCAATACAGCGCGTGCTCTCGCATGAGCTCACGCTCTTCATCGGTCATGTCAAATTGAAAAGTCGGTCTTGGCGCCACCAGGACGCAAAGCCAGTTCTTCATGTGTCCCCCCGTTATTTGCCACCTTGCAGTTCTACCCCTGCGGCACGTCACATTGCTTTCACACCAGGGGCTCACCTGTTTCAAGGAAGGTCTTGAGGCTGGAGAGAACCGAGGGCCAGCCGTTGCGTACCATCGTGGCGGCGATACTTCCCATCTCGAAGTTGTCGTGTACGACCGTGAGTTTTACCTTCTCACCGACCGGTTCTAGCTCGAAGGTGACTCGCGAGCGCTGCTCGCTCGCGAGCTTGGCGCCGACCTCATTATCGACTTTGATCTTGGCCAGCATCTCTGGCGTGAAGGAGTGCCAGGTGTAGGCGAGCTTCGTGTAGGGGTCTGCTTGAAGCACGATTTGCTCAGGGTCGGCGATAATGACGCCATGGTTATCCCAGATCATCGGCGAGCCGACTTTCCAGTCTGTCTGAAACGTGGTCTCCCACCAGCGCCCAGTGAATGATGGCTCGGTCAGCGCCTGCCATAGACGCTCCGGGGTCGTCTTGATGTACGTCGTGTAGACAAATTCGGGATTCTCCATTGGTATTTCCTCCAGGGCATGCTTTAGGTCCGAAAGTGCTCGGACTCGGGTGTGGTCGTACTGATTGATCCATCGTTCAGCAATCTCATTGATCGGTACAGGGTTGAGATAGTGGAGCCTTTCTCGACCTCGCCGGACGGCAGTGACGAGATTGGCCGCTTCAAGAATCGCGAGGTGCTTGCTGACCGATTGACGTGTCATGTCCAAGCCAGCGGTGAGCTCAAGGAGACTCTGCCCGTTACGATCGTTCAAGCGGTCCAGCAGGTGACGTCGACTCTGATCGGCCAAAGCCTTGAAGACGTCACCCGCGATCGGCTCCACGTGGATCGTTAAAACTTCAAGTCATCTGGGAAGGGAGTTCCCTTGCCAGTCTCTTCTAAGCTCTTGAGGCTCAGCAGAAAGTAAGCCCAACGGGCACTGCAATGGGACATGAACTCGCCGGGCTCTTTCCAGTCTGCGTGCGCGAACATCACGACCGTGTCGTCGCCGTTGCTCTTCAGGTCGAAGGAGACCTTCGTTCCCACCCACTCGTCGGCGCCCTGCACGCACGTCCAGTTCACGTGCCCTTGGGGATCCAGACGGGTGATTTCCATGACGGCAGCCGGGTCGGTGTGGCCAAAGTAAAACGCAAGCGTGCCCCCCACTTTCGACTCCCCCTTGACGCCGTCACGGGTCCACCAGTCGGATATTCCTTCGGCCGTGGCTACGGCCTCGTACACATTGGCCAATGGGGCCGATATGACCACACGATGCCTTATGTCTGGCATTTGAAGCTCCTTTCCATGCTTGCCGACTTCGACGGGATAAAAACGTCCGCACTTATTCGGATACCAAAGTATAGGCAACCAAATGGTTGCCTGTCAAGCAATTTCTAAAACCTTTGATTCTCCAAGGAAATACGAGAATTTCGCCTCGACACGTGCCACTTAAGTATTCCAGGACGCCGACACCTGACCGGATCGTCGACACTCGACAACACCCAATTCCTAGGCCCAGGTTGACTGGTCGGACTCGCCGGTCCTCGAGTGGCAGGACTACGCGATTTCCGAGTTCTACCAATCCATCCCCACCCCTAGCGATGACCACCGGTCACCGGCCACTATCCGGTGACCTGGCGGTGTGCTTCGTCCGGTGGGTGGTTTCGACAATTCATGTCCGTCGGCCGAACTGGTCGATGCTCCTGTCTCGAAGCTCAAGGGTCGAAACGACACTAGGGATGACTAGCGCATCACGCCTCACGCCATCGCACTTTGCGAGCAGTCGAGAATTCAGTTTCATTGAGTAGCAACCTAGAATTGACGTACCGTGGCGACAGCCTTTCTTCTCTTCGAAGAACCCCAATGAAACAGACCCGCGAGGTTCTTCATGACGCCACGACACGTCGAGTCGCCAGTGCCGCCCGCTTCATTATGGCGACCTTCGTGACGACGGCATCATTCGTGATGGTGCTTACGGGAAGCGCCCACGCGAGCGGCGCGCCGCAAGCCAACGTGACGGTTAGCCAAAGTGGTTTGCACATCTTTTCAATCAACGGTCGCCACTTCGGTGTGATTACACAGATCCACGTTCTCACTTTCAACGGCTCCCAGTACTCAGTCGCCATCGGTCTGGCTCATGACGCGATAGACGGCGGAATCCAAACTCCGAGTACGATGTGCCAGAACACGCCGGGTTGTGTCGCCGCGGTCAACGCTGACTTCTTCGATCTGACGCCACCAAACGTGTCCGACCCGGGCGATGAAGTGGGTGGCGTCATCCAGAACTGTGTCCTACTGCACAGTCCCGAGATCTCACACCAGCAGGCCAACCTGGACGGGCATTCAGTGAGCAACGGGCTCAACTGGAGCAGCACCCTGACGGTCAACGGCACCAACGTCCCGATCGCCGCGATCAACCAGGAGCTGCCGTTGTCGTACAGCACCATCAGTCTCCCCCTCACGGGCACGCTGCTCTATAGCGCCCCTTACGCTCTCGACATCCCGTCCGCGGGGGGCCGGACCACCTACGAGTTCACCCAGGTTGGTGGAACTGCGAGTCCCACCACCATCAATACGACGGCACAATTGTCGTACGTGGGCCAGACGACACAACCCGTTCGGGTGGGCGACGTTGGCGTCGACGTCTCCGCACCTGCCGGCACGGCGCTAACATCCCTGGAACCAGGCGAGACCGTCACTTTGACGACCACCTCCACTGCGGGTTGCAACAACATTGGCGGGCATCCGATCCTCATCAATCAGGGCGTCGTAGCGCCGATTGCTCCCGCTGACACCTACATGGTCAAGCCCTACGCGCGAACCCTGATCGGCTGGACGGCAACAGGCGTGACGGTCCTCATGACCGTCGACGGCAAGGACGCGGTGTCCGGGGCGACGGCCTACCAGTTGGACCGTCTACTCGAGTCACTGGGCGTCGTGACCGCGCTCGACCTGGATGGAGGTAATTCCACCACTTTCTTTGCCGAGGGACGCGTGCTGAACAAGCCGTCGCGAGGAACCGAACACCCGGTATCGACCGGCCTGCTGGTCATCGCTACGCCGTAGCTGACCGAAGACCACTCGCTCTATCGCCTCTAAGCGTGCACTTGACTTGGCTAGGGTTCGATCCGAGTTACGGTTCCCAACCTGTCTTTTGACCTGTCAATAGAAGTGATCGATCGAACGCCGGTCGCCTCCGCGCACGCGACTAAGTAGGCCTCAGCGTAATTCAATTCGTTCGGTCTCGTATACCTCGATCGAGCGAAGTAACAAAGAGACGTCGGCGCACGAAGTTGAATCCATGGCAAGCAGGGATCGCATCGCGAGTGCGATGTTGTGGCGCGGCGCGCGAGATTAGGTGGGTCATTCGTCAAATGCGTCTCGAGCACGTTGGCATCAATGAAGCAGGTCAGTGCGCGTCCCCTGTCCGGCGGGTGCTGGCTGCGTGCAGGACTTCATCTCATGTCGCACTTCGTTTGTCCTCCGGCACTGCTATGGATCCCGCCAAGTCGAGTAATTGGGGTGTCTTGGACATGATCGCTCGCTGGCCCTCGACTCGAAAGAGCACGTCATCGCCTTCTTCACGTTCGAGGACGTCACGGACCGCCTTGAGAACTGTGATTTGAACCTTCGAACTCAACTTCGCGGCGACGTCCATGCCCGTTATCCTTACTTTCCTCTAGTTGTAAGGATGGCAGATTCCTTGTTCATCTCCTTCGTTTCTACGGAATTGGGAGGGTCCTGCGGTCCGCGAAGAAGGCGTGCTCTCGCTTCGTACTGACGTCCATGACTTATCGAAAAGTAACTTTCAACTCAGGGCCAGTCCACGTCGGCTTGGCCTCAACCTTTCCCGACGATCCCTCAATCTGAATCTCATGGTGCAGGTTCCCGGTTCCCAAAACAAGCGTGCCTGGGCCCAACTTTAGATTTTGAAAAGTAACCGATCGGAAATTGGCCAACTTGGCGAGGTTCTTTCGTTTTAGATTCAGCGTTGGATCCTCGACAATCCACTCCGACGAGGCAACCGTCCCCTTGTACGAATAATTCAACTCATGAACCTGGTCGCTCCCGGCCGTCACGTCCTGAACTTCACAGAACCAATGACCTCTCTTGAGATAGACCGACTCAGCAATCCAATCCCCCGGTTCAACGTAATCCTCCCGAAAACTTGAATGGCTGCACCAGGTGAAATCCACTTGCTTTCCGTGCAAACAGTCCATATTGATGCCAGTTTGCGGGAAGGGCCAGATCGAGTTGGCCCCATAGCCCCCGACACCAACCCATGCACTGGAGCGTGCGTTCGCCGTCGAGTGGCAGTCAAGCGTGGGCACCGTCACGTTGGCGCTCACGAATTGCACTGGTTGGGCGTTGGGCCACACGTAGCCGGCCCAATTCGGACTGGACTGAATGCGGTTGGTCGCTCGGTAGGCGCTCCAAACGTTCGCTAGAACAACGCAGGCGACAATCGCGACGATGAGCAGTGTGATGGGGCGCGAGGACAGCATCCCTTTGGACTCACGGGTAGAAAACGGCTCCTGGTCGGTCATCGCGTTTCACTTAAGTCAAACGAAGCTTCGTGCCGAGACCCAAACTGCGCCCAACTTTCATTACAGGTGCACCGCGTTCGTAGCGGCTCGGTTCTAAGCATTCGGATTGCCACTCGGCGATGCCAGCGCTGATTTCGCCTCACAAAGCCTTGTCATGCTGAAGTAGGTCGGCGCGAATCTCATTGGATAAGACGCGCGGGTCAAACATTATCTCCCGGACTTCTTGCGCGCAGCGGCAGGCGACGGCAAATTTGGCAGCCCACTTCAGGGCATCTTCGCGCGAAAGCACGTCGACGATTGCGAACCCGCCGATGACCGCTTTGGTCTCCGGGTAGGGACCGTCTGCCACGATGCCGTCGGTAGCGACGATGCTCGCCTGCTGGCTCGCCACCCCACCGCCAAAAACCCACACTCCGGCCTCCTGAGCCGCGAGGACCACCGAGTGCGCGGCATCGCCCACCGCTGGCAAATCTTCCTCGGCGAAGGTCGTTGCACCGTCATCGAACGAAATCAAGTACCTAGGCATTTCTTGACCCCCAATATCCAACTCGGTGACAATCTACATCTGGCGACTGTACTCAACGATGCCTCAGGAACGTCATATAGAACGCCGCGAACACCAAGACAATGCCGACATTGGCTACGAGCCGGAACATGAAATGGTGCCTAAAGAAGAGGACATCCACGCCGACGACGACCGCCACCATGACAAGTACATAAAGTACGGCGTCAGTCGTGCTTCGCATCAATCCAAACTACTTACTGTCCATGCCTCGGTCTCTTCACAGGGTTCGCAAACGAATATGCCCTCACGCCAAGGCGGGTACAGTATTCATCCCCCGTCGATCACTCGAATGAAATCCATCTTCATCGAGTACGAAGATTGTCTTCGTTGGCGTTTCCCGACCTTCGATGGACCTGTCGGCGAAGCTGAAGAATACGCAACGAGCCCAGCGCCAGCGCCATCAGAGCTCCGAGTATCACCGCACCAAGAAGGGCCACCGAGAGAGGAAGCGCACCAGAAAAAGTGAAGAGGCTCACTTTTACGTCCTTTGGATTCTGAAAGACAAACACCAGTACGACGACCAAGACCAACAGTGCCGGAAGTAGTCGAATCCACGCCCTCGACGTTCGCGTCGACGTGATTCCCTCAGAAGTAGTACGAGGCTCGGCTCCGGACTCACCGGGCACATCTCCTTGCTTCGTGCTAGCTACGGGCGCGCCATCTTTATCGTCCGGCTGGTTCTTCACTGGAGCCTTCCAATCTGCCCGCAATCGAGGCGATAGTTGCCACACCCGGCCCGGCCCAGTCCCTTGGACGAGCAGTCCGTGCTACCTCTGATTATGCAGCATGGACGGACTGGCAAAAGTTGCCCGTCTGATCCTCCGTCGATCCCACCGACACTTTCCTGATTCCAGGTAACACCAGTCGCAGGTCATAAAGAGGCCCGTCAACCTGGCGGGCATCACGAATAGGTACATCTCTCCTCCAATGCTCGCCAGCGAGTCCCGCCACTTAAAGCACGTGCTGAGCATGCGAGGAATTAAATAGTTAGGTATTTTTCTCGACGGCTTGTACCGTCAACGCGAAGGCAGCCCGCTCTTATGCGCGAAGCAACCCACCTCAACCAGGAAACTGGACGAACTGGTGCTTGGAATTCAGCTGCTCCTCGTTCGGCTATTTCATTCAATGTTGTTCGGCGCACCGTGGCCAGAAACGATGTACTCCCGGAGACTCTCATTCATGTAATAGCTCCAGGCCCCTGAGCAGGCTTCAAAACATTCGTACTCGGGCACCAATCCCTGGTGGGTGAAACGCACCTCGGTCTCGTCACCCTTCTTCGTGACCTCGAAAGAGATCGACGTGCCGTTCCATTCGGTCTTGTCCTTCACGAAACTCAAAAAACTGTCTTCAACGAACCAGACGACCTTTTTGTTGGGAACGAACTCAGTGATCTTCTGCTTTGAATAATGGACATCCTCATACCGGTACGTGAATTCGTCACCGAGTTTGTCCGTCTCGCCTTCGATGTTGCCCGACCACCAGCCACGAACGTTGTTGATGGCTGCGAATACTTCCTCGGGACTCTTATCAACCAAAAAACTTGAAGTGAAGCTTGGTCCGCTCATCGTTCCCTCCACGGTCGAGGCGTCTGTCGCTGCGCGACTTGGCCCGAGCATAGAGTGGCAAATCCTGAATTTCGGTGGAAATTTCTCACCAAAGCAAAGATTCTTTGCCATAATTGGCCAGCGTTGTCGATTCAGCCATTGTCCATTCGTCGTCGATGTACGGGGATTTCCCGAGACGAACAAAGGAGCTGCGATGTCAGAGTATTTGATATTGATTTACCAGGATGAGTCCGATCCTTCATGGAGCGATCCAGCCACCGGCGAAAAGGTGATGAAGGGTCATATGGCGTTTGGCGAAAAGCACGGCGCGAGCCTTCGCGGAGGGAACGCACTGCACTACACCAACAGCGCTACGAGTCTGCGCCACGACAAGAGTGGCAAGGTCACCGTCACTGATGGTGCCTTCGTCGAGACGAAGGAAGCACTGGGCGGCTACTACCTCATCGAGGCGCCAGACCTCGACGCGGCGCTCGCAATCGCCAAGGACGTTCCTGCGCCTACCGGAGGGGTCGAAGTCCGTCCCATCATGCCGACCTGAGTACGACTCGAACCGACGCCGAGGTGGCGGTGGCCGAGGCGCACCGCAATGAGTGGGCGTACGTACTCGCCGCCACGGTGAGGGTCACACGAGACATCGATGCCGCCGAAGAGTGCGTGCAGGATGCGTTCGCGCGGGCCCTCACCGACTGGACGGCCAACGGTATCCCGATCAAGCCCGGCGCATGGCTCACCACCGTGGCTCGTCGTCTCGCCCTCGACCAACAGCGCCGCCACGCGACACACGCCCGACTTCTTCCCCTGCTGGTGGCCGACGTCGACGATGGACCGGTTGATGCGCGCAGCGACGATGCCGGTGATGACCGCCTCCGACTGATCTTTACGTGCTGTCATCCGGCCCTCGACCTGGAATCCCAGATTGCTCTGACCTTGCACTTCGTTTGTGGACTCACCACGGCGGAGGTGGCGAAGGCCTTTCTCATCAAGGAATCGGCGATGGCGGCACGCCTGACCCGAGCTAAGAAGAAGATTGCCGTCTCCCACATCCCCTACCACGTACCGAGCGCCGACGAGCTGCCCGATCGAATCGAGGCGGTGTTGGACGTCGTGCACCTGGTGTTTACGACCGGCCACACGGCACCATCGGGTTCCAGTCTCGTCCGCGACGATCTGACGAGTCGCGCCCTTCAACTTGCGAGGATGCTGCGTGAACTCCTCACGAGCGATCCCGGCGTGGCCGGACTTCTGGCCCTGATACTTCTCTCAGACGCACGACGCACTTCACGAACATCGGAAACTGGCGCCCTGGTCCTGCTGGAGGACCAGGACCGGTCCAAGTGGGATCATGAATCGATACTCGAGGGCATCGGTCTCGTGCGAGAATCCCTGACGCACCGGCCACCGACGCGGTTCTCCCTCATGGCGGCGATAGCGGCGGTGCACGCCGAGGCGCCATCGTTTTCCGAGACCGACTGGGGAGAGATCGTTTCGATCTACGACCTTCTTCTTCTCACTTGGCCATCACCAGTGGTAGCACTGAATCGAGCAGTGGCGATCGGCTTCGCGGAGGGGCCTCTCGCGGGCCTCTCGGCGCTCGACGAACTCTCGAGCGATCCATTCCTCGCTCATTACACCTACTACGAAAGTGCTCGTGCAGATTTCTTCTATCGCTTAGGGCATTGCGAGCGGGCGGTTGCCTCGTACGAGCTGGCCCTGCTCCTGACCGACAATGCAGTTGAGCGCAGTTTTCTTCAGCAGCGACTCGATGACATCTCGTCGGAGAGTGCCGTGAAGGGGGCATCGTGACAGCCAGTCACTATCTTCGAACGCGGTTTGGTTCGGTAAATTCTCGAATGAAATCCATTCTTGACAAGAAGGGGGCATGATGAACAAGCAGGAAATCTGGTCCAACATACATGGCGAACGTGAACAATTCGTCGAAACGCTGCGATCACTCTCACCCGAGCAATGGTCGGCGCCCACCTGGTGCGGTGCGTGGAACGTGAAGGAAGTCGTGGGCCACGTTCTTTCCGCGGCGGAGCAGACCACACTTAACTTCTATAAAGAGCTCGCCAGCGCCGGCTTCAAATTTGACGTCTTCGCTGAACGTGATGCGAAGAAGCTTGCGGCGCTCGAACCCTCTGAATTGATTCGACGTCTCCAGTCAAGGACCACCACGACCAACCATCCCCCCGCCCCGGTCATTGCGATGCTCGGCGAAATCGTGGTTCACGGGGACGACATCCGACGTCCCTTGGGCATCACCCACAAGTCGCCCGAGGCGGCGCTCCTTGCGGTAGCCGACAATTGGAAGAACAGCAATCTGCTCATTGGTTCCAAACGTCGTATTACCGGCGTGCAACTTCGGGCAACCGACGCCAGTTGGTCACACGGGACAGGACCCGTCGTGTCAGGGCCGCTGCAGTCACTCGTGCTCGCCATGACCGGGAGGAAGGGGGCACTGGCTGATTTGAGCGGCGACGGCGTCTCGATACTCGCCGGGCGTGATTGAGCGTCTCCATAGGACTGCCTCACGCCGCGAGGCCTCTCGTCCATCTGGCGCACAGGTACTTCTTAGACAAAGGATGACTACGTCGTGAAGTTCCAGGTTCCCGAGCCGACGGTGTACTGCGCGTAGCCATTGGCCGTACCCACGTACACCGCGCCCGCGGTCGCCGTGGGTGCCGCGGTTCCGACGATCGGTACGTACACCGTCGCGACACTGCCGGTCGGAATAGTGACCGCCATGGTCGCACTTGACGTAGTCGCCGACCAGGACGCCGCGATGAGGCCGTGATTCGTCTGTAACGTGCCACTCGCACTGGTCAGGCCCCCCACCACGGAAGGCTTAATGACGATGCTATTGAAGTCATTCGAACTCGACGTCTGCTGGATGCCGACCAGGTCATTGTTCAACCAGAGATCAACCTCACCGAGCATCCATTGGTCGAGGGATCCCGACGTGATGTTCCAGTACTCGGGCAATGACGTCAGCCCCTGATCGACGAAGTAGCCGTACGAACCGATCTTGTCGGCGGTGATGTCCTGGTAGATCAGTGAGTCGTCACCCGCCGCACTCAGTACCTGAAAGAGTGGCACCAGTCCGATTTCTCCCACCGCGAACCCACCGTTGGAGTTAATGGCGCTCACGAGCTCGGCCGTGACCGTGGCTACGGCACTCGCGGGTACTGCGCCGATGTTCAGAGCCATGGCGATTGCGCACTGGGTACCATTCGCGACCGTCTTGCTCGAGGCGTTGTACCACGAAGCCGTGAAGGCGGCGAGCGTCGCCGCGGCGGCCGCACTGTAGGTCGACGCGTCCGAGGTCTTGCCCAGCGCTGTGGCCATGCTGGCCATGGCACTCTCGTCGCGGTAGTAGGCCCAGTTCTCCACCAGATTGACGGGCGTCATGACCGAGGTGACCGAGGACTCGCCCCAGTCACCCAAGCCGTTCGGATAGTTCACGAGGTTACCGCTCGATTGAGTCTTGAGATACGCGAGGTAGGCCTGCATGTTCGAGTAATAGGTGGCCATTGTCTGTGTGTCGCCGTAGTTCTGGTACAACTCCCACGGCAACTGGATGATGGCCGAACCCCAGTTGACGTCGTCGTAGAAACCGCCCGTGAACGCCAGGGATGTGTAATACGGCGCGGTGTCGGGTACGACGCCGCTCGAGGCCTGGGCCTGGGCCAAGTTGGCCTCGAGTGATCGACCGTACGCGTCGACGTTGTACAAGCGCGCGATCATCGGAAAGAGCAACCACACTTCCTCGTTCCAACCCAACTTCTCTCGGCTGGGCGTGTCGGTCAGGATGCTGTACATGTTGCTCGAAAGTGCGTTGCCCACGAGACTGTTGATCGAGTTGATCATCGAACTCGACGTCGTGATGCTGCCCGCGGACTGGTTCGACGCACGGATCAAGAGCTGCTCAGGATTGCTCAGCGTCACCCCGGTGACGATCCCTGACACTTGGACGTACTGGAAGGCGTGATAGTCGAAAGTCGGGTGCCACGTTTCGGTGGTGCCGTTACTCGTGAAGGTGTCGTAGACCGGACTACCGGTAGTTCCGGCGTCCTGATACGCCTGTCCACTCTTGAGCTCTTGGGCGGGCGTGAAGGTCAGCGTCGTACCAGCGGGCGCGCTAATCGTGAACTGCTCCCATCCCGACTGGTTGACGCCAAAGTTGTAAAGCTGCGAGCCAGCAACCGGTGCACCCATGTACACGCCGGCGTTCTGTCCCACGACTTGGAGCGGAGGCGCGGTGAGGCCCGCGAGTACCGTCGTCGTCGCGGGCGCTGTTGTCACGACCGCCGGTGACCACGAGGCTGAAGGTCCACCAGGCATGTTCCAATTGGGTATCTCTAGACGGGCGTCGTAGGACTCACCACCGAACCAGGCAGTGACGGTCGTCGGTCCGAGCGCGGAAGTCCACGTGCCATCGGTGGCGATGGTTTGCGTGGTGCCGTCGGCGTACGTGATCTCGAGTTGCGCGATCGCTCGGGGCAAGCCCGACGTCGGGGTCAGCGAGTACTTGTCGTAACGGTTTCCTTGTGCGCTCGACGTGGGCTGAATGTAGCGACTACCCAAGCCGAGCGCGATGCCAATGACGTTGGAGCCACTGGCGTTCAACATCGACGTGACGTTGTACTCCTGGTAGCCAATTTGGTCCGCCGAATTGCTGTCGCCCGGCTCGAGTACTTCAGTGCCAATGTTCTGGCCGTTCAAGCTCGGGACCACGATTCCCTCACCACTAATGTAGAGGTTGGCGCTTACCGGCGCTCCGGTCGTGACGAACTGCTTGGCCAAGAGCGGCAGTGACGCGTACGTCGAACTCTGCACCGGTGGGTTCGCCTGGTTCGTGATGGTCGCACGGGTCGCAAAGCCCGACGTGGCACTGGCGGTACTCGTGAGAATCGAGTAGTTCACCGGAAACGACGGCGTGCCGCCCGACGTGGACGTGACGTCATCTCGTTTGAATAACTGCACACTCGACACCGACTGGACCGAGCCGAGATTGATTGTCACCGTGATAGGTGTTGACAACTTCGCTGAACTGTACGAGTTCGACGACCACCCGTGAGCGCTCGAATTGAGCGTGTTCGTCACGCCGTCAGTCAAGTAATTGACACTCCAGCCCCAACCCTCGATACTGCTCGAGGAGGTGACCTTTGCGCCCCTGGCGAGATTGACCGATGGATTTGAGGGTCCGAAGACCTCGATCTCAGCCAGTTGTGCGTAGAACGTTGACGCGCTGGTCACGGCTTGACCAAGTTGGGTGATGTTGAGTTGCACGTATTGGGCCTGTACCGAGCTGAAGCCCACGGTAATCGGTGTGTTGTTACCCGAACCGGTGCCCGCATTCGCACCAGTCCAGTTCGGATTGGTTATCCACTGCGCGGTCCAATCAGTGGGCTTCGTGAGGCCAATGACGAACGTGTTCACAGCGCTCCACGCACTCTCTTGACCGTCCGAATCCCACACCCTTACCTGCCAGGCAACAGTCGAGCGCGAGGCAAGAGCGAGACCGGCGTACGCGGCCTGCTGCGATGACGACGACACCTGTCCCGAATCCCAGAGCAAAGGTGTACCCGCGGCGAGCGCTGCCGCACTCGATGCGGCTTGTATCTCGTAACCGGTCTGTGTCGCCCCGTTCACCGAGTCGACGTCGTTCCAACTAAGAGCGGGCGTCAGGTCGTTGATACCGATCGGATTTACAAGAGCGTCTGTTTGTAGTCCGCTGACGCTCAACGTACCCTGCGCGCCAGCGATCCCAACTCCCAGAGGGCCCACCGCAACCAGCGAGACCAATATCACCATGGCCATGGCCATGGCCATTGCGGCCATCGGTACTTGTCCAACACGTCGAGACCGCTCAAGCAGAGTCATGATGGATTCTCCTCAAATGACGTGAACGCGAAGATCAAGGTTTTGACCGGCCGCCTCTTCTTTGAATTCACCTTAACCTGCTTCACTTGCACCACCAACGTTCATAAATTGTCAATTTCTCGTACGCGTCTCTGCTTCGCGCTCACGTGAACCAAAGGGGGCGCAAACTGTCGGACACGTGCCTGAATTCGCATTTCGATAAGAGCGTGAGTCACGCGCAACGAGAGATGATCCCCATTTCCGGAGGAAGTTCCAATGGTCTGAACCTACTGATTCAATCCAAGGGCACGCGACAAACCTCACGCCGCAGCGGCCAGTAGTACCTTTCCTCGCAGGCGAAAAGTGAAGAGGTAGCATTGACGACAACGACTAGAGGCGTGTCCATGTCTCGCAACTTCTCACGAACTCCCCCCGATGAACAGGGATTTTCCCTCATCTCACTTCTCCTAATCGTGATAATCCTGGGCGTCATGATGGCGCTCGCCATCAGTAGTTTGAACAATACGGGCCTGCCAAGTTCCGGAACCGGTGGATCATCCACCACGTTGTCGAACTCCACGGGTGCCGGCGCCATCATCACGCAGGCACAGGTCTCAACGTGTGAGGCTGATTTCTCGTCCATCGAGACTGCGATTGTGACCTATTTTTCAGATAATGGAAAGCCACCAAGTTCCGGCACAACCTGGGCGACCTCAAATCCTTACGGCGAGCCCATCATGCACTCGTGGCCGTCAGGAGCGCCATACTTCACGTTCGCTTGGAATGGCACGGTACTCAGCATCATCCCCCGATACGGTCCTTCGTCCACGGACTCGATTGGCACGAAGTCTCCGCGCACCGGATGCTATGCCGCGTAAAGCAACGGCGTTGCTCCATTGAGGTGCCATGAGGTCGGCCCACGAGGATGACCTTGCAGAAGGAACGACAGAGTGCCGACCGATCAAGACTTCTGCGTACGGCCCAAAACCGTTTCGACAACAGAATCTTTTGAATATAATCGCGCTTGAAAAAACCCTTTCTCACTTCAACAATCATGAGAGGAGGCCGTATGGCCGTAGAAATGATCGTGCGAGCCGACGTAAAGGACTACGACGAATGGAAGGCGGGCTTTGACAACGCGCGCTCCTTTCAGGACTCGGCTGGCGTCCGTCACCTCCAAGTCCTACGTGATCCCGACAACAAGAACACGGTGATTGTCCTGCACCACTTCGACACGCTGGAGGACGCTCGCGCCTTTGCCGCGAATCCTGCTCTCGCCGAAGCGATGAAGAATGGCGGCGTCATCGGCCACCCGCGCATCGAGATCTTCGAAGTCATCTAATTAGTCGAGCCAGAACTGGCTCGACTTTTCCCGCCGAAGTTCCGTGCCGTATTGGCACGAGTGGTCGTTGCTGCACGTGCTGCTGACCTGAAGTTCATGACGGACCCACAACCGTAAGCCTCCGGGCAAGAAGACAGTCGAAAGACACCGAACCGCTTGCGGGTGGTGCAAGAGGTTGAGGGATTTCGGGAGAATCGACGCCGATCCAGAAGTTGAGATCTGATAGGTCCCAATGAGAATGGACCCTCGACCCGTGCGGGTCAGAGTCGGACGACCACCCACGGGTCACTCGTGTACGGTGATAAAAATTGGGGCTAGAGCAGGTCAAGTTCTCAACAGAGGCATCGTCCTTAAAAAGGTGGAGATCTACAATGGCCGCAACGCTGAAACTGACGCATAAAGCTATCGGGGTCGAGGTCCGGCGCGGAAAGTACGATATCGAAGTTGACGGTCAGCTTGCCGGATCAATTGCGATGAACGACACGATTGAGATACCAATTGAACCTGGACGGCACGTCCTTCAAGTCCGCAGTGGCCGAAACTCCAGTCGAACTCAGAACTTTGACGCCGCCGAGGGTCAAACGGTCGCCTTTCGATGCACCGGTAAGAGTTTTCTGCCGATCTTCCTCGCGTCCTTCGTCGTTCCGAGCCTGGCGCTTCAACTACGACTTACAGCGGTTGATCGGGATCGGTGACGTCGGCGAGGACTCACGGCAAGTTTGCTCCAAGGCGTTCTTTTAAGAGGGCCCACTTACTAAGTGTTCGGCGCAGTGGCTACTTCGCTTCAAGTGACATTAACGATGATCAGCGTCGCGAAAGGTCCACGCTGATGGGTCGAACCTGCTAAAAGTGAGGTGTGCCGTCACAGGAGTGCTGGCTGACATTGGGGACCGGGAAGCTGCAGCTTGAACTTGCGATTTCCCAGAGGGAAGGAAATGCCATGATCACTCGCACAAACCGACTGGCGTCGCGAGCTCGCATGCTGATCGCGGGATCGGTGTTCGCGACGGCCCTGATTGTTCCGTTAGGACTGTCGGCTCCCGAAGCGGGTGCGCTCGGTTCGGGTCCCTTCTGCACGGCCTTGTTCAGTTGGGTACAACACCAACCTCCGGCGCCGACTACGTTAACCCTCGCCAGTTACCACGCTTGGGCGAAGGCACTCGCACCGTACTTTGAAAAGATGGCCGCAGCGGCTCCTAACGCCAAGACCAAGACGGAGCTCAACGACATCGTCGTGGTCCTGAAGGCCTACGGGAACTACACGAGCCTGTCGAAGCTTGGGGCGTACGAGGCAGCTCATCATGCGTCATTTGAGGCGAACGTTAAGGCGCTGGCCGCATCCATCAGGGCCTGCGCCTAACTCGGCCTTTATCACGAAAGCTGACCAAACCAACTCAAAAGACGAAGGGCACGAGCATCTTGGTGGCCCGTTTGTACGTTGGGTATGCGTCGGGGAACTGCTCGGTCAGGTAGTGCTCTTCGACGGTCGCGCTGTAGACGAAGTACATACCGACCAGGGCCAGCGCAATGAGCCACATCCAACGCAGCGCCACCGCGGTGCCGACACCCGCGAGCAACAAGCCAAAGTAGATCGGGTGGCGGATCAGCCGATAGGGACCGCTCGTCACCAACTCCGGTTCATCCTTCTGTGACATTGGGGTGCCCCAGTTACGTCCGATATGCAGGCGGGCCCAAATCGCGAACCCCAAGCCGAAGGCAAAGAGGACGAGCCCCACGCCAGCGCGCCACGGGTCGGAGTTGAAACTGCCGTTTCGAAATGCTCCTACCCGAATCAGGAGAAGCACAAAGATGGCGATCACCGCCCTGACACGTAGATCGCGAGACCACGAGGCGTGGCCCTTCTTCATATGGAGAGCTGCCACGATCCAATAGATCCAGAACCCAGCCCATCCGATGGCGAAGACGAATTCAACCACGCGCATCCGACTCATGCTTCCACAAATACCCGGCGGACGGCGACGAGAAGTTGCACCTCATCCGAGCTCGTATGGCCAATTAGGTTTTGGGTCATGGCAATGGGATCGGCGCTTGCTCGCCTAGGCGGCTATCCGTTTGAGGTGCGTTACAGTTCCGGGACCTCGGAACGCGCGCGCGTCCTGGCCGATATTGCTGCGGACGCCTACGCCTACTTCAGCCGTCTGTTTTCGGGATTCAAACCTAACATCGCGGTGATCGTGGCTAGCCCAGCGGACTGGGAGAGCAGGCAACCATACGGCCTGCCCTTTTTCAATGATGACGATGGTCAGATCCGTCCCGGCATCGTGGTGATGCCTGCTAGTCGCGGAGACTTTTGGATCGCGATGGGAGAAGACCTTCGCGAGACGTCGCCGGAAGGCTATGCCAAGGTGCTTGCAACATACCCCGACGGCGCAGGCCACTTCGATCTGCAACCATTCTTCGACCTGGTCACGATCCATGAACTTGGCCACGCGTTCGAGGTCCTCGGTGATCGCAGGATGCCGACGTATTGGTTGGGCGAGATCTTTGCCAATCTCTGCCTCCACGCCTTCATCGCCATGAAGCAGCCGGATAGCTTGAGCACGCTCGAAGTGCTCCCCACGGTGGGGGCGCAGAGTACTCACCTTGAAGATTGGATGCGCGTCAGAGGATTCACGACGCTGGAAGAACTCGAAGTCCATTACACGGGTGGTGATGACCCGATGAGTCCACTGAACTATGTCTGGTTTCAATATCGGTGGCAACGAATCGCGGCGGCGATGTTCAACGCCGACGGCGAGGACGGACTGGTCCGTTTTTGGGATTGTTTTCACGCCAACGATCGCCTCAACCCGGGCCAGGTCACGGCCACGTCGCTGATCCCGCTGCTTAGGACTGAGGTGAGCGAGACTCTGAGCCGAGCAGTCCAAGATTGGTGATTGCCCTTCTACGTCTCCGTAGGAAGTGTCTGACGATTGACCAGCCACGACGAGGACAGTTGGCCAACTTCTGGTTCGCTGATACCATCCGCCCTAGGAAGTTCATCGAGTACCGCGAGCCAAAGGTCGCTTGAGCTCTCCGTCGTAGGATTGGACACTTTTGAGAACCAAGAGTTGCGCCCCGCTTCGGTGTTCCAAGCGAGTGCTGAAAAAAAGCGTGGCACTGCTGTTGGTCGTCATGAACGCCGGCGTCGTATCTGCGTGGACACTTGATGCGCGCGCGTCACCGCTGCCCTATTCGAGTTCCTCGTCATTGGGTGTGGTCTTACCGGGCACGACTTGTTCGGTGTTTCCTCGTGACAACGTGTGGAATACGCCGATCACGGATTTACCGATCAATTCGAGCAGCGCGACCTGGCTCGCGACGATGGATGCGTCAACCACTTCACTTCACCCTGACTTCGGGCCCTCGGGCAATCCGTCGGCCCCTTATGGGATTCCCTGGAATATCGTGGCGCCTCGCACGGTATTTACGAGGATCATGTTCCAATACGCCGCCGAAAGCAGCCCCGGGCCGTATCCGTTGACTCGCACCACGCGTATCGAGGGGGGTTCGGACCGTCACGCGTTGATGGTTGATCCGACTGCGTCGCCGACGTCGCACGCTTGTACGTTGTTCGAGACCTACGACACGACGTATAGGACAAGCGGACGTTCCGTTGCCGGCTCGGGCGCGATCTGGAATCTGAACTCCAACGCCCTTCGACCCAGCGGTTTCACGTCGGCCGACGCAGCAGGTCTGCCGATTCTGCCCGGACTTGTCAATTATGACGAGATGGCGTCGGGATCCATGAATCACGCACTTCGCTTCAGCGCGCAATGCACTCAGGAATCGTTCGTATGGCCCGCGCGTCACGAGGCTGGTCAAACTAACACGCAATGTCCCCCCATGGGAGCACGGTTTCGCCTGAACGCTTCGTTCACGTTACCGGTGTCGAGTTGCAACAGCTTTTGCCAGACGGTCGTCACGACCATGAAGACCTACGGCCTGATCCTGGCCGATAACGGGAGCAACTGGTACTTCCAGGGCACTGCGGATCGACGCTGGACCTACGGCGAGGTTGATCAACTCAAGCAGATCCCCGCCTCCCAGTTCGTCGCGGTCGACGAATCGTGTCTTATAGTGAACGCGAACTCTGGCCAAGCACTCCAACCTGGAAGCACAGCGTTCGTACAGCGGTGTAGTTGACCGACACTGTGAGCGTCCAACTAGGACACTCCAACGCCGAGGTCGTCACTGAGTAGGTGCGTCAACCTCGAGGGCGGCTTTGATCACTTTCGTTAAGGCCGTATGGAGTAACTCCAGTTCGGAAATTTCGATACCGAGACGGGCCACGACGGCGGGAGGAATCAGCGTGGCGCGTTCACGGAGCTCACGGCCCTTTTGCGTAAGTTCAATCACTAGGCGACGTTCGTCGTCATCACTTCGGGTCCTCGTTACGAGACCAGCGGTTGCCAATCGTTTGAGCAGAGGCGAGAGCGTGGGCGAATCGAGTTGCAGCAAAGCGCCGATCTCCCCCACTGAAAGTGGTGAATGCTCCCAAAGCGCGAGCATGACGAGGTACTGAGGGTGAGTGAGTCCCATGGGCTCGAGTAAGGGTCGATAGACCGACAAGACACTTCGAGCGGCCACGACGAGGGCAAAGCAGACCTGGCGCTCGAGGGCGAGCGGGTCCACCGGCGTTGCAATCTGGTCGCCACCACTCGCGGCCGAACTCGAACCCTGCGCCGAAATCTGCCCGTCGATCGAATGTTCTTCCACCTTCGCCATCTCCGTCATGGTAGGGCTCGCCTTCGGGCCGTTTTCTCTTGACTTCACGGTCCCTATACCTTGATTCTAGTCTAAATAGAGTCTACCCTATTGATTAGTGTACGATTTAATCATACACTACTAAAACTGGGAATAAGGAGGAGATGATGAGATTCGAGCATTGGGAGTCCCGGAAAGAAGCCAGTTCAGATCGGGACGCGAAAGTTGAGGCAAAGAGAGCATCGATTGATGGAGGTCCGCAATGAGCGTCGTCCTTCCCATGGTCGCGATGGTGTTCTTCTGTGTCTTGTTCGTCAGTACCTACGCGTGGATGCGCCGTCCAGAATTCGGCGAATCCAAGGGGCCCACAATGAAGGTCACTTCTAGGCCGACCGGAGCTTTGACCCCGGAGGACGAACACCGCGGTGCCGAGCACTCCTTGAGTAACCTGCCTGCATCGTCGGGGTCAACCCAGGATCAATCAGAAGTGCTCAAAGGGGTGGGCTTATGAAGGGTGAATTAGATCAGACCAACGACCTCACTGGAAGTGACGTTGGGACCGTACGTCGCCGCAAGGTTCGGTATCGTACGGCGATCGTCACAGCGATCGTCATCGCCGGATTCTCGCTGTCGCTTTCGGCCTGCTCGACGATCGGAACCGCCGCGTGCACCAAGAGTTCAGGCGCTCTCATCAAATTGTCGGGATCGACACTTTACAAAGGTTCGTCGAGCACGACCCTGCCGCCCAGCCACGACAACGACGCCGGCCGTGGACGCATTCCCGATCGCACACCCGACGCGGATATCGACGCGAATCAACGTCCCCACATTTGTAAGGGCCCGAAGTAACGCAGTGTTGCGGCACACGAGTTGATGGAATCTTTCGGTCACTCCGAAGGACACAATGCATTCTCGGCGTCCAGCTAACGAGAGTCCGTGTCCTCTTGGTCGAGCAGTGACCTTAGGTAATCCTCGACATTGTCAAAATTAGATTCGATGCCATCGAAGTTACTCATGTGATCACGGCCAGACTGATCGCGGAACGCCAACTTCCACGTCAATTCCGTGACGCCATTGGTCGCCCGCAGCTCTATCGACTCGACGGCCTCTACGTCGGACCAACCTTCGAACCTCCAGGTTTCGACCGTTCTGGTCGGCGGTTCGACTTCCAAGTACGTTCCACGAAACGAGCACTCGACGCCGTCGTTGGTCACCATGACGATGTGGTAGTCCCCACCCACGCGTAAGTCGATCGAGCAGACGGTCACCTCCTCCCCGAAGGGAGCGAAGGTCTTGCTGAGATGTTCAGGCTTCGTAAAACAATCGAAGACGAGATCGATCGGCGCGTCGAAACCGCGAGTGATTTCAATCTCGAGTTCGTTCGGGAATTTGATGACTGCACGTTCTCGGCGATCTGTCATCTCAGCGACAGTAGTGCAGAGGTAGGAGCATCCGCACCTGCCTGGTCGAATGGCGGCAGGTCAGAGATTGGCCACTGGCGCGAACACCATGGTGAAGTTGATCATGAGTGGAATTTTGAGGCCACCTACCCTGGACGGTCCATTCTTTGAATTGGCAGGAATTGAAGGCCGTTATGGGAATTATTTCAAGCGCCAAAAAGAACAGCCATAAAGCGATCGCAGCCGGTCCATACTTGAGTGAGGTTCGTGCAGGTCGGGCGGCCTCGGAGGGTTTACATGACCAGTCACCACGACGCCGAGATTCAGTCAACGAACGATGGGGCCGCGACGACGGCCAGCACTGCGGCGCCGGTTTCGCACGCCCCGGGTGAACCGGCCCTCGTCGTCAGCCACCTGACCAAGCGCTTCGGCGATCGAACCGCATTCTCTGACGTGTCCTTCGAAGTCGCGCGCGGCGAGGTCTTCGGATTCCTTGGGCCCAACGGCGCGGGTAAGACCACTACCGTACGCACCCTCGGAACACTCATCGCACCCACCTCGGGGTCGGCCATCGTCGCGGGCATCCCGCTCAGTGCCGAGAACGGCGTTGAGATTCGCCAACGAATCGCCATCATGCCTGAGGCACCCGGACTCTATTCCCGTCTGACGGTGACCGAGAACCTTGAGTACTTTGCCGCCCTCTTTGGACTGCGCCAGCCCGAGTCGCGCATCCACGACGCGCTGGCCTCCGTGAATCTCGCCGATCGGGCCCAAGACCTGTGTGGTGGCCTGTCCAAGGGCCTTCGTCAGCGCGTAGGCCTCGCTCGCACATTGATGAGCGACCCCGAGGTTATGTTCCTCGACGAACCGACATCGGGTCTTGACCCGGTCGCGGCACTCGAAGTGCTCACACTCATCAGCGCACTGCGCGAGAAGGGTGTGACCATTTTCCTCACCACGCACCGCCTCGACGAGGCCGAGAAACTCTGTGATCGGGTAGCCATCCTCAACACGACCCTTCGCACCGTGGGCAGTCCCGCCGACCTGCGCGCACAACTCTTCCACAGTACGCTCATTGTCCGGACCCTCGTGCCGTTGAAGGATCCTGGCGGAGTCTTTGGCGCTATCGCATCGGTCAGCGACTGGCACTCGAACGAACCAGGGCGTTACGAACTCGCTGTCGCCGACATAGCGCAGGCAGCTCCGCAAGTCGCTCGGGGCCTCGTCGGCGCGGGAGCGGACGTCCTCGCGATTGGTGAGAACGAGCACTCACTCGAGGACGTCTATCTCGCACTGGTCAACGAAGATCGCGGGGGTAAGCAGTTATGAAGAATTTCAATTACGCACGATTCTCGGCGGTGGTGAAAAAGGAGATGCGCGATTACCGGCGCAAGCGTTCGATTGTGGTCACGATGGTCATCTTGCCTTTCCTGTTTCTGATCGAGCCAGTGGTGGCAATTTTCGTCGTGCCTTCTACTTCAGTGGTGACCGGGGCTAAGACGTACGTCCTGCTCCCTATTCTCTACCTGCTCCTGATACCGAGCGTTATGCCCAACATGCTGGCGGCCTTTACCGTCGTGGGCGAACGTGAACAGGGAACGCTCGAGCCACTGCTCACCACGCCCATCAGCCAGCGCGAATTCATCGCGGGTAAAGGAGCGGCGGTCCTCATTCCGACGATGGCCCTCACCTACGGTATCTACGCGCTGTTTCTCCTCGCGACCGAGCTGTTCGCGAAGTCGGTCGTGTCATCAGCCATCTTCACCCAGGGAGCCTTGCTCGTCGCGCTGATCGTACTAGCGCCCTTGCTCGCGAGTTGGTCGATTGCGGTCGGCATGGCGGTATCGGTGAGGGCGACTGAGATCCGCGTCGCCCAACAGTTGGGCACCTTGGCGAGCATCCCGCCGGTGATTCTGATCTTGATTCTCGCGGTGGGCGTCATCCATCCCACGTTGTCAGTGGCGCTTATCTTCGCCTTGGTCCTACTCGCCATCGACGTGCGCGCAATACGCATCGTCGCGCGCATGATGAACCGCGAACGCCTGGTGACAGGAACCAAGTCGTAAACGCTCGCCACAACCCGAATCCTTGAGCGATGGCCTAGAAATATCAACGCATCGCTGGGGACCGCCGGTTCGGTGGGTCCCCATCCCTTCCGGGACTAGAGCGTCCGAACTAAGTTCTGAAGGTAATGTAAAGTTTCCTTGACACCCATACAAATGTCAAGTAAACTTTACATCATGAAGAATGAAGTCCGAGAGTACCGGCGCACACGAGAGTTATCCCAGGCGGATCTAGCCGAGGGACTGGGCGTCTCGCGCCAGACGATCATCGCCATCGAAAATGGTCGATACTCCCCGTCGCTGCCCCTGGCCTTTCGGATCGCGCGGTATTTCGAGGTTCCCGTGGAAACAATGTTCGACCCCTCAGAGGAGGCAGAAGCATGACCAAGAACAAGCACGCCCGGTGGATTGCGCCCGCGTCCACCTTGGCGATTGGCACCGCTATGGCAATCGCCGTGAGAATTGGACATACCTGGACCTATGCGATCGTGACCGAAGTCATCGTCGTGCTCTTCGCAGTCGGTTACTACTTGCTCGCAGGGACTAAGAGCGACGTTGGTGCGATCTACGGTCAGCGCAAGGACGAACGCCAGCGCCACGTCGTGATGAAGGCCTCACGTTTCGCGATGATCGTCATGTACGGAGTCACCTTCGTCATCGCCCTGATCATGGTCGCTGCCAACAAGACGTATTGGCAGGAGGACGTCATCGCGAGCGTCGGTGGCGTGTCGTATTTCTTGGCTCTATTAGCCTATGGAGCTCACGACGAGGACGCGGCGGGCGACGATCGAGGCATCATGGCAACTGATAGCGTCCTCGGCGTCGACGAGAAGAACAACGTCAGACCGCCGATGTGAAGTCGGTAACAACCTTACCGCCGTCGATCAGCTTAAAGTCTTCGCATCAAGTGCCCTTGACGACACTTCGGCAATTCATTACCAGCACCATCATCGGCCTCGCCCGTTCCCGTTGAACGGAAAGATCTTCGTTCGCTTACCGTCAGCGGTCCGAGGCGCGACCGACGAGTAGCGACCGGGTTGCTTTTCGAACATGAATAAGGTGACACGATGACGAAACCGCTGCCAAGTGTTTCCCGAGAACTGAGCCGTTTCCTGTGAAGCGACGACGAGCTCGGGCGAATCCTCCTCAGCTCGCAGGGCCGGTTGCGCCAGGAATGATTCAATGGGCGTTTTCGGCCTTGCGGGGCCCACCGCGTCGTCACGAATCATGTCGACACAGTAGTGGCACGACCACCTGCGCGCTCGATAAACCGCGTCAAACGTCGAAGCTGCGCAGTCGAGCGAGTTTGGAGCAACGACCAACGGTCGTCTGCCGAGTACTTTCCAAACGAAGAGATCGACACTCCAAGTGACCCGAGTACGATGAGCCACGTAAGTCCTTTCCAGGGACGGGCGGGAGCGTACGTCGTGAATCAAAGCGCGTCGACGCGGTGGCCGTACTGGAATGATCCCACCTGGCGCCTCTTTCGTACTTCGCAAATGGTGATTTGCGCGATTCTGCTGACCTTGCTCGTGCTCTACTTTGCGGGCGTGGCGTCGGTTCTCTATCCCCTTGCGGCGGCGGTGATCCTCAACATCGTCGCAGCCACGGTGGTCATAGCTCGAGGTATCCAACTACGAATAAAGGGCGGTCCCTCGCGCTGAGCGCCAGCAGTCTCACCTCTCGTGCGACCTCGAGTACGCGTCCTAAGAAAGAGCGAGCACCGACCACGGTCGCGATTGAAGTGACCGACGCTTCACACCACCACGGCGGGCGCGCGCATTCTGGTCACCCCCGGTACCAGCAACGTCACGCCAACGAGGGCAGTCAGAAGAATTGCCGCGCCCACGATGGTCGCGGTGACGCCGCAGGCGGCGGCGATGGGCCCGACGATGGCCATGCCGATGGGCAAGAAGACCAACGAACCAAACCAGTCGTAGGCGCTGACCCGAGACAGGACTTCGGGCGCGATCTCGCGCTGCATCGTCGTCGTCCACAGCGTGCCAAAGATCGTCAGACCCACCCCGGCGACGAACCCGCCGGCCGCTATCACGAGCACGGGACCCCGAAACGCTAGGGCGAGGAGCGGCCATACCCAGCCGACCGTGACAATCGTCGCGACGAGCAAGGGCCTTACCGGATTCCAACGCAGCATCACCATGCCCCCGAGCACGGCACCGGCGCCCTCGAGCGCGAGGATGAAGCCCCACGCCGGTGCGCCGCCGAGCGACTGCTTCGCGATGACCGGACCGAGCACGAAAATAGGGGCGAAAATCAATACGTTGACGCAAGAGAACTCGACGACGATGACCCAGAGCCACGTACGCGACCAGAACTCAGTCCAACCCCCTCGCAGCTGCACGAGGAACGTCTCAACGGTTTCGCTCGCCTCCCATTCGATGGTGATCATGTACAGGCTCACCACGCTAACGACGTAGGTCAAGCCGTCGACGAGAACGGCCCAACCCGGGCTCGAGACAGCGATGATGATGCCCGCCACGGCGGGCCCGATGATCCCGGCGATGGAACCGGACAAGCTGTTGAGCGCGTTCGCCTGCAGCAGTTTCGCTTCGGAGACGACCTGGGGGACGAGGCCCGTCAGAGCCGGGTTGAAGAATGCCGAACCGATCCCCACCGCGGCGGCGAGGGCCATGAAACCCCAAAGCGGTGTCGACGCCAGGAGAATCCAAGCCCCCAGACCAAGCTCAGCCAGGGTGCGCAGGACGTCGGACGTCAACATGACGACTCGTCGACTGAAACGATCGGCGATGACGCCTCCGACGAGGATCAGAATGACCACGGGCACCAAACCCGCGGCCGACACGAAACCGACGTCGCTCGCCGTCCCGTGTTTTAGAACCGCAAAGGCAATGGCGACCGGCGCCATACCGGTACCGATCTGCGAGGCCGTCTGACCCAGAAAGAACAGGCGAAAGTTTCGTTCCTTGAGGGCCCCCACCCATTCGTTCATCCTCACTGATCAAGCGTATTGCGTGGCGTACTTGCAGGCGGCCCTGCGCTTGGGAGCCCTCAGTGACGACGTTGTCGCGGCGTTACTTGGGTGTCGCGATGAAGACCGGGATTTCACGCTCGGTCTTCTGCTGGTAATCGCCGTAAGGAGGGTACGCCGCGACGGCCCGCTGCCACCAGATCGCTCGCTCGTCGCCCCTTACCTGACGCACGACGACGTCGAAAGGTTCGGGTCCATCTTGGATGGCCACTTCATCGGGGTTTTCAACCAAGTTGTAGTACCAGACCGGGTGCGTGGGCGCGCCGCCCTTGGAAGCGACCAGTGCGTACGCGCCGTCGTACAGCACCCGCATGACGGGCGTCTTTCGCACTTTGCCGCTTCGATTGCCCCGAGTCGTGACAATGATGATCGGCAAAGCGGTATCGCGCAACGTGTTCGCGCGCGTGCCGTGTGATTCCTCATAGGCAGTGACTTGATCGCGCACCCACTCCGACGGACTTGCCTCGTACTCTCCATTGACTGGCATGAAGACAATGTAGTCCCGTGCTGAGTCACCGGCGCCCTTGTCCGGCTGGGCAGCGCCGACGCACTGCGGTTGTATACCAACGCCGTTTTGCTACGTTGCGATGATGCGGCTGACCTTTGGCGGAACGATATTTGAATGGCGTGGCCCGGCGCCGTTCTTCTTCGTCGCGGTACCCGAGGAGGAGAGCGCGGAGATCCAGGCCGTCTCGGCACTCGCCACCTACGGCTGGGGCGTCATTCCCGTGCGCGTCGAACTCGGCGACACCATGTTCGAGACCTCATTGTTCCCCAAAGACGGCGCGTACCTCGTGCCCATCAAGGCGGCGGTGCGCAAGAGCGAAGACCTTGACGGTGGCGACTACGTCGATATCGTCCTTACGGTGCGCCTGGAAAGTTAATCCCCTCTGACGAGAGCAAGGACTGGATTTCGCGACGTGTGATTACCTAACTGAGCACTATTAATAGGACGTCGAAGTCGGCGACGTCGCGCCGTGGCCGACCACTTCGCAAGAACACCCGCTTCGAAGCGGCTAGTCCACTTTCTCCAACACCGCCACGTAGGGCTCGTTCAACGCGGCCTTGAAGACCCGACGCTGATGCCAACCGGTGTCGCGCAGGAGTTCATTCATCTCGCCTGGCGAGACGTAGAGCCAATCGAACCAGGGACCTCGCAAGTCCTCGTAAAGGAAGCGGAATCTTCCTTGACCGGGCGCCGTCCCCTTTGCTCTGTTGCGACGATAGTACGTGCGATCAAAGCCCGGTGCCCCACCGAAGTACGCGCTCGTGCTTTCGACAAAGATGCGGGCGCTGGGTTTCGTGTGGGCCGCGAGTGCGCTCAGGTCACGTCGTGCACGACGGGGTGTGCCGAAAATCCCGAAGTTGTTGCCAAAGAGCACGAGCGAGTCGAAGTCCGCGAGCTTGGGCCCGAGGTCTTCGAGGGGCGAACGCCAGACCTCCTTCACTCCTCGAATCGTGGCGGCTCGCACCGCCAAGGGTGACGTGTCCAGTGCGACCACCTCTCGACCGCGAAGCTGCAAGTCCAGTGCCACTCGGCCCGCGCCGCAGCCGACGTCCAGGACACGACCTTGCATCAAACGGACCGAAGCACGCTCGGCGACGGGCCAGTCTCTGAATTTCGCGAGGTACACCTCGGGTCCCGCGCCAAGCTGGGCGAAGCCGTCCTCGCGCTCGAGTACCTCACACGCGGTGCCCCCCTTGGCCCAGTCCAAGAGTGCGCGTCCAAAGACGTCATCATCATTCTTAGAAGCGCTCGTCATGCTTCCCTTCGGTGGGCCAACTGGAGCCGTACGTATCGGAGGGTATCAGTTGACCGCTACGGCCCCCTGCCCCACGACCCGCGTCGTCGGCACCTCGAGCGCGACCGTCGCCTCGTGAATCGGCCGTCGAACCAGTGTTTGGACCTACACTCCAATGCAAGAATCCGCAAAGAGTCGGGGGCACCGTGACCACGCTGAAGAATCGCCCGAACACCGCACTGCTCGTTATCGACGTTCAGCGGGGCGTCGTGGAAAACGCCTTTGAGCGCGACAGGGTCATCGCGAACATCAACGCCCTCGTGGACAAGGCACGAGCCGAGCACGTGGCTCTCGTCTGGATCCAGCACTCGGACGAACAACTAGAACGGGGCAGCGACCGGTGGCGTCTCGCCGACGAGTTGCACCCAGATCCCAGCGAACCACTCGTCGAGAAGCACTACGGCGACTCCTTCGAAGACACCGAACTCGAGAACGTCCTCGCCGACCTCGGCGTGGGTCGAGTCGTGGTCACGGGCGCCCAGACCGACGCGTGCATCCGCTCAACCCTCCACGGTGCCTTCGTTAGGGGATACGACGCACTGTTGGTCAGTGACGCGCACACGACTGAGGACGCCTCACAGTGGGGCGCTCCCACGCCCGACAAGGTGATATCGCATACGAACATGTACTGGACGTACCAGGACGCGCCAGGGCGCACGGCCGGAACGGTGGCGACCAGCGACGTCGACTTCGGCTCACGTAGAGCGGACTGACCTTCGCGTCGAAGGTGTCTGGCTCGTCGGTTCGAGTCGACCTTGCTCCGGGGACGCCACGAGTGCTGGCGGCCATCAACGAGACGACACTGCCGATGACGGCTCAGCGATCGAGAAAGTCGACTGCTTCACTCTCGCTTCGACGCGGACGCACAGCAAACCCGCGCGCGAGCAGCGCGTCGAGGCTGAATCGACCCGGGCCGAGCAGGACGACGACCAGGGCCAATGCTCCCAGGGCCAGATTGAGTTCGTAACCCGGGTTGAGCGACTGCGAGTTGATGCCGTGCGCCCACGTGACGGTGATCATGGCCATCACCATGTCGCCGGTCAGGGCCAGGCCGGCGAGTCGTGTGCCGAGCCCGAGGATCATCACGATGCCGCCACCGAGTTCAGTGACACCACCCAGGACCGCGAAGAGTCCCCCCGGATGCAAGTGTGCGACGGTCGAAAAGAAGATGGACGTCTGATGGATCCCGGGACCGTTGAACGCCCCGAAGAGTTTGCCGGCCCCGTAATAGATGAAGATCCACGCGAGGATGCCCCGTACCACCACCAGGGCGACGTCTCGAAGGACCATAGGGGAATTTGGCGCCACCAGCGCCCTGACGGATCTCGACGTTCGAGCAGACCGCGACGACGCGCCGTTCACCACGCGACAGTCTCCTCATCCTCTCGTCCCGTCGCGCCCGCGACCGGCGAAGTGGCGACATGCCCGGACCCCTCCCCTAGCGGACGGAACGGTCCCACCAGTTGAGCCACGAAGACACGCAGGTGATGGGGCTTCTCACCCGCTTGTTCGACGGCGAGGGGCCGACCGGGTAGGCCGGTGGCCATGCGAACGGTGTGTTCAGTGGGGAACACCGCTCGATGGAAGAGTTGATCCCATATTGTCAACGCGAAACCAAGATTCACGTCCTGGCGTCCTTCGATCCGGTGATGGATCCGGTGGTAGTTCGGACTTACGAAGATTCGCTCGAGCGCGCCGAAACCAAAATTGGTGTTGGAGTGCTCGAAAGCGACCACGGCCGCGTAGAGCACGAGCATCGCCGTGGGCACCGCGCCGTTGGCGAGTAGAACGATGCCCGGGACCAACGCCAGAAGATAAGACACATGGATCAGTGGATGGGTGCGAAACACCGTGAGCACGCTCATGTCCTCTTGAGAATGGTGAAGCTCGTGGAAACGCCAGAGCACGCGCACGCGATGGTTGGCCAGATGGGCGAACCAGTTGCAAGCGTCCATGGCAATCATTATCAGGGCGATCACGACCCATTTGGGCACGACGCTGGTGCGAGGGATGACGACCCACGGCGCCACGCGGCGCGCGACTTCGGAGAACGAGAGCGCCAAAGCGGTCCCGAGGGGAACGACGAGCGTGGCGTTCAAGAGCGTAAACAGGACGTCCTGTCGATAGCCGCGAGCGAAGAGGGACCTACGCTGGGCCGGGCGAAGTCGTTCGATCACCAAGAACGCACCAAGGACGATGAGCGTCGCGGGTCCCACCACCACCACCCGCAAACTCGTCATGGACTGGGAGAAGCTCGAGCCGCCCCACTTGCTCGACCAACCAATGCCAATGAGCGTCACCGCGACGGCGACGATGGAAAACGCCGGTAAATATAAGGACTTTCGAGTGCGGTTCGCCGTTTGAGACGTGCGCGCAAGGACCGATCCACGGACCCGCACATCCTTTCGCGAGCGCGACAACGAGACGAACGACGACGTCACGAGTCTCCGATCGACCAGGTGAGTCGCATCAGAAACCGACGCCCCCACCCCCGGGACTCGTCGTGGTCGTCGTCGCGCCACCCGAACTCGTCGTGGTCGTCGTAGTGCCTGAACTCGCTCCCTTGCTCGAAAGCACGATCGATTGCCACTTGCCCCAGGTGTCAGTGACGTTGCCCTTCACTTCACCGGGCTTCGTGTCACCGGAGAAGTAATAGAGGGGCTTGCCCTCGTAGGTGACTTGACGAACGCCTCCCGCGCGGTGCACGACACCGATCTTCGCCGCTGCGACACCCTTACCCGCGGTGGCGGCGTTGACGCCCTTGGGCAACGTGAGTTCGGGCCAGTACTTCAAGCAAGTCGCCGCACAAGCCGTCTTACTCGGCAACAGTGAATAGAGCGTGTCACCGCTCACCAGGATCGTGCCGTAGGTCGAGGACTGTTGCGTCGATAGCACGACGGCCTTGGCACTATGGCTCGACGCACCGACGACACCCACGCCAGTGATCAGCAAAGCGCCCGCGAGGGCTAGTCCGAACGTCAATCCGCGCGAAAGCGAACGTCTCTCCAGTATTGGCTGCGCCATTCGATCCCGCCTTCTGTCGACGTTGTCTTCACTGACAACTTGACCATACAGGCGTGACCACCCCGAGACCGACGGTTGAGCGAACTACCTGACCGGAAGGTAAAACAGCTACGCGCGCGGAGCGGTGACGGTGCGCTCACGCAAAGGCGGGCCTGGCATCCGATTGGCCCTCGGATTAAGCTTCACGTCTCGGGGTTCGATCCGCTCCCCACAGTGGTGACAGACCATGACCGCATGAGCATTTTCGCCACACGAGGCGTGCGTGATGGTGACCGGCGGTCCATCGGGCGCGGCGTATTGATCACCCCACTGGCGCATCGCCGTAAGAATCGGCCAGAGGTCCAGACCTTTCGCGGTCAACTTGTAGTCGTCGCGCGGTGGGTGCACCGAATACGGCACCCGCTTGAGGATCCCGGCGTCCACCAGTGTGGTCAGTCGCGAATGCAGGATATTTCGGGAGATTCCAAGGCGACGCTGGAAGTCTTCGAACCGGGTCACCCCCATGAAGCAATCACGCACGACGAGCATCGTCCACCACTCACCGATCACCTCAAGGCACTGGGCGACCGAGCAGTCCATGTCGACAAAGCTCTTGCGTTCCATAAGTCCAGTCTAGTTAGTTGCATCATAGAACGCAAGAGTGTATGGTCCGTTTCATGACGAAACTAACCAGCCCATTGGCCGCCTCCGAGAACCTCGACGACTCGCGACGTCGAGCCATCTTCTTGGTGACCGCGCTCGGCGCCTTCATGGGTTCGCTCGACCTCTCTATCGTGAACGTGGCGTTCCCCGCTCTCGAGCGCGCGTTCTCCCACGACCCCCGTGCCAGCCTGGCCTGGATCATCACGGGCTACAGCATCATCTTTGGTTCGCTGCTCGTGATCGCAGGACGTACCGCCGACCGCCTCGGGGCTCGCAAGGTCTTCTTCGCCGGACTTTTGGTGTTCTGTGTTGGTTCGCTGTTCTGCGGTCTGGCGCCCACGGTGGGCTTGCTGATTGGTGGACGCGTGGTCCAAGGAATCGGAGCCGCCATGATGTTGCCCGCGTCACTGAGCCTCTTGCTCGCGGCCTATCCGATCGAACGGCGATCGCAGATAGTGGCGCTGTGGGGAGGGATCGGCGCACTCGCGGTCGCCACTGGTCCGTCCTTTGGTGCCGCGCTCATCACGGCGCTCGGCTGGCGAGCGGTGTTCTACGTGAACGTGCCAATCGGTGTCGTCGCCTACCTCGTGGGACGAAGGGTCCTCATCACCACCGCGAGCGCGCAACGATCGGCTGCGCCGGACTACCCGGGCGCCGCGATACTGAGCGTAGCCCTCGCCTCGCTCGTGCTGGCCATCTCCGAAGGTCCCAGCTGGGGCTGGTCGAGTTCGTGGGTACTCGCTGGTTTCGTTTTGGCGTGCGCGCTGCTGGCGCTCTTCATCTTCCGTTCGAGTCGACACGAACAGCCCGTGCTCGACCTCACACTCTTTCGGGCGCGTTCGTTCCGTCTCGCGAACGCCGCGGCCTTCCTCTACTCGATGGGCTTCTTCGCCATGCTGCTCGGCAACATACTGTTCCTCACGGGCGTGTGGCATTACTCAATCCTTGACGCCGGACTGGCGGTGACCCCTGGACCCCTGGTCGTCGCGGTCGTTTCTGGACCCGCGGGCAAGATCGCCTCGAAACACGGCTTTCGACCGGTACTGCTCGTCGGCTTCGCCACGTTCGCCCTGGGCGTGCTCTGGTACGTGTGGCGCGTGCGCCTGGCGCCCCACTACCTGACCTTGTGGTTACCCGGTACCTTGATCGTCGGCCTGGGAATAGGTCTGACCTTTCCCGTGCTGAGCGCCGCCGCGGTGTCGAGCCTCGAGCGTGAACGCTTCGCCGTGGGCAGCGCCGTCAATCAGACCGCTCGGCAAATTGGTGGTGCACTCGGCGTGGCGCTACTGGTCGTGCTCTTGGGCACACCGTCCAACGAGAACGCCGCACTCGCCAACTTCCATCACCTCTGGCTCTTCATCGCGGCGATGGCCCTGGCGGCCGGCGCCGTGTCCCTCGGACTCGGCCGGACGACACGCCCGCCCCTCGACGACGCCGACGCCCACGTCGCGAGCAGTCACGCCATCGAAGAGGTCCTCGACGGCGAGATCGTCGTGCCCCTGCACCGACACGAGTGACCGAATGAGCAAGCTCGTGCCGTCTGGAACGTCGCAACTCGCTCAGCGCAGGTAGCCACGTTTCAGGCGTGTAGGCGCGCTCGCGAGCCACGCGTCGAGTATTGCCTCTTGGAGTTGACGCTTAGTCACCATATTCATCTGGACGAGCACGGCGGCGTACCCGTCGAAGTGCGAAATGCTAAAGAATGAACCCGGGTGTGCGGCGAGGGCCGCTTGCTTCTCGTCCAGGTCCTCGACGCACAACGCCAGAATCGGTCCGGCCAGCGGCTTCTCCTCGCCGAAGCGCTTGAGGTCGGCCTTGCTGAAGGGGCGCTCCCACATGAATGCTTTGCCCGCAACGAACCAGGTACGATTCTCGCGTCGCGTCCCCTCGGTGACCTCCGCCAACCGATGGGCCATCGAGGACGCTTCGTCGATCGTCGACAGGTCGACACCATAATCGCGTGGGCGAGCCGTCCAAGGCCCTCACCGCGCTAATCAACCAGCGACATCATTGCGGGGACGGCCAAGCCTACGACCCGGGGACCTCGTCGGGTCCAACACCTTGGGCCGTGTCGTGGGGGGCGCCGTGGGGGCGGCGCCGAGGGGTGACTCAGTGCACCAACGAGTGCAGGTCGTCGAGTTCAGCAAATCTGCTAAGGGGCCACTCTGCCTTGTCGAACGTGACCGACACGCCCAATTCGTGCAGCAACGCCAGCAGCCGCTTGATCTGCTCGGTTTCCTTGCCACTTTCCATCTCCGAGAGGTAGACCCGTCGAATACCGGTCCGGCGTGACAATTGTTCCTGGGTGAGCCCAGCTTCAGCCCGATAGCGGCGGATAGCGTTGCCAATTGAGGCAGCGCTCTCAATCAAAAGTGGTCCTTGAATTGCGGTTTTGAGGTTATTTGTCTCCATGTCAAGTCACCGTACGCTTGTCTGGAAATCAGTCCATCATCCACCTGAACCTTTCGTCGTAGGCAAAACGGCCCTGACTCTACTAGTGCAATTGCGTTAGACGGTCCCGACACGGTTCACCGCGTCACGGTCTACCCTGCTTTAGGGCGTACGAGCGGTGTCTCTTTATCGGCTTCGGACGTGGCGTCAACGAACCTGAGGAACAATCGTGGACCAACGAGTCATTGTCATAACGGGAGCCAGTGACGGCATCGGCGCCGAGGCGGCCCGTACCCTGCACGCCCGGGGCAACGCGGTGGTCGTGGTTGGCCGCTCACCGGCCAAGACCGAACAGGTGGCTCGAAGTATCGGTGTTCCCTTCTACGTCGCCGACTTTGCGAAGCTGAGCGACGTCCGACGCTTGGCGTCGAACCTGCGACGCGACCTTCCGCGCATCGACGTGCTCGCCAACAACGCTGGCGGCATCTTCGGAGAGCGCGAAGTCACAGTAGACGGTCACGAGAAGACGATGCAGATCAATTACCTCGCACCGTTCCTCCTGACGCACGAATTGATGGACGTCTTGATCGCCAGCCGCGCGTCGGTGCTCAACACCTCGAGCATCGCGGCCAAGTTCTTCAGCCGCTTTGACATCAACGACCTCGAGGTGACCGACAGGTACTCACAGCGCGTGGCCTACGGCAACGCCAAATTGGAGAACATCTTGTTCACTTTTGAGCTGCACCGACGCTTCCACGAACAGGGCATCTCCGCGGTCGCGTTCCACCCGGGCAACGTCGCGAGCAACTTCGCGAACGACACGAACAGCCTCATGCGCTACGTCTACCACTCACCGCTTCGAAATCTCTTTCTCATCTCGACCGCCAAGGGCGCGGACAATCTGATCTGGCTCGCCAGTACCACCCCGGGTAGGGACTGGCAGTCCGGTAAGTACTACATCAAACACTCGATCTCGGATTCGCTCGACGTCCAGGCGTTAGATCCCGAGAATGCCCGCCTCCTGTGGGAGAAGTCGCTCGGCTTCATCGGGGCCTGACGCCCCTCGAACGGCGACCACGATTGTCTGGACGCTCGATGTCGCGCCAAAGGTGCCATTCGTCGCCACTAGTCTGAGCATTCGAAGTTCCATCTCGTAAACGCAAGGTGACCCTCCCCATGGCCCCTCCCACCACTCGCCGCTCCTATCGGGCGACCTACGCCGTACTCGCCCTCGCCGTGGCCGGCTTCGCGCTGCTGCAGTCGCTCGTCATACCGGTCCTTCCCACGGTCCAGGCGGGACTGCACACCTCTCAAAACACGGTCACCTGGGTCCTGACCGCGTACCTCTTGTCGGCGGCGATCTTCACGCCGATCATGGGACGCCTCGGGGACATGTACGGCAAGGAACGTCTCCTAGTGCTTACGCTGATCGCACTCACGCTGGGTTCGCTGCTCGCCGCGGTGGCCGGGTCAATCTCGCTGATGATCATCGCTCGCGCCATCCAGGGAATCGGTGGTGGCGTGCTGCCCTTGTCCTTTGGGCTCATTCGCGACGAGTTCCCTAAGGAGAAGGTCCTGGGAGCCATTGGCGTGATCGCGGCCCTAGCGGCGGCGGGTAGTGGTGTGGGTATCGTGCTCGCGGGACCCATCGTCAACGCGCTCAACTACCACTGGCTGTTCTGGATTCCGATGATTGTCATGGCCTACGCGACAGTAGCGGCGCACTACGTGATCCCCGAGTCCGACGTTCGTACGCCCGGAACGCTCAGCTGGTCCGGCGTCGTGCTCTTGTCGGTCTGGCTCGTCGCGATCATCCTCGCGATCAGCGAGGCGCCCACTTGGGGTTGGGGCTCGACGCGCGTGATCGCTCTGATCGTCCTAGGACTTCTGGTGGCGGTGGCATGGGTGTTCGTCGAGGCGCGCTCCACGCATCCGCTCATCGACATGGAGATGATGCGCATCCCCGCGGTCTGGACGACGAATCTCGTGGCCCTGCTGTTGGGCGTCGGCATGTACGCGGTCTTCGCGTTCCTGCCCGAGTTCCTGCAAACGCCGCGTTCGGCCGGTTACGGCTTCGCGCTCAGCATCACCAAGTCGGGTCTGATCCTGCTGCCGGCGAGCGTCTTCATGTTCATCTTTGGCATGATGTCGGGCCGACTCTCGCAGCGCTACGGCAGCAAAACCGTTCTCATCGCCGGCCTCTTCGTGGGCATCGCCAATTTCGCGATCTTGACTTTCGCCCACGCCGCCCAATGGGAGATCCTGCTCGCCATGGTCATCGAGGGTGTCGGCTTCGGTTTGGCGTTTTCTTCGATGTCGGCGCTCGTCGTCGTGGCGGTGCCCCCGCACCAGACCGGTGTCGCGAGCGGCATGAACGCGAACATCCGAACGATCGGGGGTTCGGTGGGGGCCGCCGTGATGAGCAGCATCGTCACGTCGGGTGCACGCGCGGGCGAAGTCCCTCGACAATCTGGCTACACGCACGGGTTCGCCTTGCTCACGGTGGCGGCCGCCGCCGCCACGATCGCCGCCTTCTTCGTACCAGGCCGTCTGCGACCACCCGCGACGACGACCGAGGCGACGCTGGCCCACGCCGAGCTCGGTATGGTGGCGGCGGGAACGCTCGCGGGCGACGAGTCCGAGTAATCGGCCAGATTTATAGCCTCGCTACAGGTGACAAATCGCTTCAGCGCGCCACCATTACATCAGTGCGGACCACCAGACTTTCGTATTTGACCGATCGTCGGACCCAGGTTCGACCCTGAATATTCCCCGTTTTAGCGAAAATGGGCGTGCGGCGCCGCAAAGCGCGAAGGGAGATTTTGTTCGCTCAATTCCCTGATGGGTATACAATTAAGCAAGAAGTTGAGTACCACGTTGGGAATCGTCGGGTTCAACTTCGTAGGTTCGTCACTCCAGCCCCCGGTGACCTCGAAACGACGAGGAGCCACGATGAGCGGATTAGAGGACATGACCCACGGCGCTGGGGAATCGGTGGTCAAACCCACCGACAAGGGCGACGACTCACTTACGGACTTTCTCTTTGACGCTGGCAGTTTCGACCGCGGTCGGCTCGACGGCCGAAGGGGTCCCGCGGGCCAAATCAAAGTGCCGCACGCGCAGATTGCGCGCAACATCCTCAACAAACTGTCGTTCACCCAAGCTTCTGATCACGACCACGAGGCGCGGGCCTAGGTCGTCGTGACGAAGCTCTCGCGCCGGCGACCGAGACCCGTCCGTTTCGCGTCTATGGCCGCAGTTCCTTCGCGTCATAATGGCGGTTGCCACGAGCGCCGCGATACTTCTGAAACAGACTACTTGGTCAGGTGGGCCGCTTGAAGGCCGACCAATCAGGCCCGGGCACGGCCATCAAAGACGCGGACTTGCGTGTCGTCTGCGACTCGGTTCCGAGCATCGTTTGGACGGCGGCGCCCCAGGGGGCGAGTCAATACCTCAACAACTTAGGAACGCTCTACACGGGTCTTAGCGTCATCGACGGTGAGTCCTGGGACTGGTTCTCCTTCGCGCATCCCGACGACGCCAAGAACGCTCGCAAGGAGTGGAAGACCTCAATGCGCGACTCCTCGCCGTATTCCTGTCGATATCGCGTACGACGATTCGACGGAATCTATCGCTGGCACGAGGTGAACGCCCGAACGGTTGACGACGCGCACGGCCGGCGGCGAAGCTGGATCGGCACGGCGATCGACGTCGAGGACGCCGTAACGAACGAGGCCGCAGCGCAATTGTTCGCGCGTCACGCCCGCGAGACTTCGGCAATCTTGAAGATGATCCTGGAGGACGCACCGGTTGGTATCGCGTTCGTCGACCGAGATTTCCGCGTACGAACCATCAATGAACAGTTGGCGTCCATCACGCTGTCAACCGTAAGTGAACGGACGGGCCAGCTCGTCTCCGAGGCCCTACCCGACTTGTGGACCCAAATCGGGCCAGCGTTTCACCGGATCCTCGAGGGTGGACCAGCGATTCTCAACCACGAAGTCACGGGACCCTCGAGGACTGACCCTCAGCGTACTCATCAGTGGCGGTCAAACTTCTACCCCGTACGGGTCGACAACGAGATCATCGGTATTGGCGCGGTCGTCGATGACGTGACAACCCAACTCGACATGGAGAATCAGCGTCTCTTGCTCGCCACCATAGTCGAGGGCTCAGGCGAGGCCATATTTGGATCAGACCGACATGGCATCATAATGAGTTGGAATGCCGCAGCCGAGAAACTCTTTGGCGCAAAAGCGAGCGAGGTGATCGGCAAGACTTTGGCAAGTATTCTCCCGCCTCAACAATACGACGAGGCTAGGACTATTCGACAGCGAGTGATTGCCACCGGCGTTCCCGAGCAGATTGACGTCGTGCACGTGACCAGGGGCAAACGCTCTCTCGACGTACAGATCACGGTCTCACCAATATTGAATGCGCAGGGCCAGATCACCGGCATTTCAAGAATTGCGCACGACGTCACCGCACAACGGGCCGCCGACGCAATGCTTCGTGAGAGCCAGCGTCAACTTATTGAAACCCAACGTATTGCCCACGTCGGAGGCGTGCAGTACGACGTCGTCCACGACACGATGACGTGGTCGGGCGAGATGTACCGGATCCTCGGTGTTGAGGCCAACCTCGCGCCAAGTACCGAACTTTTCCTTACGTGCATTCATACCGACGACATCGAACGGGTTCGTAAAGCCTGGTTCAACGCCACCCTCCATGGCGTGCCGTTCAATATCGACTTCCGGATTGTTTTCGCGAATGGTGAAGAGCGCTCCGTCAAGGCGCTTGCCGAAATCCAGTGCGACGCCAGCGGCACTCCGATTAACATGGTCGGCACTCTCAGTGACGAAACGGAACGGGTCGCGCTCGAGGGTGAACGGCGTCGCCTCGAACTCAGTTTTGAAACCGGTTTCGAGCAATCGGCGATTGGAACGGCTCTCGTTGACCTCAACGGCATTGCTCTGCGGGTCAATCAGGCGGTCTGTGACCTCCTGGGTCGACCCAAGGAGCTCCTTCTCGGCCGACGCTGGACCGATTTCACCCACCCTGATGACATTCCTCTCATGGACATCCTCACCGAAAAAGTTGCCGCCGGTGTTTCGACCTACGCCGACGAGCGACGGTACCTACGTCCGGACGGCTCCGAGGTGTGGGCCGCCACCCACGTTTCAATCGTACGTGACGCGAAGGGAACTCCCCTTTACTTCTACTCGTACTTGTTGGACATCACCGCGTACAAGAAGCTGGCCAACGAGCTCGCTCACCGGGCGATGCACGACGAGCTCACGGGACTGCCCAACCGCGCTCTACTCGCCGACCGCCTCGACCAGAGCCTCGCCCGCTCTACTCGCAGCCACGTACCCATCAACGTGATGTTCCTCGACATCGACAATTTCAAGGAGATCAACGACTCGCTTGGCCACACGGCGGGGGACGAACTGCTGGTGTACGTCGCGGCCCAGATAAGGAGCGCCATACGACCCGGTGACACGGTGGCGCGCTTTGGCGGCGACGAGTTCGTGATCGTCTGCGAAGGGGCCAGCAAGGCCGAAGTCAGTGTGATCGGCACTCGAATTCTCGACGCCATCAAACTACCGGTGAAATTAGCCGCCGGCGAAGTCCGCGTCACCGGCAGTATGGGCGTGACCACTTCGGGCTCGGCGTCGACGCCCGAGACGATGCTGCAGACCGCCGACTTCGCCATGTACCGGGCAAAGGGACTGGGCCCGGGCAGCATCGCCCTCTACGACGAGGTACTTCACGAGAAGGTCGAAGGGCGTTTGGCTACCACGTCGGCCCTCGCCTTGGCGCTCACGCGAGAGGAATTCACGGTCTACTACCAACCAGTCGTCAATATCTGGACCGGTGAATTGATAGGGGCTGAAGCGCTACTGCGCTGGGAACACCCCAGTGGCGTGCTCGTGAACCCGGACGATTTCATCCCGATTGCCGAGCATTCTGGTCTGATAATTCCCATCGGCGCGTGGGTCCTGGAAGAAGCGTGCGAGCAGTTGGTCGCGTGGCAGGCCACACAGCCCGCCCTGAGCATCGCAGTCAACCTTTCGGTTCGCCAAATCCTCAATCCTGACATCATCGCGACCGTACGCGACGCGCTCAAACGGTCGAAACTTTCGCCCGCAGACCTCTCCTTGGAACTGACCGAGAGCATCTGGATGGAAGACATCGACTACTGCGCTCGAATTCTCACGTCGTTCAAGGAACTCGGCGTCGGGCTCGTCATCGACGACTTTGGCACCGGCTACTCGTCTCTGAGTTACCTGAAGCTGTTTCCCTTTGACGCGGTGAAGATCGATCGGTCCTTCGTCGATGGTCTAGGCCACGACTCGGACGACTCGGCGCTCGTCGCCGCCATCATCGCCATGGCGGCCGCACTTAACCTCGAGGTGACCGCCGAGGGCGTGGCGACGCAGGAGCAACTGGAGCTGCTAAGGAAACTGTCATGCGTACGCGGTCAGGGCTATCTGCTCGCCCAACCCATGACCGCGGCGAATCTCACGAAGTTAATCGACGAGGGCCACCGCTGGCCGGTGAACGCGAGCGAAGAGTCCTTGAGCGAACCACCCGCGGATTGATCACGCTGACCCAGCCATCTCGGTACGCGACACCATGTTGTTCGTGGCTGCGTCACTCAATGACGTCTCGATCCAGTCGAATGTCTCGCCGTTTTGCCGGTTTTCAGGGCTTTAGGACGGTCCCGACTTGGCCTGGAGGCCAGAAGAATGGTGCGGTGTGGTCGACCACCCAAGTCCTGTCACAGCCCCTCACTACGGTCACACCATGTTCGCCACTCGCACCGATCTCAACGATCATCAGCGCGAGGCGGCCTCGTTCGGTGATCAGCCGTTGCGCGTAATCGCCGGGCCCGGTACCGGAAAGACGACCACCCTGACCGCGAGGGTTGAGTATTTGCTCGACCAGGGGATCGCGCCCGAGCGGATCCTGTTGCTCACCTTCACCCGGCGTTCCGCCCGCGAGATTCTCAATCGGGTCCGCGCGATACGTGCCACAGCGCACGTGCACCGCGTCGCGGGCGGCACGTTTCACTCGGTCGCCCACCATACGCTTCGTCGACATCACACGGCCGTGGGTCTGAGCGATGGCTTCGGAGTACTAGACCACGGCGACGCCGCGGACCTCCTTGACCTCGTGCGCAGTGATCTTGGTGTGCTCAGCGACAAACGCCGCCTGCCCAAGAAGAACACCTTGGCGGCCCTCTATTCGAGGACGGTGAACACGGGCGACGCGCTGCGTGACGTCATGGCCGAGCACACTCCCTGGTGCGTCGACCACCACGAACAGGTCGGTACCCTCTTCTCAGCCTTCGTGAATCGCAAGCGTGCGCTCGGTCTCTTGGACTTTGATGACCTTCTGCTCTTTTGGCGCGCCGCCGTCGAAGATGACGCTCTGGGAGCCACGTTGGCGGCTTCCTTTGACCACGTACTGGTCGACGAGTTCCAGGACGTGAACCAGTTGCAGTTAGATATCCTGCGGGGCCTTCGCCGGTGCGACCCGCGCGTGACCATGGTCGGTGACGACGCCCAGGCAATCTACGGCTTTCGAGGTGCCTCGCCACGCTTTCTGCTCGACGCCCCTGACTATTTCGAAGGTCTAGTCACCATCACGCTGAACGTCAACTACCGCTCCTCGGGCGCCATACTCGAGGTCGCCAACGCGCTCGCCGCGGAAGCCCCGGAAGGCTTCTGTGCCGTCTTGCGTGAGGACCGACCCGTACTCGGCACGGGCTCACCCCAACTCGTGCACTGCGCCGACGAACGTCACCAGTCCGAGATCGTGGCGGACCGCGTCCTCGAACTCTACGAGGAGGGCGTCGCACTCCGCGACCAAGCCGTCCTCTTTCGTGCGGCGCACCACAGTGCCGACCTCGAGATCGAACTCTCGCGGCGCCGGATCCCCTTCGTCAAGTACGGCGGACTGCGCTATCTGGAGGCGGCACACGTGAAGGACCTGCTCGCGGCCTTTCGCCTGGCGGACAATCCGCGCGACGAGGTGGCGTGGTTCCGTCTCCTCCAATTGATGCCGGGCGTCGGTCCCGCCAAAGCTCGCCGTCTCATTGACGCTCTGCGCGACGAACACCGGCTGCTACCTCTTTCGTTCCTGGAGGTCGAGCATCGCTGGCCCGGGGCCCTCGAGCTCGTGCCCTGCGACACGCGCGACGCGTCGGCCCAACTGATCCAGGCCATGGTGTCACGAGCGCACGAACCGCCGATGGCTCACGCCCAACGGATCGCCGACGCACTCGTACCCTTCATCGTCGCGTCCTACCAGGACGCCGCGGTGCGCCTCGAAGACCTGGGCGCGCTCGTGCTCGCTTGCAACGAGACGACGCGCCTCAGTGACGTCGCCGCCGAACAGGTCCTGGAGCCGCCCGCCTCGACCGGGGACCTCGCGGGGCCCCCGTTCGTCGACGAGGATTGGCTCGTGCTATCGACGGTCCATTCGGCCAAGGGCCTCGAGTTCGACGCGGTGCACGTCATCCACGCCGCCGACGGCAACTTTCCTTCGGATATGGCCCTCGGGTCACCCGAGGGGCTCGAAGAGGAGCGACGACTCTTCTACGTCGCGGTCACGCGCGCCCGGCGTCACCTCGCGATCTACGTTCCTCTGCGCTACCACCACCACCGAGTGCGCGACGATCATTCGTGGGCCCAACCATCGCGTTTCTTGAGCAAGGCCGTGCGCCAGACCCTCGAGGAACAACTGCACGAGACTCCTCGTGCGAGCACGATGAACCTCGCCGATCTAGAACCGATCCCCGGTCCGGCACTGGTCGAAGGTCGCTTGTCAAAACTCTGGTGAGAGTGCCACGCACGCGCAGTTGCTCGCCGCATCGGGCGACGCTGGCGTGGCTTAGCATTGACCCAGCAGGCTCGAGCAGGGAGTAATCATGGACCATCGAAGGGCCGAGGAATTACTGGCGAACGAACGTCGACGACTCGAGGATTTGCTGGTGCACTCGACGCAAGTCGGACTCGTCGAGCGCGAGGGTGCGAACGAGCAGGGCGACATCGCCGACTCCGCTGAACCATTTACCTCCGAAGAGGAGAACAACGCCATCGCGGCGAGCCTGCGAGCTCGTCTCGAGGCGGTAGAACGTGCCGAAGCTCGTCTCGCCGACGGTAGCTACGGTCTGTCGGTGCGCAGTGGCACGCCCATCAGCGACGAACGTCTCGAAGCCGATCCCGCGGCCGAACTGACCGTCGACGAGGTCGAGACGAGCTGAACCACTCATCGGCGAGCGTCGTGCTCGCGAGGGCCCTCGTCGAGTAACACACGCAGCATCGCTGACAACGACGGATTCTTCACAGGAACTTCTCTGAAAGGTCTCACCCGTCAAACAGGCGCTTCACACGGTTCTCACAAAGGGCGTTCGTACCCTGAAGAGTGTTCCTTTGAAAGGAGAACAGATGAAGCACACCATGATCAAGTCACTCACCGCCCTGGCCCTAGTCGCCGGACTCGGTGTCAGTGTTCCCGCGATAGCGTTCGCGTCACCCACCTCGCACGCCTCGTCCACGACCACGCCAACCGCCTGGACCGCGTTCAAGGCACAGTGGAAGACTTACGTGCAGGGACTCGAAGCGATCAACACCACTTACCACCAGTCAGTCCAGAGCGCGCGAGCGACCTACCAGGCGGCCCTTCAGGTCGCCACGACCAAGGCTGAACGTCAGGCGGCTCTCGCCGCGCTGGACGCCTCACTGGTGGTGGCGTTGAACCTGCGCGTGAGCGCAATCACCGGAGCGGGTGATCCACCTTCGCCACCGGCCGGTTTCAACGGCACGGTGTGGGTAACTAGTTTCCAGAGCATCAACGAGACCTTCCGCGCCTCAGTGGTAGCGGCCCAGTCCACCTACGCGGCAGCTCTGGCGGCGGCCACGACGGCTATCGAGCGCGAGGCGGCTCGCGGGGCCCTTGAGACCTCGGTGGGTGAAGCGACCACAGCGCACGCGAATGCGCTCACAGCGCTCGGTCCCCCACCGGCGAATCCCGGTCAGCCTTCGTAGGCGCGGCCGACAACAAGAAGAGGGAGCGTAGGCTCCCTCTTCTTGTTGTCTCACTTTGAGTTCGCGAACCGCCGAAGCGCTCAAGTGATTAGGGCCCAGAACCATCACTTGAGACGCGAGGTACGTAAGGTGAAAGAGGGCTTGCGTGACAAGATCCGCCAACAGGTCACAAAGGCCAAGCGGGCCGTGCGAAAGAAGTAGTCGATGTTCATTCCAGGTGAAACGTGAACATCCGACGCGCCTGGATTGGCATCACGACATTCGCCTGGAGGAATTGGTACCAGTCTTTCCCGTACGTAGGTGTGCAAATGTTCAGAATAGTCTCGCGCAGTTGCGCGTGCTGTGGTGCGGTGACGTCGAGAATCTCGGCGACGCCGTGCACGGTGACCGCGAACTCCTCGCCGGGCAGGTGGGTCGCGTTCACACAGGGCCGCGCGCGGATGTGACGCACCCGCAACGAATCAGGCGAGGAACTGAAGTGAAACGAACCTCGAAAGAAGATGCCGTCGACGGGCCCCACCAAAGGGCGCCCGTCGCCACTCACCGTTGCCAGGGCCAGCAGGCGCATGCCGACCAAGCGATCGCACGTGGTGCGCGCGCTTAGACGACGCTCGGCCGTGAGCACTTCGCGCAGGTGGCTACCTTCCCGCTCATCGCTCTCGTCCAAGAGCATCTGTAACTGGGCAATATCCTCGTCGGTCTCGTGCACCCGTCTACTCCACCAGAACGACGTCCTCGGGTCAAGGGGTGCTGAGTCGCCACGCGAAACGGTGCGGGCCACGCCACTTCGCGCAACCCACACCGTCCTATCGGCGTGCCTCGGACCGACTTTCACCGTGTGCCGACTACACCCTCTTAATCGGCACCCGGTGTCCTTCTTCCATCACGGATGCTGCAGGCATCGCAACCCGGACTTCAAGAACACCGTCCTTGTAGGTCGCCGATATCATTGACTCGTCGACACCCTTGGGCATCGAAACGCTTCTGGTCATTGATCCGTAACGGAATTCGCTGTGGTGCACGTGACGTGCACTCTTCTCGTGTGACTCGGATTTCTGTGCCGTAATCACCAGTTGGTCATCGACCACGTCGACCTGAACGTCCTTTTCGGGGTCCACTCCGGGCAGTTCGGCACGAATCACCATGACGTTGTCCTCGTGGCACTCTTCAATCTTGAAGGGCCGACGCCACTCGACGTCACGAAACATGTCGTCAAATCGCGGCCACGAGGGCCAGTTCAGATTATTCAAAAAGGGAACGTCAAGTTCCTGCAACTGACTCTTGGAAACCATCATGCAGCCTCCTTCGGAGCGCTTGCGGCTCAGTGTGCGCCAACGAGAGCGCTCCTAATTCTCAGAGTAAGTAGCATCGCGCCGGCGCGCTAGGGCCGAATGTCACAAAACGATCAGTTAGGCCCCGAAGCGTCGGTCGCGACGCGTGAAGTCACGCAACGCGCGCAACAGGTCAACCTTGCGAAAGGCTGGCCAATACGGGTCGACGAAGGCGAACTCGGCGAACGCGGACTGCCACAGGAGAAAACCCGAAAGTCGCGATTCACCACTCGTGCGAATGACGAGGTCGGTGTCGGGCAGATCGGCCGCGTAGAGGTTGCCCGCGAGACCCTTCGCGTCGATCGATTCAGCCAGGTTCTCGGGCGCCACACCCTCGGCGAGCAAATCGGTCACTAGCGAGCGGCACGCGTCCACCACTTCTTGACGTCCCCCGTAACAAAGGGCGATATTGATGCTCATCGGTGCTTTGCCCATCTGGGCGACCTGTTCGACGGCCTGCTTCGCCGCCAGGACCAGCGTCGGGGGCAACAAGTCCAGACTGCCACTGACCGTGAGCGTGAAGTGGAGTCGCTCGGCTAGTTTCGGCATTCGATTGAACAGCTCGGTGAGCACCTCGAAGTACGGTTCCAATTCGGCCGTAGGTCGGCGCAAGTTCTCGGTCGAGAGCACCCAGGCGGTCACCGCACCGATCTTCAAGTCCGCACACCACCCGATCAGTTCTTCGAGCTTGGCCATTCCCGCTTCGTAACTAGCCCGGTACTCACCGTCGGTCGCCTCGCGAGCGAAACGGCGATGTCCGTCGAGAATGACCCCGACGTGCTGGGGCAGCCGATCCGCGGGAAGCGAACTCTCCAAACGGTGCTCGTAGTAGCGATACAGGGTGCGTCGAAGGGCCATTGACCTCTCCATCGTGTGAAATCGTGACGTCAGTGAGATGTTAGTTCGCGATGCGAGTATTCGCGGACGCTCGCCCTACAGATCCGCCAAGCCGAAATCGAGGCTCGGGATGTCGGTTCCCCCGTCGATTTCAAGCACCTTGCCGGTCAGGAACGCCCCGGCGGGCGAGGCCAGGTACAGCACCCCGGCGGCAATCTCCTCGGGATCGGCAATACGGTGCAGCGGCGTGAGGTCCTCCATCATCGACTTGAGTTCAGGCGTCGACGTCACAATCTCCAGCGCCGACGTCGCGGTCGAACCAGCGGCGATGGCGTTCACGCGGATGCGAGGCGCGAGGTCCTTCGAAACCAATCGGGTGTAGTGCGAGAGCGCCGCCTTCGTCGCGCCGTAGGCACTGTAACCACGCCCCGCGACTCGGCCCATCACCGAAGAGATATTCACGATCGAACCGCCGCCGTTCTCGAGCATCAGTGGCACCGCGGCGAGGTTGAGCGCGTGCGCCGTGGTCACGTTGAAGTGAAACGCCTCTTCGAGGTATTCGGGGCTCGTGTCCAAAAACGGCAGAGGAATCGCACCGCCGAGGTTGTTTACCACCACGTCCAGGCGTCCGAACTCCTCGTTCGCGCGCGTCACGAGCGAACGCAACACGTCCAGGTCCGCGAGGTCACCCGCGACCGTGACCGCTCGTTGACCGGTGCGCGCGACCTTGGCCGCGACCTCGTCGAGGTCAGACTGCGTGCGTGAGGCGATGACGACATTTGCTCCGCACTCGGCGAGCGCGAGTGCGCTCGCGGCGCCAATGCCGCGTCCAGCGCCGGTGAGAACGGCAACCTTGCCCTCGAGGCTAAAGAGGTCAAGAATCATGGAATCTCCTTGGTGAGTGGTGTGAAGCGGAAGACGGTGAGCAGGTACGCGCTCGTCCGATTGCTCTGGTTTACGGATCTATCGATGTCGAATTACGCTCGCCACTCGGGGCTACGCACGTGCACCGCCTCGGTGAGCGCCAGGCGAACGCCGTCGGCGTCGAAGTCGCGCCCGTAGACGGGGCTACCTGGCTCTTGGCGCCACGAGTCGTCGAGCCCTCCCGCGTCGACCGGGTCAAAACCGAGTTGGTTCACCAGGTCCATGACGACGCGCTTGGCGCGCCCGTCGTCGCCCGCCACCGGCAATGCGATACGATGCGGCGTCCCTTCGGGCTTGCCGTGCGAGAGCAGGTGCAGAGCCTGGATCCCGTTGAACGCCTTAACCACCGGATAGCCAATCTGGTTGGCGACCCAACGACTCTCGGTCATGCCGTCCTCAATCTCGGCGATCCGACCGTCGCGCTGCTGGGGGTAGTAGTTACCGGTGTCGATCACCACGACGTTCTTGGCGGCCCCGTCGAGAAAACCAACTGGCAGATTCGGCACCTTGTTCTCAGGAATCGTGACCACGACAACGTCGGCGTCCAGCGCGGCCTGTTCGACGCTCACGGCGGTCGCTCCCGTCTCCAGAGCGAGCTCGCGTAACGTCTCGGGCCCGCGCGAGTTGGCGACCGCGACGTGGTGACCGAGTTCGCTGAAGCGACGGGTCAGCGTTCCACCGATATTGCCCGCACCAATAATGCCTATTTTCATGATGAACCCTTCTCCACGCGAGGACACTCGAGGGCGTGGCGCACCGAGAGGTGCCCTCGCACCTTAGCGGAAGCGCCGCGAAGCATCGGGACGACGAACAGCTCGAGGAAGGACGTGTCCGCATGATGCACTGATCGCCGTCGCACTCAAGTCATCAGATGACTCAAGAAATCCTGGCACTCGCCCGCGCGATAGACGTACCGTACTACCGCGACATTCTCCAGCCGCCGACCAAACTCTTCTCCTATGATGGCACCAGCACGGGGGGTGCTGAGTGCACGAAAACATGCGTCACGACTTGGTACGAGTGTTCGCTCCTGCGAACCGCGAGAGGTACGTCGAAAACGACGCGCTCCGAATCACTCGACCTCGGCGGAGGGCCAAAGGAACGACATGATCGACGACGCTCCCGCCCGCGACGTCGCCGTGACGTCCGAACAAGGCGTCTCGCTGCGCGGCGTCACCAAACGTTTCGCGTCGCACGTCGCGGTCAACGACGTCGACCTCGACGTACATCGTGGCGAGTTCTTCACGATGCTCGGACCCTCGGGTTCGGGCAAGACCACCCTGTTGCGCCTCATCGCCGGCTTCGAGGTACCCGACGGCGGCACCATCGCCCTTAACGGCCAGGACGTCACGGGTCGCCCGCCCTACCAACGAAACGTCAATACGGTGTTCCAGGACTACGCCCTTTTTCCACACTTCAGCGTCGAGGACAACGTCGGCTACGGGCTACGCGTTAGCAAGGTGCCGCGTGCCGAACGCGCGGCACGGATCGACACCGTGCTCGCAATGGTTCGAATGAGCGAATTCGCCCAGCGCAAGCCTGCCCAACTCTCGGGAGGGCAGCGCCAACGCGTCGCTCTCGCGCGCGCGATAGTCAACGAGCCCGAGGTCCTCCTGCTCGACGAACCACTGGGCGCACTTGACCTCAAACTTCGCCAGGAGATGCAAGTCGAGCTCAAGCGAATCCAGCGTCAGGTGGGCATCACGTTCATCTACGTGACCCACGACCAGGAAGAGGCACTGACGATGAGCGATCGCCTCGCGGTGTTTCGCGACGGGCGCATCGAACAAGTGGGACACCCCACCGAGGTCTACGAACAGCCCGCGACCGAATTCGTCGCCTCCTTCGTCGGCACTTCCAACGTGGTCGAGACGAAGAACGGTCGGGCCGTGTTGCGTCCGGAAAAGATCGAGTTGTCGAGCGGTGCGCTGCCCAAAGGTCGCCTCGGCACGAAGGGACGAATCGTCGACGTCGCCTATCTCGGCATGATCACCCGCTTCACCGTCGAACTACGTGACGGAGGCACCATGACCGCGGTGCGTCAGAACCGTTCGGCGGGCGCGCGCGCCGCAGGCGACGACTTACCGACCGATAGTGAGGTCACGCTTTCCTGGGACCTCACCGACGCTTTCCCCCTAGCTGGACCGTCCGACACTGAGAATCAGTCCGGACCATTGACAAAGGAGCAACATGACTAAGACCAGATGGCTGAAGTGGTTCAGCGCGGGAGCGACAACGCTGCTACTCAGCGTTTTCGTCATGCCGATCGCTCTCGGCGGCTCGGCTGGAGCGGCGTTGGGCACTCCGCCCACCCAGAGCATGAAAGCCCCAAGCTCTATAGGTAAGGGCGAAGGCGCACTCAACATCATCGCTTGGGAGGGCTACACCCAGCCCCAGTGGGTGAAGCCGTTCGAATCGACGACTGGCTGTCAGGTGAACGTCAAGTACGCCGGCTCATCGAGTGAGATGGTCTCGCTCATGGCAAACGGTGGTGGACACCAGTGGGACCTCGTTTCGGCTTCGGGTGACGCCGACCTGCGACTCATCTATGGCGGTGACGTCAAACCGATCAACATCAAACTCATCCCGTCGTGGAGCGAATTCCAACCCTTCTTGAAGTCGCCTTCGTTCAACACGATCAACGGTTACCACTACGGCGTGAGCTTCGAGTTCGGTCCGAACGTCCTGCTCTACTCGACCAAAACCTTTAAGACGCCGCCCGCCTCGTGGTCGGTGCTGTACAACTCGGCGTACAAAGGTCGGATCACCATCCCCGACAACCCGATCCAGATCGCCGACGCGGCGCTCTACCTGGAGACGGCCAAGCCGAGTCTCGGAATCACCGACCCGTACGAATTGACCCAGACCCAGTTCAACGCCTCGGTCAACCTCTTGAAGGCCGAGCACCCGCTCGTCAAGAAGTACTGGGACCTCGCCAGCCAGGAGATTTCCTTGTTCCAGAACGGCGAAGCAGTCGTGGGCGCGGCGTGGCCCTACCAGACCTCGACGCTCCAGGCGGCCAAGGCTCCCGTAGCCGACACCATCCCCAAGCAAGGGGCGACCGGTTGGGCTGACACCTGGATGCTCGCGGCCAACGCGCCACACCCGAACTGCGCCTACAAGTGGATGGCCTACATGTCCACGCCCAAGATCCAAGCCGAGGACGCCATCTCCTACGGCGAGACGCCGGCCAACACTTTGGCGTGCCCACTCATGAATAAATTGCAGGCGGGCGGCTGCGCCGCGTACCACGCGAACGAGCCCGAGTCGTACTTCTCGACGATCAAGTTTTGGAAGACGCCGCTGTCGACGTGTGACAATGGGCAGAACGATTGTGTGGCCTTCACGCAGTGGCAGCAGGCCTGGACGCAGATCACTGGCTAGACCCACGTGAGCGTTCGCGAAGGGACCCGGCAACGACTAGGGGCGGCGCTGTGGCGTCGCCCCTGGTTGCGTGGCGCCCTCATACTCTCGCCGCCCCTGCTGTGGTTCCTCGTGATCTACCTGGCGTCACTCGTCGCTCTGCTGGTCACCGCGTTCTTCAGCACGAATTCGCTCACCGGCAACATCATCTATCAATGGACGTGGTCGAACTTCTCCCAGATCTTCACCCAGTCCGTGTACCACACGATCATCGTGCGAACCCTGTTGATGGCGATAGCGGTCACACTCACAGACGCCCTCATCGCCCTGCCCTTCGCCTTCTTCATCGCGAAGATCGCGTCGCGTCGTACTCGCCAGATATTCCTCGCCCTCGTCCTCTTGCCCCTGTGGGCGAGCTACCTCGCTCGGGTCTACGCGTGGATCAATATCCTCTCGAACCACGGCGTGTTGCCCAGCTTCGAGTCGCACCTGGGACTGCCGGTCACCAACCTCGCGTATACGAACGTGGCGATGTGGATCGTCTTCTCCTACCTCTGGCTGCCGTTCATGATCGTTCCCATCTACGGCGCCTTCGAGCGGGTTCCCGACTCGTTGCTTGAGGCTTCGGCGGACTTGGGTGCGGGCAGTTGGTTTACCTTTCGCCGGATCCTGATGCCGATGATCCTGCCCGGCGTGGTGGCGGGTTCGATCTTCACGTTCTCACTGACCCTCGGTGACTTCATCACGCCCTTATTGATCGGTGGTTCGAGTTCGAACTTCATCGGTAACGCGATTTACGACAGCGCGATCAACGGCGGGGACCTGCCCTTCGCCGCCGCCCTCGCCTTCGTCTCGATCGCCATCATGGCCGTCTACCTGCTGCTCGCGCGCCTCGCGGGGGCCTTCGAGGCCCTGTGAGGTTCTCACGATTCGTCCGTGGCGTCTTCGCCTCCTTCGCAATGCTGGTGGTGCTCTTCCTCCTGGGGCCGCTGGCGGTGATCGTCGTCTTCGCCTTCGATAAGTCCAACGTCCAGTCTTTGCCGATCCGCCACTGGACCACCCACTGGTTCAGCGTGGCCTTTCACGATCCCGCCGTTCGAAGCGCTTTGTGGCTAAGCATCAAGGCGGGCCTCGCCGCGACCATAATCGCCCTCGTCCTCGGGACTCTCGTCGCTTTTGGCATCCACCGGTTTCGATTCTTCGGTCGCGACACGGTGTCGCTGATGCTCGTGCTACCCATCGCCCTGCCGGGCATCGTGACCGGTCTCGCGCTTCAGTCCGCCTTCAACATCTCGCACATCGAGCTGTCGATCTACACGATCATTGTCGGACACGCCACGTTCTGCATGGTCGTGGTCTTTAACAACGTCGTCGCGCGACTACGCCGCACCTCCACCTCACTACTTGAGGCGTCTTCTGATCTAGGCGCACGCCCGGTCCAGACCTTTCGACTCGTGACCTTGCCGATGCTGTCGACCGCGATCATCGCCGGGACTCTGCTCGCCTTCGCGCTGAGCTTCGATGAGGTGATCGTGACCACCTTCACGGCCGGCGCCCAGAATACCCTTCCCCTATGGATCTTCGGCGCGATCCTGCGTGGCCAGCAATTGCCCGAGGTGAACGCCGTGGTCGTCGGAGTGCTGTTGCTCACCGCCATTCCGGTCGCCTACGCCGCCAAGATCGCGAGCGGCGACTCGGCCGAAGTCCTCGGACAATCCACGAAGCCGTAGACCATTCGTCGCCGGACAAACGCTCGAGTTAGTACGAGGCGACGGTGATGATCACCTTGCCGCGAGGTTCGCCCGGGGCGCTCGAGCGCAGAGCCTTGATCGCGTCGGAGGCCTGCTCGAGTCCGTAACGGTGCGTGATCAAGAAGGAAGGGCGCAGTTCGCGCGCGTTTACGCGCCGCACGACCTCGGTGAAGGCCTCGCTCGTGTAAGAGAAGCTCCCCTGGAGGATGATGTCATCATTCACCAGGTCGTCGGGAGCGACGTCGAGGGCGTCATCCAACTCGTGGGAGGTCCCCCAGTTGACGACACACACGTGATGGCCCAACTCTTCGACGTCGACACCGAGGTCTTCATTGGTTCCCACGCGGCGACGCTGCACGTCGAGTGCTTTGGACCACTAGCACTCATTGTGCGCTACCGCGACGCGCACGACCTGCGCGTGGCGCTCGATGGCCTGCAACCCGCCCTAACCTTCAGTGTCTTCAGCGCAGCGAATGACGACGACGCGACGTGGCTGTTCGAACTCGCGAAAGCTAAGGCGGGACGCGTGCTCGCTAATCAATATCCGACGGGCGTCGGGGTGAGTTGGTCGATGCAACACGGCGGACCATGGCCCTCTACGACCAACTCGGCGGCGACCTCGGTGGGAGCGGGCGCCATCGACCGGTGGCTTCGGCCCGTAACCTATCAGGCAGTGCCCGCTGAACTCTTGCCCGCAACGCTGCGTGACGACAACCCGCTCGGTATTCCTCAGCGCGTGGACGGCGTCCAGCGCTGAGACAATGCGAGACCTACATCTGCATGTTCATCGCGGACGTGTGAAAATGTAAGCCTTTGGGCGCCGCGACCACTCGGGCCTCAATGGTCAGGGATCGCGCGCTCTGGAAATCACTCCACTTGACGACGAGACGAACGGTGGAACCCTTCACCAACGCCGAATGCAGTTCGCTGAGCATGGCACCCTGGTACTTGAGCGCCAACTTCTGGACGTGGCCGGGTTGAACCAAGATATTCGTCAACCACGCCATCGCGTGGTCGCCCTGACGCATGTTCTGGTCGAAGTACATCATCGACATGCCCGACACCGGCGACGACACTGAAGTGAGTGAGATGGGCCCCTTCGAATTGTTGGTGATGGAGAGCACCACGGCCGACTCCCCGTTGGCGGGTGCGGCCGTTACCGTCGCGTGCGACACGACGACCTTGCCCGTGGGCGCCGCGCTGACCGGTCTGGTGACGAATCCTGACCCCACGGCGAGCGCCGCCAAGGCAACCGCGACCGGAAATCTCCTCACGGCTGGACTTTACTGGCGGAAGGTCTGATCACACGAATTGCCACGTCGCCCGGGTGAGGCCAAGAAGGGTGCCCGTCTTGCGAACGGGGTGCCCTGACATCGTACCGACAAGTCAGGAATTGTCCCGATCGACCAAGTAGCGTTCAGGTCACGTGGCCCGAGCCACCAACCAAAGGAGAACGCGCCATGAAATTGACCGCTCGCACGCAGGGCACCCGCAGGATCACTCGCTTCGTCGGGACCAGGGCCATGCTGGTCGGTCTGGTGTCTTCGTGTGCGCTGTTGGTGCCGTCGCTCGCCCAGGCGTCATCATCGGCCACGACCTCCGTCCCAGGACTTCACGACGCGCAAAGCGCGAGGACGTCGTCAATCTGCAGCAAGGTGAGCGCGGCGGCCATCTCTTCGATCATTGGCTACAAGGTTCCCGCAGGCGTAGGCTCCACTTTCAACGTCAAGCCCACGAAGGAGAACTTCGGCGTCTCGGGAATCGATACGTCCTGCACCTACGGGGCTGAGACCAGCATGGCCACGCTGTTGAAGTCCGTCACGCTCACGTACGAGACGATCTCCAAGCCGCTTACCGCGGCCGAGATGCAGGAATCACTCGCCAAGACCAGCGCACTCGCCCACTTCAAGTTCAGCAGTTACAGCGGCCTGGGCGTGCAAGCCTTCTACTTCAGCCTGAGCGAGGACGGCATCACCGGTCAGGGCATCACGGGCGTGAAGAACCCCACGACGTACTTCGGCGCCAGCGTGGAGTCCAAGACCGTGTCCAAGGGAACGATCGCTGCACTGGCCAAGCTCGCCGAGAATCTCTAGCAGAGGAACCCGTCCGGGCCCCTCGGAACGGCCTTCATTTCTCAAGAAGCGAGTCTGACAAATAGACCTCTGACCCTATTAACTCTCGTAGGTGCCTCAGCAGTCATCTGTTACATTGCGAGCGTGTCGGTCGTCACGACGAAACGTCTTCGTTTCGCATGGTTGCGTCACCCGCACGATCGAGACGTCGACGAGGAGAAGTCATGACCAAGGCCAGTCCAAGTGCCTCTTATTCGGTGACGATGCGCGTCGCCGTCACAAACCCCTCGCTCATTGGAACGGTAGCGACTGCAGTGAGTGATGCCGGAGGTGCGGTGACGGCCCTAGACGTCGTCGAGCCCAACGCGAAACACATGATCGTCGACATCACGTGCAACGCCGTCGACGACGGACACGCGGAACTCCTGAAGGCCGCTGTCGACGGAATCGAAGGCGCGAGCGTCCAGGCCATCAGCGACCGAACCTTTCTACTTCACCTCGGGGGTGTCATTTCGGTTGAGCCGAAGGTGTCACTGAAGACGCGTGACGACCTTTCCATGGCCTACACGCCGGGCGTCGCACGCATCTCGACGGCAATTGCCAAGGATCCGTCGTTGGCGAGGAACCTCACCATCAAGCGAAATAGTGTCGCCGTCGTGACCGACGGTTCGGCGGTGCTCGGTCTGGGCAACATCGGACCAGAGGCCGCGTTGCCGGTGATGGAAGGCAAGGCGCTGTTATTCAAACGTTTCGGAGGCATCGATGCCTGGCCCGTGTGCCTGGCCACCCAAGACGTCGATGAGATTGTGCGCATCGTCGAGTGCATTGCCCCGGTCTATGGCGGTATCAACCTAGAGGACATCTCGGCGCCCCGTTGCTTCGAAATCGAGTCGCGACTTCGTGATCTTCTGGACATCCCGGTCTTTCACGACGATCAGCACGGCACTTCCACCGTCGTCTACGCCGCGCTACTGAACGCCCTGCGAGTGGTGTCCAAGCGCCTGGCGGACATTCGCGTCGTCGTACTCGGCGTGGGCGCCGCGGGAATGGCGATCAGCAAACTCCTCCTCGCCGAAGGGGTCGGCGACATCGTCGGGGTGAACCGTAACGGGATCCTCTCGCCCAGTGACACTCGTCTCGACGGCGCGCGCCAATGGTTGGCCGCCAATACCAACGCCGAGAAGCGCTCTGGAACGGTAGCGGACGCGATAGCGGGCGCCGACGTCCTGATCGGTGTCTCGGGCTCGAACCTCGTCACCGAAGAACACCTGAAACTCATGGCGAAGGACTCCATCGTCTTCGCCCTCTCCAATCCTGATCCCGAGATTGAGCTTTCGCTCGCTCGTCGCTACGCGGCAATCGTGGCGTCCGGGCGCAGCGACGAGCCGAACCAGATAAACAACGTCCTCGCCTTTCCCGGCATTTTCCGAGGACTGCTGGACGTCGGTGCGCGCCGGGTCACCGAGGAAGTCGAGATCGCCGCGGGTCGGGCCATCGCGGCCATGGTCAAAGATGACGAACTCTCACCCGATTACATCGTGCCGACGGTCTTTAACCCGAACGTCGTCACCACCGTGGCGGCCGCCGTCGAGAGTGTTCTTCGCACTGCGTAGTGGTTCCTGGCGCGCTGCGCAGTGGTAACTCGATCGGCTCGGGATAGACCTCGCGACAATTATTTCGAACTTCCACAGCGCACTGGCTCGAGACGCGCGAGTCTTGGATGCGTTTCAGCTCTCGACGGACTCACCTAGGTAGACCGCGCGAACGCGCGGGTCAACCAGGAGATTGGCGGCGGTGTCGCCGAAGACGATGCGGCCGTTCTCCATCACGTAACCACGATCAGCGAGGCGCAGCGCTTGCTGCGCGTTCTGCTCGACCACGAAGACGGTCGTGCCCTGGTCGCGGATCTGACTGATGATGTTAAAGATCTGCTGGATAATCTTGGGGGCGAGGCCCATCGAAGGTTCATCGAGTAAGAGCAAGCGGGGCTTAGACATCAGGGCGCGTCCAATGGCGAGCATCTGCTGTTCGCCGCCCGAGAGGTTCGCGCCCGGTTGCTTGCGGCGTTCCTTCAGAATCGGAAACATCTCGTAGACCTCGTCAATGTCCGCCGCGAGCGAACCATGGCGTCGAAAGCCCCCCATTTCGAGATTCTCCTCGACCGTCATGCGACCAAAGATCCGACGACCTTCGGGCACGTGGCTGACCCCGAAGGACGAGAACTCGTGCGCCTTCACGTTGGTCACGTCGCGACCCTCGTAGACGATCGTGCCACTCGAGGGCGCGTGCAGCCCCGAGACCATTCGCAGCGTCGTGGACTTGCCCGCCCCATTGGCCCCCAGCAAGGTCACAATCTCGCCTTGCTCGATATTAAAGGTGATGCCGTGAAGAGCCTCGATGACCCCGTAACGAACGACAGCGTCGGTGACCTTCAGCATCAGGCGCTCGTCTCCTCGGTCGAGCTACCGAGGTAGGCGTCGATGACCGCGGGATTCGCCCGTATCTCCTCGGGAGTACCTTCGGCGATCATCGAACCGAAGTTGAGCACGTAGATCCGTTCGGCCAGCGCCATGACGAGTTTCATGTCGTGCTCGATCAGCAGTACGCTGACGTCACGCTCGTCGCGCACCCGACGGATGAGCGTCGTCAGTTCCAACTTCTCCGAGGGGTTCGTGCCGGCCGCCGGTTCGTCGAGCAGGATCACTTCTGGATCGGTCGCTAACGCTCGGGCGATCTCCAGGCGGCGTCGCGCGCCGTAGGAGAGTTGGGAGGCGACGGTATTGGACTCGTCGAACAACCCGACGAAGCGCAGCATCGAGGCGGCCACTTTGTCCGAGGTGTGTTCTCCCCGGCGCGTACGTGGGCCCTTGACGAGCGCGCCCGCGACACCGATGCCCCGGTGGTCCTCGGCGCCGATCTTCACGTTCTCAAAGACGGTGAGTGCGCTGAACAGACGAGACGCCTGGAAAGTCCTCGAAACGCCAGCCTGGGCGATGCGGTGAGTCTTCTTGCCGATCACGCTGAGCGGCGGCGCCTTGCTCGACGCGAAGGTGATGCTGCCCTCCTGGGGCTGGTACACCCCGGTGATGGAGTTGAACAGCGACGTCTTTCCCGCGCCGTTGGGACCGATCACCGCGAGAATCTCACCGCGACGCATCGCCAGCGACACGTCGCGCAGCGAGACCACGCCGCCGAAACGCAGCGTCACCTGTTGCACGTCGATCAAGAGATCTTCGCTCACGGCTCGTCTCCAGTGAGGACTTCGTCGAGGTGGCCCTCGTGGTCAACCTCGAAGCTCTGGATCTCGCGTTGTCGTCGACGCGAAGGCAAGATGCCAGCGGGACGGAAGATCATCATGATGATCAACAACGCGCCGATATACATATACAGGTCGTTGAGCTGGTAACCCCAGGGCTGGTAATTGTCGAGATAGCTGGTAACGAACTGCACGATGATGGCGCCAATGGCGACACCCCAAATCGAACCCATCCCTCCAAAGATCACGAGGATCAGCACGTTCACCGACACCTGGTACTGGAAGAGCGTCGGATTGATGTTGCCGATCAGTCCCGCGGTCAGCACGCCGCCGAAACCGCCGCTCGCCGCTCCCACCGCGAAGGCCATGACCTTGTACTTGAGGGGGTTGATACCGATGGACTCGGCCGCCACCTCGTCCTCGCGAATGGCGACCCAGGCTCTGCCCACTCGCGAATACTCGAGTGCCGTGAAGGCGATGAGGAAGATCACGACGAAGAGGAAGCAGAGGTAATAATAGGGCGTCGGACTTATCCCCCACGTGTAATGGACTGGACCGACATGCACCGCGAACTTGGGCACCGTGAGCGATCCTTCACCACCTCCCGTCAGCCCACTCTGGGTCCCTACGAAGTCGTCGATGATCAGCGCGAAGCCCAGGGTGACGATGGCGAGGTAGTCACCGCGCAGCCGCAAGGTCGGTATGCCGAGGATGATGCCGAAAACCATGGCGAGGCCCACGCCGATGGGTATGCACCAGAGTGTGGGAATCGGATGGTTGAAGGGCGCCGGCGTCGGCAGTACGCCCGTGAACCAGGCCGTCGCGTACGCGCCAATGGCGTAGAAGGCGGCAAAACCAAGGTCGAGGAGCCCCGCGAAGCCCACCACGACGTTAAGACCCAGGGCCAGCAGGATCCATACGCCGATCTGTTCGACGATGAGGTACATCCAGAACTGCTGGTGAACGAGCTTGGGGATGAAGATCGTCACGATGACGACGAGACCGATCAGCAACCAACGATTCGTCCTTCGCTGCATCACCTGGGTCGGGATCGCCATCACGGGCTCCAGGCGCCGGCGGATCGTCAGCGAGTGGCGTTGATAGTAGGTGGAAACCAACCAGGCGATGATGCCGAGGGTCAAGAAGAGGAACCAGCGTTGAGTACGAAAGAGGCCGAAGTAGGAGACGCGCTCTAAGAACGAACCGTGGAGTCCCGTGTAAGCGGGCACGCCGTAACCACCCGGCGCGCCGGTCATCAAGGTCACGACGCCGGCCAAGAGCAGCGCGGCCAACAGTCGCTTCAGTGAGGATCGTGAGAGTAAGTTCACGCCGTCCTGCCTGACTTCTCGCCAAGGATGCCCGTGGGGCGCACGATCAAGACGAGCACCAGAATTATGAAGGTGTAGATCTCAGTCCAGGAGATATTGCCCTCGAACGCGAACGGTACCGAAAAACTGCCGAAGAGTCCGATGAGCAGACCTCCTAGCGCCGCGCCGCGAAGATTGCCGATGCCACCCAAGACGGCGGCGGTGAAAGCGTAGATGCCGAGTTCGGTGCCCGAACTCTGGACGATCCCGTTTTGCAGTGCGTAAAGAAAGCCAGCGGCTCCCGCGAGCGAGCCGCCAATGATGAACGTCAGCGTGATCGTCCGGTCGATGTTAACGCCCATGAGCGCCGAGGTCTCGGAGTCCTGGGCGACGGCGCGGATGCCGCGGCCCAGTCGTGTGGAACGCACGATGCGGTCAGCGGCGACGAACATCGCCGTGCCGACGACCAGGCAGACCACCTGGATCGTGTGGATCGGCGTCTTGCCGATGAAGAACATGGTCTGACCCGCGGGAAAGACTTGCGCCGGAAAGATGTTCTGGCCGTAACCGAATTCTTTGCCGGCGAGGGTCTGTAAGAAGTACGACGCACCGATGGCGCTGATCAGGTACGCGAGTTTGGGGGCGTTTCTTCGCCGTAACGGCCGGTAGGCAACTTGTTCCACACCGGTAGCCACCAAGGCACTCACGGACCCCGCGATAGCGATGCCCGCGAGAATAAGGAAGACTGACTCCCATCCATTGGCGACCCGGTCGCCCAGGATTCCGTGGGTCAAGAACACTGCGGCGAACCCGCCGCACATGAAGACCTCGCCGTGGGCGAAGTTGATGAGCCCGAGCACGCCGTAGACGAGCGTGTAGCCGACTGCGATCATCGCATATAACGAGCCGTTCTCGAGACCCACCGCAAAGTAGGCCCAAAAACCGGTTCGTATCTGATCAAACCCCGACAACCAGAAGTGGGCAAATCCCATGATGATGTAGCGATCCTTGTCTCAGTCGAAATGTGACTGAGGCCGGGGTAAAAACCCCGGCCTCAGTCACCCAATTACTCGCGGAAGGCTATCAGCCAACGCTCGTAATCAAGACAATCTTGCCCTTCTTCACTTCAGAAATCTGAACAGATCCCTTGTCAATCTTCAGGTTGCCATCGGTCTGGAAGGCAATCGGACCCGTAACACCGGTGAAGGACACAGCGTGCAAGCCCGTCACCGTCTCCGAGCGCAGCGTCGCAATCGTGGAAGACGGCGCAGCCGCACCGAGGGCCCGGATGATCGCATCTGCCGCGTCGTAGGACTGGGCGGCGTAGATCGCCACTGAGGCCTTCACGCCGGTCAACTTGGTGAACGCAGTCGCCATCGCGCCGGTGAAGTAACTCACCTTGCCAGTCGCCGACTCACTGAGGAACGCGCCGTTGGCAGCCTTCTTCGGTGAGGTGCTCGTGAGCAACGCGGGGTCGTTCGAGCCGTCACCCGACATCAGGACGTGCTTGGCCGTCGTGTAGCCGTCACTCGCGAGGTCACCGATCAACAGGCCGAACTCCGGAGCGTAGCCACCGTAGAAGATGCCCTTAGGAGCGGACTGAGCCAGTGACGTCGCCAGTGTGCTGTACGCTCCAGCGTTACCGCCACCACCTTCGTTGATGTTCGCGATGGACTTCGTCGTCACGGTTGCCCCAAGAGTCTTGGCGTCAGTCGCGACAGCCTTGGCAAGGCCGGCACCGTAGAACGACTCGTCACCGATGACGGTCAGGTTCTTGATGCCCTTCGTCTTCACCAGGTATTGCGCGTCAGCCAAACCCTGGACCGAGTCGTCAGCAACCGTACGAAGGAAGCTGCTGTTCGTGCCAGTAGCGAGAGCAACGGCCGTAGCCGACGGACTCACCTCAGCGATGTTCGCCGCGTGGTAGTACTGGTAGGAAACCTGTGAGGCGCCAGAGAAGGCGGGACCGACAATGGCCACAAGGTTCTTGGTACCGACTGCCTTTTGCGCAGCTCCAGGTGCGACAGTTGACGAACCCTGGTCGTCAAACTTCTCGACCTGCAACGTAAAGGGAAGTTTCCCAGTGGCGTTCGCTTGACTAACCGCGAATTCCACACCGGCGTAGTCGTAGTCACCGTAGTCAGCGTCAGCACCCGTGAAGGGGCCTTGCACACCAATTACGTAGGTAGGCTTGGCGGCCGCCCCACTCGTTGCATTTCCAGCCACGAGTGGCACCGCCGTCATAGCGAGCGCCCCAATGGAGGCTATCGCCACGGTCTTATTCCAACGAAGCTTCATAAGCAACGTCCTTCCTTGATTGAATTCCCTTACTTCTCACCGCAGAGTCCACCTTCGCGAAACCTTCGTGACGTGACGGCAAACTTTTGGCGAATACAAGCCAATCTGACTTTGGCGAAACTCTAGCAGCAGTAAATATGCCGAAAAAAGGGCGTTCAACTGTGAAATATTCCTGTAACTAACCGGAAACCCCTCACAGCGACGTGAGGGATCCGTTCGCACGCGTGTTTTCATTGACCACGCCCGAACCACGGGGGTTAAGGGGCCAATAACGACGTGGCCGTGGCTCCCGTTGTGCTCGGTAATTAACATGGCATCCGCAGAATTCACACATGAGCACCATGAATCGCGGTGTTTCGGTGGCACCGCGGGCCTCGCGATACTCCATCCTCAAGCTCCCCAAAAGACGTGGCCATTTACACTGCGTTCGAAAATCCACGACCAACTCATCGGCGCCACCCGACACAGCGATCACGTCCAGGGGAGCCGGGACGTTGGCGTGCAGACACCACGTGCCGATGCCTTCGCCGGCGAGCACGGCACCTCCGAGGATAGCGAGCGGCGACCCGAGTAACCCACGACCGAGGGACTTCGCTCTCGGTTAGATGACCACGTCGGCCGTGGCGATTCCGAAGTCCTTCGCGAGTGCAGCCTGTACGGGCAAGTACTTTCCGAACAGAGAGCTGAAGGCGGACTGGAATGATTTCACACTCTTAATGGAACTGAGCAACGTCACCAATTGGCCATTCAACTTTTCGACGTCAGCGATTTCAGTCGCGATTTTTCCGGTAAAGCCAGCTTTCTGCAAACCCGAGTCGAAGGTTTTGAGCGCTGGAACGAACGCCAGCGACGGCTTTGAGATCTGGGAAACAGTTGCCGAACTACTCAGAGCCGACAGCGCGTTGGTCCACTTGTTGTCAGCCTGACTAAAGGGTCCATCGAGAGCCTTGAACTTAGATAACTGCGCGGCCGGTGACGCCGAAGCGCCCGCCAATGATGCCTGAGAACCAGTGAAAAGAATTGTGACCAAAACTGAAGCCACGAACAACCTGCTCCGCATCGTCCCTCCCCTTCTTGTCTTGCCATGTCTCATCGCTCGTCCGCAAGGTGCAACCCGGCGACGTCGAGAGCGTGGAATTGCGTCGAGCGGAGCATACCGAAAATTGGCATTGGGCGCTTGAAAGCTCACTCGATTTCGACCGCCGTCGCCGACACAGCCGGAAGCCTTGACCTGGCCACGGAAAGTGGCCCAGTCATATGGACCAAATCACGAGGGCGATCAAAGCCTGGTCAAAGTCTGCGGTCATGGGTACTCTTGTCGAAGCCCCACGTTCGTTTCATCGGTACCGAGTTGGGAGTTACGAGTGTCTTCTGTCCGCGTTCACGGTTTGTCAGTCTCTCTGGATGGGTACGCGTCGGGCGAGGGGCAAGCCATTGACGCGCCTTTCGGCCACGCCGGCGAGCGACTTCTGGCGTGGTTCGATGCCACTCGATCATTTCGCCTACTCCAAGGAATGACCGGAGGCGTCACCAACGCCGATGATGGTTTCGCGGGCCAATGGATTCCTGGGGTTGGAGCGGACATTATGGGCCGCAACATGTTCGGCCCCCAGCGCGGGCCGTGGAAAGATTTGAGTTGGAAGGGGTGGTGGGGGGATGTTCCGCCGTATCACAATCCAGTATTCGTCCTCACTCACCACCCTCGTCCTTCCTTCGAAATGGAGGGTGGCACGACCTTCCACTTCATCGACGCGAGCGTGCACGACGCGTTGGCGATGGCCAAAGAGGCAGCCGGTGACTTAGACGTCCGCATTGGCGGAGGTCCAAACACCATCCGTCAGTTCCTCGCAGCCAACCTCATTGACTATCTCCACGTCGCGATCGTTCCCATCATTCTCGGGCGCGGCGAGCGACTATGGGAAGGACTCGAGGGTCTTGAGGATAACTTCGATATCGAATCGGTGACCACACCAAGTGGCGTGACCCATCTCGTTTGCAACCGACGAGCGACATCGCCAACGTGACGACCAGAAACACGAACGATGACGCATCGTGTCGCCAAAGTAGTCATTGGGCGAACAGGTCCTGAAAACCCTGCAATACAAGGAAAATGTAAAGGCTCACCACCTGCGTCACAAAGTGGCCTCGGTTGCTATGCGACATCTTTCCTCCTAGGTTTGCCGTTCGGCATGGCCAATGCTCCAAACTCCTTAGAGCGATCGTGGCGGGCTTTATGGGTTCGAATCAGTTTTCCGTCGATGGTGACCTGGACTGTATCGCCAACAATGCGCACTCCGGCCGTCATTCCTCGGTAGGGGTTGCCGGCTCGGTAGGAGACGCCGGCGAAACTGACCGCTCCCTGATGGTCGACACTGCCCAGCACCTCGTCACCCTTGGTCGGTCGTGCGGCCGAAGGCCGGTTGGTGAACGCTTCGTCGGCTTCGGGCAGGTGGCGCTTGGCGTGAGTGGCAATCACGACACCGTTGTGCGGGGCGTTCATCAGACCACCTTCACTGGCGACCTCGACGGTCTCTCCGACGAAGGCTTTGCCGACGTGGTAGCGAAAGCGCAGCACCGAGACCCGTCCCTTCTCATCAACGACCCGGCTAAGCGACTTCGCCGTGAGTACCTCGCGCTCTTTGGTCGTGACCTCGCCGTCAATGACCTCGAGTGACTCGCGTCGTCGTAGTTCGAAGCGCCGCATCGGCGCCACGTCGCCGAGCGACTGGTGCGGACGTTGCGTGTTGTAGTCGCGCACCCATTTGTCGAGAGCAATGTGTGCCGCTTCGAGCGTGTCGTAGGTCTGGAGCTCGAAGAACTCACGGCGCATGGTGCAGTGCAGTCGCTCGACCTTGCCGGTCGTCCTTGGTGAGTAGGGCTCGGTTAGTCGGTGCTTGATGCCGTTGTTGAGACAGATCCGATCAAAGAGCACGTTGGTCGGTCGGTTCTGGATCTTTCCGGTTAAGACCTTGCCGTTGTCGGTCAAGATCTCCTCGGGCACGCCGTGACGCTCCAGGGCCAAGAGCAGCGCATCACAGACCGGCTTGGCGGTCGCTCGAGCAACGAGCTTCGCCGAGACGACGAAGCGACTGTGGTCGTCGATGCCGGTGATGCAGTGCAACTGCGTGCCGTCAGTGAGATGGATCCGACTAACGACGTCCATCTGCCAGAGCTCCATGGACTTGGTTTGCTCCCAGCGTTTATAGCTTTCCTTGGATCGCCGTCGCGGCACCGGGACAATGAGTTGGTGACGCACGAGGACGCGATAGATCGCGGCGCGCGACGGTGCGCTCACCGAACTCGGCGCGCAACTTCGTGGCTAAAGTGCGCGGTCCCCAAGTCGGGTGCGTGCGCCGTCGTTCGACCAGACGGGCTTCAATGACCGGGTCCATCTGGTGGGGACAGGTGTCGGGTCGCGTCGACTGCGTCACGAGCGCCTCGAGGCCGCCGTTGGCGTAGCGAGTGAGCCAGCGATGCAACGTTCTGCGATCGACGCCATAGTGCTTGGCGACCTCGGTGATCGTGGCTCTCGAATCGAGCACCTCGCGAACCGCCTGATAGCGCTGCTCAACTATTGAAAGCTCCACCAACATTGCTGCCTCCCCACGCTCTGGACTTGAATCCAGACAAGGCGAGAATCGCGGCGAGTTCAATGGGGATGGTGGAACGGGTGGGACATATGTGGGGCTTCGGAAATGAGCGGGGTCTGGCGCTCGCGACAGCAAGCACCGGCCGCTGGAACGGGCCTCTTGGTGCCCCACCCATCCGGCGTTGTGGGGCAGAGTACGGAGATGTCGGGCGGCGTCTTCCACGATGCACGAAATATCATTGGATAATGAGCGGAATGCCCGGGGATGGGGGCCCCAGACCCACTGACGACGGTGGCGGTATGGGATCCGGAGACTTCGATGCCCGCGCTCTGCTCGAAGCCCTCGATCGTCAGCGATTGGAGAGGTCGCTGAGCTGGAAGCAGGCAGCCGAAGCGATCTGGGATCAGTCCTCGGAGCTCAATAGTTATCGCAATGACCACCCCATTGCAGTCGCAACGATCAAAGGGATGGGCAAGAGGGGCGACACCTCGTGCCAGCATGCCCTGTTCGTGTTGCGGTGGATCAACTGTGCTCCTGAGGAGTTCGTCCCACGGCCCGTCGAAGGTACCCGGGTCGGGCTGCCCATGGCCGGACCTGATCGTCGACTCCGATGGAACCTCGGTGCGCTTTACGATGCACTCAACGCTCGCCGCCGTGAGGAACAGCTCACCTGGAAGGCGCTCGCAGACCTCTTAGGCTGTACCCAAAGCCAGTTGACAGGCATCAAGACGGCCCGCTTCGCCACCGGCATGCGCCTGGCAATGCGAATCACCCAATGGTTAGGCTGTCCGGCCGCTGACTTCGTCTACGCCGCCCGTCGGTAGCTGTCCCACCCTCCCGGCGATCAGGGGCAGTCAGCCCCGAAGCCGCTCCGCCAACCAGGGGAAGACTACGTCCTGCCATACCATCTGTCCCATCCCTTCGCAGTGCCCGGCGGCACCTTCCGCCTCGGTGAACCCGCGGAACTCCTTCTCGCAGGTGAGGGCGTCGAAGAGCTTGCGGCTTTGGCTGGCAAAGTCTCCTTCTCCCTCGGTCACAAGAGTTGGACAGGCGATATCCTGAGCCAGACCGTCCAAGGAGTAGGTCACGAGTAGCCGGAGCCAGCCACCAAAGCTCTGAGCGCCCATCGCAACCATCCGAGATCCGTAGAACTCACGTGAGCGGGCATCGCCGAGGAATCCATCGAGTTGTTGGTCCATCGCAGGGTCGGCCGCCAGGACCTTCTCCCAGTCCTCGGTGCTGAACATGCTGACGAAACGCGACACGAAGTCGTACTGACCTGGGTCTGCGACAAGGGCACGTATGCGGTGTTCTCGGCTCACACCGCGCGGCCCCAAGTAGCCCCCGAGGCTTCGTCCCACCAACGCAAGCGCATCCGCCGCCACGAAGGGCTGGTCGAGAACCCAGTCCACAACGGAGGTGAGCACGGCCTCGAAATCTGGGCGCATCGTTACACCGAGTTCGATCAGTTGGCCACCTTGGCCCGGACCATCCCACGTCACCGCGTTCCAACCGAGGGACAAGGCAGCGTGCGCCCCGTACTTGAACATCTCTTCGCAGGTCCCGTCGAAGCCACCTGGGAGGAGAATGGTGGGTCGGGGAGAGTCGTCTGTGCTGTCGGGCCGGAGGACATAGCCGTTGAGCGGCACCGGATCGAAGGCGATCGAGATGGGTTCAACCGACCAGGGGAGAAGTGACATGGCGAGGCGAAAGAGGTCTCGCTGCTGGCGGTACGCCTTAGAGACCCGTTCGTCAGAAGGGTCATGCCGAAGGAAGAAATACGACTGGCGGCTGTATTCCGATGCCCGCAGGTAGGCGCGCCCCGCCAGAACTGGGAGCCCCTTCCGGGCAGCTTGCTCGGCCGTCTGTTGCGCCGCAGTGGCCGACCGGTCCCACTCGTCATGCCAAGCGTCGTAGTCACCGGCCGGGATCCGCTGAGCAGCCGCGATGGCCTCTCCGAGGTCCGCGCCGCCGACGTACGTGCCGATCAGCGTTCTCGCCAACTGGGCATCCATGTCGGGGTCTTCATGCAAGGTCACCACTACGCCACCCTTCTCGGAAGCTCCCCACGACAGTATCGTCGGACACTCACCGGGTTTGCGTCGGGTCAGAACCTACCCGTTCGGCACGCTTACTTCACTAGCCCAGAAGTGCCGTTGCGGGGCAGGCAACTACCGCGAGCACGCGGTGGGCTGGGTTGGCACACCCCGCTCAATTCCGAAGTGCCACATATGTCCCGAGACCACTGCGAACTCCGAGCGCGACAGATGTCCCGAGGCCACTGTGACAGGACTACCGAGGCCGGGCCAAGTAGTGAGACACAAGTACCGGGGCCAAAGTGAGACAGAACAGCCGAGTTACTACACAGTGGTGGGCCGTACAGTGGTGGGCCGTACAGGACTTGAACCTGTGACCCCTTGCGTGTCATCGACTCAAGGCTGGTTCACAGAGGTCCAAACAGGTACCACTTCGAGACAAATACTGCCTTCTTGCGTCGTCTCCGTTCACCGAAGTTCATCTTTATTCTACCCAACTGCTGTAGTTGGTGCTGTAGCAGCAAAGCTCGACGGGCCGACGTGAACCGGCGCTCACAGTGAAGCGATTTGGACTTTCTCAGATTTGATGTACGTACTTCTTCGCTAGATTACGCTGCCGACTCCGGACCGCTTACTTCCTGCGTGGAACTGTCCGCACTGGCTCGCTCTTCCGGGTGTCCCCCTCGGGGCTGGCGAGTTGACGCTCCAGAACGGTGAAGGCAGCGATGATCTCGGGTGCCTCAAAGGCTCGGTTGCGTCGACCAACGGTGACCTGCTTGAGGATGCCCGCTTCGACCAGCCGCTGAATCGCCTCATTGGTCTGGATGAAGCTTCGTCCCACCATCTCAGAGGCGCTGTTGACCGTGACGACGGGCGCGCCGACAAGAACGCCAAGGAGTAGATCGACTGCGGAACGAGCTCGAACTCGGCCCAGCCTTTCGCGCCAGGACGCTTCGATAGTGCGTGCCTCGTGCTCGAATGACGTCGCGTCATCCACTGCGCGCTTGCAGGCGGTGGCGAATCGTCCGATCCACAGGTTGATTCCTTCGGACGCCTCTTTTGAGGTTACTGGTCCACGGTACCGGCTGGCCGTCAATCCGTCGATGTAGTCCTGTGCCCACGTCGCGAGGATCAGCGAGACCGGCGGTAGAACGCGGGGAGCGAGGCCTCGGCGCCGGAGGATCAGGTGCACCAATGCACGACCCGTTCTTCCGTTGCCGTCGACGAACGGGTGAATCGTCTCGAACTGCGCGTGCGCAATAGCCGACTGAGCGACCGCAGGAAGCGAATCTTCGTTGGCGAAGTCCACGAGATCTACGATAAGCCCTGCGACCAACTCGGGTGGAGGAGGGACGAAAGCAGCAGAGCACGGGTTGTACGCACTTCCACCGATCCAGTTCTGCTCTTCTCGGAACCGTCCGCCGTACTCCTCAAGTCTCGTGCCGGACAGGAGTCGCCGATGGATTTCAAGAAGTATTTCCACCGTGACGGGATCACCGGGGCCGACTGCGCCGATACCGTAGACCATGGCATCGATGTTCCCGAGTACCTCGACAGCTGTGACATCGGAAGGGTCGTCGCCGAGCACTCGAGCAGCTTCGGCTCGCAGCAGTCGTTGGGCACCAATCTCCAACCCCTCGATCCGCGAGGAAGCGACGGACTCAGCTCGGAGCAGGATTCGAGCAAGCGCCTCGGTATCGACGAGGCTGGTTGCCTCAACGTTGAGCCGAGCAATCGCAGCCTCAGCGTCGGCGATGTCGGCGGCAACCTCACCATCGATTGTGAAGTTGCGTCCGACGAGCGGGTCGGGGACGTAGGCTTCGTACTCGCACCCGCGGTTATCCTTGCGCGACGGACCCTCATGGCTGCTGATCCAACGGCGGCGAATAACCCTAGACATGTTTTCTCCTTACGTAGGATTATCCTACAACCCTAAATAAGACATTCGCGTGTTTAGGTATCTCCACTTCCGTGAAGTCGGGTTCGAAGGCACCCTGAATGATTCTCACAATCAAGAAAATATGGGTTTCTGCGTCTAGCTGAAAATCTTTTCAAGACTTTGTCGAAAAAGGCCGTTTTCGAGTGGCTTCTTATATAGAGAGCGAATGTATCGCTCCTCTAAGGAGCACAATGAGCGTATTGATCAATGACTGCGAGAATGTGATTTCGACGGGAATCACCCCACTGCTGCTCACCGTCGAGCAAGCAGCGTTGCTACTCGGACTTGGGCGAACAACCACGTACGAACTTGTCATGCGGGGACTGATCCAAAGCGTGAAGATTGGTCGTCGACGTCTCGTCGTTCGTGAAGGACTCAGCTCCTACATCTCTGAACTGTTGTCCTCACAATTTGTGGTCTCGGAATCTTCGACTCTCCAAAGCATTGAACCTAGGGCGTCAGCGGCTCCCTGCCGGTCTGGTTCGAGGATGTGTCCATTGACGTCCGCCGTCATGCGTATTGATGAGTGGCCCAAAACACGACTCACCACTTGTATTTGAACTCCCTGCGCCAGCATCAAGCTCGCCGCTGAATGGCGAAGTTCATGGGGATGCCAATCGCCCAGATTGGCTTTCCTGCAGATCATCTGGAACTCTCGGTAAAGATTCCGCGGATCGATGGGCGTCCCAATTGACGAAGTGAAGATATAGCCAGTTTCAGTCCAGGCAGCTCCCAAGTTTCGCTTCTCAGTCTGCTGTCGAGTTTCGTGCTCGAAAAGTGTTGTCAACATTCGTTCGTGCAGATTGACGGCTCGACGACTCAGAGATGTCTTGGTGTCAGTGGTGACCAGTCCGGTGCCCTCTCGTCTCAGCTGACGAGCGACCCTCAGCACACCAGATTCTCGATCTAAGTCAGTCCAACGTAGACCCAGGGTTTCACCACGACGAAGGCCCGTGGACAGCATGAGAGCGTAGAGCGCTTCGTTGCGATGACCCTTGAGTGTCTCGAGGAGGTGACGCGCTTGATCTGGCGAAAGAGTACGACCCTCTTGGCGAACCGCCTTGGGCGACCTCGAAAGAGTTGCAACATTTCGGTTCACGAGCTCCCAACGAATGGCTTGGTCGAGACACTGCGCCAGTATGGAGCGAATTCTCTTGACCGTTGACGTGGAGAGTCCACTGTCGGCTTTGCGCGAAAGAAGTTGATCCACGTCACCGACAGTTACATCAATCAGTCTCTTTGTTCCTAAGGTCGGCACGATGTGCATCCTGGTAATTGTCTGGTAGTTGCTCAAGGTGCTGGGCGCTATTTGGTGTCGCATAATGTCGCTAAACCAGCGCTCGAAGAGTTCCTCGACCTTGACCTCCTCATTGTGGATGAGGGTACGATCGTCTATTTTCCGACGCAGCTCCTTCAGTTTCCTCACCACTTCGGAACGTTTTTTCGAAGCCACGTAGCGTCGCACAGGTGTTCCGGACTGGTCATAACCGAGATGGGCAACACCAACCCAAAGTCCATTCGACGATCGTTGATAGATGGAACCCTCGTGATTTGATCGGCGTTGCGCCATCACTTTCTCCTCGTTGTAACTGCTGTACTTGTTGCTGTACCAACGGTCGCGAGGAGCGACGTAAAAGGAAGGAAATCTCGAAAGTCCTTTTATTCAAAGGATAAATTTGGTGGGCCGTACAGGACTTGAACCTGTGACCCCTTGCGTGTCATGCAAGTGCGCTACCAGACTGCGCCAACGGCCCCTAAGGGAACAACTCTACCACCCCGTACTTTCACGATTCGGCGGTAACTCTACGGCTTGAGGAGCTCAATACCGGGACTTTTCACGCGCGGCGAGAACGCCAGGTCCAGGGGCATCTGGCCAGCGTTGTTGCGGATCACTTGCTCGATGAAGACCTCCACGCTGGCGCGCGCGTCGCCAAGGGCGTCATGACCGCCCGACGCGACGCCGTAGTACTTGCAGAGATACGGGAGTCCACGACGCGGACGCTCTTCACGGCTCGGTTCGATCACGAGGTCGTGTTCGACGACGTCGATTATCGAGAGGAGCGAAAGGTCAAATCTTTCGTCGCTCAACGACTTACCAAGCACCGATTCATAACTACGACGCAACATCTCGAGATCGAAACGCACGACGTTCGCTCCCACGATCGACGCGCCTTGTTGCTGATAGCGGCGCAAGATCTCGACGGCGCGCACGAGACCACTCTGGACGCTGAGGACCGTGTGCGTCGCTCGTTTCGCCTCGATGCCCTCGACACTGAGCCCATGCACTCGCTCGGCCGCTGGCGCGATCGGTCGATCGGGGATCACGTAGAACTGCTCACTCCACTCCGGAGTGCCGTATCGGTAGGCGCAGAATCCGTACGAAATGGCGCGTTCACTCGCGACGTCGAGTCCCGTGGTTTCGGTGTCAAAGCCCACGATGAGTTCGGGTACGCGAAGGTACTTCTTGGCCACGCCACCACCTTTACATCCCCGTGCGACACCTTGCGCCAACCAAGGTATCCCAGGCGAGATCGAACTGTGTCAGTGGGTCATCGAACATAAGAATCACATTATTGGTTTGCTTTCTAGACTTTTTGAGACTATGGTCAGCATCATCACTCCAGACCCTTGGTGATTTCACACAACCAAGGAGCAGTTCCGTGAGTAGATCACCAATTTCCGGCGTCAGGGCCCCTGAGCCCGATGGCGATGACCAGTCCGTCCAACGAGCGTGGGACCGCTACGCCATGCCCGATCTCTCGAGCGCCAGCGAGACGCGCTCTTCACCCCTAGCTTTGCCCGCGCGCAGTTCGACGAACGCCACTCTCGAGATACAGGTCTACGACTCGTCGCCATCCTTTGGCTCGACCACGGCCTTGAGCGATGCCTTCGCCAAGGCCGAATCGGCCGATCTTGCCGAAGAGGACCCCGAATTGCCCATTCCCCCGGCGGCCTAATGACCGACGTGGCGGACAAGACCGAACTCACGCCACTCTTCGCCCGCCCCGGCGAGGCGGCCCCGCATGACCTGTACCGCCTGGGCGACGAGGAGATGCTGCCCGAGACCGCCTACCAGTTGGTCCACGACGAAGCGATGCTCGACGGCAACGCCCGACTCAACCTCGCCACGTTCGTGGGCACCTTCATGGACGAGCAGGCCGACAAGCTCTACAGCGAATCCTTCGACAAGAACATGATCGACAAGGACGAATACCGTGCGACCGCCGCCATCGAGGCCCGTTGTTGGAAGATCATCGCCGAACTCTGGCACGCACCATCGCCACATGAGACCATCGGCACCTCGACCATCGGCTCCTCCGAAGCCTGCATGCTGGGTGGTCTCGCGATGAAGCGACGCTGGCAGAAGCGCCGCGTCTCTGAAGGGAAACCGATCGCCCGCCCGAACCTGGTCATGAGTTCGGCGGTCCAGGTCTGCTGGGAGAAGTTCGCCAACTACTGGGACGTGGAACCGCGCTACGTACCCATCACCGAGGAGCACATGACCTTATGCGGCCATAACTTGACCCAGTACGTCGACGAGAACACGATTGGTGTGGTGGCGGTGATGGGAGTCACCTACACCGGCATGTACGAACCCGTCGATGAGATTGCCAAGGCCTTGGACGCCATTGAGAAGAAGTCCGGCTGGGATGTGCCCATCCACATCGACGCCGCCTCGGGTGGCTTCATCACGCCCTTCCTCCAGCCCAAGCTCAACTGGGACTTCAAGATCGAGCGCGTGCACTCGATCAGCGCCAGCGGACATAAGTATGGCTTGACCTATCCGGGACTCGGCTGGGTCGTCTGGCGCGAAGCCCAGTACCTGCCCGACGACCTGATCTTCAAAGTCAGCTACCTCGGCGGTGAGATGCCCACTTTCGCCCTGAACTTCTCTCGCCCGGGCGCCCAGGTGCTCTTGCAGTACTACAACTTTCTAAGACTCGGGCGCGCTGGTTTCACCAAAGTGCAACAGGCGTCACACGACGTGGCGCGCCACCTCGCGACGTCAATTGGCGCGATGGAGCCGTTCGAGTTGTGGAACGACGCCCAGGACATCCCCGTCTTCGCCTGGCGGCTCACGAAGAGTCACACCAAGAACTGGGATCTCTACGATCTCAGTAACCAGTTGCGTGAACGAGGCTGGTTGGTACCCGCCTACCCGATGCCCGTCGACCTCACCGACGTCACCGTCCAACGAATCGTTGTGCGCAACGGCTTCTCCATGAGCCTCGCGGACCGGTTCCTCGACCAGTTCACCGAGGCCGTCACGTTCCTCGATTCGCTCGACGGTCCAGTGCCACACGATCACCGCGTCACCGAGACGTTCCACCACTAGAAATCTGATGAGCGTCCTCACCAAAGACCGAAAGACACCCTCCAAAGCGGCGCCCTCGAAGACGTCGACGATCAGCGCGGGACAGCTCACGATCCTGACCGTCGTGGCGGTGGCGAGCCTACGCAGCCTGCCCACCATCGCCACCTTCGGACTGGGCTCGATTGTTTACTACGTCTTGCCGGCGCTGGTGTTCCTCATTCCCACGGCGCTCGTCGCCGCCGAACTCGCCACTGGTTGGAAGGGCGGTGTCTACGTCTGGGTGCGCGAGGCGATGGGCAACCGCTGGGGGTTTCTCGCCATCTGGCTCCAATGGATCCAGAACGTCGTGTGGTACCCCGTGCAGCTCGCCTTTATCGCGGCCGCCGTCGCCTTTACCGTGGGTGACAACGGTCTGGCGAACTCGGGGCTCTTCACCGCCATCGTGATCCTGGTGCTCTACTACGGCTCCACGTTCATTGGATTACGTGGTGGCACCCTCTTCGCCAAGGTCGGCTCGTGGGGCGGCGTCATCGGCACGCTGGTACCGGGGCTCGTGCTCATCATCGCCGGCGCGGTGTGGCTGGGCATTGGCCAAAAGGCTCAGGTGCCCCTGCACCTGCACGACGTGATACCACCCTTCGCGGGACTCTCGAGCATCGTGCTCATAGTCAGCAACTTCCTCGCCTACGCGGGCATGGAGGTGAACGCCGTGCACGTGAACCGTATGCGCGACCCCGGCAAGGACTACCCCAAGGTGATCTTCTACGCGTCGATGTTGATCCTGGGCATCTTCATCCTGCCCACGCTCGCGGTCGCGTTCATCGTGCCCAAGGCCGACCTGGGCTTCACGTCGGGCATCGTCTACTCCTTTAAGATCTTCTTCGACCACTTCGGCGTCGGATGGGCCGGACAGATTCTGGCGGCCATGGTCGCCGTAGGCGCGTTCGCTGCGGTCGTCACCTGGATCGCGGGTCCGAGCAAGGGACTACTGCTCGCGGGCGAGACGGGCGTACTGCCCAAGACCCTGCAGCGACGTAACAAGGCCGGCGTTCAAGAGGGCATCCTGATCCTCCAGGCGTTCATCGTCACCGTGCTGGCGGCGATCTTCGTGCTCGTGCACAACGTGAGCGCCGCCTTCTTCACGCTCGTGGACATGGCCGCCGCTCTCTACCTGATCATGTACATGATGATGTTCGCCTCGGCGATCCTGTTGCGAAAGAACAAGCCCGACGTCAAGCGGACCTACCGCGTGCCGGCGTTGACCGTCGTCGCCTCGATTGGCTTTTTGGCCTCGCTGGCCGCTTTCTGCCTCGGTTTCGTGCCCCCTTCGGGACTCGCGGGCATCTCAACCTCCACGTACCCTTACGTCATGGGCGCGGTGATCGTGATTCTGGGCACGCCGCCGCTCATCTTTTACGCCGTGAAGAAGCCCTCGTGGAAGGTGCACAAGGGCCGCACGGCCAACTCCGACATGGCTGAAGCGAATTGAACGGGAACCCCCTGGGACCTCCCCAATTCAGACTTCCCGGTCGCGAGCGAAGATGGTGTATCCCCCTTCACCATCTTCGCTCGGAAGTCGACCCCGAGGACCTGACGACGTCGTGACGACGCCGTAATCAAATTGACATCTCGCGAGGGTCCCCACTGGGCCGAAGGCCAAAGGCCGGCGAGTATTATTGATAAATGCGCACGACGAGAAAACGACTGCAGTTCGCTGCGCTGCTCGGGGCGAGCCTCGTCGGACCACTGCTTTTGATCCCCTTCGCCAGCGCGAGCGTGGTGCAACCCGCGCGACCGGTTCCCTTCACCGTCCGTCTCGAGGACCAGATCCTCGCGGAACTTCGCTACCTACCCGTGGCCTTCGTCCCCGCCCCGTCGAGCGCGACGACCACGACCACCACGACCACGCTCTCGACCACGACCACGACCATTGGCTCGCCGACGACACCGACCACCGTCGTAGACCCACCACCCTCGACGACGACCACCCTGAAGACGACGACCACGCTCGCGAATCCGACGCTGATTCAAAAGGGTTCATTCGTCTGGCGCTACTCGGTGCTTCCGGCCACGTTGCGCAGTCTTTGGAGCGTCGGTACCGACAACGTCGTGCTGAAGGGCGCACTCATGCGCTTTCAAGGCGTCCACGGACTTCCCACGACGGGCCAGATGGACACCACCACGTGGCACGCCATCGTCACGGCCGCGCGCAAGAACCAGGCCGACCCCAATCCCTACACCTACGTGTACGTCTCCCAGACCCAGCCTGAATCCCTTAGCCTCTACATCGACAACTACCTCTTCTTCAGCACCGCGGTGAATACGGGCATCAGCGTCGCGCCCACCGCCAACGGCACCTACCCCGTCTACGTGCGCTACACCACCACGACCATGTCGGGCAAAGAGCCCGACGGCAAGCCGTACCACGACGCCGGGATCCCCTGGGTGTCGTACTTCAACGGCGGTGACGCCTTGCACGGCTTCATCCGTGGCGGTTACGGCTACCCCCAGAGCCTCGGTTGCGTGGAGATGACCTACGCGCACGCCGCGATCGTCTGGCCCCACACGCCAGTCGGTACCCTCGTCACCGTCGCGCCTTAATCGCGACGCGACGCGACGCGCTGGGCTCGCCGTAGGGTGGGCTCATGAAACTACACAACCTCGGCCGCACCGGTATCAGAGTCAGTCCCCTGTGCCTGGGCGCCATGATGTTCGGCGCCTGGGGCAACACCGACCACGACGACTCGATCCGGATCATCCATCGAGCCCTGGACGCGGGCATCAACTTCATCGACACCGCCGACGTCTACTCCCAGGGCGAGTCCGAAGTCATCGTCGGTAAAGCCCTCGCCGGTAAGGATCGCGCGAGTGTCGTGCTCGCCACCAAGGTGCACGCTCAGATGGGCGAGGATCCGAACGCCCAGGGCAACTCGCGTCGATGGATCATCGCCGAGTGCGAGAACAGTCTGCGCCGACTGGGCACCGACTACCTCGACCTCTACCAGATCCATCGACCCGACGAGGGTGTGGACATCGACGAGACCCTCGGCGCGCTCAGCGATCTACTGCACCAGGGCAAGATCCGGGCCTTCGGCAGTTCCACCTTCCCCGCCGAGCAGATCGTCGAAGCGCAGTGGGTCGCCGAGAAACGCGGTCGCGAACGCTTTCGCACCGAGCAACCTCCCTACTCGCTACTCGTACGAGGTATCGAGCGCGACGTCTTGCCGACGTGTCTCTCCTACGGCATGGGTGTGATCTCGTGGAGTCCGCTCGCGGGTGGATGGCTCTCGGGGGCGTTCGGTGCCGGCAAGCAGAACACCAGTCGACGCTCCGCGCGCCTTCCCGCCCGCTACGACCTCTCGCTGCCCGGGAATCAAAAGAAGCTCGAGGTCGTCGGTGAACTCGAGACGGTGGCTCACGACGCCGGCCTCACGTTGATCGAGTTAGCGCTCGCGTTCGTTCTCGAACACCCCGCGATCAGCGCCGCGATCATCGGTCCTCGGACGATGGAACACCTGGAGTCCCAACTCGGCGCAGCGGACATCGTCCTTGACGAAGCGGTCCTCGAACGAATCGACGCGATCGTCGCACCGGGCACGAACCTCAATTTCGACGACGCGGGTTGGATTCCGGCGGCCCTGACAAAATCCAATCTCCGACGTCGCCACTACCGCTAGGCCACCTCGACGACGCCCTTTTCGATCTCTTCGGCGAGTTCGGCGACCGAACCCACGACGCGCGAGGGCTTGTAGGGATAACGGTGCGCGGCGTCGGCGTCGGAGACCCCCGAGAGCACGAGGATCGTGTGCAGGCCCGCCTCGAGTCCGGCGACCACGTCGGTGTCCATGCGGTCACCCACCATGGCGGTCGTTTCGGAGTGGGCACTGAGTTCGCGCATCGCCGAGCGGATCATGAGCGGATTCGGTTTCCCGATGAAATACGGCGTCTTGCCGGTGGCCCGGCTGATCAACGCGCTAACCGCGCCGGTCGCGGGCAGCGGACCGTCGATGCTCGGACCCGTCGGATCGGGATTGGTCGCAATGAAACGAGAACCGGTACTCACCAGGCGCACCGCCTTGGTGATGCTCTCGAAACTGTAGTTTCGGGTCTCGCCCAGCACGACGTAGTCGGGGTTGTTCTCGGTGAGGGTGTAACCCACCTCGTGCAGCGCTGTCGTCAGCCCGACCTCGCCGATCACGTAGGCCGAACCCTTCGGCCGCTGGGCGGCGAGGAATCCGGCCGTCGCGAGCGCGGAGGTCCAGATATGATCCTCGGGCACGTTGAGTCCGCTGTGCTTGAGACGGGCGCTAAGGTCGCGTCGAGTGAACATCGAGTTGTTCGTCAATACCAGAAAGGGCGTATCGTTCTTTCGCAGCAGGTCCAAGAACCGATTCGCCCCGTCGATCGGATGCTCCTCGCGAACGAGCACGCCATCCATGTCGATGAGCCACGAGGCGATCTCGGACGCGTTGACCGCCTTGGACTTCACGAGGGAGTGTTCTGAGCCGGCCATGACCTGTCTGCTTTCTGTGACGTAGTTCAGACCAATTCTACCCGAGCTGCTTTCGTCGTTCGGGCCTAGGTCATGAGACGTCGTCCATGATCGAGCGAAGACCCAGCGGTAACGAGAACGAAGCGGACTACGTCGCGATGCCCGCGAACTGACTGTTATAGAGGTCGAAGTAGAGACCACGCGACGCCATCAACGCCTCGTGATTACCTTGTTCGACGATTCGCCCCTTATCCATCACGATTATCACGTCAGCGTCGTGAATCGTTGAGAGCCGGTGCGCGATGACGAAGCTCGTACGGTTCTCGCGCAACCGGGCCATCGCCTCTTGGATCAGGACCTCGGTGCGAGTGTCGACGTTACTCGTCGCTTCGTCGAGGATCAGCACGTTCTCGTTGGCGAGAAATGCGCGCGCGATGGTGAGGAGCTGCTTTTGGCCCGACGAGAGGTTCGACGCGTCCTGGTCCAGCCGGGTCGCGTAGCCGTCGGGCAGCGTGCGCACGAAGCCGTCCACGTGGGCGGCCTTGGCGGCCTCGATCACTTCCTCGTCGGTCGCCTCGGGGCGACCATAGCGGATGTTGTCACTGATCGAACCCGCGAACATCCACGTGTCCTGGAGGACCATGGCGTACGCGCGGCGCACCTCGTCGCGCGTGAGGTCCGCGTAATCAACGCCTCCGAGCAGGATATGGCCCGACCCGATCTCGTAGAAGCGGACGAGCAGGTTCACCAACGTCGTCTTGCCCGCACCCGTCGGACCAACGATGGCGACGGTCTGGCCGGACTTCACGTCGAGGCTGAAGTCCTCGATGAGCGGCTCGTCGGGTTCGTAGCGAAAGTGCACGTGCTCCAAGGTGACGTGACCGGTGGCGCGCGCCGCCACGGCCCGAGGTGAATCGCGCTGCTCGTCGGGCGTCTCCTCGTCGGCGTCGAGGAACTCGAAGACGCGCTCGGCCGAGGCGACGCCCGACTGGAGCATGTTCATCTGGGAGGCGATCTGGGTGATGGGCATCGTGAACTGACGCGAATACTGGATGAACGCGGTCACCGCACCGAGCGACAGCAGGCCCGAGGCGACGCGGTAACCGCCCAGCACCGCGATTACGACGTAGTTGATGTTCGAGATGAACTGCATCGAAGGTTGGATGATCCCCGAGAGGAACTGCGCACGAAAGCTCGCCTCGTAGAGTTTGGCGTTCTGGTCGTGGAACTCGGCGATCGTCGCCTCGCTGCGACCAAAGACCTGCACGAGTTCGTGGCCGGTGTGGGTCTCCTCGACTAATCCATTGAGGGTCCCGGTGCGCTTCCACTGTCGTCCGAACTGGACCTGGGAGCGCTTGGCAATCAGGTAAGTGACCACGAGCGCGAGCGGAATCGTTACGACACAGACCAACGCGAGCAACGGAGAGATCCAGAACATCATGCCCATGACCCCCACGATGGTGAGTATGGACGTGATCAATTGGCTGAGACCTTGCTGGATGGTCGTGGTCAAGTTGTCGATGTCGTTGGTGACTCGGCTCAGCACGTCGCCGTGGGAGTGACTGTCGAAGTAACGCAACGGGAGCCGACTCAATTTCGCTTCGACGTCGCGCCGTAGGCCCGACATCACGCGCTGGGTCAATCCGGCCATGGTGAAGCCCTGCAAGTAGTTAAAGGCCGCCCCCGCGAAGTACACGATCGCGCACAGTCCGAGCACGCGACCGAGTTCGCCGATGTTCACGCCCACCCCCGGGGTGAGCTTCATGCCGCTGATCATCGTCGCGATCTGACCCTCGCCGTGCAGGCGCAAGAGATGGATGGCCTGCGCCTTGGTCGTGCCCGGGGCCAGACGTTTGCCCACGATGCCGTTGAACAATACGTTGGTAGCGCTGCCCAGGATCTGGGGACCCGAGACCATGAAGCCCACCGACGTGGCACCGAGCACGAGGGCCAGCACGAGTTTGAAACGCTCGGGCCGAAGGCGCCCGAGCAGCCGCCGCGTCGTACCGCGCACATCCTTGCTGCGTTGGGGCGCCTGCGTGCCCCCGCGCATCGCGCCCATGCCCATGCTCACGTCGCCGCCCCCTCACCCAATTGTGAAACGACGATCTCGCGATAGGGCGAGCAACTCTTCACCAGTTCGCGGTGCGTGCCCGAACCCACGACCTTCCCGTCGTCGAGCACGATGATGCGCTCGGCCTGCATGATCGTGCTCACCCGCTGGGCGACGATCACCACCGAAGCGTCGCTGGTGCCCTCCTTCAGGGCGACGCGCAGGCGCGCGTCGGTAGCGGCATCCAACGCCGAGAAACAGTCATCGAAGAGATAGACACTCGGCTTCTTCACCAACGCCCGCGCGATCGAGAGCCGTTGACGTTGACCGCCCGAGACGTTGGTTCCCCCTTGGTCGATGGCCGCCTCCAGGGCGCCCGGCATCGCGGCGACGAAATCCTTCGCCTGGGCGATCTCGAGGGCGTGCCAGAGCTCTTCGTCGGTCGCCGCAGGCCGCCCGAAGCGCAGGTTGCTCGCCACTGTGCCGCTGAAGAGGTAGGCCGCTTGGGGCACGATACCCAGCGAGGCCCAGAGCGATTCCTGGGCCTGTTCGCGCACGTCGACGCCGTTGACGAGCACGTGACCGCGCGTCGCGTCAAAGAACCGCGGTATCAAGTTCAACAGCGTCGTCTTGCCACTTCCCGTGCCGCCGATGATCGCGCTCGTCTGGCCGGGTTCGAACGTGAACGTGAGTTCCTCGACCACGGCACGCTCGCTGCCGGGATACTCGAAGGACACGCCGTCAAAGGACACCACGCCCGTCGCCGCGGCGGGACGCACGGGCGTGGGTGGATCGCTCACCACCGGCACGGTGAGCAAGACTTCTTGGACTCGTTCCGCGCTCGCCGCGGCGCGAGGCAACAGAATCGCCACCATCACCGCCATCATCACCGAGAGCAGGATCTGCAGAATATAGGTGAGGAACGCCGTCAGGTTGCCAATCGGCATCGATCCCTCGCTCACGAGTCGACCACCGAACCACAGCACCGCGACCGACGAGAGATTCAAGATCATCATCATGGTCGGCAACATCAGAGCGAAGACGCGGTTGACCCGCAGCGCCGTGTTCGTAAGGTCGGCGTTGGCCACCGAGAAGCGTTCGGCCTCCGCGTCGTTGCGTACGAAGGCCCGGATGACGCGAACGCCGGTGATCTGCTCGCGCAGTACCTCGTTGATCCGGTCGATCTTGCGTTGCATGGAACGGAACTGGGGGATCACCTTGACCATGACGATCCCGATGAAGACCGCCATCACCGGCACCGCGACCAGCAGGAGGGTCGAGAGTTGTGCGCCCTCGTGGATGGCGAGGATGATGCCGCCCACGCACATGATCGGCGCGATCACCATCATCGTGAGCGCCATCTGCAGGAACAACTGAATCTGCTGGATGTCGTTGGTGTTTCGGGTGATGAGTGACGCGGTCCCGAAGTGGTTCATGTCCCTCGCCGAGAACGACTGCACTCGCGTAAAGACGGCTTCGCGGATGTCCGCGCCCGCCCCCATGCCGATGCGCGAGGCGTAGTAGACCGCGACCACGGCAAAGACGCCGACGAGGACCGTTATCGCGATCATCACCAGGCCGGTCGACAAGATGTAGTGCAGCTTGCCGGTGATGACGCCATTGTTGATGATGTCCGCGTTCAAGTTGGGCAGGTACAGGTTGCCCACGGTCTGGGCTACGAGCAAGATCACCAAGATGACGATGGGGCGACGATAAGGGCGAAGATAGGCGCGGAGCAACGAAGTGAGCAAGAACCTACGCCTTTCGATCTGGGCACCGGGCCCGAGTCACCCGCCCCCAGCTCCGGCGGGTGCTCAAGGAACCAAGACCAATCTAGGACGCTTGACCCGCCCGACGCGCTCGGCCGGGACGGGTGATTGGAGGCGGCGTCCGGATTCGAACCGGAGTACGGGGCTTTGCAGGCCCCTGCCTAACCGCTCGGCCACGCCGCCAGAACTGCCCAGCCTACTCGGGCCTAGCTGTTGTCCTTACCCCGGTTACCGCGACGAATGAACAGATACGCGATATAACCAATGCCCACGATGATCGCGGCCTCGATGAGGATGCGCACGAGCGAGAACACGAAGCCAATGAGCGAGAAGCACACTATGACCAACGCGATGACCAGAATCACGATACCGACCGTCTTCATGGTGCTCATTCGACCTCTTCTCTCTCTCCCAGCGTAGACACCGCGGGGACCCCCCGATGCGCGGTTACTCTAAGACCATGCGCGAACCCTCGAAACGGTTGGCAATACTGTTCGCCAGCGTGCTCGTGCTCTGCGCGGTACCCACCGTTGACGCGTCGGCAACCTCGGCGATCCGCGTCTCGAGCGAAGTCCCGGCGACGCTCACCGCCACGATGCCCATCGTCCGTCTGCACTTCAACGCGGTCGTGAGCGCTTCGCGCCTGCCTCGTCTCGTCGTTCGACCCGCCCTTTCGACCAAGTGGCAGCAGATCGGGCCGCGCGCCGTCCAGGCGGTCGCGACCTCGAAACTAAGGCCCCAGGTGAAGTACGTCATCGAGACGCCCTCGACGATGTCGTGCGCCTCGACGTGCCACTTCGACACGCTTCGCTCGCTCAGCACCAACATCGCGACCAACGTCACCTGGGAGGAGCAGTTGCTCGCCGAGACCAACTACCTGCCGCTCTCGTTCACCCCGAGCGTTCAGAACGCGGACCCCGGATTGCAAGAACCGGGCACCTTCACGTGGTCCTATCCCCAACTGCCCACCACGTTGAGCTCGCAGTGGCGCGTGGGCGTGGACAACGTGCTGGTGACCGGCGCGCTGATGGCGTTCCAGAACGCGAACAACCTGCCCACGACCGGCGTCGCGGATCCGACCACCTGGAACGACCTCGTCAACGCCGCCGAAGCCGGACAAGTCGACGCGCAGTCCTACAACTACGTGAGCGTCAGCGAGACCCAACCCGAGACGCTCACCCTCTACGTCGCGGGCGTATCCACGTTCCACACCCTCGTCAACACCGGCATTTCGGTCTCGCCCACGGCACTGGGCACCTTTCCGGTGTACCTGCGTTACACGAGCCAGACCATGAGTGGCACCAATCCCGACGGCTCGCACTACTCGGACCCCGGGATCCCTTGGATCTCCTACTTCAACGGTGGCGACGCGCTGCACGGATTCATCCGCTACTCCTACGGTTGGCAGCAGAGCCTCGGCTGTGTCGAGATGCCCTTCGCCTCGGCCAAGACCGTTTGGCCCTACACCCCGATCGGCACCCTGGTTTCGGTGGTCAGCTAAGGAGTCTGCTCGGGCCCGAAGGCGTGACTGCCACGTTGGGTGACAATCGTCACCCCGTCCTCTCGCAGCTCGCTCGCCGTGCCCACCGACGTGCGCCCGAAGCGTCGACGGATCTCGTCGACCGCATCACGCAGGGCCTCGTGACCCACCTGACGATCGCGACCCACTTCGACAGCACGGTTCCGGGTGTCCGGCGTCACCGTGTCGATTGCGAAAGTGAGTTGCATCGCGTTGCGACTGCGCTCGAGGAACGACGACGCGTGCAGCGCGAGTAATCGCACCAAATTGTGCAGTTCCATCGACTGGACCAGAGCCCCCGCGATCGCCGCGATGCCCACCTCGTCGTCGAGTCCGAAGGCCAGGGTCTGGGAGCGTGACACACTCGTGCGATCGTCGAATCGCACGATCACCGTGAACGTACGAGCGACTCGCGACTGACCTCGTAGCGCCCGCGCGACGACGGCGGCGTGGACCTTCATCGCCTCGAGCACTGCGTCGACGCCTTCGAGGGAGCGGGCGAAAGTCTGATCGTGACCGACGGACTTCACCTCTCGTTGCGCGACGACCTCGCGAAAGTCCTCACCCTTCGCGTACGCGCTCAACGACGCCGCCATCGCGGGACCCACGTGATGGGCCAACGTCGATTCGTCCACCAGGGCCAGATCGCGCACGTAGCGAAGTCCGAGCTTCTCGAGTTTCGCCGCGGTCGCGGGACCCACCCCCCACAGGGCGCGAACCGGCAGCTCCTCGAGCCAGGCCGACTCGAGGTCACGACTCACCCACACGACCCCGGGGCCCTCGACGAGCCCGCCGTTCACCACACGTGGCTTGGAACGCTTGGACGCCAACTTGGCGAAGAGCTTGTTGCGGCCCAGACCCACCCCCGACAGCAATCCCAGTTCGTCGCCGATGCGACCGCGCAGCCGCGCCGCCGCCTCAAGGGGTGCGACCGAGAGACGACGCAGACTGCGCAAATCACAAAAAGCCTCGTCCAGACCGAGCGGCTCGTAGTTCGGCGTGAGGTCGTTGATGATGTCGTGGAAGCGACGCGAGTAGACCTCGTAGCGCTCGAATCGCCCCGGCAGGATGATCAGGTCCGGGCACATCCGAAGGGCAATCACGCTCGGCATGGCACTGTGCACGCCGTAGCGTCGGGCCTCGTAACTCGCGCTGGCGATGACCCCTCGTGCTCCCGCGCCACCCACGCACACCGGCTTGCCCGCCAGGCTCGGGTCGTCGAGTATCTCGACCGACGCGAAGAACGCGTCCAGGTCCACGTGCAGCACCGGGGCCTCGTCGACCGTGGGGTTCTCAGAAGGCGAGTTCGACACTGCGAAACGATTCGCCAAAGGCGATACCCACCGGATGGCCGGCCTGCTCGGCTCGACCGTAGACGACGTCGCGGATGCCTTCAGGGTCGCCACCCACCTGCGACGAGTGCGCCAGGACCGCCTTCACCTTGGTGTCGATGGTCCGTGACACGTCCACGACCACGTCGGGTTCGTGGGTGCCGCTCAACAGAAGTTGGCGAACCTGGTGCGCTTCGCCCTTTTCGGGAAAGTAGAGGGGCATCGCCGCGGCCGGCGCGACGGCGTCGAGCAGGGCCCAACCCGTCTCACGGTGATCACGGTGGTTGACGTAGACCCCGCCGAAGAACGTGGCCGTCGGATCGGGACCCACCACCACCTCGGGTCGGTGCCGACGGATCAGTTCGACGAGCGTGGCGCGCAGGTCTTCGTCATTGGTCACCGAGCCGTCGACGTGCTCGAGGCACGTGACACTGCTGGCCCCGAGCAAATCGGCCGCTTGCTGAAGTTCCGCGCGACGTACCTCTCGCAACGATCGCGCGTCGACCTGGGGAACGTGACTACCCTTGGATCCGTCACAGACCACGACGAGGTGCACCACGCAGCCCTCACTCGCCCATTGGGCGAGCAGGCCGCCCGCGGCGACGTCCGCGTCGTCGGGGTGAGCGTAGATCGCCATTGCCGAACGGGCCTCGACCCTCAGAATTCGCACGGCTAACCCCTCAGCTTGGGGGCGGTGGTCTTCACCAGCATGCCGATCTCACGCGCAAAGTCCTCGGTATCCTCGAAACCCTTGTAGACCGAGGCGAAACGTACGTACGCCACGTCGTCGACGTCGATCAGGCCCTCTAGGGTAGCCATGCCGATTTCTTCACTCGTCACGTCACGATTGAATAGGCGCATCGATTCGTCGACCGTCGTCACCAGGGACTCCATGATTTCCTCGTCGACTGGTCGGTTTTTGCAGGCCGCCCTCACGCCGAGCAGAATCTTGGTCCGGTTGAAGGGTTCGCGGTCGCCCGAACGCTTCACGACGAACAGCGGAGCCTCTTCGATCCTCTCGAAGGTGGTGTAGCGCTGATTGCATGCAGCGCATTCACGGCGTCGGCGTATCGCTACTCCGTCTTCCGCGAGTCGTGAATCGACAACGCGGTCATCATCTGCAGCACAGAAGGGACAGCGCACGGAACTCACGATACACCTATTTCCTTGAAATTCTAAGGAATAAGGACGTGTTCCCCGGGCACCACGTAGCTTGAGCCGAGTTCGTGCACGAGCGCACGACGAGCGAGTGCGGGCTCGACTGGATTCACTTTCGCGGCGATCGACGAGATGGAGTCACCTGGCTGGACCACGTAGAGCATGCCGGGCGCGAGCACCGAACTGTTCGCCAGGTCGGTCGACAATCCGGTGTTCGTGGTGCTACCAAAAGCGTGACCGGGCCAAGCCAGGATCACGAGTCCAATCACGAGCAAGAGCGCGATCGCGGTGCGTCGACGGCGTTGGATCATACGCAGACGTGCCGCACGACGCTGGGCGAGTGTCCGCCCAGTACGAAGGACCCGGGGCGTCGTGCCCACCGAGACGAGGTGGAGATAACGGCCCTGGTCGAGTTCCTCGAACTCGGGTACTTCAATCACTTCTACTGCCGCCATGGCCGACTCCTGACTCTATCGAACACCTGTTCGTAATTCTAAAGCGAACAGGTGTTCGGCGCAAGTGAAAGTTGAAGGAATTTGGCCTCTACCGACCCTATTTCTCCAGCAACTTGCGCCCTACCCTGCCGAAATCAGAGTGTACGGGGGGCCTGTAACAGGCCAGGGCACCGGCGGCCCCGCTGAGTTCGCGAACCAGGCGGATCCGATGACGTCGCACCAGCGTGGCGCACTGGAGGGTCAGGACCTCGCTGGGGTGGTCGTTGGAGTCGGTCACCTGACCGTCCGTGACCCACACCACGGGTTCGCCGGGGCGGGCTCTCGCGACCGCCCACGCGAGGACCGGCCCGTCAACGCCGTTGCCGACGTTTCCCGACGGGTAGCGACGCGCGAGCACGCCGTTATGGACCAGCACCCACGCGTTGGGAGTGGCCATCACGTCACCGGGTCGGTGGCTATAGCCCACGACGAGCGCACCGGGCGCACGCAACAACAACGCCGACAACTGGACGGGGTCGATGTCCATCGAACCTGACTGGTCGATCACCACCACGCCCCCGCGACTACGTCGCTTCGCGCCATACGCCCGCTGTAGGTCGTCAGTCAGAAGCCGACTGGGATAACGCATCGTCACCCCACTGGTTGACGGCCGATCTCGGCGCCACTGAGAATTCGGATCGACTCGATTGGCGAGTCCACTCTGGTCGAGCATCAGGGAGGCAAACACGCCCGAAGGCGCACGCCGACCGCCGACCTCGAGCGACCGACGAAAGAGTCGTAGCGAGTCCGGGTCCGCGGGCACCTGGGAACCGGCCGCCCGATCGAGCATCCGCGCGAGCACGACGGTGACGTTGGCGTAGCCGCGCGGGACGCCTTCGTCGTCAAGGGCCGTTTCGCCCAACTCGTCGACGTGCATGGTGTCGACGAGTTTGCGAGCGCGCTTCGACACCGCGCGAAGTCCCGACATCCACGTGGGCTGTGCAGCGCGCACACCAGCAAGATAGTCACGTTCGGCCCCCGTGCCCACCACGGCCAGGAGGAATCGCACCGCCTCGGGCCAGTCGGCCTTCTCGGCAATCGCGCGACCCCCCGACTTCTCGCTACCGTCGCACAGCAAGGTCACCGCGAAACCCAAGCGGGCGAGCAAGACGTTGACCCGAAACTCCTCGGCGCACTCGAGGGCGCGCGACGAGACGTCACGATGTTCCACGAAGGAGCGGTAGGGACTCACCCGCACGTGCATGAGTTCGTGGGCTCGCACCACCCTTGACGTCGCGTCGACGCCCAGGGGCACTTCGAGTACTCGACGGGTGAGATCGCAGCTCGCGCCGCCGCGACTCGTCGATCCGGGCTCGACGCGCCATGGTCCGGCGTCAAAGCCGTCCTCGCGTCCAGTGACCAGCTCGGGAAAGACTGCGGTGCCGCTCAACGAAGGCCACCGATCGCCAGGGCATCCAGCACGTCCGGCGCTCGCGCGGCGCCAAAGACCAGTCGCGCGGCTCGTTCGACGCCGAGGTGGCGGCGCAGTTGGTCGAAGGCGTGAAAACTCCGGAGCGACACCCGCCGTGAGGGGTCCCCCAACGAGCCCGCGAGCGCGGGCGAACGAAGATCGGGGCTCAAACTCTCGAGCGCCGAGGGATGCGGCTGGTCCACGCGAATGGACACAGGAAACCGGTCCCGCAGGGCGGGAGGAACATCCTCGAGGTCCTCGATGTTCGAAGTCATCACCACACTGAACTGGGGACCCGGGCGCACCCATTCGCCGCTCTGGGGGTTTCGCCATCGCGCGGACTCAACCGAGTCGGTCACCGCGAGCAGAGTACTAAGGGCATCGCCCGAGGCGCGGTCCACCTCGTCGACGACCAAACGTCCGCCCAGTCCGCCATGTTCACACCAGGCGCGTATCGCGGGGCCCTCTCGCCACTCCCACCTGCCCTCGCCCGCGGGCATCCAGGTGCCGGTGATCTCACCGGTGGTCAGATCCTCGGTGCACACGAGACGTTCGGCGACGCGCGACACACCAAAGTGCAGCGCCGCGAAGGTCTTGCCAGTCCCCGGAGGGCCATGAAGCAAGATCCGCGCGACCCCCGCATCCAGCACGTCGGCGAAGTCGCGCCAACATTCGCCTCTCTGCTCGCCACTCTCATTGTCTGTCACGTCGTCTCCTTTAAGAAAGAGACAACGGTCGGCCTGCGTCAGCGTTCGGTCCTCTTCTCAGGGGTTGGCGGGCGCCGACCTGATCGGGCGAAACCCGTCGACCCGTCCTGGACGCTCGGATCGGTGAAACCGCCGCCCTTCTCCTCGGCCATGCCGCCCCACTCGGCACCTTCAATTCAGCCGATTAGTCCCGACCAGCCTGGACTGAAGACGTCATCGAAAAGTCAGTGTTTGAAGCACTTCGGGCCTTGAACTGGGTCACAAAACGAACAGGTGTTTGATTCACGAGGTTAGATGTCGTATCATACGAACAACTGTTCGTTAACGGAGGACACCATGGCCGAAGTGCTCACACCGATGCGCCGCCAGATTCTTGAATTCATTGTCACCTGCCAACGCGAGAGGAACTTCCCGCCGACGATTCGAGAGATTGGCGACCACGTCGGCCTCAAGTCACCGGCCACCGTAGCGAACCACATCGAGGTCCTGAAGAACGCCGGCTACATCGAGAAAAATCCGCAACAGCCCCGCACGCTCACGGTCCGTCTCGACGTGGAGAACCCAGCGCCCGACCAGCACATTCGCTACATCCCCTTCGTCGGCGACGTCGCAGCGGGCACTGGGGTCTTAGCGAGTGAAGTCGCCCACGAGTTGATGTCGATCCCTGAGCAGTTCTGCGGGCGCGGCGAGAGTTTCGTCGTACAGGTACGCGGTGACTCAATGATCGACGCGGGCATTCTTCCAGGCGACTTCCTCGTGGTCCAGCGTCAGTCGACCGCGAACACCGGTGAGATCGTCGTGGCGGGAATCAACGACGATGAGGCCACGGTCAAGCGTTTCTTCCCCCAAGGTGTTCGTATCGTCTTGAAGCCCGAGAACAGTCGCATGGAGCCCATGGAATTTGACGCGGGCGACGTCACGATCTTCGGGCGTGTCATCTCGGTCTTACGCAACTACTGAATCCCAGCGCATCAATTTATTCCTCGAGGGTCTCGGACTGATTATTCGAGCCAGGTGCGAAGGACGTTCGCAAACTCGTCGAGTTCGTAACGCGTCACGAATTCGTCACTGCGGTGCGCGAGCAGCGGATTGCCCGCCCCAAAATTTGCGGCCGGTACTCCCAACTGGGCGAACGTCGCGACGTCGGTCCAACCGAGTTTGCCCCGGGGCATTGCGTTGGTGAGCGATACCAGTTGGGCGAGTCGCGGATTCGAGAGTTCCGGTGCGGCCGAAGGCGCCCAATCGATGACTTCGACGCTGTCGCCCGGTTCCACGAAATCGCCCAGGTATTTGACGATCCAGGCAAGCGCTTCGTTCTCGGTCCGGTCGGGCGCGACCCGGTAGTTGAGCACACAGCGGGCAACGTCGGGAACCACGTTGGGCGCGACGCCTCCTTCGATGCTCACCGTCTGCAGTTGTTCCACGTAGGTCACGTGATCGAGGTCCACCGAGCGCGGTTCGTAGCGCGCCACGTGGGCCACCAACGACGCCAGCCGATGGATGGCGTTGATCCCCGTATAGGGACGCGCAGTATGAGCGCGCGCACCGTGCAGTTCCACCCCGACGCGCAGCGTGCCCTGACAACCGGCTTCAACCAGCCCACCCGTCGGTTCGCAGAGAATCGCGACGTCGGCCTTTAGGAATTCTGGACGCAGCTCGGCTATTTCCAAGAGCCCCGACTCGCTTCGCGCGATCTCCTCGCGAGCGTAGAACAACCACGTGACCTCGACGGAACGAGCGAGAGGTTCGGCGGCGAGCTCGAGCATGACCGCAATCGAACCCTTCATGTCGCACGCACCTACCCCGCGCAGTTCGTCGTCGATGATGACCGCGGCCTGGGCGTCACCAGGCACCGTGTCGAGGTGGCCGGCGACCATCAGTCGCGTGGCGTGATGACCCGTCGTACGAGCGACGACGTTGTCGCCGATCCGCTCTACCTCGAGCGAGGGGTTGGCGCGAAGTCGTTGCTCGACGACGTTCGCGAGGGCGGTTTCGTTGCGACTGACCGAGTCGATGCGTACGATCTCGAGGGCGTCGTCGAGCCGACTCACGTCGCCACGCCGTGCTCACGGAGAAGTGAGTTCAACGCCACCTTGTCGTGGGTCTCACCCTGCTCCATTCGCTTGATGATCAAGACGCACGGGAGGAAGAACTCGCCGCCCGGGTACTCGCGACGTCGATTCGCCGTGACCGCGACGCAGTAGTCGGGTACGTGACCGCGCGAGACCTCCTCGCCCGTGGCGGCGTCGATCACCGGAATCGAAGGATTCAGTATGGTCCCCGCGCCAAGGACCGATCCCTTACCGACGCGCGCGCCGTCGACGATCATGCAGCGACTCCCGATGAAAGCCCCGTCCTCGATCACGACGGGCACGGCGTTCGCCGGCTCAAGGACCCCGCCGATACCGACGCCACCCGCCAGGTGCACGTTGGCGCCAATCTGGGCGCAGCTGCCCACCGTCGCCCACGTGTCGACCATCGTGCCCGGACCGACCCAGGCGCCGATGTTGACGAAGCTGGGCATGAGAATAACCCCGGGACTGAGAAAACTGCCGCGCCGCGCCGACGCTCCCGGCACCACGCGAACGCCGCGGCGTTCGTAGTCGTACTTGAGTTCGAGTTTGTCGAGGTATTCGAATGGTCCCGCTTCGCTCTTCTCGAGACCATGGAGTCGAAACAGCAACATGATCGCCTTCTTGACCCAATCGTGAACGATGACCTCACCGCTCGGGGCCACCTCGGCAACGCGCAACTGACCGTCGTCGAGCTTGGCGATCACTAACTCCACGTCGCGTCGGGCCTCGAGATTCTCGGGCGTCATGTTCGCGATCTGATCGTGCCACGCGTTTATTCGTTCTTCGAGATCGCCCATTGAACAATCGTACCGAGACTCAGCCGAGCGCTGAGAGTCGTGAGGCCACGAGCGTCAGACGCTCGTCGGGCTGGACGACCGCGATGCGCACGAACGGCGCACCCGCGTCACCGTAGAGCTCACCGGGGCTCACGATGAGACCCGCGACGTCCGCGAGCATCTCGGCGAGGCGCCAGCCGTGCGCGCCGGGCATCGAGCACCAGAGATAAAAACCTCCGTCGGGCAGGGGCGCGTCCACGCCGTTGGCCCCGAGCGCCTCGGCGAGCAGTTCGAGCCGCGACCGGTAACGCGCGCGCTGGGTCTCGACGTGTGCGTCGTCACCGTAGGCGAGGGCGACCGCGGACTGGACCGGGCCGGGCACCATGAGGCCGGCGTGCTGGCGCACGAGACGCAAGAACGCCACCACCTCGGGGTCACCGGCGTAGAAACCGGCGCGGACCCCGGCCAGGTTCGATCGCTTAGAGACCGAATGAACGGCGAGGACGCCGTCGAGTCCAAACTCGAGGATCGAGCGAGCCCGGCCGGTCCAGGTGAATTCGGCGTAACACTCGTCGCTCGCCACCAGCACGTCGTGGGTACGGCCCCATGTCGCCACGGCTTCGAGGTCGTCAAGACCCCCGGTCGGATTGGACGGCGAGTTCGACCACAGGACCAGAGCGCGCTCGGCGTCCTCGGGACTGATCGACGTGAGGTCGAGCTCTCCGTTCTTCATCGCGACCGGCACCGCGCGAAGACCCGCGAGTGCGGCACTCATGGCGTACGTGGGATAGCTCACCCCGGGATAGAGGACCGTGTCGCGTTCGGGCGAGCGAAGGTGCAGGTACTGGGCGAGCGAGGCGACGAACTCCTTGGTCCCCACGCACGCCGCCAGCTGATCGATCCCCACCGTCACCGCGAAGCGTCGCTCGAGCCACGCGGCGCCCGCCTCGCGGTAGGCGGGCGAACCTATCGACGCGGGGTAGCCCCGAGCGCCGATCCCCTTGGCGAGTTCGGCGATGACGAAGTCCGGTGGCGCGTCGACGGGCGTGCCAATCGAGCAGTCGACCGGTCCCCCGTCGTGGCGCTCGGCGAGCTTCTTTAATCCGTCGAGGCGGTCGTAGGGATACGGCGGTGGGACGAAGCTCACGCGGGTACTCGCCACTGTTCGAAGCGCGCCACGCCCACCGGGTCGAGCACGACGTGCACGACCACGCCCTCGTCGGTGATCGAAGTGTCAATCACTTCGCCCTCGCGATGCGCAGCCGCGATCAGGTCGCCCCGATCTAGAGGCAGGCTCAACGTGACGACCCGGTCGTGGGTTCGCAATCGCTCACCGATGGTGACGATCAGTTCGTCCAGGTTCTCGCCCGTGAGTGCCGAGACCCAGACACTGCCCTGGTGCGCCGAGGCGAGTTCGCGCGCGCGCGATCCCTCCACGTCGGCCTTGTTAAAGACGAGCAGCTCGGGCACCTGGTCGGCCCCGATCTCACGAAGGACGTCGCGCACCGCGCTGATCTGTAGTTCAGCGTCGTCGCTCGCGCCGTCGACCACGTGCACCAGGAGGTCGGCGAGTTGAACGGACTTAAGCGTGCTCATGAAGGCCTCGACAAGTTCGTGCGGCAGGTTCGAGATGAAGCCGACCGTGTCGGTGAACAGCACGGTCTCACCGCCGGGCAGCTGGCGCTGACGGGTTCGAGGGTCGAGGGTCACGAACAGGCGGTTCTCGGCTACGACGTCGGCGTCAGTGAGGGCGTTGAGCATCGAAGACTTGCCGGCGTTGGTGTAACCGACCAACGTCACCTCGCGGTGGCGTCCCCGGTCACGACCTTGCCGCTGGACCCCGCGCGTGCGGTCGATGTCCTTCAGCTCGTTTCGGATGTGGTGGATCCGGTGCACGAGTCGGCGTCGATCCACCTCGAGCTGGGTCTCGCCCGGTCCCCTCGTGCCGATACCGCCAGCCTGCTGGGAGAGCGAACCACTGGCGCGGCGAAGTCGGGGCAGCCGGTACTGCAGAAGCGCGAGCTCGACCTGGGCCTTGCCTTCGGGCGTGCGAGCGTTCTGGGCGAAGATGTCCAAAATGACCGCGGTTCGGTCGATCGCGGTGCGTCCGAGGATCTTCTCCAAGTTGCGCTGCTGAGCCGGCGAGAGGTTGTGCTCGAAGACCACCGTGTCCGAGTCGACCGCCAGACAGATCTCGCGCAACTCGTCGACCTTTCCCGAACCGAGGAACGTGGCGGGATCGGGGGCGTCACGACGCTGAACGACGCGCGCCACCACGTCGGCGCCGGCGGTGTCAACCAGTAGCGCCAGCTCGTCCAACTGTCGCTCGAGGGCTTCGGTGGTGACGCCCGGGAACTGCACGCCGACGAGCACGATCTTCTCGCGAAACGTACGTTCAATGAGCGTGGAGGGAATATACGTCACGCTTGGAGCCATTCCACGTTCGCGACGAACTGGACGGGTCCCGCGAGCCGGGCGCCGTCCTCGTCCAGACGCACCATCAGATCGCCGCCGGGATTCTCGATGGTGACCTCGACCCCCACTAGGCCCTCGCGGTGCAACACCGCGGCGGTCGCGACCGAGCCCGTGCCGCAGGCGAGCGTCCAGCCCACGCCCCGCTCGATCACGCGAATGCGCGCCCGGCTCAGGTCGAGCACGGTGACGAACTCGACGTTCGCTCCGCCGACGCTTTGGGCGAGTGGCGCCGCCATCCGTTCGCAGGCCCCCTGGTCCCAGGACGGGTCGTCGCGCACCACGACGTGCGGGTTGCCGACGTTGGCGACGCCGAGTGAACCCGGCACCGTCGCTTCGAAGGTCACCTCGCCCATCGCCACGCTGCCGTAGCCATCGTCCCCGTTCATCGTGAGGCTGACCACGCGTACCCCGGCGTCGGTGGCAACTTCCAATTCGTCCCAGTCGGCCTTGGTCGTTCGACGCACGGCCGCCGCGAGACAGCGGATCCCGTTGCCCGACATCTCGGCGACGCTACCGTCGGCGTTGTAGAGAATCATGGTGACCGGTTCATCGAGCACGGCGACCAGAAGACCGTCCGCACCCACGCCCAGGGCCCGGTGGCACACGCGCTGGGCGCGCTGGGCGTTCCACCACGTGCTCTCGCCGGGCTCGAGGACGTCGACGAGGAAATCATTGCCGGCGCCGTGCCATTTTTGAAGGGATCGAAGTGTCACTGCTACCTAGTCTCGCACGAACCCATCGGGTGAGTTCAGAACTTCGACCAACCGTTTCGCGGCGAGGGGGACGTCGTCGAACCACTCGATGCGCGGATCGCGCGAGAACCACGATCGCTGACGGCGCGCGAGTCGTTTGCTCTGGGTGATCGCGTCACGCACGCACTCGTCGAGGTCCGCGCCCTGTTCGACGTGACGAAGCAACTCTCGATAGCCCACGGCTTGGCGCGCGGTACGGCTGAGACCTCGCGGAGCGTTCGCGAGCGAGCGCACCTCTTCGAGCAGACCCTCGTCCATCCACTGGCGAAATCGTCCCTCGAGACGTTCGTCCAGTACCGCGAAGTCGACGCGAAGCCCGACCTGGATCACGCGCACCGGTCCGTAGGTGCGAAGTCCAGGACCGTACGAGGTGAACGGTCGACCACCCCCGATGGTGACCTCGAGCGCGCGCACGATCCGACGCTCGTTGGTGGGTTCCATGCGCTGGGCCGCCACCGGGTCGAGCTGGCGCAACTCCTCGTACAACGTCGCCAGATCGTCGGTTCGCTCTTCGAGGACCGCGCGCACCTCGGGGTACTGACGGGGAATCTCGAAGTTATCGAGTACCGCGCGACCATAGAGACCGGTGCCCCCCACGTAGATCACGGCCTCGCCGAGTTGCCAGACTTCCCGCGCGCTCGCACGCGCCGCCTGCTGAAACTCGTAGAGCGTGAACTCCTCGCTCGGTTCGACGAGGTCCAACAGCTCGTAGCGGACTTGGTCGCGTTGAGCGGGCGTGGGTTTGGCGGTGCCGATATCCATGCCGCGATAGACGGTCATTGCGTCGACGCACAATATCGACACGTCGCGTTGCTCCAGACACAGTTCGTGGGCGAGCGCCGACTTGCCCGACGCGGTCGTGCCGACGAGCGCGACCGCTGGGCCGCCGTGGTTCATCACGAGCTTCGAAGTGGTATTCGTACCTTGTGGCGCGGAGCACGCACGATGTCCTCGATCTCGCCGAGCAGATGATACGGGGCCCCGTGGTTCACGCGCAGGCTCACCAGCGTGCCCACGCGCACGTCGTCTTGACACGCGAAGTGGACGAGCTTGCCCTGGCGGGTGCGTCCCGAGAGCATCGCCGCATTGCGCCGTGAAGGACCTTCGACCAGGACCTCTTCGAGTCGGCCAACGCGGGCCTCGTGTTTGAGCAACGCACTGCGGTCGAGCACTTGTTTCAGACGTTCGAAACGATCCTTGATCACGTCGTCGGCGATGAACTGATCGGTCATCAAGGCGGCGCGGGTGCCTTCGCGCGCGGAGAAGATAAAGGTGTAGGCCGAGTCGAACTGGGCGACGCTGACCGCGGCCAGCAGTTCGTCGAACTCGGCGTCGGTCTCGCCGGGAAAACCCACGATCAAATCGGTCGTGACCGCGAGGTCGGGAATCGCCTCGCGCGCCAGCGCTAGTCGTTCGAGGTAACGCTCGAGCGTGTAGCCGCGACGCATCGCCGCGAGCACCCGGTTCGAACCGTGCTGGAGGGGCAAGTGAAGCTGCGGACAGACCGTGGGGGTCTCGGCCATCGCGGCGATCGTTTCGGGACGCAGGTCCTTGGGGTGCGGACTGGTGAACCTGATCCGCTCGATGCCCGCCACCTCGCCGAGGGCTCGCAGGAGTTCGGCGAACAATGGTCCTCGCCGGGTGATGTCGCGGCCGTAAGAATTGACGTTCTGACCCAGGACTGTGAGTTCGACGACGCCCGACGACGCCAGCATGGTCGCCTCTTCGATCAGGTCCGTCATCGGTCGACTGATCTCACGTCCGCGCACCGACGGCACGATGCAGTAGCTGCAGGTGTTGTCACAGCCCGTCTGGATGGTGATCCACGCGGCGTAGGCGCTCTCGCGCACGGCGTAAAGGGCCGGCGCCATGTCGAGGTTGGCCTGCGGATCGGGTGCGTCCAGTACCTCGGTGAGCGGTCCTTCGCGACGCGCGCGACGCAGCAACGCCGGCGCGGAGGCGAGGTTGTGGGTGCCAAAGACGACGTCGACCCACGAGGCCCGCTGCTGGATCGCGCCGCGGTCCTTCTGGGCCATGCAGCCGCCCACCGCGATCTGCATGTCCGGTCGTTGCTCCTTGAGCGCCTTTAGGTGCCCGAGGGCGCTGTAGAGCTTGAGATCCGCGTTCTCTCGAATGGTGCAGGTGTTGAGCACCACCACGTCGGCCTCTTGATCGTTCGTGGCGGGCACGAGACCGTCGGCGACCAAGAGGCCCGCCAGTCGTTCGGAGTCGTGCTCGTTCATCTGGCAACCAAAGGTGCGAATGGAGAAGGTTTTCGGTGCCGTCACTCCCCCAGCCTACCGAGCGACTTCTAGAACCTCCCGGGAGGAATCGCGGGTGACGCCGATGCTCGCCAGCACCACGCACGCCACTCCCACGTAATCCCAGCCACTCACGTGCTGGGAGAGCAAGAGCCAACCCACGAGGAACGCGAGCACTGGGTCAAAAGCCACCAGCACCCCCACGATCGACGGCTTGAGGCGTCGCAGGGCCGACATCTCGGCGCCGAAACCGAGCACGAGGGCCATGAGCGCCACGAGGGCCAGCCGGCCAATCACGTAAGGATGCGCCAGTACGACGCGCGTGCTCGACAAGGTGAACGGTAACGACCAGAGGGCCGAAATGGTGACGCCGGCCGCGAGTCCCTCGAGTCCGTTGGTCGAACCGCCGACTCGCTGGGCGGCGAAGAGGTACGTCGCCCACCCGGCACCCGCCCCCAGCGCGAACAGCACGCCCGTCACCTCGAGCCCACCCCCCGGGTGCGAGAGGGCGACGACGCCAAGCGCGGCGAGCAACACGAATCCGAAGTGTTGCCACGTGCGCCTGCCCAGTGCGGCCACCAGCAACGGGCCGAGAAACTCGATCACGACGGCGCTGCCGAGTGGGATGCGCGCGATCGCTTCGTAGAACGACACGTTCATGAAGGCGACCGCCGTGCCGAAGGCGAGCGCCCCGATCCACTGATGGCGCGTGAAGCGACGCACGTTCGGGCGAGCGATTACCAACAACATCAGGGCACCCAACAAGAATCGCCACGAACTCGACGCCGCGGGTCCAATCAGGCCAAAGGCCGGTTGCACGAGGGCCGCCGACCACGGAATGAACAGCGCGGCGAAGAGCACGAGCCCCGCGCCCACGGCCGTGTCTCGCGAAGCGCCGGTCTTCGCGTGCTTCAAAGAGTGACCAGGCCGGTGCGGTCCGCTTCGAGGACGAGGACGCTGCCCGGTTCAGAGTGGTCCTCGAGAAAATCGCGTGCGGCGTGCGCGACCCCTTCGGCGCTGTCGGCGAGGCACAAACCGAGCATCGTCGAACCGGCGCCAGACCAACACGAGCCCAACGCGCCCGCTTCTCGCAGGGCCGCGAGAAGCGGACGGGCGAACTTCACGAGGTCCATGCGGTAGTTCTGATGCAGTGCGTCGTCCATCGAGGACGCGACGAAGTCATCGTGTCGCGCGAGACCCGCGATCAACAGCCCGAGCGAACTCAAGTTGAACACCGCGTCGGCAAAGGGCACCGTGCTGGGCAGCACGTCGCGCGCGTCGGTGGTCTTGAGTTCCACCTCGGGGATCACGACGACGAATCGCCAAGCCGGGTCGAGGGGAAGTGACCGCGCCACGACGCCACCGTCGCGCACACTCGCCGCGACGAGTCCGCCGAGCAGCGAAGCGGCGGCGTTTTCCGCGTGGCCGTCAACGTCACTCGCAAGGGCGAGCGGGTCAGTGGCTCCCGCGGCCGCGGCCGCGGCGAGAGCAAGCGCGGCCGACGAGCCGAGTCCTCGCGACAAGGGAACGTTCGAGTTCACGTGCAACGCGAAGTTCTCATGGCCGAGCACCGATCTGGCGACCACCGCAGCCAGATGACGCTCATCGTCGAACTGTCCCGCGCCGAATCCCTCGCTCGAAATAGCGAAATGATCAGCCGGTTCGAGACTCACCTCGACGTAGAGCTGCAGTGCCACGGCGAGCACGTCGAATCCGGGGCCGAGGTTGGCCGAACTGGCGGGAACGCGACATCGCACGAAATCAGCGTAGGCGTTGCCACAGCGACGGCGGAGCTACCGCGGCACTGGCAACCAGGGCCAAGCGCCGTTGCTGGTGTGCGCCCACGCTCACGTAACCCACGACTTGGCCCTTATCGATGCCGCTGGAGAATCGTCGCACGTGGACGTGGGCACTCAATGCCCCCTTCGCCGCCCACCACGAAAAACTGGCCGAGCGAGCCAGGACGACGCTGGCTCGGCGCGCCCCCCAGCCAATGCTTCCGACCACGGTGCCCGCGGCGAGGGTCGAGTGGTCTTGCGTGGTCGCCGACTGTTCGAGGGCGAGCGCCGCCTCGCCCGCGGGTCCCAGCAGGTTCCCGCCCCGCTGACCCAGTACGACGGCGTAGGCCACGTCCGTGGTGTTGCCATTGAGAAAGGTCATGGCCATCACGTCGCACCCGCCCGCGGCGGCCGTGCGTCCCGACTTGACGCCGATGACGTTGTCGATCCCAACGTCGGGCGTGAAGGAGTACACCGTGCCCGCGAACGGCAGGACCACGCTCGTCTGGTCGACGATGCCGCGAACCAGCGGCGACTTCATCAACAGCGCCGCGAGCCTTCCCTGATCGAGTGCAGTCGACACGGACTCGTCACTGAAGCCCGAGACGTCCGCGTAGCTCGTCCCGCGCATTCCCAGGTTTCGAGCCGCCGCGTTCATCAGCGCGACGAAGTCCGTGACGTTGCCGGCCACCATGTTGGCGAGCAGTACCGCGTAGTTGCTCGCCGAATGCACCAAGAGGCCGTTCAACAAGTCGTTCTCGCACAGCGACTCGCCGTTCGTCACCGCCACGCTCGACTGATCGGACACCTTCAGTTGTTCGTACGCAATGACGTCGTCGGGCGTGATCGTGATGCACGGGCCGGTCTCGCCCTGCGCCAAGGGCAATCGCTTCAACACGACGTAGGCGGTCATCAGTTTCGTGAGGCTCGCAATGGGTTGCACGCTGTTGTGCCAACTGCGCTCGACCCCGAGCGACGGGATGACCAGGGCCGCGCTACCCACGCTCGGCCACGCGATTGGTTCTCCAGTGCCGCTCGAACTCACGTTCAACGCGTTCACGTGGCTGCGGGCCAGCGGATGCAATAAGGGCAACTGGATCCCGATGATCAAGGCCGCGGCGACGACGCCGCCCAGCACCAACGCGACCAGACGAGCCAGAAGACCACGTGAGACGGGACTAGGGAAAGAAGTAGGCGACGACACCGATTAGAGAGAAGACTGCTGGCCGTACTCTTCTGGCGTCTTTAACACCTTTCGAGCCTTTGAACCATCGCCAGCAGCGACCACGCCTTCCTCTTCGAGTTGGTCCATTATACGCCCCGCCCTCGCGAAGCCGATTCGCAGCTTTCGCTGGAGCATCGACGTCGAACCCGATTGGTACTTGATCACCAGGTCGCGCGCCTGGCGTAGGACCTCGTCGTCGTCGTCGCCGACGTGCGGCGAACCTGCGTGGTGCACGGGCACGTCCAGTGCCACCACGGTCTCCTGGCGGCCACCCTGGGCTCGCCAGAACTCGACCACTCGGCGCACCTCTTCCTCGGAGACCCAGGGCGACTGCAAACGACGCGCGATGTTGCTCGAGGCCGTGACGAGCAGCATGTCGCCCTTGCCGATGAGTCGCTCCGCGCCCGCCTGGTCCAAGATGACCCGGCTATCGGCGAGCGACGAGACCGCGAAGGCCATTCGACTCGGGATGTTCGCCTTGATGACGCCGGTGATCACGTCCACGCTCGGGCGCTGCGTGGCGAGGACCAGGTGGATGCCCACCGCACGAGCCATCTGGGCGATGCGCACCACTGATTCCTCGACGTCGCGCGCGGCGACCATCATCAGGTCGTTCAACTCGTCAACGACGATGACGATGTAGGGCAACTGTTCGGGACCGGCGAACTCGTCGAGTTCGGTCTCGAGACCGGTCGCCCGCTCGATCGCACTCGCTACTAGCTCGTGCGTGCTCGGCGCGTGCTCTATCTCGCCACGCGCGATCATCTGCTGGTAACTCGTGATGTCGCGCGCGCCGCTCTGGGCGAGAAGGTCGTAACGGCGTTCCATCTCCTTGACGGCCCAGCCCAAGATGTTCGCCGCCTTCTTCGGATCGACGACCACGGGTGCGAGCAGGTGCGGCAAGTCGTTGTACTGTCCCATCTCGACTCGCTTGGGGTCGACCAGCAAGAGGCGCAACTGATCGGGCGTGGTTCGCATCACCAGCGACGTGATGAGCGAATTGATGCACGAGCTCTTACCGGCCCCGGTCGCACCCGAGATCAGTACGTGCGGCATTTCGCCGAGGTTGAAAACCACCGTGCGTCCGGCAATGTCGCGTCCGATCGGTACGTCGAGCGGGTGTCCGGCGGCGATCGCTTCTTCGGACGAGAGCAGGTCCCCCAGGGCGACCAGGGTCCGATGCCGGTTGGGCACCTCGACGCCGATGGCCGATCGTCCCGGTATGGGCGCGAGGATGCGTACGTCGGGCGTCGCCATCGCGTAGGCGATATCGCGGTTGAGCGACGTCAGTCTCGACACCTTGACGCCGGGACCCAGTTCGAGTTCGTAACGCGTGACGGTGGGCCCCACCGTGTAGCCCACGAGTGTCGTCTCCACCCCGTGGGCGCCGAGCGCTTCGACGAGTTCGCTACCCGACGCCTCGATGGCCGCGCGGTCTTGTCGTTGCTCCTTGGTTCGCTGGAGCAGATTGAGGGGGGGCAGGACCCATTCGCTCGCCAACGAAGCTGGTCGCGCGATGGGGGCCAGCTCGGGGCTCGGGGCGAGTACCGGTTCGACGAAGTCACCCTCGTAGTGCGACGATCCTTGTTCGGCGTCGTACTCGTCCTCGTAGTGCTCGGAATCCAACGCGGCGGGCGCGCTCGACTGCGAGTCAAGTCCGAGCGGGGGTTCGGCGTCGGGTGGGCGTTCTTCGCGCGCCGGTGGCGCAGTGTCATCCTGGGGCTGGAACTTCGCCTTAGGCCGTGCGGTCCACCAACGCGCGAACACGTGGGCCAGTGCTCGAAGGCACCGCGCGGTCGCCCCCGCCAGGGCCCGTAGTCCGAAACCCGTGATCACCATCATCGCGACTATTAATAGGGCGACCAGCACGACGATCGCGCCGCCCAGGCCAATGGTCTTATAGAGCCCACCACCGACCAGGACCCCGAGCCACCCGCCCGCGTGTCCGAGCAGCTTCACCCCCGCGTGCAGGCCCGGACGGCCTCCGGCAAGGTGGCCAATACCGCACACGCTCACCAGCGTGAGGGCGATCCCCCAGAGGAACCGGTTGCGGTCGGCTTCGATCTTGTTCCACAGCAGCGCCACCGCCGAACCAATCAAGAGCACGGGCAGCACGAGCCGGCCCACGCCCAGGACCAACTTGAACGCGTCGAGTACTACGTGACCCACCGGGCCCAGGGCCTGCGCGTCGGCGAGCAGACAGAACAGACCCGCGACCACGAGCAGCACGATCCACAGGTCACGCTCGTGGCGTCGCCACAGGCTGGGCGCTACGGCGGGCGGGTTCTTTATCGCCGACGAGCGAGACGCGGACTTGGTGGTTGATTTCTTTTGGTGCGGTGCAGGACTCATTTACCATCCAACTTACCGAACCTTTGTTCGTTAGACGTGCCAATCGCTTAGTCTGGTCCAGTGCTCAGCGCGCCCGACGCCACGTCAATCGAACTCGCGAAACGCCTGAACGCCCAGGCGCGGCTGTTCGAGGTCGTCACTTCGTCGCCCCTTGGCGCCTCGCTGCGCGAAGTGGTCTTGCGCGGCGACCCGGCCCTCGCGGGTGTGCCGGGCAATGACGTCATGGTGCGCCTCGTCGACGCCAAGGGCAAGTATGTTCGACGCCGCTACAGCGTGCGATCGATCGACGAAGCACAAGGTCTCGTGACGCTCTGGGTCGTCACCAGCCACGAGGGAGCCGGCGCCCGTTGGGCGCGCGAGGCCACACCCGGTGACCAGGTCGACCTCATTGGTCCGCGCGGCAAGATCAACCTCGATTCACTCGCTGACTGGAACCTCTTCGTCGGCGACACCAGCGGCCTCGCCTCGTTCTACCGCATGGCCCAGAGCATCGAAAAACCGGGTCGGGTCGTCTTCATCGTCGAGGTGGACGACATCAACGACGCGCTCACCGCTCCCTTTGACGAGGGCCTCGGCGTCACGGGCATCTTCGTCGAACGAAACGGTCGCGCCTACGACGATCCCACGGGATTGCTCGGAGGTCTCGCCGCCTTCGAGATGCCCGCGGGCCTGGGTCACGCCTACCTGTTCGGCGAGTTCCACGTCGTGCGCGCGCTCGGCGTTGCCTTGAGTGATCGAGGGATGACCCAAGAGCAACAGAGTCACAAGGCGTTCTGGCGCGCCGGGCGCCACAACGCCGAACACGGTGAGCCCGAGAAGGACCTCTAGAACACCGCGAGCGCGGCCAACAACACGGGCTGGCGACGGTACTTCTGTCCGAGCAAGCGACCCGCTGTGCGTTGGGCGACCTTGTTGAGCGCCACCGGATCGCGCTCGCCATCTCGCAAGGCGACGTCGAGTGATTCTCGCACGCTGCTCGTCACCAACTCGAGCAGGGTCTGGTCATGCTCTCCCTCGAACCAGCCACGCGTGGTGACCTTGATGGCGTCCACGATGATCCCGCGATCCTTGTCGATGCCGCCCGAGATCAGCAACAGACCGTACTCGGCGAGCATTCGGCGCTCCTCGAGTGGACGCTCGTCTAAGTCGCCCGCACTGCCGTCGATGTAGTGGAAGCCCGCGGGCACCTGACCCGATCGTCGGATGCCCGTAGCGCTCACCTCGACCTGGTCGCCGTCCTCGCAGATCAACACGTGATTGTTCTTGAGTCCCATGGTGAGCGCGAGGTCAGCGTGATGGACCATGTGTCGGTATTCCCCGTGCACCGGAACGAAATTACGGGGGCGCACCAGTTGATGGAACGTGCGTAGTTCGCCCTGACGAGCGTGGCCCGAGGCGTGCACCGGCTCATTGCCCGAATGGATGACCTCGGTGCCTGCCCGGTGCAGATCATCGATGACTCGTCCGACCGACCACTCGTTGCCGGGTATCGGGTGCGAACTGAGGATCACCGTGTCGTCGGGTCCCACCTTCATGAAGCGTGCGTCGCCGCGCGAAAGCTTGGACAGCGCGGCGAGCGGTTCACCCTGGCTACCGGTGCAGATGACGCAGATCTCACCGGGACTGAAGCGATCGATGTTCTCGACGTCGACCAGGTCCGCGGTGTTCACGTGCAGTAGGTTGAGCTTTCGCGCGAGTTTCACGTTCGCTTCCATCGAACGACCCATAAGGACGATCTTGCGCTTCTGTTCGAGCGCCACGTTGATGATCTGCTGGACGCGATGAATGTGACTGGCGAAGCACGCCACCACCATTCGCCGCTCGGGCCGCTCGAGGAAGAGCCGGCGCAGCGCACCACCCACGGAACGCTCCGAGGCCGTGAAACCTGGTTCTTCGGCGTTCGTCGAATCGCAGAGCAACAACGCCACACCCTCGTCACCGATGGCGGCGAGTCGCGACACGTCGGTGCGCCGATTGTCGATGGGCGTGAGATCGAGTTTGAAGTCGCCCGAGTGCACCACGATGCCGACCTTGGTGTGAAACGCCAGCGCGTGTGCGCTCGGCACCGAGTGGGTGACGGGGATGAACTCGACTTCGAAGGGTCCGATCTTTCGCCTTTCGTGGTCGTGGACTTCGATGAACTCGAGGTCCTTGGCGACCTTGGCCTCAGTGAGACGATGACGGGCGAAACCGAGGGTCAGCGCGGAGCCGTAGATCGGGACGTTGACGTCCTTGACGAGATAGCGCAGCGCGCCGGTGTGGTCCTCGTGCCCGTGGGTGAGCACGATACCGTCGACGCGGTCGCGACGTTCGATCAACCAGCGAAAGTCCGGCAGGATGATGTCGACGCCGTACATCGTCGGCTCGGGGAACATGAGGCCCGCGTCCACCACGACGATGCGACCGTCTTGTTCGAGCGCGAGACAGTTTCGACCGATCTCGCCCAGTCCGCCCAGAAACGTGACACGAATGTTGTCTTTAGCCACGTTGGGCCCGAAGTGACGTCACCACGTCCGCCGCGGCGAGGTCGAGGGTCTCGTCAGCGTCACCGAGCGGTAGTCGGCACTGGCCCACGGCGAAGCCGAGCGAGCGCATGGCGGCCTTGGTGGGCATCGGGTTGGGGTAGGTCTCGGTGCTCTCGAAGGCGCAACTAGGGGCCAGACGCTCGTTGTAGGCCTGAGCCTTGAGCCAGTCGCCCTTTTCGACGGCGCGCACGAGACCCGAGAACTCCGGGCTGGCCCAGTGGGCCGCGACCGAGACAATACCCACACCGCCAATCGAGAGGAACGGCAGGAGCAAGCTGTCGTCGCCGCTGTAGAGATCGAGGTCCTCGCCGAGCACGGCTTTGGTGTGCGCGGCACTGACGAGGTCGCCCGACGCGTCCTTTAGGGCCACGATGTTGGGATTCTTGCGCACCAGGTCGATCGTCGTGTCACTGGCCACCTTGCGCCCGGTGCGAGAAGGAATGTCGTAGAGCATGACCGGCAGCGCCGTGCACTGCGCGATTGCGGCGAAGTGTGCGGCGATCCCGCGCTGGCTCGGGCGCGAATAGTTCGGCGTGGTGCACAGGACACCGGCGGCTCCAGTCGCCTTCACCCGTTTGGTCAGCGCCACCGAATTCGCGGTATTCGCGTCAGTCGAACCGGCCAGCACCGGTACCGTGACCGCTTGGGCGACGCAGGAGAAGAGGTCCAACTTCTCGTCGTCGCTCAGCGCGGAACCCTCGCCGGTCGATCCCGCAATCACCAGTCCGTCGGTGCCTTGTTCGACGAGGAACTTCGCCAGCGCGCTCGCCACGTCAAAGTCAATGGCCCCGTCGGGCGAGAAGGGCGTCACCATGGCTGTCAAAACCGTGCCAAATCGCGTCGAACCCATAGAACGAAGTTACTACCGATCTGCGCTCGTTTTCCCCCTAGGGCGGATCAATCAGTAGGGAATGAACGAATCAATGCCGATGGTCAATTTCGGCTTCGCGTCGACCGCACGCACGGCAATCGCCACACCCTGGATGAAGCTCGTACGGTCGAATGAATCATGTCGGATGGTGAGACCTTCGCCTGGTCCGCCAAAGAGGATCTCCTGGTGCGCGACGAGACCGGGTAGACGCACCGAGTGCACCTTGATCCCCTCGCCCACTTCCGCGCCGCGCGATCCCGCCACGGTCGCACGTGTCGTGGGATCCACCAACGCGGCGAGTCCCGCCTTCTTTCGTGCGTCACTGATAGCGCGTGCCGCGGCGAGCGACGTCCCCGACGGAGCATCCGCTTTTTTGTCGTGATGCAACTCGATGATCTCCACCCGCTCGAAGTAGGGCGCCGCCATCGCGGCGAAGCGCTCGGAGAGCACCGCACCGAGGGCGAAGTTCGAAGCCATCACTACGCCGGTCTTGGTGCTCGCTTCGTCGACGGCACTGCGCTGCTCAGCGCCAAGACCCGTGGTGCCGATGACGAGTCCCACCTTGTGCTCCGCGCACCAGTGCGCGGACGCCACCACGCTCTCGGGCGTCGAGAAGTCCACCACGACGTCGACGCCGAGACCGTCGTTGTCACTGAGTGACTTCGCGTAGTTGGCGCCATGCAGGTCTGCGGGTTCGCGCACGTCAATGAGAGTGACGACCTTGAAATCCGCCAGAGCGCCTAGTCCCGCCGCTAGGGCCTGACCCATGCGGCCAGCGCCGCCGACGATGACCAAGCGTTTCATCCGTTCACCCTACTCTTTCGCCTTCGCGGCACCCAACCGCGCACGTAGCCCCAAACGACGAGCAACAACAGTGTGCCCCCCACCGAACCAGTAAGACCGATGTCGATGTAGGGCGCGTGATAGTGGAAGTGGACTCGCCAGGTACCCGGGGGAACGATGACCTGTTGGATAAGTCCCGAACGCACGACGTGCAACGTCACCACGCGCCCCGAAGAAAGATTCACCGCGGTGGCATGCCAGCCCGGGATCCATTCCATGGAACGCTTCAACACGGTCGGGTGCGTGGCGGCGACGGTGATCCACGAATCGCCCCACGTCGCGTCCACAATCTTCTTGATCCGCGAAGTCGCGGCGTGCGTGCCCAACCACGCACTCGATCGCACCGACGTCGCTCGAAAGTAAGCTAGCGATCCGACCGTGCCCACGATGCGCCACTCCGGCGACGAAAGGGCTTGCTGGAACTGCGTGTTGAGGTCGTAGGTGATTTCTGGCTTGACGTTCTCTTTCAGTGCGACCGACTCGGTGAGGATCGCGCTGATCGAGGAGATGCGCACGCCCGCCGCGTCTCCGTACTGGCTCGAAAAGTCGAAGGTCACGCTCGTACTCTGGGGCATCGTGATCGCCGCGCCCTCGAGTTTGCCCTTCGCGTCCAAGAGTTGCGCGGTCATGGGATTGGTGGAAGCGAGTTCACCCGCCAAGCCCAGGACGGTGATCGAACGCACCGGCAGGAGCTCGCCGAAGTAGCGCACGATCGAGGTCGCCGGTTGAGGCTTCACGCACTGGGGTGGCTGGACCAGGAGGGGCCCTACCCGCGTGGTCAACTTGTCCATCGGCACGATGACCGTAGACAGTTGGAGTTGGTGGTACACGCCGCGGGCCAATTGACAGCCGTCTAGACCGAACAGCGGGTGCGTCTGCGTGACGTTGCCGTAGAGTTCGTCGATCAGCGATCCGTAACCTTGCACGCTCGGCAGCTTGGTGAAGACGTCCAGATTCGCCGCGCCGAGATTCTCGAAGGTGTAGTGACTGACGCCCGACGGGTCGACGAGCGCGTTGCGGCCCACCGGATCGATCGCCGACAACGCGTAAGCGCGCGAAGGTTCGACGTTCACGCGACCGGGCAGGAAACCTTCACTGCAAAAGAGTGCGAAGACGAGCACGTCGAGCGCGACGAGTACGCAAAGAGCACGCACGAATCCCCGACGGCCCACGCCCCAGGTCAAGGCCGCGAGCAGCGCCAGCGCGAGCGCCAGGTGCACCAACAAGGTCGGCCGCTCGTAACTGGCCAGACGCACCGGCGTCGTCGTACTCGTCATCCACTGGACGATGTCGTTGCCGAAGAACAGCATGAAAAAAGCAAGCAGCGCGGTCGCGATCGCGGGCGCGAGGGTCACCCACTTGCGTCGAGCGCGCAGACCTGCGCCGGCGAAGTCCTTGTCCACGAGTTTCTGGATGAACCAACCGAGGAAGACGACGAGCCCGAGGTCGACCAGGATGACACTGCGACTCTGCAAGCGCGTACTCCCAAAGAGCGGAATCGCTCGAAAGAGGTGCCCAAGGGGCGTGTAGCTCCCCCACGTCGCCAAGAGACCGACGATGATCAAGGCAACGTAGAGCGTCCACTGTCGATCCTCGCCACGCCAGCCGCCCTTCGTCGCTCGGGTGAGGAAGGCGAAGAACGCGACGAGCGCGAGTACGCCCACGTAACCGGTCACCTCGGGCAGGTTGTAGTTGACGAAGTAACTCGGTTGGTGCAACAAGCCATTGCCACCGAAGAGGTCGGGCACGAACAGCAGGCTGGTCCACTTCACGTACAGCGAGCCGGCCCCGAACCACTGGTAGGTGAGGTCGGTGCGCTGGGACTGGTCGATGAAGGACAAGCCCGGCAGCAATTGACCGAGGCCGATGATCGCTCCCCAGAAGACCGCGAGCGCGACGCCCGCCACGTAGACGAACCGGTCACGCCAGTTGACCGGTTGCCAGACCGTGCGTACGAGTAACACCACGGGCACCACGATGAGCAACACCAACTGCATCTCGGCAATCGCGCGAGGTTCACCGGTCAGATCCGCGAGTCCCCACAACGCCGTGAGGCCGAGCACGCTCGGGGCTAGTGCCCGTACACGCACCCTCCACGTCGCTTCAGTCGTTCGCCGAAGGGCGTCAGCCAACGTGAGCATCGCGAGCAACGCCCAGGGAAGCAGGGCGTAACCCTGGACGACGCCCAGGTGCACCATCTGGCCGATCATGGCGCCACTCCACGCGTAGACGAGCGCCGCGGTACAACTAGCGAGCGAGCCGAGCTTGTGCCAACGCAACAGGACGAAGACGCCCAGCGCCGCGGCGACGTACACCGCGATCAGGTTGAGCACCCACGAGAGCAAGGCGGGCAACACCGCGAACAGCCAGGTCAGTGGAAAGAACGCTCCCGCGTTCATGCCCCCGAGCAACGGCGTGCCCGAGTCGGCGAGCCGATTGAACAAGGGCAGATGCCCACTGTCGATCTGCTGACCCACCAACACGCGCAACGGGAAGTTCTGGATCAGATTGTCCTGGGCGATCGCGGGATAGCCCAACAACGCGGGCACCGTGAAGACGACCAGCGGCACGCCGACGATCAAGGCCAGCGCCCAACGATCTGACCGGGACAGGCGTCGCCACCATTGGGTCATCGTGCGCGGTGCCGTGATCTGCATCTTCTTACGCTACGTAGGAAACACGAAGCCGTGCCACCCAGTCACTTCGACTGAGCGGCACGGCGGTGCTGACTAGCGGCGTCGCGGGCGAGGACTACGACGTCCGGCGCCGTCGCCGTCGGAAAATGACGGACCGCCAGGTCCGAGGTCACCGATCTCGTCGGCGAGCTCGGCCTCGAAGGAAGCCTCGAACGATGAATTCGGCTTCGCGTGCGAGGCGACCTCTCGGTCGCGGCTGGGACGCTCGGAGCGTTCCGGTCGGTCACGCGGTGGTCGGTCGCTCGAGCCGGAGCGCTCAAGACGCTCCGGTCGATCGCCTCGCTCCGGACGTGATCGGGGCGCGTCGTCGTCGCTCATGCCCGCGTACTCACCCGCGAGTGAGAGCGACACCTTGCCCTGGGGGTCGATGTCGTCGACCTTCACTTCGAGGGCCTGGCCGAGTTCGACGACGTCTTCGACTTGTCCGATGCGCTTGCCACCGTTGAGCGGCGACATCTTGGAGATGTGCAACAACCCGTCGCGACCCGGCATGATGCTGATGAACGCGCCGAACTTGGCGATGTTCACCACGCGGCCCGGATAGGTCGCGCCGACTTCGGGCGTGGGGGGATCGAGTATCAGGGCAATACGACGGCGAGCTTCCTCGACCGCGCGTCCGTCCTTGGCCCCGATGGTCACGGTCCCGACGACCCCGTCGTCGTCCACCGCGATGTCCGCGCCGGTCTCTTGCTGAAGGGTGTTGATGACCTTGCCCTTGGGCCCGATGACTTCGCCGATCTTGTCGATCGGGATCTCCATCGAGACGATCTTGGGCGCGACGTCAGCGACGTGGCTGCGCGGCTCGGGAATCGTGTCGGTGATGAGCTTCAAGATCGTCAGTCGTGCTTCCTTGGCCTGGTGCAGGGCCTTGGCCAGCACGTCGGCGGGTAGCCCGTCGATCTTGGTGTCAAGTTGAAGCGCGGTCACCGCGTCTGCGGTACCGGCGACCTTGAAGTCCATGTCGCCGAAGGCGTCCTCGGCGCCGAGGATGTCGGTCAGGGTGACGTAGGTACCTTCGTCGTAGACGAGGCCCATCGCGATTCCCGCGACCGGCGCCTTGATCGGCACGCCCGCCGCCATCAGCGAGAGCGTCGAACCGCAGACCGAGGCCATCGACGTCGAGCCGTTGGACTGCATGACGTCAGAGACGACCCGCAGCGTGTAGGCGAACTCCTCTTCGCTCGGCAGCACCGGCACGAGCGCGCGCTCGGCCAACATGCCGTGGCCGACTTCGCGGCGCTTGGGCGCGCCCACGCGACCGGTCTCACCCGTTGAGTAGGGCGGAAAGTTGTAGTGGTGCATGTAGCGACGGAACTCGTCGGGCGTGATCGAGTCGATCTGCTGCTTCATGCGCGGCATACCGAGGGTGGTGACGTTCACGACCTGGGTCTCGCCGCGCTGGAACAGCGCCGACCCGTGGGTCATCGGAAAGAGGTCGAGTTCAGCCGAGAGCGGACGCAGGTCGGTGATCGCGCGTCCGTCGATACGTACACCGTCGTCGACGATGCGCTGGCGCACGAGCTTCTTGGTCAGTGACCTTACGGCTGGCTTGATCTCACTGGTGCGCCCTTCGAACTCACCCGACAACTGATCGATGATCGAAGCGGTCGCGGCGTCGAGCGCGTCGTTGCGCGCGGCCTTGGTCATGAGCTTGTTCGCCGCGGTCAGCGCCTCCAGACCAACGGCCTCGACTCGCGCGTAGACGTCGTCGTGGTAGTCGAGCTGAGCGACGAAGTCGAGCGTCTTGATCGGTCCGCGCGCCGCGATAAAGTCCCTGACCAGTTCGCGCTGGAGGTTGATCGCCTCGCGGATCCAGAGCTTGGATGCTTCGAGACCGGCGGCGAGGACTTCCTCACTCACCTTGGGGGCACCGTCGGCGTACTTGACGAACGAGCCCTCGGTACCTCCGGCCTCGACCATCATGATGGCGACGTCGGATTCGACCGAGTCGCTCAGCGCCCGTCCCGCGACCACGAGTTCGAACGTCGCGGCGTCACCCTCTTGGAAAGTGGGGTGCGGCACCCACTCCCCGTCGGTGGTGTAGGCCATGCGCACCGCACCGATGGGGCCGTCAAAGGGTATCCCCGAGATCATCAGGGCCGCGGACGCGGCGTTGATCGCGAGGATGTCGTGGGGGTTCTCCTGGTCGGCGCTGAAGATGGTACCGACGACTTGGACCTCGTTGCGAAAGCCCTTGGGGAACGAAGGACGCAGTGGTCGGTCGATGAGTCGACAGATCAAGATGGCCTGGTCCGACAACTTGCCTTCGCGACGAAAGAACGCCCCGGGAATCTTTCCCGCGGCGTACGCGCGCTCTTCAATGTCGACCGTGAGCGGGAAGAAGTCGGTGCCTTCGCGCACGCCTCGCGACGCGGCGACGGTCGCCAATAGCATCGTGTCACCGATGCGAGCGAGGACCGCCCCGTCGGCGAGTTGTGCGAGGTGACCTGCTTCGAAACTCAAAGTCTTGTCGGTGCCCGTTATCGGGCTACTTACGCGGATTGCGTCAGTCATGGAATCTCCTTGTGTGTAGCAACACTCCGCCCGGATCCCAGTGGGCAACCTTCGCGTGAGCGACTGTTCTCCACTGGCCTCCGAGGCCTCGGATATGTTGTGCGCGTCGAGGCTCGACGCACATATCGGCTAGCGACGAATGCCGAGACGACCGATCAATGCTCGATAGCGCTCGACGTTGCCGCGCTGCACGTAATCGAGCAGACGGCGACGTTGGCCGATGAGCTTCATGAGTCCACGACGGGTGTGATGATCACCCTTGTGGGTCTTGAGGTGCTCGGTGAGATGCGTGATCCGGTCCGTCAAGATCGCGATTTGGACCTCGGGCGAACCCGTGTCCGTGGCGTGAGCCTGAAAGTCCTTGATGATCTGCTGCTTCTCAGCCATAACGTACGTGCCTTATGAGTCGGGGGTCTTGGCGCGAGCCGCCCACTTGACGACCCACATGATCAGCGTCGCTGACCGAAGACCTATCCTAGCAGCACGTTCGCGGAGGGCGTAAATTCCCCGAAGATTGCAACGGTCTGCTCGACGTCGCGCTCGATCTGCTTGACCAACTCGCCCAGGTCCTCGTAGACCATCTCGCCTCGTAGGTGCTCTAAGAACGCCACGTCGAGCACCGAATCATAGAGATCGCCGCCAAATCCTGCCAAGTGCACCTCGACGAGCACTGAGCCGTCGTCGTAGAACTGGGGGCGCGTGCCCACCGAGACCGCACCCGCCCACCACTCGCCCTCGGCCCTCGCGGCGCCCGCGTAGATGCCAATGCCCGGCATCAGGTGACGGCTCGAGAACTTCAGGTTCGCCGTGGGAAAACCGAGTTCTCGGCCCCGCGCGTCACCGTGCACCACCGTGGCGCGCAGGGTGAAAGGACGGCCGAGGATCTTGTTCGCCAGCGTGAGGTCCCCCGCCTGGAGCGATTCGCGCACCGACGTCGAACTCCAGCGAACGCCGTCGCCAAAAATCGGTGCCGGATGGACCTCGAAGTGATGTTGTTCGCCCAGTTGCTCTAAGAGCGCGACGTTGCCCTCACGATTGTGACCAAAGTGGAAGTCTTCCCCGACGACGACGTGGCGGGTCTGGAGCTCCTTGACCAGTACGCGCTCGACGAAGGACGTGGCGCTCTCACGGGCCAAGACCTCGTCAAAGCTCAAGATGCGCACCTGTTCGACTCCCAGACGTTCCAGACCCTCGAGCCGCTGGTCGAGTGAGCCAATGAGCAGCGGCGCACGTTCGGGCGCGAGCACGGTCGCGGGGTGCGGATCAAACGTGACGACGGTCGCGCGGGCCTTGTGGCGTCGCGCGATCTCACCGAGTCGAGCGATGATCTTCTGGTGACCGACGTGCAGTCCGTCAAAGACGCCGATCGCCACGGCACTCGAGTGGGTCAGAGGAGGTTCACCGTCGCGCAGGATATGCATCGGCGACAACCTAGCGTGACCCGGACGCGGCGTCGGTCGTGAGCACGACCTCTGGTTTCCACTTCTCACCTCGCTGACGCAGGACGCCGATCAGACTGGCGTCTTCGGCGATCGCCGCGATCTCACTGCCCTGGAAGACCCCCTCGAGTTCGAGGTGCTGACCCATGCGCACGCGCCTCTCCTCGTCGGCACTGAGCGACGCGTGTTCGAGGCCCGTCACGAAGAGGCGCGGGCTCTTGAGCACCTCGTCGCCCTGTTCGAGCGCCTGTTTGAACTCCAACAACGTCAGGGCCTCCTTGACGTCGTGTTCACCGCTCGCGAGACGTCGCAGCGAGGAAAGGTGGCCAATGGTACCCAGGCGGGCGGCGAGGTCACTCAAGAGCACGCGCACGTAGGTGCCCACCGAGCAGGTGACGTCGAACTCCCAGACCTCGGGTACGCCGGTGGCGCGAAGGCTGAACTCGCTGACAGTGATATCGCGTGGCGCACGTTCGACCTCGAGACCCTCGCGCGCGAGAGCGTGTAGCCGGCGTCCGCCGACCTTCAGCGCCGAGACCATGGGCGGCGTCTGGCGTTGGGCTCCGATCATCACGTTCGCGGCCTCGCGCACCTCGGACTCATCGAGTGTGGGCACAGCACGTTCTTCGAGTACCTGTCCGTCGGCGTCGAGCGAATCGGTGGCGATTCCCAAGGTGACCGTCCCGCAGTAGCGCTTAGTCTCGGACTGGGCGAAACGCAGCAAGCGCGTCGAAGGACCTACCGCCAGCACGAGCAGTCCGGTCGCCATCGGGTCGAGCGTGCCCGCGTGTCCGACGCGGCGCTCGCCGAGTTCCAGGCGCACCCGAGCCACGACGTCGTGACTGGTGATGCCCTGGGGCTTGTCGATCAGGAGCAGCCCGTTACTCGTCGTCATGTCGCTGCCGACGCAGAATTTCCTCGACGGCGGTCCCGCTCGCGACGGCCGGGTCCGCCATGAAGGACAGTTTGGGCGTGCGCTTGAGACGGGTCTGCGCGTTCACCGCACCTTGAATCTGGGCGCGGCGCTCTTCGAGCGCGACTCGTGAATCATCACTCAACGAATCGAGGTAGACCATGGCCTGGCGCATGTCCGGCGTCGTCTCCACGCCCGTGACCGTCAGCAGGCCGAGCCGCTCGTCGACGTCCGAGATACGCAGCAACTCGTCCGAGATGACCTCGCGAAGGATCTGGTTCACCCTCGCGCTGCGAGGGTACGGATGGCGACCGCCGGTCGAGTGGGCCATGACCTAGGCCGTTCGGGGAATCTCGCGCTCTTCGAAGGTCTCGATGACGTCGCCTTCCTTCAAGTCCTGGTAGTCGGAAAGCCCGATACCGCACTCGAAGCCAGCCTGCACCTCACGCGCGTCGTCCTTGAATCGACGAAGCGACGTGATCGAGCCCTTCCAGATGATGGTCCCCTCGCGAAGGAAGCGGACCTTCGAGCCGCGAGTGATGACGCCATCGCGCACGAAACAACCCGCGATCGCGCCGATCTTGGGCACCCGGAAGATCTCGCGCACCTCGGCCTCGCCGGTGACGATCTCTTCGAAGACCGGCGACAACAGTCCGAGCATCGCGGCCTCGATCTCCTCGATCAATTTGTAGATGATCTCGTAGGTACGTACCTCGACGCCCTCGGCCTCGGCCAGTTCACGACTGCGCTTGTCCGGACGCACGTTAAAGCCAATGATCGTGGCGTTCGAGGCTTTGGCCAATTGCACGTCGTTCTCGGTGATGCCACCTACGCCGCGGTGCACGATGACGAGCTTGACGTCGTCGCGCTCGAGCTTGCGCAGCGACTCGGTGCAGGCCTCGAGCGAACCCTGCACGTCGGCCTTCAGAACCACGTTGAGCGTGGCGGTCTCGCCGCGTTGGATCTGCTCGAAGAGGTCCTCGAGGCGAGCGCCGCTGGCCGACGCGACGGGCTGGTGACCAATGAGCCGGGCCCGGTGAGCTCGCGCCTCGGCGAGTGACCTCGCGTGCGCGAGGTCGTGGGCGACGCGCATCTCGTCGCCCGCGAAGGGTGGTTCGCTGAAGCCGAGAATCTGCACGGGCGTCGAGGGACCGGCGCTCTTGATTTGCTGGCCCTGGTCGTCGATCAGCGCCTTCACCTTGCCGAACGCGGCGCCAGCCACGACGGGGTCGCCGACCTGTAGCAGGCCCTTTTGGATCATGACCGTCGCGACGGGGCCGCGGCCCACTTCGAGGTTCGCCTCGAGCACCGTGCCCACCGCGCGACCCGTCGGACGAGCGGTCAGTTCGGCGATGTCGGCGAGCAGGAGGACCTGCTCGAGCAGTTCGTCGATGCCCGTGCCCTGCAGAGCGGAGATCTCGACGACGATCGTGTCGCCGCCCCACTTCTCGGGCACGAGGCCGTAGTCGCTGATCTGTTGGAGAATGCGGTCGGGATTGGCGTCGGCCTTGTCCATCTTGTTCACGGCGACGATCAAGGGGACCCCGGCGGCCTTGGCGTGGTTGATCGCCTCGACCGTCTGGGGCATCACCCCGTCGTCAGCGGCGACGACGAGGATCACGATGTCGGTGACGTTCGCGCCGCGCGCGCGCATCGCCGTGAAGGCCTCGTGACCTGGCGTGTCGAGAAAGGCGATGGCCCTTCCCTTCCACATCACGCGGTAGGCGCCGATGTGTTGGGTGATGCCACCGGCTTCGCCCGCGACCACGTTGGTCTTTCGGATCTTGTCGAGCAGCAGCGTCTTGCCGTGGTCGACGTGGCCCATGACGGTCACGATCGGCGGACGGGGTTCGGCCGGGATCTCGTCGTCCTGGTCGTCCTCGTCAAAGAACTTGGCCAGGAGCGCGGCCTCTTGTTGTTCGCCGGGATCGACCAGACGCACGGCCGCACCCACCTCGGCGGCGTAGAGCTCGATCATGTCGTCACTGAGGCCCTGGACCGCGGTGACGATCTCGCCCTGGAGGAAGAGGAAGCGGATGATGTCCGCAGCACTGCGATTGAGCTTGGGCCCCACGTCTTTGGCGGTCGAACCTCGTTCGATGATGATCTCGCCCTCGGGCACCGGCGCGCTGCTGGGCTGCCAGGTGGTCATCTGGGTCGGCTCGAGCTCTTCGACGTTGCGACGACGACGACGCGTGGTCTTTCGCTGCGATCCTCTCGGACCACCGGTACCGCGACCTGAGGGAGCACCGCGACCGGGACCGGACGGCGCACCCGTGGTGGGTGCACCCGTGCGGGGACCGCCGAATCCCGTGGACGCGCCTCCGGGCCTTGAGGGGGCGCCGCTTCGCGGCGGACCCGAGGAAGGACGGGCGCTCATGGGACGAGAACCGGTCGCCCCCGGTGCTCGACTCGGTCCTCCGGGCGACATCGGTCGACGCGCCCCCGGCGGCGGCGGGATCGGGCGGCCCGAGGAACTGAGAGGTCGACCGGGAGGCGGTGGGATCGGACGACCGGAGGAACTGAGGGGCGGACGTGTCGAGGCGCCGCCTTCACCGTCGCCGCCCGCACCGCGCTGGGTCGGGCGGATCGTGGTGGGACCATCGGGCGATGCCGCACGCGTGGGCGTAGGTTTCGGAACGGCCGCGCGACTGCGCACCACCTTGGGCGCCTCGGGCGCGGGCTCGGCGACCACCGCCGCTTCGATCGCGGGCGGCGTCGCACTTGCGGCGGGCGGGGCAATGACGCGCGACGCTCGGGGCGGACTTGAGGCCTCGATCGGCGCGGGCGCGGGCGCGGGCACGGGCGCGGGTGCGTGGGTCGCGGCGGTTGCCTTGACCGCCTTCACCGTCTTGGCGGCCTTGGTGGCCTCTTCGGGCTGGACTTCGCGACGCAGGCCGTCAGCGTCGGCGCGCCGACGAATGCGGTCCGCCTGGGCGTCTTCGATCGAGGCCGAAGGGCTCGAGGCACCGATGCCCAGTTTTTGGGCGAGCGCCAGCAACTCTTTGCTCGTCATACCGAGCTCTTTGGAGAGCTCGTGCACCCGGATCTTCTTTTGCGCCAAAACGTTCCCTTAATTCAAGTGCTCGCACTTCAAGCGAACACAGTTACGTATTCTTTCACAACTTCGTTCTTTTACAACTTCGGCCCTTGACCGGACTTCCATACTTCTCGTAGAGCAACCGAGTCGCCTTCGCTCACCGCTGTTCGCAGCGACCGGGCCAACTGACTGCTCTGCAGATCCTCACCACACTCGGTGTTCGCACACCACCACACTCCTCTGCCGACACCTCGACCGAGGTACCACCGGCCGTTGACGTCTCGTCCGGCGCGGACCAACTCGTGGTCGTCGCGCCGGATTCGACAGACGACGCACGTGCGAAGCGGCGCTATGCCTCTTCCTCCGCCACCGGTGACTCATCAATCTCTTCGACGGCGACGACCTCTTCGGAGCCACCCTCGGCGTCGCTCACCACGACGTCCTCGACGACGACTTCGCTGTGGTCCTTCACCTCGACGATCACGACCTTCTCGTCGACCACGACGTCGCCCTCGGTCCAGACCTCTTCAACGACTTCTTGCTCTTCACCCTCGTTCTCGGAACGAATGTCAATGCGCCACCCCGTGAGGCGTGCCGCGAGTCGAGCGTTCTGGCCTTCCTTGCCAATGGCGAGCGAGAGTTGCTGGTCGTGCACGATGACCGTGGCGATGCCCTCTTCCTCGTTCAACTGAACCTCGCGCACGCGCGCGGGCTGCAGGGCCGCTTGGATGAAGGCGATGGGGTCGTCGCTGTAGGGAACCACGTCGATGCGCTCGCTGCGCAGTTCGTTGGTGATATTACGCACGCGGCTACCGCGCGCACCCACGCACGCGCCGACCGGGTCGACCATCTGATCGTTGGACGCGACGGCGATCTTGCTGCGGTGACCGGGTTCGCGCGCCAGGGCCTTGATCTCGACGATGCCGTTGGCGATCTCGGGGACCTCGATCTCGAAGAGCTTGGCGACGAGCGCCGGGTGCGTACGACTCACGACGATCTGGGGACCCTTGTTGGTCTTGCGCACCTCGACGATGTAGACCTTGATGCGCGCGCCGTGCTCGTAGCGCTCGAAGGCAATCTGCTCAGCTTGGGGCAGCAACGCCTCGACGCGTCCGAGGTCGAGCAACGTGTAGCGGTTGTCGTTCTGCTGGACCGTGCCCGAGACGATGTCACCTTCGCGGTTCGCGAACTCCTCGTACATCTGACGACGCTGGATGTCGCGGATCAACTGCATCAGCACCTGTTTGGCGGTCTGGGCGGCGATGCGACCAAAGTCCTCGGGCGTCGCGTCCCACTCGCGCGTGACGTTGCCCTCGAGGTCGAGTTCGAGTCCCCACACCTTGATCTCGCCAGTTTCGGGGTTGATCTCGACTTCGGCATCTTCCGCGGAGTCGGGACGACGCTTGTAGGCGGCGAGCAACGCGTTGGCGAGCGCGATCAGCAGCTCACCTTCGTCGATGTTCTGGTCGCGAGCGATCTGTCCCAGCGCCTCAAGGAATTCGAAATTAGCCATGGTTAGCCTTTCCTGCCCGACGTCGAGTTGGCCTTACCCCGTGAGGGGGTCGGCTTGGCCTCGCTACCCCACGTGAAGACCGTGCGGGCGCGTTCGATGGAATCAAGTTGGACGGTGACGTCGCCGTGTTCGTGGTCGCGCAAAGTGACCGACGTCGCGTCAGCGGCGAGGACCGTGCCCTCGAGGCGGCGCGTGGGCTGGTCCTGGCGCAGTTCGCGCAAGGTCACGACCTCGCCCTGCGCCGACGCGAAATGCCCGGGGGTGCGAAGGCGGCGCTCGAGACCCGGGCTCGACACGTCCAGGGTGAAACGACCCGGGATCGGGTCGTTCGCGTCGAGCCACTCAGAGATCGTCCGGTTGGCCTTGGTCAGCGACTCGAGGTCGACCCCGCCGGCCTTGGTCACGACCACGTTGAGATTCCCGCGTTCGAACTCGACGTCATAGAGGTCGAGACCGAGGGGGGATAAGAGCGAGCGGAGCGGTGTCTCAAAATCCATGGCCATCACGCTCCTCTCGGTGTCCCAAGACGCCAGACAATGAGAAAGCGCGGGCCCGAGGCCCGCGCTTAAACGAGTCCAAACGTCCTTTGCGGACTGTCGGAAGGAATTGTAGCAGTTTTAAGGCACTTTGACAACGGGCGCGACCGCCCAAGGGCCCCCCGAGGCCCGTGTTTTTGCCAAAACCTGGCCAGAAACTAGTACGACTTGGCCACGATGCACAACAGGTCGTTCTCGAGCTCGCTCTCGGGGATCGAACCGTCCGCGCGCTGCAGGCAACGCACCGTCACCGCCTCGTTGTTCATCTGGGCCTCCTCGCTGGCCCCCACCAGGTCCCAGGAGAGCTTGGCGAAGCCGGTCTGGGCGACGTCGATCGCCTCGACGACCGAAGGGACGTCCAGGGTGTTCACGTCGCGCCACTCGAGTGCGCGGGCGTACAGGTCGCGCTGGATCGTCGCGAGTAACTTCGTCGCCTCTTGGGCGACGCCCGCGAGGGGCCACGTGAGTTTCTCGCCGTTATCGCGTCGCGTGACCGAGACCACGCCCTCGTTGAGGTCGCGCGGACCGACCTCGACGCGCAGTGGCACGCCCTTGATCTCCCAGTCGGTGACGCGTCGACCAAAGGAGCCGCGACTCCGGTCGAGGGTCGAACGCACGCCCTGGGCGATGAGTTGCGCCTGGAGTCGCTCGCACGCCTCGTTCACCTCGGGCTCGTCGCGCACCGCGATCACCACGACCTGGGTGGGCGCCAGGCGCGGCGGCACGAGCAGACCCTGGTCGTCGCCGTGGGCCATGATGAGTCCGCCCACCAGTCGCGTCGACGAACCCCACGACGTCGTGTAGCAGAGTTCCGCCTGACCTTCTTCGCTTTGGTAGTAGATCTCAAAGGCCCGCGCGAAGTTCTGGCCGAGTTCGTGACTGGTCGCCAGCTGCAACGCCTTGCCGTCACGCATCATGCCCTCACAGGTGAGTGTGTTGATCGCACCCGCGAAACGCTCGCGCGGTGGCTTGATGCCGAGGAACGTCGGCACCGCCAACACTTCGTTCAAGAAATCGTTGTAGACCTCGAGGTGGATCTTGTTCGCGTAGGCCTGCGCGTCTTCGTAACTGGCGTGCGCCGTGTGTCCTTCCTGCCACAAGAACTCCGACGAACGAAGGAACAGTCGCGGGCGCAGTTCCCAGCGCACGACGTTCGCCCACTGGTTGAGCAGCAACGGCAAGTCGCGGTAGCTCTGGATCCACTTGGCCATGAACTCACCGATGACCGTCTCGGAAGTCGGGCGAACGACGATGGGTTCGGCGAGTTCCTCGCCGCCCGCGTGGGTGACGACGGCCAGTTCGGGGCTGAAGCCCTCGACGTGCTCGGCCTCTCGCGAGAGGTAGCTCTCGGGTATGAACAACGGGAAATAGGCGTTCTGCGCCCCGGCGAGCTTGATCCGGTCGTCGATCTCACGTTGGATGCGTTCCCAGATCGCGTACCCGTAAGGGCGTATGACCATCGTGCCGCGAACTGGTCCGTTGTCGGCCATCTCGGCCTTGGCGACCACGTCCTGGTACCAACGCGGGAAGTCCTCGGACTGTGGGGTGAGGACGCTTTTTGACGCCACGGTGCTCCTTTGCTGTGGCGCCAGCCTAGCCAAGCGGTGAACTAGTGCTCGGCGCGGTGACGGATCTTCTCGATGCGCTCACTCGCGTGATTCGCGTCGAGACCCTTGTCGTCGAGCAACAAGGCGCGGTCCGCCGCCGCCTCGGCTTCGGCTCCGGCGTCTTTGGCGCGAAGGCGCGCCTCGACGCCTTCGGCGGCGATCTTCTTCGCTTCGTCGACGAGCGCGGCAACCATCTCGTCCTCGGGCACGACGCGCACTATCTGACCTTGGATGAAGAGGTGACCTCGCTTCTTGCCCGCGGCGATTCCCAGGTCCGCGTGACGCGCTTCGCCTGGTCCATTGACCACGCAGCCCATCACCGCGACCTGGATCGGCAGATTGAGTTCGGCCAGCGCGGCTTGGGCCTCGTTGGCGATCTTGATGACGTCCACCTCGGCGCGGCCACAACTCGGACAGGCAATGAGGTCGAGACCCTTGCGCTCGCGCAGACCCAGCGCCTCGAGGAGTTGGCGACCGGCGCGGGCTTCCTCGACCGGGTCGGCCGTCAGCGAATAGCGCAACGTGTCGCCGATGCCTTCGGCGAGCAGCGTCGCGATACCGGCTGTTCCCTTCAAGAGTCCCCCCGGCAGCGGACCCGCCTCGGTCACCCCGAGGTGCAACGGGTGCTCGAAGGTCGCTGACGCGAGTCGGTACGCGGCGATCATGGTGGCGACCGAGCTGGCCTTCACCGAGATCTTGACGTCGTGAAAGTCCACCTCTTGGAAGTACGCGAGCTCCACGCGCGCGGACTCGACCAGCGCTTCGGGCGTCGCGCCACCGAACCTCTCGTAGATGTCGGGGTGCAGGCTGCCGGCGTTGACGCCGATGCGAATGGGCACGCCCCGGTCCTTCGCCTCGGAAGCGACCAACTTGATCTCTTCGGGCTTGCGCAGGTTGCCCGGGTTGAGGCGAAGACCGTTCACCCCCGCCTCGAGTGCGGCGAGGGCCATCTCGACGTGGAAGTGGATGTCCGCGACGATCGGCACCGGTGAGCGCGGCACGATCTGGGCGAGACCCTCGGCGGCGGCCTGATCGTTACAGGTGCAGCGCACGATGTCCGCACCGTTGGCGGCGAGCGCGTAGATCTGCTGGAGCGTCCCCTCGACGTCGGCGGTCTTGGTGGTGGTCATTGACTGGACCGAGATCGGCGCGTCACCGCCCACTTTGACGCTACCCACCGCGATCTGGCGCGTGCGCCGTCGGGGGCTCAGGGAACTGGCGGTGACGTCCACGTACCCATTCTGCCGCGTCGAGCGGCCTCGTCAATCGCCATTACTGGAAGGGGTTCGCGATGGGGTGCACGATGTCCAAGTAGAGCGTGCTCGCGAACAGCACGAGCAGCACGCTCATGAACATGTAGATGAACGGCGTCAGGTAGTTGAGGTTGGCGTGGTAGCTCGTGCCCCGGCCCCTGCGGCTGCGCAGTCGCTCGTAGGTGGCGACCGCAACGTAGCCGCCGTCCAAGGGCAGCATGGGCAGCATGTTGAGCACGCCGACGAAGATGTTGACGATCATCAAGATCTCGAGCAGCGTCGTCGCACCCGACTGCGCGCCCTGGACCGCGATGCGCACCACGCCCACGATCGATTCGGGCCGGTTCAACTGATTCTTGGTGTTGTTCGCGGCTGCCGGTGAGGCCACCTGATGGAAGAGACTCGAGAACTCGCCGGGTGAGAATACGTGCACCATGGCGTGCACGGCCGCGGTGATCGTGTTGCCGATCTGGCGCACCGCCGCGGGCACCGCCCCGTACCAGGACGTGCGCACGGTCAGCTCTTCGAGTTGAACACCGATGTAGGCGTCGTTCTTGGTGAGCGACTCGCCGCGAACCTTGATCGAACCGCCCAGGACCGGCGTGGCGTGCAGCACGAGCACTTTACCGTTACGCAGCACCGTCAGCGACGTGGTCTCGCCTGCGCGGTGGTGCACGAGACCGACCAACTCGGTCTCACTAGTGACGCGATGGCCGTTGACGTCTTCGATACGGTCCCCGACGCGCAGACCCGCGATCTGCGCGGCGTTCCTCGCGTGACCTTCCCACGAGGTGAACCCCGCCACGCCCACCGCGCTCGAGGAATAGGTACCGATGAACGTGAACGACACCCACGCGAGCAGCAGAGCCATCACGAGGTGCATCAACGAACCCGCCGAGGCGAACAGCACCTTGCGCGGATACGAGGCTGACCGGTACGTGCGCTTCTCTTCGTCGGGCGCGAGGGTGTCCCCCCAGGTCATGCCCGGGACCTTCACGTAGCCGCCCAGCAGGAGTGCGCGAACCCCGTAGCGCGTCTCGCCACGAGTCGTGGACCAGATGACCGGTCCGAAGCCGACGAAGAAATCGGTGACCATCATGCCCGCGCGTTTGGCCGTGATGAAGTGACCGAACTCGTGGCCCATCACCATGACGATGATCGCGCCGATCACCACCGGCAGCGCCCATCCGCCCCACCACGTGAGCAGGGCCGCCAGCGCGGCCACGCCCACCAGAAACAAAACGAGCGATCGGTTCTCGTGGTCCGTCGTAGGCTCGGTCGCCGTCAATCTCATCAACGAGGCACCATACCGTGCGCGAGCCGGCGAGCGGTCGCGTCATTCTCGAAGAGGGCTTCGAGGGTGTCGATGGGATCCGCTTCGTACTGTTCCAACACGTCGGCGACCAGGGGCACGATGCGCGACCACTCGATTTGATCGTTGAGGAACGCCTCCACGGCGATCTCGTTGGCGGCCGACAACCAGGCCGGTGCCCCGCCCCCGAGGCGCGACGCCTCGTAGGCGAGATCGAGTGCGCCAAAGGCCTCGCGGTCGGGCGCTTCAAACGCCAGCGAGAATGACTGGCCGAAGTCGATCTGGCCCCAGGCGTGCGACAAGCGCACGGGCGCACCGAGACAGTAGGCAATGGGCAGTCGCATGTCGGGCAACGAGAGCTGTGCCAATACCGCGCCGTCGACGTACTCGACCATCGAGTGCACGATCGACTGGGGATGCACGACGACGTTGACCCGCTCGACTTCGATCCCGAAGAGCGCCGAAGCCTCTAAGACCTCGAGGCCCTTGTTCATCAGCGTGGACGAGTCGACGGTGATCTTGGGACCCATCGTCCAGGTCGGATGCTGCAGGGCGTCGTGCTTGGTGACGTGACCCAATTGCTCCTTGGACATGCCCCGAAAGGGTCCACCCGACGCGGTGAGATGAATCATTCGAACGTCGGGGTGACCGATTTGGGTCGAACTCGCCAAGCACTGATGAATGGCGCAATGTTCTGAGTCGATCGGCAAAATCGACGCTCCCGGCGTGAGGCGCACCTTGTTCACCAGCGGTGCCGCCGCGATGAGCGACTCCTTGTTGGCGAGCGCCAAGCGTTTTCCCGCGGACAGCGCACTTAGCGTCACGGGCAGACCCGCGAACCCGACCACGGCGTTCACGACGATGTCGGCGCGCGTGGCGAGTTCGGCCAGACCCTCAGCCCCCACCACGACGTTGACGTCGGGTCCGAGCAGCGGGCGCACTTCATCGCGATCGCGCGCACTGACGACGCCGACGTCGCGAACGTTGAACTCCTTCGCGATCACCGCCAGCTCGGCCAGTCGCTGGCCGCCCGCGATCGCGATCAGGTCGAAACGTTCACGTTCTTCACGCAGTACGTCGAGCGTCTGGGTGCCGATCGATCCCGTCGCACCTAAGAGCGCCACGCGGGGGCGCGTCGGTGCCATCGCTAGCTCAGTTTGAGGAAGTGAGCGAGGTAATAGAGCGTGGGTAGTGCGAACAACAGGCCGTCGATCCGGTCGAGCATGCCGCCGTGCCCCGGTAACAGGTGGCCCAAGTCCTTCACGCCGAGGGTGCGCTTGACCATGGACTCGAACAGGTCACCGAGCGGCACCACGACACACAGCGCGACGCCGAGCGCGAGCGCCCGCTTCATGGTCCACGGGCTCATGTGCGGCAACAGCAGCGCCGCCACGGTGAGCGTCAGCAGGGTCCCACCAATCGATCCCTCGATGGTCTTATTGGGCGACAAGACGCGGTTGAGCGGATGGCGACCCAGCCAGCGCCCGACGAACAAGGCTCCGGTGTCGTTGGCGACGGTCAAGATGACCGCGCCCAGCGTGTAGGTGAGGCCGTGCTTGTTGGCGAAGGTGTTGGGCGAGATGAGCAAGAGCGCGTAAGAGCCGAGCACACCCACCCACACGAAGACGAAGATCGTCGCACCCAGGCCGTCGAGGATGTCGATCTTGGTCTGGGCACTCAGGTACCAGACGAAACCGAAGACCAGCAGGAGCACGGTGACCGCACCGATGGCGACGACCCCCTTGTTGTAGACCGCTACCCCCAACGTGAAGACCGCGACGATCCCGAGGATGGTCGCGGGGTGCGCGCCCACCTCACGGAACCCGGCGTAGGCCTCACCCGCGGCAAAACCCAGCACGGCGATCACCAAGACCGCAACGGGAATCGTGCCCGCGGCGAAAACCGCGACCACCGCGGCGGCCAGTACGACGCCCGTGAACGTCGCCAGGGTGACGCTGCGCTGGGCGCTCTGGCGCACGGCGCGGCCCGCGAGTGGATCTCGGGTCGCACTGCGGCGCGTGCGCTCGGCGCGAACCGGCTCGGGCCGAGGCGCCTCGTCGAGAATCTCGTCGCTAGCGACGTCCTCATCTTGCAAAGTGAACTCCCAAGGTCGCGAGTCCACGTCCTTGGTCTCTCCCGCGAGGAACGAGGCGTCGAACTGCTCTTCGTGGGCCACCCAGTCCGCTTCACCCTCGCGCCACGCGGGAGCGGGGATCTGGGCCCAGGGATCGTCACGGTCAGCCGCTTCGCGCGCCACGACAATGGGAACCTGTCCGGTCGGTGCGTCCGTCCAGTGCGGCAGGAGCGTCGCGGGGTCGATCTTGGGCACGTCAGTAGCCACGTCAACGGCCTTCTCGGCGCCGGTGATGGTCACGCGCGAGTCGGTCGCACTGACGACCGGGAACTCACCCGTGCTTTCGTCCAACTCGTGGGTTTTCTTAGACTTCAAGAAGTTCCTGCTCCTTCTGAGCGAGCAGCGCGTCGACTTGCGCCACTTCGTCTTGGGTCATCTTGTCGAGGACCTTCTCCAAATACTCGATGTCGTCGCTCGAGAGGTTCTTGTCCTTTTCGAGGTTCTCCAACTCCTGACGCGCGTGACGACGCACGCCGCGCAGCGCGACCTTCCCGTCCTCGGCCTTGGTCTTGACGAGCTTGACGAACGCCTTACGCCGCTCCTCGGTGAGGGCGGGAAAGCCAAGTCGGATCACGTTGCCGTCATTCGACGGGGTGAGACCGAGGTCGGCGTTGGTGATGGCCTTTTCGATGGCGGCCATGGCCCCCTTGTCGAAGGGCGACACGACCAAGAGGCGCGGTTCGGGAACCGAGAAGTTGGCGAGGGCGCGCAGGGCCGTCTCGGTCCCGTAGTAGTCCACCGTCAAGTTCTCGATCAGCGAGGACGAGGCCCGCCCGGTGCGTACCGAGGCGAACTCGGTCTTGACGTGTTCGAGGGCACGGGCCATGCGCTCGCGCGTGTCCTCCATGACCAGTTCAACGAGTTCGTTGTCCATTACCTCACCAGCGTACCGACGGCAACCCCGTCGAGCGCAGCGCCCAGGTTTCCCTCGGCCATCAGGTCAAAAACACGTAACGGTAGGTGGTTGTCCTTGCAGAACGTGATGGCGGTCATGTCCATTACCCGCAGATCTCGTGCAATCACTTCGTCAAAGGAGATCTCTTCGAACTTGGTCGCCTCGGGGTTGATCCGGGGATCCTGGGAGTAGACGCCGTCCACTCCCCCGTGGGTTCCCTTCAGCACGATGTCCGCCTCGATCTCGGCGGCGCGCTGGGCGGCGGGGGTGTCGGTCGTGAAGTAAGGATTGCCCATACCCGCGGCGAAGATGACGACGCGGCCCTTTTCGAGGTGGCGTACGGCGCGGCGGCGAATGTAGGGCTCGGCGACCTGATCCATGCCAATCGCCGACATCACGCGAGTGGCCCGACCGTGCGACTCAATGGCGTCCTGAAGAGCGAGCGCGTTGATGACCGTGCCGAGCATGCCCATCAGGTCCGAATTCGCACGATTCATCCCCGCCATCGCGCCGGTTGCGCCACGCCAAATGTTGCCCCCGCCCACGACCACCGCCAGCTCGAGTCCGCCGCGCTCCATGGCGCTGGCGATCTCGCGCGCGAGGAAGTCAACGGTCGACGCATCGATGGTCTCGTCGCTCGCGGCAGAAGCGAGAGCCTCGCCCGAGAGTTTGAGGACCACCCGACGCACGTGACGCCTAGCCGTGGATCGCGACCTGGGCGAACGACACAATCGACGCCGAACCCAGGAACTGTTGGATGGTCTGCTTCTCGTCCTTAACAAAGCTCTGTTCGACCAGGACGCGCTCTTTGAACCAGCCGTTCAGTCGACCCTCGATGACCTTAGGTAGTGCAGCTTCGGGCTTGCCCTCGTTGCGCGAGATCTCCTCGACGGTCTTGCGCTCTGCGTCGACTTCACTGGCCGGCACGTCCTCGCGCGTGAGATAGAGCGGCTTGGCGAAGGCGATGTGCACGGCGATTTCGTGAGCGACCTCGTCGCTGCCACCCTTCACTACTACCGCGACGGCGTTCACGCCCCGTCCACTTTGTTGGTGCAGGTAGGTCTCGACGACTTCGCCGTCCTTGGCTTCGAGCCGGTAGACGCGTCCGATCGAAATGTTTTCCTTCAAGGTCGTGAGCAGCTTTTCGATGTGGCCGTCAAACTGACTGACTGCGTCCTTACCGTCCGCGCACACCTTGGCCGCGATCTCGTCGACCAAACTCACGAACTCCTCGGACTTGGCGACGAAGTCGGTCTCGCAGCGCAATTCGACAATGGCGGCCACGTTGGCGTTACGCACCACCGCGACGGCGCCCTCGCCCGCCTCGCGTCCGGCGCGCTTGGCCGCGGCGGCCTTGTTGTGGACGCGAAGGTACTGCACGGCCGCGTCCATGTCGCCGTCAGTGGCTTCGAGTGCCTTCTTGGCATCAAGCATCCCCACGCCAGTCAGTTGACGAAGGGTTTGTACGTCTTTAGCGGTGAAACTCACCTTGATCTCCTCATTGATTCTGGTTTTAGAATTAAATAATGGTTGTCTCTGCGGGCGCCTCAACGTGACTCACGGGGGCGTCGTTCGTTTCAGGGGCCACGGTCTCTTCTACCGGCGTGTCCTCGGCGACAAGCTCGCTTTCAACGACGGGTGCAGCTTCGGCAACCGGTGCTTCGACAACCGGCGCTTCGACAACCGGCGCTTCGACAACCGGTGCTTCGACAACTGGCGCTTCGGCGACCGGTGCGGTCTCAGCAGCTGGTACGTCAGTGACAGGCGTTGGCGTCACAAACGGCGTGCTCTCGGCGACAGACGTGACCGCGCTCGCGTTCTTGACGATGGTCGGACGGTTGGCACGAATGAATCGGCCTTCAGTCACCGCGTCGGCGATCAGACGGCAGAGTAGTGCACCCGAGCGAATCGCGTCATCGTTGCCGGGGATCACGTAGTCAATGACATCAGGGTCACAGTTGGTGTCCACGACTGCCACCACGGGCAAGCCGAGTTTGCGAGCTTCGGTCACCGCGATGTGCTCCTTCTTCGTGTCGATGACGAAGATGGCGTCCGGGACCCGGTCAAGCTTGGCGATACCGCTCAAGTTGCGGTCGAGCTTCTCGAGCTCACGGCTGTGACGAAGCGCTTCGCGCTTGGGCATGTTCTCGAAGTCACCCGCGCGCTCCATGCCACGAAGTTCCACCATGCGTTTGACGCGCCCGGCGACGGTGGCGAAGTTGGTCAGCATCCCGCCCAGCCAACGCTGGTTCACGAAAGGCATGCCACAGGCTTGCGCGTAGTCCGCGATGGGCCCTTGGGTCTGCTTCTTGGTGCCCACGAACAAGATGATGCCGCCGTCGGCGACCAGGTCGCGAACGTAGGCGTAGCTCGACTCGATGCCCGCGAGGGTCTTTCGAAGGTCGATGAGGTAGATGCCGTTGCGTTCGCCCAAGATGAAACGACGCATTTTCGGGTTCCATCGACGGGTCTGGTGCCCAAAGTGCACGCCCGAGTCAAGTAATTCCTGCAAAGTGACTAGTGCCACGTTCTTTTCCTTCCGTTCGGTTACTAGGACCCTGCGGTGCACCCGAAGGCGACCGTACGAAACCGCAGGAACATATCGAGCCGACCCATTGTGGGAGGGCCAAACCATGATAGTCGGTGGGTTCAGGCCCTCGGATGGGTCTGGCGATGCACCTTTTGGAGTCGGGACTTGGAGACGTGGGTGTAGATCTGGGTCGTCGTGAGACTCTCGTGGCCGAGAAGTTCCTGGACCACTCGCAGGTCCGCGCCACCCTCGAGCAGGTGGGTGGCGTAGGTGTGACGCAACGCGTGGGGGTGCACGTGACCCCGGGCCACGCGATTATCCAGGATGCGACGCACGTCGCGCGGGCCCAGTCGGGACCCACGCCGATTGAAGAACAAGGCCTCGGGGGGCGATTCGCGGGTCATCACGTCTTCGCGCGCGTCCTCGATCCAGAGACGAACCGCCTCGAGACCTCGCCGGTGCAGGGGCACGAGGCGCTCCTTTCGTCCCTTGCCCATCACCCGTAGCAATCCTTCGTCGAAGTTGACGCTTCTCAGGTCGAGCCCGCACAGTTCGCTCACGCGAAGTCCCGCCCCGTAGAGGACCTCACAGATCGCTCGGTCTAGGGTCGCCCACTCGTCGTCGCCCCAGTCCTCGTCGAGCAAGTGGTCGAGCTGTTCACGCACGACGATCTTGGGTAGGGCACTTCGGGCCTTGGGTGCCGACAGTCGTTGCGCCGGGTTCTCGGTGAGCTGGCCCCGCTCGACCAGCCAGAGGAAGTACGTGCGCAACGACGCCCTTCGACGGACTATCGAGGTGCGCTGGTCGCCTTTTTCGGTCATGTAGGCGAGATAACGGCGAAGCAACTTGGTGTCGACCCCCGCGGGCCCGACTATGCCCTGAGTTCTGGTCCAGTTGACGAAGCGCTCGAGGTCGCCGGCGTAGGCGCGCACGGTCGCGGCACTCTGGTTCTGGGCGCGCAGCGTCGAGGTGAAACCTTCGCGCCCCCAGGGGTCACCAGCCCCACCGGGCTCGTTTCGCTGCATGCCTCAAGGCTACCGAGGCCCGTGGGAACCGTCCGCCACCTCACTAAGGTTGAGCATGATTTCTAAGGAGACTTCGTGGCTCGAATACTGATCGTTGAAGATGACGACCACATTCGCACAGCGCTTCGCCTGATGTTCGAAGGCGAAGGCTTTGACGTGGACGACGCCCCCACGGGCGAGGTGGGCGTCGCGCTGTTCGCTCGCATGGCCGCCGACGTCGCGATCGTCGACGTCATGCTGCCCGGCATGTCGGGTTTCGAGACCTGTCAGCAGTTACGCGACACGAGTGACCTGCCCATCGTCATCGTCTCGGCTCGCGACGAGACCGTCGACGTCGTGCTCGGTCTCGAGTCGGGCGCGGACGACTACGTGACCAAACCCTTCGTTCCCGAGGAACTCCTCGCACGGGTCAAAGCCCACTTGCGTCGACGACCCGACAAGAGTGCCAAGGCGTTCAAGATGGGTGACCTGCACGTCGTGCCCGACGAAGGCGTCGTGCGCCACAGCGACGGCACCGAACTGCACCTCACCTCGACCGAGTTCCGTCTCCTGACCGATCTCGCCTCGATGAACGGCAAGGTTCTCAGCCGCGAGGACTTGCTCGAGCGAGTCTGGGGCTACGACTACTTTGGCGACAGTCGACTCGTGGACGTACACATCCGGCGCTTGCGCACCAAGATCGAGCCCGATGCCGCCAACCCGACTTTTCTCGTCACCGTTCGAGGCGCCGGTTACAAGTTGGTTCTTTGATGCGCCGACGAAGTCTTCGACTTCGACTGCTCGTCACCTTCGGACTCGGGGCCTTCCTCTTGAGTTCGATCTTCGCGTCGCTCACCTACCTCGGCGTTCGCCACGTCCTGGTCATGAACCAGCAGCAGACCGACTTGCGCCAGAGTTACGAGAACGCCGCCCTAATCCGCAGCACGCTGTACACGTCGCCGCCTGAACTGCCCAAGCTGCTCAATTCGATCCAGAGCGCGACGGCGTCCAACGTGCTCGTCCAGACGCACCACCAATGGCTCTCCAAGAGTTCGAACGCCGCCACGGCCGACGTCTCGAACGCCATCATCGCGAGCGTCAACGCCGGGCACGCCACCGACCAGACGATCGACCTCAACAACACGATCATCTTCGTCGTGGGCCTACCGGTACCCGCGGTGGAGACCCAGGTCTACGAGGTCTTCCAACTGAAGAACCTCGAACACACCCTTCGCGTGTTGCTGCTCTACATGGGCGCGGGTGCCCTGCTGACGACCCTGATCGGAATGGGTGGCGGGATGTGGGTGACCCGGCGCGCGATCCGCCCGCTCCTGGAGGTCTCCGAAGCCGCGGCACTCATCGCCCAGGGCGAACTCTCGACGCGACTCGTCGTCACGCGCGCGGACGAAGAGGTCCAACAGCTCACCGAGTCGTTCAACCTCATGGTCAGCCGCCTGGTCGAACGGCTCGAACGTGACGCCCGATTCGCGAGCGACGTCAGTCACGAGCTGCGTTCGCCGCTCACCACGCTCGCCACCACGGCTTCAGTCCTCCAACAGCACCGCGAGGAACTCTCACCCGCGGGTCAGGAGAGCCTCAACCTGCTGCTCGCGGACCTCTCGATCTTCCAAGCCCTGGTCGAGGACTTGCTTGAAATGGCCCGCAGTGACGCGGGCGCCGTACCCCTCGCCATTGAGACCGTCAAGTCCGTGGAGCTCGTGCGTCAGTCCGTGCGCTCGGCGGCTCGCCGCCACGGGCTCGCGAGGCCGCCAGTGCAGGTCGCGCCCGGCACCGGTGACCCTCTCGTCCAGGTCGACCGTCGCCGCTTCGAGCGGGTCATGACCAACGTGATCGACAACGCGCACCGCTACGCCAACGGCGCCGTGGCGATTCGACTCAACCTCGAAGGTTCGCAGTTGGCGATCAACATCGACGACGGTGGTGCGGGGATCGCGCTCGAAGAACGCGAGCAGGTCTTCGAGCGGTTCTTTCGAGGTCGCGCCGCCCACGACCGCGGGATCGCGCGCGGCACCGGTCTCGGCCTCGCCCTCGTACGCGACCACGTGCTGGCGATCGGTGGCACCATTCGCATCCTCGACAGCCCCGAGGGTGGCGCACGTTTCCAGATCCTGCTTCCCGTCGTTGAAGAAGGTCACTCGTGAAACGCGTACGCGCCGTCCTGTTCGTGCTCGCGGGCGCGCTGATGCTCGCCGGTTGCACGCTGGTACCCACGACCGAGAGCCCTTCGACGATCAGCCACGTCGGTTTCGAGCTGCTCAGTCCGACCATCCCGGGAACCGACAACGGCAAGGTCACCTTCATCACCCGACCGATCTACATCGTCGACGCCACGGGCCATCTCTCGCCCCTGAGTCGGATCGTGGCCTCGCCCGCCACCCTCGATTCGGTGATCGGTGAACTCTTGGTTGGTCCCACTTCCATCGAGCGTTTCGCGGGATTCACGAGCGACCTGCCCAAGGGATTCGTGCTGGTGGGCGCGACGCTGAGCGGCAAACTCGGGGTGATCGACATCGCCACACCGCTGACGTCGCTCTCGCTCACGGACCAGGTTCTCGCCCTGGGTCAGCTGGTTCTGACCGCCTATGACGCCGGGGCGACCGGCGGCATCGAGATCACGGTGGCGGGTACGCCCCGGCTCTCACTCTTACCCGACGGGCAACGCAAACTGATCGTGACCCGCGCGGACTTCGCCTCGCTGCTGAACCCCTAGCGCAGCCGCTCGGGTCGGTACGCCGGCGCGCTGTTCCAGAGGTGCTCGAGGTCGTAGTAGTCGCGCGTCTCCTCGTCAAAGACGTGCACGATGACGTCGCCGTAGTCGAGCGCGATCCATTGCGCACTGTCCCAGCCCTCGACGTGGATTGGTGTGACGCCCAGGTGTTGGTGCACTCGACGTTCCACTTCTTCGGCGATCGCGCGGACCTGACGATCGGTCCGCCCCGCGGCGAGCACCAACGCGTCAAAGGAATCGACGAACTCACGCAGGTCGAGCACCACGCTGTCCAGACTCAACTTCTCGCCGGCGCCCTCGAGCGCGGCGTCGAGCAGGGTAGCGACATAGGGGCTGAAGGAGCCGCGAGCACGCTCGCCGCTCGTCAGGGCTTCACTCAGTGGGCCACTCCGAGCACAAAGAGCGCGGCCGCGAAGGGCAACGTGAGACACAGCACACCAAGCGCGGCGTAACGCTGTTTGCTTCGTCGCAGGTCTTGGCGCCGAAGGGGCGCCAGCTCCAAAACCGTGAGTCGAGTGGACTCCGTTTCGGTGACTTCGAAGATGCGAACTGCCATTGAACTAAAACTCTATCCCTGGAAGCTTTCGTACAGCGGAATGACGGATTGCGGTACGTATTTCCTTAGGTTTTCGGGGTTCGGGGCGACCTCGCGAATGAAACTGCTCGACAGGTCCACCGGTTCCATGTCGATGTCGTAGGCGTCCCAGCCGGGCGAAACCCGACCCGATCCGCCCGGTCGCGGGACCACGCCCACGCGCACCAATTGGCGCAGGGCCTCGGCCTCGTGCCAGGAGTCGATCTGTTCGACCAGGTCCGCGCCCACGATCACGTCGACCTGGTCACAGCCCTCGAGTAGTTCGCGCACCGTATCGATGGTGTAGGACGGTCCTTCACGTCGGATCTCACGGTCCGAGACTTCGACCAGATCGAGGTCGCTAAAGGCCGCCTCGGCCATGGCGAGGCGCAGCGCCGCTGGGCGCACGACGCTGGCGGCGACCTTCTGATACGGGTTGCCCGCGACGGTGACCTCGATGACCTCGAAACGGCCGGTCGCCGCCGCCGCGCGCAAGGCCGCCACGTGACCGAAGTGAGGTGGGTCAAAGGTGCCCCCGAAGAGCCCTAGGCGCCTGACCGTCACCCCTTGAGCCTACGCCTTGATTGTCCGCGACTTGTCCGAACCCCTAACCTTGGAGCATGGTGTCGGCGACGAATGAGTGGAATCTGAGTACGTGGCGTTCGCGTCCGATCGCCCAGAGCCCCTCCTGGCCCGACGCCCAGCACCTCGAACGTGTCGAGGCCGAACTCGCGACCAAGCCGCCGCTGGTCTTCGCCGGTGAGGCTCGCCGCCTGCTCACTCACCTCGCGATGGTCGCCGACGGCAAGGCGTTCCTACTCCAGGCGGGCGACTGCGCCGAGTCGTTCCAGGACGGTTCGGCCGACGCGATACGCGACAAGTTGAAGGTCGTCTTGCAGATGGCGGTGGCGCTCACCTACGCGGCGGGCGTGCCGGTCATCAAGGTCGGGCGCATCGCGGGCCAATTCGCCAAACCGCGCTCCGAGGAATTCGAAGAGGTGGACGGGGTGCGACTGGACATCTTTCGCGGTCACATCGTCAACGACGAGAAGCCCGACGCCGAGTCGCGACGTCCCGACCCTGATCGTCTGCTCGCCGCGTACCACCAGAGCGTCGCGACGCTGAACTTGCTGCGCGCCTTTACGACGGGCGGTTTCGCGGCGCTGAGTCGCGTGCACCAGTGGAACCAAGAGTTCGTCGCCAACTCCCTCGAGGGCAAGCGCTACGAGGTGATCGCCGACGACATCGAGCGCGCCCTCAGCTTCATGAAGGCCTGCGGCATCGACCTGCTCGACGACAACGCCCTCCAGGCCGTCGAGTTCTACACCAGTCACGAGGCCCTCATCCTGCCCTACGAGCAAGCCCTGACCCGGCGCGACTCGCTCACGGGTCTGTGGTACGACTGCTCGGCGCACATGCTGTGGATCGGTGACCGTACCCGTCAACTCGACGGCGCCCACGTCGAGTTCGCGCGCGGGGTCTCGAACCCACTGGGTCTCAAGGTCGGACCCAGTGTCTCGCGCGACGAGTTGCTGCGCCTGGTTGACGTGCTCAATCCCGAGAACGTCCCCGGACGGCTCACGCTTATCTCGCGCATGGGCCACGACAAGGTGACCGACCTGCTGGGCCCCCTGGTCGAAGCGCTGCGCGACGAGGGGCGCCGGGTCCTGTGGACCTGTGATCCCATGCACGGCAACACCTTCAAGGCCTCGGGCGGCCAGAAGACTCGGCGCTTCGATGACATCTTGTCCGAGGTCGCGTCGTTCTTCCAGGTCCACGAGTCCCTTGGCACCTGGCCCGGCGGCCTGCACATCGAACTCACCGGCGACAACGTCACCGAGTGCCTGGGTGGAGGATCGCGGCTCGTCGAAGGGGACCTGGCGACCAACTACACCTCGATCTGTGACCCGCGCCTGAACGCCACCCAGAGTCTGGACATGGCTTTTCACGTGGCCGAATTCCTGCAGGGCTACTCCGCGGCGAGGGGCGCGCGGTCGTTGTAGCGCAGCAGTCGACGTCGATCGCCCTTGAACTCGAGCTCGGTCATCGACGCGTTCTCGGTGTTCAGTCGAAGCCGCACGCCCGCCGCTCGCCCCTCGACGAGTTTCATGGCTTGTTCGATGACCCCGCCGTGGACGACGAGCACCACCAGTTCGCCCTCGTGACGTGCGACGATGTCCTCGAGGGCACCGACGCAACGTTCGTAGAACTGGGTCCACGATTCGCCGCCCGGGGCGAGGGGCTGGTCGGGGTCCTTGTCCCAGTCCGGCGCACCGAAACGGTCGACCAACTCTTGCCAGGTGAGACCGTCAGCCTCGCCTGGGTGCAGTTCACAGAGGTCGCAGTCCTCGACCGGGCTAAGGGCCGGCAGTCCCGCGCGAAGTAACGTCGCGGTCTCGATCGCGCGCGGCAACACCGACGTGTAGAGCGCCGTCGCTTCGCCGAGTTCGCCCGAGTACACGAGTCGGTCGCATAAGGCGTGCACCTGACGACGGCCCAGGTCCGTGAGTCCCCCGCAGCCGAGCGGTCCACCGACCACGCCGCGGGCGTTGCAGTGCGCCTCGCCGTGGCGCACGAGCAACAAGCGCGTCCCGGTTGGTTGGTCCCCGCGCGTGCGAAAGCCCGGGGGCGGTTCGACCGCGCTCACGCCAGTTCACCCACGAAGGCTTCGAGTTGGCGCAGCGTGCGACACTCGACCACGCGTTCGCAGTAGGGCGCGTACTGGCTCACGATCGAGTCACCACTATTCCAGTAGCTCGTCGGCTCGGGGTTCAACCAGTAGACGGCTTTTGAGCGGTACTTGAGGTCCGCGATCACCTCGACGTGGGCCTGGTGGTAGTTGTTGCGCGCGTCACCGAGGATGAGGATCGTCGAGCGCTTGGTCAGCTGGTCCGCGAAGCGCTCGTGGAAGGTGAGAAAGGCCCGTCCGTAGTCCGAGTGGCCGTCAAAGGCGATGACGTCGGCCTCGGCGTTGATGCGCGCGACCGCCTCGGCGGGGTCGTCCACTCCTTCGAAGAGTTGGCTCACCTCGTCCAGACCGTCGACGAAGACGAAGCTGCGGACCTTGGAGAACTGCGAGCTGATCGCGTGCACCAGATGCAACGTGAATCGCGCGAACGACGCCACCGATCCCGAGATGTCGGCGATGACGATGATCTCGGGCTTGGCGGGACGCGGCGGCTTGAAGCGAAGGTCGATCGGTACCCCGCCGGTCGATAAGCTCCGGCGCACGGTGTGGCGAAGGTCGACCGGACCGCGCCGGCGACGGCGGCGCCGGCGCGCGAGGCGCACGGCGAGCTTGCGACTGAGGGGTCGTAGAGCCCGTTCGAGTTGGGCCATCTCGTCGCGGTTGGCGTGCATGACGTCGATGTCCTCGGGCAGGGGCCTGCGCACCGACTTGGCGAGCGCCTCGGCGCCGCGATCCTCGACCAGTCGTTCGCGGATCTCGCGCTCGATCTCGGACTTCAGCTGTTCGATGCGCGCGTGCGCCTCGTCGCGACTGAGGCGCTCGGCGAGCGCGTCACTGGTGTTCTGGTCGGCCAGGCTCGCCTCACTGAGGCGTCGTTCGAGCGCGTCGAGTTCGAGGTTTCGAAGCGTCCGGTACAGGTAGTACGTGCCACCCACCGGCCGGCCCGGCTCGACGCCGGCGTAACGCGTGACCGCTTCGGCGGCGGCGCGACGAAGGTCGTCACGGTTGCCCTCGCGAAGGGCCCGAAAGAGCAAGTCAGCCAGCTCCGCCGCGGACATCGACGAAGACGCCCCGCCACCCTCACCGGGTGCCTGTCCTGGTCCCGACGCGCCGGTGGCGCCCTCGGGCGACTGCGCCTCGACACCGTCCATCAGGTCCGCCACCGAATCGAAGGCACGGTTCGCGAAGAACACCTCGAAGGCCGTGGAGAAAACCGGCAAGTGGTCGCCGTCCTTCACGAGCGTCGCGGCGAGCGAGCTCTTGACCAGTGCTCGGTCCGACAGGTCGATGACCTGGACCGCGCGCGCGGCGTCGACGTGCTCGCTCATCGAGACCGGGATGCCCGCGGCACGTAGTTCTGCGATGAAGTCGCCCAGGAGATTAAGCAACGGGCTTCGAGCGACCGAGGAGTTCTTTGGTGGCTCGCTCTATGTCAGACTGATACTTCAACAAGATGTGCAGCGTGTCGGCCGCGTCCTGTTCGCCGATCTCCTCACGTCCGAGCACCACGAGCGTGCGCGCCCAGTCCAGGGTCTCGGAGACCGAAGGCGCCTTCTTCAAGTCGAGCGTGCGAAGAGAGCGAACGACCTGGGCGATCTGCTCGGCGAGCACCGCCGATATGCCCGGCACGCGCGCGAGGATGATGTCGCGTTCTCGCTCGATGGTGGGATAACCCACGTAGAGGTACAGGCAGCGCCGCTTGAGCGCCTCGGAGAGTTCGCGCGTGTTGTTCGACGTGAGGAACACCATCGGGATCTGCTTGGCGCGAACCGTTCCCAACTCGGGAATCGAGACCTGATATTCGGACAGGATCTCCAAGAGCAGCGCCTCGGTCTCGAGTTCGACCCGGTCCACCTCGTCGATGAGCAGCACTACCGGATCGGTCGCGGTGATCGCCTCGAGCAAGGGTCGCGTGAGCAGGAACTCCTCGGCGAAGATGTCCTCTTCGAGGTGGGCCCACTCCTCGGCGGAGCCTTCGGGTCGCCCGGCCTGGATGCGCAACAGCTGCTTGCGGTAGTTCCACTCGTAGAGAGCCTTGCTCTCGTCGAGCCCTTCGTAACACTGGAGTCGGATGAGCCGCGCGCCGATCGAATCCGCCACCGCCTGGGCCAGGGCGGTCTTGCCGGTACCGGCCGGACCCTCGACGAGCACGGGCTTGGCGAGCCGGTCCGCGAGGAACGTCACCGACGCGATGGCCTCGTCGCTCAGGTAGTCGTTCTCGGCGAGCAGTTTTTGAATCTCGTGGGGTGAGTCGAAGCGTACCGGCGGCACGTGCAAGAGCCCGAGTCGTTTCGCGAGTTCCTCTCGCGGGTCCAGAGCGCTCATCGGACCTGTCCTTCGCCTCGCACGACCCACTTCAGACAGGTCAGTTCACGAAGCCCCATGGGGCCGCGCGCGTGCAACTTCTGGGTCGAGATGCCAACCTCAGCGCCGAGGCCCAACTCGCCGCCGTCGATGAAGCGCGTGGAAGCGTTCACGAGCACCGCGGCGGCGTCGACCCGTCGAATCCACTCCTCGCCTCGAGCGAGGTCTTCGGTGACGATCGCCTCGGAATGACCGGTCCCGTAACGCGAGACGTGGGCCACTGCTTCGTCGAGCGAGTTCACGATCTTGACCGCCATTATGAGGTCGAGGAATTCGTGTTCGAAGTCCGACTCGCTCGCCGGGGTCGCGTCGGGCAGTATCCACTTGGCGCGCTCGTCGACGCGTAGTTCGACTTCGGGCATCGCCACGCTCAGCGCCACCAGAAACGTCGAGGCGACCTTCTCGTGCACGATCAGCGTCTCGGCGGCGTTGCAGACCCCCGGTCGCGAGGTCTTGGCGTTCACGACGATCGCGAGGGCCTTATCGAGGTCGGCGAACTCGTCGACGTAGACGTGACAGTTACCGTCACCGTCCAGGACGTAGGGAACGCGCGCGTGTTCGCGCATCGCCTTGATCAGACTCGGGCCGCCGCGCGGGATGAGACAGTCCAAGACGTCGGTCATCTGCATGAACGCCGTGGCCACCTCGTGGCTGGGGTCTTCGACGAGCGCGACGGCGTTCTCGGGCAGACCCTCTTTGGCGAGCGCCTCATTCCAGAGCCCGACGATCATCTTGTTCGTGCGCCACGCCGACGACGAACCACGCAGGTACGCGGCGTTACCGCTACGAATGCACAGTCCCGCGACGTCGCTCGTCACGTTCGGACGGTTCTCGTAGACGACACCGATCACCCCGAGGGGCACGCGCAGTCGTTCGACGCGAAGCCCGTTCGGGCGCACGTTGCGGTCCACGACCTCAAAGAGGGGATCAGGCGCGGCGGCGATCTCGCGCAACGCCGACGCCATCGCCTCGATGCGCCCCTTGGTGAGGGTGAGACGGTCCCGACCAGGTCCCGACTCGTCGTAGGCCGCGACCTCGGCGGCGTTGACCGCCAACAGCTCGTCCTGGAGTTCCTCGAGCAAGTCCGCGACGCGCTCGAGGACGCCGCGGCGTTGCTCGTCGGAGGCCTGAGCGAGGGCCTTGGACGCCTCGCGCACGGCGCGGCCCTGGGTCGTGAGTTCTTCCATAGTCATGCCCTCAGCGTAATTGAGGGTCTAGGCCCTGCGGAGCAAGACCAGGTCGTCACGGTGCACGACCACGTCCTCGCCCTCGCCGAATCCCTCCGCACTCGTGCGAACGAGTCCTTTCGCGATGATCTGGTCCTCGGGGCCCCGCACGTCGACCGCGTCACCCTCGGCGAAGTCCCCCTCGAACGACTCGACGCCCACGCGCAACAAACTGCGTCCGTCGTTCTCCAGCGCCTCGAGCGCGCCCTGGTTTATCCGCAAGGTCCCACGGCTCGCGACCGCGAAGGCGATCCAGGACTTGCGAGCCGACAGACGCTCGGCGCGCGGGTGAAACGTCGTACCAAAACCGGTCTTGGGGCTGAGGGCCTTCTGCAGCGCGGTGCGCGACCTCGCCGAGGCGATCACCGTCGTGATCCCCGACCAGGTTGCCATGCGCGCCGCGGCCAGTTTCGAGGCCATGCCGCCGCTGCCCACGTCGGTTCCCGAGGAGCCCGCCACCCCCACGAGGTCGGCGTCGATGGCGTTGACCTCTTCGATCAGCGTCGCCGAAGGATCGAGACGCGGGTCGGCGGTGAGCAGTCCGTCGGTGTCGGTGAGCAGTACCAGGTGCGTCGCACCCACCAGGTTCGCCACGAGCGCAGCGAGCCGGTCGTTGTCCCCGAAGCGAATCTCTTCGTCGGCGACGGCGTCGTTCTCGTTCACGATCGGCACCACGCCCAGGGACTGGAGCGATTCGAGTGTGCCTCGCGCGTGCAGGTACTGGCCGCGGTGACTGAAGTCCAGGGGCGCGAGCAGCACTTGGCCCACGGCCGTGCTCACTTCGCCAAAGGCGTTGCGCCACGCGTGCATCAACAGCGGCTGGCCGACCGCGGAGACCGCTTGCAGCGTCGCCGCGTCGCTCGGTCGCTGCTTGCCGCCGCCCACTTCGGCCCAGCCCGCCGTGATCGCGCCCGAAGTCACCACGACCACGCGCCAACCCTGCTGGCGCAACTGGACGACGTCCGCGGCGATGTTCACCAGGACGTCGTAGTCGACCCCGCCCGTGGCGTCGGTCACCGAGGAGGTGCCGAGCTTGACGACGACGCTCTTACTCATCGCCGTCGCCCAGGTCCAGTCGTCCGTGACGGGCCAGTCGTTCGCGCCGAGTGGCCCGGTGGTGATCACCGCGGTCCAGACCCGCACCGACCTCGTCACGCCACCACTCAAAGGAGAGTGGACCAATCGTCACGACGTCCCCGTCGAGCACCCCCGCGCGCGTCAACAACCGGTCCACGCCCAACGCGCGCAGACGCCGCACGATCTCGGCGAGCGCCTCGTCGTCGGTGAGGTCCTGGAACCGAACCGCACGAAGCGCCGGTCGACCCTCGACGAGCCACGAGTTCGGTGACTGGCGCGTGACCTTGATCTCGTCGGGCAGGGGTTTGTGCACGACGACCTCGTACTCGAGCTTCTTGGCCTCTTCGGCGCGGGCCTCGAGCACGAGTCCCGCCAGACGCGCGACCAACTCGTCGATGCCCACGCCCGTCAGCGAGGAGATCGTCAGCACGCCGGGCATCTCGTACGCGGCGACGTCGTCCTTGGAGCCCACGACCACGCGCGGACGTTCGAGCAGATCGGCCTGGTAGTCGCCGAGTTCGCCCAAGAGCACCGACAACTGTTCCTCGGGTGAGCAGGGCGCCAGGTCCGAAAGGTCGAGCAAGACGCACAGCACGCGGGCGCGCTCGACGTGGCGCAGGAATTCGTGACCGAGACCCCGACCCGCGGCAGCCCCTTCGATCAGTCCCGGGATGTCGGCCATGACGAACTCGGTGGCGTCCTCGCGACGAGCGCTTCGCTCGCCCACGCGCACCACACCCAGGTTCGGAACGAGGGTGGTAAAGGGGTAGTCGGCGATCTTGGGCCGAGCGGCCGAGACGCGCGCGATGAGCGTCGACTTACCGACGTTGGGAAACCCGATGAGCGCTACGTCGGCCTCGAGCTTCAATTCCAGGTTGAACCAGTGTTCCTCGCCCACCTCGCCCTGTTCGGCGAAGGCCGGGGCCCGCCGATGATTCGAGAGGAAGCGCGCGTTGCCCTGGCCGCCGAGACCGCCTTCGGCAGCGAGCCACCGGTCACCGGGGCCCTTCAGGTCCACCAACATCTCGCCGGCCTGGGTGTAGACCATCGTGCCCTGGGGCACCTTCACGATCGTGTCCTTGCCCCGCGAGCCGTGCTGGCGCTTGGAGGTGCCGTGTTGACCGTCGGTGGCGCGTCGAAACGGGTGGTCGCGAAAGCCGAGCAGCGACGCCTGATTGTTGTCCGCGACGAGCCAGACGTCCCCGCCCTTGCCGCCGTCGCCACCGTCGGGTCCACCCTTGGCGACGTGGGCCTCGCGTCGGAAACTCACGCAACCCGCCCCGCCGTCGCCACCTTTGGCGTGCAATTGGGCCGAATCGACGAAGTTGGACACGGAGCCATCCTAGGACCACCCTCAAACGGACTCTCAGCGAACGAGTTCGTCGAGTGCCTCGTTGAACACCACGCCGTGACGTTGCACCTGGGACAGCGTCGTCGCGGGCGACATCAGCGCCATGTTGTGAAAGGGCGTGAGTAGGACGCCGCGATTCACGCAACAGAGGTGCAGGTACTCCTCGAGTAGTGCGTCAGCGCTTCGCATCGAGGCGCCACCCGTGGTGGGTGCGGGACTGGCGAATCGGTATTCACACCGGGCGCCTAACTGGCTCACCGACCACGGCAGGTCGTGGGTGATAATGGCGTCGCGCACGTCGTGGGCGAACAACGTCGCGAGTTCCTCCATTGGCCCAAAGGACTCGTCGGTCAGCACCTCATCGAGCACCGCACGCATCGCGGCGAGGCTCAGGGCGTTTCCCGCCAGGGTGCCCCCGACGCCACCCACGTCGACGATGTCCGCGCCGGTGCCGAGCGCTTCGGTCACCCGGCGCGCCAGGTCCTCGCTCAGTCCGTAGGCCCCGCAGGGCACGCCGCCGCCCAACGATTTACCAATGGTGATCGCGTCGGGAGCGAGGTGCCATCGCCGCGTCGCCCCGCCCGGACCCGCAGAAAACGTGTGCGTCTCGTCGAGGATGAGCAGCGTCCCGGTCGCGTCGCACGCTTCGCGCACGCCCTTTAGAAAACCGGGTTCCGGCAACACGATGCCGATATTGGTGAGCGCCGGCTCGCTCAAGACCGCCGCGACGTCGCCGTGGGCCAGTTCGCGCCGCAAGCCTTCGAGGTCGTTGAATTCCACCACGCGCGTGGTGGTGCTCGGGTCCACCGCGGGCGCGACGTTGCCGGGGCGGCTCACGCAGCGACCGTATTCGTCGAGCACGACGAAGGTCTCATCGACCGAACCGTGGTAGGAGTAGGAGAACACCAGGACCTTGGGCCGACCCGTGGCGAGGCGCACCAAGCGCAAGAGCCAGCGGTTCGCGTCGGTCGCCGAAAGACTGAACGACCACTGGGCGAGCCCGAAGCGGCGCGACAGTTCCGCGGCGACCCACTCGGCGTCCTCGTTGGGCATCATGGTCGTCACGCCGCCGTCGATCCCGACGCGCTTGTCCAGGGCGCGCACCAGCGCGTTCGGGGAATGGCCCGCGAAGGCGCCGGTGTCGCCGAGCGCGAAGTCCACCAGGTCGTGACCGTCCAGATCACGTACGACTGCGCCGTGCGCGCTCGAAAAACCCAGCGGAAATCCGCCCGGCCACTTGTTCATCCACGTCATGGGCACGCGGGCGAAAAGATGTTCGGCGTTGGCGTGCAATTCGAACGACCGTGGGTGCTGGTCGTGGTAGCGACGCCGCTCCTGTGCCGCCAATGTCGCCAAATGCTCTCGATTCAAGTAATCCATGGGTTCATCGTAGACTTTTGGCTCAAAAGCAGCATTTTCCAAGAAAATTCGAAAAAGCCTCCGAACAGGGATTTCGACGTGCCCGAACGAACGCCGCGGGTGATTAGTGGCCAGAAATCCCCATTTTTCAACACTTTTGCGATAAAGATGGCTCCGGTTGCTGGGAACACTCCCAGTCCGTTTCAACGAAGAGTAAGGAGTCGACCGGTGAACAAGGCCGAGTTAGTAGATGCAATTGTTGCCGAGAGTGGCGCAGCCAAGAACACGGTAGCTGAGGTCCTCAAGGCCTTTGAAGAAGTGGTGGTAAAGGGAGTGACGGGTGGCGAGAAGATCGTACTTTCGGGCTTTCTTTCCTTCGAGCGCGTTGAGCGCAAGGCTCGTACCGCCCGCAACCCTCAGACCGGCGAAGCCATTCAGGTCAAGGCGTCGCGCGCGCCGAAGGTTTCCATTGGCTCCACGTTCAAAAAGACCGTCAAGGCCGCAATGTAAGTCGTCTTTTCAACGAAAAACCCCCGGGCGAACCCGGGGGTTTTTCGTTTTAGGAGGAAAGCTCAATCAACGAGAACGTCAACGAGCTTTCGGCCGCCTCGGTATCCAAACTTCACGGTTCCCTCAGCGAGCGCGAAAAGGGTGTCATCTTTACCAATGCCCACGTTCTTACCCGGGTGAAACAGGGTGCCCCGTTGGCGGATGATGATGCTCCCAGTCTTTACGGCAGTGCCGTCGAATGTCTTAACGCCCAGACGCTGGGCGTTGGAGTCGCGGCCGTTTCGGGTAGAACCGCCACCTTTGGTCTTTGACATCGCAGCTCCTTGGGCCTATTTGGGCGAGATCTTGGTGATCTCGACCGTTGAGTACTTTTGGCGATGCCCCCAACGCTTGCGCTGGATCGACTTGGGCTTGTAGGTGAGGGCGCGAATCTTGGGGCCCTTTTCGTCTCCGATGATCGTCGCGCTGACGCTGGCGCCCTTGAGGGCGGGTCCGGCCACGACGCTGTCGCCATCGACCAGCAGAACCGGCTCAAAAGCTATGGAATCACCCACCGCTTCGGGCCGCAGGTCCACGCGCACCACCTGACCCTCGGTGACTCGTTCTTGGGATGTTCCTACTCGGATGACGGCGTACATAAGGTTTCCATACTAGCAAAACTCCGGCTGGTCACAGTCCCGTCGCGACCACGAAACCGCGCCCGTCACAGACCGCGCACACCGAGGACACCGACTCCAAAAGGCCCTCGTTGACGCGCTTTCGCGTCATCTCCACGAGTCCCAGTTCTGAGATGTCAAAGACCTGCGTGCGGGTCTTGTCACGCGAGAGGGCCTGGCGAAGGGCCGAGGCGACGGCCTCGCGGTTGGCCTTGGCCTCCATGTCGATGAAGTCGATCACGATTATCCCGCCGATGTCACGCAGGCGCAGTTGGCGAGCCACTTCCTCGGCGGCCTCGAGATTGTTGCGAAAGACGGTCTCTTCGAGGTTGGTCGTACCGACGTTCTTGCCGGTGTTCACGTCGATCACCGTCAGGGCCTCGGTGCGCTCGATGATGAGCGAACCACCCGAAGGCAGGAAGACCTTGCGGTCCAGAGCCCGGTGCAACTGTTCGTGCACGAAGTAGCGCTCGAACAAAGGAAGTTCCTCGCTGGCGCGGTCGTAGTACTCGATACGGTCTGCGAGTTCGGGATTGACCGCGAGGACGTACTCGCGCACCTTTTCAAAGAGCTCCAGGTCGTCGATGATGACCCCGCGGTAGTCCTCGTTGAGTTCCTCGCGCAGCACGCGCACGGCGAGGTCTAGGTCCCGGTACACCAGACGCGGCTGATTGGACTTGGCGACTTCGGCCTCGATAGCGGCCCACTTCTCAGAGAGCGAAGTCACGTCGCGCGCGAGGTCTTCGGCCGTGACGCCCTCGGCGGCGGTGCGAATGATTATCCCGTGGCGTTCGGGCTTGACGTCGTCGATGATCTTGCGAAGTCGACGACGTTCACCGTCGGGCAGACGCTTGGAGATGCCGATGGTCGAAGAGTTGGGCACGAGCACGGCGAAGCGGCCCGGTATCGAAACCTCCTGGGTGAGTCGAGCGCCCTTGGCGCCGATGGCGTTCTTGGTGACCTGGCAGACCACGGTCTGACCGGCGCGAATCATTTCTTCGATTCGCCGGCCGCTGTGGGTCGGTCCTTCGACGTCTTCGTCATCGAAGGAGATATCGCCTCGATACAGCACGGCGTTCTTAGGGATACCGATGTCCACGAACGCGAGTTCCATGCCCGGCAGCACGTTCTGGATTCGACCCACGTAGATGTTTCCGTCGATTTGGTTGGTCTCGTCGGCGGCCTTGGCCACCGTGTACTCGACCATTGAACGGCCTTCGAGGGTGGCGATGTGCGTGGCCTCTTTGGTGGTGTGCACGCACATGAGGTAGCGACCTTGAGCACGGGTGCGCCGTTCGCTTCCCCGACGTCGACGGCCCTTCGCGCGACCCGCTCCGTTCTCTGACGTGCTCGCCTCGGGCGCGGACGCCTCTACGGGCGCGTCGGCGTTGCGGGTCTGGTTTTGATTACGAGGTGGGACGCCTTGACCACCCTGGCCACCGCGACCGCGGCCGCCACGACGTCGCCGATTGGCGCCGCCGGGCTGGCCACTGGGCACGTGCGGGGTTGCGGTTCCCGGTCGAGTGTCGCCAATCTGGGGTGCGGGACGGGTATCGCCAATACGTGGACTAGAGGATGAGACTGACTGATTTGCTGGGTTGGTTTCGTCGCTCACGACGGGTACTCCTTGAGTTCTGGAAGGTGGGTCGGGTCGAGCCACCGTGGGTGTGGGTAATGGCGCGGATGAGTGGCGGCGCGCCGGTCGGGTACGAAGATGGGGCGAACTGGGACACGACGAGAAGAACCACCAACCAGATAAGTAGGGTCACTTCACTGTCGTGTACCACTGTGTCCTCAATGCCTGCAGGGACGGGGTAGGGACCGCGCCCTTGCTACGTTCTCATCGCGCACCGTGCCTTTTGCACAACTACGCCCAACGGAACTAAGGCTACTCGCCTTTCGCTTTAGCCTGGCGCTTTCGCACTCGTGGTTGTGGTCGTTTTCGCCGATGGCAGGCTGAGCTGGGCCTTTAAGACCACGGGGCCCACCGGGTGCGCGACGAGGTAGTTGAACGTCTCGGCCACCACCGGGGCGGCGGCGTCGGCACCGTAGCCACCCTCGGCGACAACGCAGACAACGACGTACTGCGGGTGCGTCGCGGGTCCAAAACCCACGAACCATGAATTTGGCTCCAGGCCCGGAGCGTTGCTCGCGGTGCCGGTCTTGCCCGCGATCGGATAACTCGCGAGCGAGAAGTTGACGGTACGCGCGAACGTCCCGCTCGCGGTGCCGCGAGGGTTCTCGACCACACCTTCGAGCCCCTGGAGGATCGGATCGCGGATACTCGCGGGCAGGTTCACGTGACCAAGCACCCGCGGCTGGTAGCGCACCACCACCTTGTTGTGGGCGTTTATGATGGCGGCCGCCACTTCGGGCTCGTAGCGTGTGCCGCCGTTGGCGAAGGTGGCGTAAGCGTTGGCCATCTCGATGGGGGTCACGGCGGTAGTACCTTGACCGAAGGCCATCTCGATGTTGTCACCGGTGTACCAGGCGACGTTGGGAAAGTTCAGTGGCGATTCAGCGTGCAGGATCTTTCGCACCGCCGGCGAATCCACTCGACCCTCGGTCTCGTTGGGCAGGTCGACGTTGGTGTACTGGTCGAGTCCGTAGGCGTGCGCGACGTTCTGGATGGGCGTCTGGCCGTACCTCGTCTGGTTCGCCCAGAACAAGTAGCCGAGGTTGTAGAAGTAGTAGTCCGAGGACACCGTGAGGGCCAGCGGCAGGTCCACTAGGCCCGCGCCCTGGTTGTCGTCGTCGTGGAACACGCAACCGTGACCGCCTTGCAGACACCCGGGCACCTTGAAGGTGCCGGTGTCGTCCACGTATTTGTACGCGGGAAACACGCCGGTCTGCAGTTCAGCCGTCGCCGTGATGAGCTTGAACGTGCTGCCCGGGGTATAGAGACCCTGGATGGCGTAATTGTTGAACGCTCCTTCGGCGAGGAGTTGACGGAACGTAGCGTCAGAAAGTCCGTTCACGAACGACTCGAGGTCGAACGACGGATAACTCGACATCGCGAGCACCGCGCCGGTGTTGACGTTCATCACGACCGCCGCGCCGTTGGGGGCCGGCGGGTGTTTCTTGGTGGTCGGATCGATCGAGTTTCGTACCGCGAGGATGTCGTTCGCGAGATAACCGTCGAGCGCGCTTTGTAGACCCGTGTCGACGTTGAGCACGACTGAATCGCCGACCGTCGGGTTCGTGGTCTTGACCGAGCCCAGGATGTTGCCGAACGCGTCTACTTCGAGCGTGCTGGTACCGTCGTGACCGCGCAAGTACTGCTCGTAGTAGGCCTCGACGCCGGTCTTACCGATTACCGAGTCGGTCTGGTAGCCCCCGTTGGGATTGGCCTTGATCTCGGCGCCCGTGATCGGACCGACGTAGCCCAATATCTGGGCGCCCAGGTTGCCGCCGTTGGGATACGTACGCGTCGCCACGTTGAGCACCGACACCCCAGGGAACTCCTTGGGGTGAAGCTTGATGAACTCCACCTCAGTGGCGGGGGCGTTGGCGAGGATGGGCGCGGGTTGATACGGGTCGTACTGGGGGTTGGAGAGGTCGGCGTTGATCTGCTTGACGCTGAGACCCGTGAGCGACGCAAGCGCGCCCTTGATCGGCGGATAGAGCGCCGCCTCGGCGCGCGAGAGGCGAATCTCAACGGTGGTGACGTTGTTGACGAGCGGCTGACCGTCGCGCGCAAGAATCAGTCCCCGGGTCGCGGGAATCGTGGTCTCGCGAAGCGAGTTGTAGTTCACGGCCGCCACTGAACTTTTGTAGTCAACGACCTGAAGGATGAACAGACGCGCTAGAACGATGACGAGCAGCGCCAGGAAGAACCCGCCGATCAAACGCCAGCGCAACACCGGTCGGCTTCCCACCTCCTCGGGGCCCGCCACGAGGTCGCGAATCCCAACGGACTTGGGTTCGTTGATGACCCGTCCGCGTCCGCGAAAGGGATTGAGCGTCTCCCACGGTCGCCACAACCGAGAGAACCAGGTGCCGGTCGGCCGGTTGCGCCAATTGTTCTTCATCGTCGCGCCCGCTCACCCACCGACGCGACGCCGCGCGCGACGCGAGTGACGGGTCGCGCGAGCACGAGAAACGCCAGCGCGTTAACTACCACCATCGCGGCGACGCTGCCACGCCACAATTCAAAGTTGAAAGCGAACACGCCCCCGAAGGTGTAGACGAGAGGGGCGGCGAATCCCGCCACCGCCGCGAGGACCGGCGTCACCCAGTACGCGGCCGAATCAAGATCGCCCACTCCCTCGCGTCCGAGCAACGACGCACAGTACGCGAGCACTAGACCGACGATTGCGGTGAGCCCGAAGGGGGTCGTCGCGTGCGTGTCAACCAGGACCCCGCCGAGAAGCGCGACGTAGAGCGCGAGACTCGTAAAACCCGCGAGACCCATCGCCACGGGCCACAACCACACGAGCATGACCACGGTGCCAGCGAAACGAAGTGACGACAGTACGCTGAGTTGAATCGCGACCACGAAGAGCGTGACGATCGTCGCGGGCAACAGCGTCCTTCTCACGTGGAGGGCTCCCACAACAACACGTCAACGTAACTCAGATGGCGCAGGTCGGCCGTTGGTCGAAGCGTGAGGTTGTAGGTGGCGGCCCCCGGCGTGAGACTGATCTTGGACACTCGAGCTACCGGCAAACCTGGTGGAAAGAGTCCACCTTCCAGTCCGTCGGTCGCGAGCAACGTGCCCGGACCCACCGACGTCGAAAGAGGAACCGACGTGGCGCCGAGCCCGTTGTTCACTCCCTGCCCGCTCACCAGGACATCCGTGGTGCCCTTGCCGAAGGTGACGCCAATCACCGAGCTGGTGTCGCTAATGAGTCGCACGGTGGCGCCGTTGGGGGTGGTCGACAGGATGCTGCCCACGAGACCCCCGTTGGCGACGACGGGCATCCCCGCGAGCAGACCCTGGTTGCGTCCCTTATCGATGTCCACGGTCGCGGCGAAGTTCGTCGGTGACAACGTAGTGATTTGAGCGCTCACCGTGGGCAACGAACCCACGAAGGGGACATCGAGTTGGTTCGTGAGCTGTTCGAGTTGCCGTTCGAAGGGCCACGCTTGATTCTCCTGCTGTTGGGCCTTGCCTAGTTCGTAACGTAATTTCTGGTTCTGAGCTACGACGTCGCCATAGTTCACCGCACCGGCGAAGAAGTGGCCGATTGGGCGCGCCACTTCGTTGACACTCCAGTTGAATGGATTCACGATGGCGTTCGCCGCAGTTCGAAGCCCCGAAAAGACACCGCCGGTCGCGTAGAGCGCGACCACGACGACGGTGAGCACTGCGCCCAGAGTCAGCGCCCTACGTCGCGAGCGATCGGTGGCCATGACTTAGGGCTTAGCGCGTAGGCGTGGTCTTCAACAAGCGCGCAAAGGTGTCGAGTTCCTCGAGGCACATCCCACTACCGAGGGCCACGCAGTTGAGCGGGTCGTCGGCGACGATGAAGGGCATGTTGCATTCGGATTCCAAACGGACGGCGAGTCCATTGAGCAATGCTCCCCCGCCCGTGAGCACGACGCCTTGTTCCATCAGGTCCGAGGAGAGTTCGGGGGGCGTGCGGTCCAGGGTGACTTTGACCGCGTCGATGATCGCCTGAAGCGGTTCTTCAATCGCCGCGCGTATTTGCTCGGTCGAGATGACGACGGTCTTGGGCAGACCGGTCACGAGGTCACGGCCACGTATCTCGGCACGAAGTTCCTGTTCCAGCGGGAAAGCCGAACCAAGTTGAATCTTGATCTCCTCCGCGGTCCTTTCTCCGAGGGCGAGTTGGAACTCCTTCTTTACGTACGAAACGAGCGCTTCGTCCAATTCGTCGCCCCCCACGCGGATGGACTGGCTGGTGACGATGCCACCGAGGGAAATCACCGCAACCTCGGTCGTACCGCCGCCGATGTCCACGACCATGTTGCCGGTCGGTTCGTGAATGGGCAGTCCGGCGCCAATGGCGGCGGCCATGGGTTCTTCGATGATGTACGCCTTGCGCGCGCCAGCGAACTCGGCCGCTTCCATGACCGCTCGCTGTTCTACCCCGGTGATGCCCGAAGGTACGCAGATGATCATGCGAGGTTTGGCGAAGCGGCGCTGGTGGACGCGGTGGATGAAGTAGCGGAGCATCTTCTCGCAGATCTCGAAGTCAGCGATGACGCCGTCCTTCAAAGGTCGGATCGCTTGGATGTTGCTCGGCGTACGGCCAATCATCCTCTTGGCTTCGGCCCCCACGGCGAGCGGCTTGCCGTCCTTCACGTCAACCGCGACGACTGAAGGTTCATTCAAGATAATGCCGCGACCACGCACGTAGACCAGCGTGTTGGCCGTGCCCAGGTCCACCGCCATGTCACGACCGAGCAGCGAGAATCGATTATCTACCATAAAAACCCTTTAACGAGAGCCCAACGTACGCTCCCTATTCCCCCACAAGGCTAGGGCAAGACCGCCAAGACCACTCGCAATTCTTAACTACGCCAAATCTGGGAAGAAGATCTCGATCTCGCGCTGGGCCGATTCAGGTGAATCCGAGCCGTGAATGAGGTTCTCAGCCATGTTTATGGCCATATCGCCGCGAATGGTACCCGGCGCTGCCTCTTTGGGGTCGGTCGCTCCCATCAGGTTTCGGACCACTTTCCAGGTTTCTTTGGGTCCCTCGACCACGCAGACCAGCGAGGGTCCACGCGTGATGAACGCCACGAGGTTCGCGTAGAAGGGTTTTCCCTCGTGCTCGGCGTAATGACGCTCCGCGGTCGCGACGTCGATCGTGCGAAGTTCGCTCGCCGTCAGGCGAAGCTGCTTGGCCTCAAGTCGCGAGAGTATCGCGCCTATGAGACCCCGCTCAACGGCGTCAGGTTTGACGATGACCAGTGTTCGTTCCACGAAGTGAAAATCTAACAGTGTTAGGAAAGGTGTCGCGAGGCGACGTGAATGACCTCGCCTCGAACCTCGGCGACGAGATACAGACTGCCCGCGACCACGATGAGGTCCTCGTCGGTCGAGCGTTCACGCGCGTGTGCCAAAGCCGCGATACCACTGGGATGCTCGAAGGCAACGCCTCCGTGTCGACGTACGGCTTCGGCCACTTCATGGGCTGGCACCGCTCTCGGCGACTGGGGCGCGCAGCAGTGGAACTCGGTGAAACCCAGTTCGACCAAGGGCGTGACCATGTCGTCGATGTCGCGACCGGTCAGCATTCCCACGACGCAGCGCCGCGCGCCCTGGACGAAGAAAGCCCCGTCGAGGGTCGCACATAAGGCACGAACGCCTGCGGGATTATGCGCGCCATCTACGACGATCATGGGCTTTCGGGCGATCAATTCCATGCGACCGGGCATTCGCGCGGCACGCAACGTCGAATGTACGACGTCGCCGCCGAGCGCGCGACCGAGAAATGCCTCAGCGGCGACGATCGCGGTTGCCGCGTTTATACCTTGGTGGATCCCATGCAAGGACACGAGCACCTCCTCGTAGCGCTCGAAGGGAGTCTGGACCGTGATGGCCCTTCCACCCAGGGCGAGTTCGTTGCGTTCGAGTACGAACGAGTCATCCAACAGCCAGAGTTCGGTGTCGAGTTCATTCGCCTTTCGTTGGGCGATCTCAACGACGACCACGTTGGTCGTGGCGACAATCGCTATCGAAGCGGGACGGAAGATTCCAACTTTGTCGTTGGCGATCGCGCTGATGGTGGGACCAAGTACTGCCGTGTGATCCAAGTCGACGTTGGTGAGCACGGCAACCTTGGAGTCAATGACGTTGGTCGAGTCCCACGTGCCACCCATGCCGACTTCGATGACGGCCACGTCCACGCCCTCGTCCGAGAAGTGCAACAGTGCCGCCACCGTGAGCAGCTCGAACCTCGTCAGCGCGACACCGCTCACTGATTCGACGTCGGCGAGACGAGAAAGCAGGGCGATGAGGCTTTCGTCGTCAACTGGTTCGCCGTTGACCGCAATCCTCTCGTTGATGGCGTGCAGGTCGGGACTCGTGAAGGTGCCCACGCGCAAACCCGTCGCCGAGAGGAGGGCACTGGTGAGCGTCGTCGTCGTGCCCTTGCCGTTGGTGCCTGTGACGTGAACAGTCGGGTAGTCGAACTGGGGATCGGCGAGCAGGGCCAGCGTGTCCTTAATGGGCTGGAGCGTGGGTACGGGTTGTCGGTTCGGGGCGAGACGCTCGAAGTCGACGTGGGTTTCCAGCCAGGTCAGCGCTTCGACGTACGTCCGAAAGCGCACGGGTTAGCTTGCGCGACGGGTTCGCGTCGCCTTTCGCATTTCGTAGGTAGGCGCGGTCTTCTCTCGTACGCTCTCGGCGGTGACGATGCAGCGATGCACGTCAGAACGCCCCGGCACGTCGTACATCGCCTCGAGGAGCACGCTTTCGAGAATCGAGCGCAGCCCCCTCGCCCCGGTCTGGCGCTCGAGCGCCAGTTCGGCGATCGCTTCGAGCGCGTCCGGTTCGATCACCAGCTCGACGCCGTCCATGGCAAGGACCTGTTGGAACTGTTTGACGAGCGAGTTCTTCGGTTCGGTGAGCACACTGATCAACATGTGCAAGTCGAGCTGCTGGACCGCGCCCACGATGGGAAGCCGTCCAATGAACTCGGGAATAAGACCGAATTTGACCAGATCCTCGGGCAAGGCGTGGCGAAATAATTCGACGTCACCCTTGCGCTTGGATTCGACGGGCTGATTGAAGCCCATCGACTTCTTTCCGAGTCGGCGTTCGATGATCTCTTCGAGGCCCGAGAAGGCACCACCACAAATGAACAAGATGTTCGACGTGTCGATCGTGATGAACTCCTGGTGCGGATGCTTGCGACCTCCCTGGGGCGGCACACTGGCTACGGTGCCTTCGAGGATCTTCAGCAAGGCTTGTTGAACACCTTCACCCGAGACGTCGCGGGTGATCGAAGGGTTCTCCGCCTTGCGAGCGATCTTGTCAATCTCGTCGATATAGATGATCCCGCGCTCGGCGCGCTTTACGTCGAAATCGGCCGCCGACAGAAGTTTCAAGAGAATGTTCTCGACATCCTCGCCCACGTAACCAGCCTCGGTGAGCGCGGTCGCGTCAGCGATGGCGAAAGGGACGTTGAGCAACCGAGCGAGCGTCTGGGCCAGGAACGTCTTGCCGCAACCGGTAGGTCCGAGCAGCAAGACGTTGGACTTGGCGACCTCGACGTCTTCGTCGTGCAGGGGTCCGGTCTGTATCCGCTTGTAATGGTTGTAGACCGCCACCGACAAGATTTTCTTCGCGTCGATTTGTCCGATGACGAAATCGTCGAGGAACGATGAGATTTCACGCGGCGTCGGAAGGTCCTCGAGGACGAACTCCGGACGATCCCCGAATTCGTCAGCAATGATGTCGTTACAGAGGTCGATGCATTCGTCGCAGATGTACACACTCGGGCCGGCGATGAGTTTCTTCACCTGCTTTTGACCCTTGGCGCAGAAACTGCACTTGATGAGGTCGTTGTTCTCGCCGAATTTAGCCACGATGTTGCTCCGCGATGATCTGGGCGCTCAGCGAGACGCACTCGTCGCAAATGTAGACATCGGGACCCGCGACAATAGTCTTCACGTGCTCTTGATCCTTTGAGCAGAAACTGCACCGCACTAGGTCGTCTAATTCAACCAACTTTGACACCGCTAACCTCCGACACGACCTCCGCTCGACCATCCTAGGAGGCGCAACCAGCGAAAAACGGTACCTACGGTCGGGCGGACAGGACGTCGTCAATGAGGCCATATTCCACGGCTTCTTGTGCACTGATGATGTAGTCACGGTCCGTGTCCTTCGTGATCCGTTCGACCGTTTGACCAGTGTCAGATGCGAGCATGGAATTGAGCATGTCCTTCATGCGAAGGATCTCACGGGCTTGGATCTCAATGTCCGAAGCCTGGCCCCCGACGCCACCCCAAGGCTGGTGAAGGAGCACGCGCGCGTGGGGCAACGCGAAGCGCTTGCCTTTGGTTCCCGCGGCGAGCAACACCGCCGCGGCCGAAGCCGCTTGTCCGAAGCAAAACGTCGACACGTCGGGCTTGATGTATTTCATGGTGTCGTAGACGGCCAGCAGCCCGGTGATGTCCCCACCGGGCGAGTTGATGTACAGACTTATATCCTTGTCGGGGTCCTCGGACTCGAGGAAGAGCATCTGCGCACAAATCAAGTTCGCGATCGTATCGTCAATGGGCGTACCGAGAAAGATGATCCTCTCGCGCAACAGTCGGCTGTAGAGGTCGTAGGCACGTTCGCCGCGATTCGACGACTCGACGACCGTCGGTACGAGGTAGTTCTGGGCTCGAAAGTGTTCGTTCACGGGCCCAGCCTAGGCGTCGACGCCCGCGGACTGATCCGTCGACTCCGATTCGCCGACATTTTCCGCGCTCTCGGCCTCGTCCTGGTGAGACTGATCCTCACGCAACATTTCCCGGTCTATTTCGACCCCGTCGGGATCGATGAAGGTCACGTTTTCACTCAGCCATCGCGACGCCTTCATCTTGGCCACTTCTGCGTTAAAGGACACGACACGGCCAGTATTGCGAAGATTCTCTCGCAATACATCCGCCTCGGTGTTCATTGCCTTCGCGGTGGATTCCAGCTCATCGTCAATCTCTTCTTGGCTCGGGTCCAAGTGTTCGGCCTTGACCAGGGCACGCATGGCCAGATCGATCCGCACCGCTCGCAGCGCGTCCTCACGCAGCGTGGCCAGCAACTGGTCGGGCGACTGGTTCGTGACTTGCAAGAACATCTCGAGATTCATCTTCTGTTCGGAGAGTCGGTGACCTAGATCGTGCAATCTCTCGTTGGTCTCGGAGTCGACGAGCACGTCGGGCACGAGGTCAACACTTACGAGGTCACCGAGCGCCAACAACATGGCATCACGCTGGGACAGTTGCGCTTCAACGATCTTTCGGCGACGCATCTGAGTGAGGATCGCTTCGCGCATCTCCTCGACGTCCTTCCACTCCGTGTTCTCTTCCACCCACTCGTCGGTGAGTTCGGGTAGCACTCGCTCTTTTACCTGCTTGAGCTGCATGGTGTACGTCGCAACGACCCCTTCGCCGAGACCGCCGTTCAACTTAAGTTCCTCGCCGGCCTTCAGTCCAAGGATCAACTCGTCGACGCCACCGGTGATGGTGCCCGAGCCGACGGTATACATGTAGTCACTCATCTCGAGCGGCTCGACGTCGGTAGCGATCTGTTGAACGTGCAGGTCCATGGTGACGAGGTCACCCGTTTGGATTGGACGCTCAACGTCGCGCAAGGTCGCGTCGGTTTCGCGGAAACGGTCGATCTGGGCGTCCACTTCACTATCGAGCACATTGGGCGAAGGAATCGTCACGCGCAAGTCGCCTTGGCCATCGATCTGGATCTCGGGACGAATCTCCACTTCAGCCTCGAAGGTCAGCGGTCCCTCGCTCTCACCAGCCACGATGTTGATGTCGGGCTGTCCAATCGGATCACTCAGCGTATCGGCGACGGCCCGGGCGTAAAAGTCGGGCATCGACTCACGGATCGCTTGAGAACGAAGCGCCTCGAGCCCACCGAGGTGGGCGATCAGAACGTTCTTGGGGACCTTGCCCTTGCGGAATCCCTTGATGCTGACCTGCTTGGCCAACGACGCCGCAGTCTCGTCGAGGGCTTCGGCCATCTCGGCTTCGTCTACCTCGACGACGAGTTTGATTCGGTTGTTTTCAAGGACTGTCGGTGTGGCGCGCATAAGGAGATTCAGCCTACCGGGAGTTGTGCGACACCTAAATCATGATCCTCACGTGCTCGGCGAACGATTGAGCCAGGTCCCGATCCCCTCGAATGTCAGTCGCCGAGGCGCTTAGGAATGCCTCGGCACTGATCCGGCCCGCACACCGACGCCAAAAGAGGGCCACGGGAGTCGTGACCTCGAGCGTCGCGGAACCCGACAGTGAGGTCAGAGCACTCGCGCGACCGTCACGGACCTCCAAGAATATGGTCCGAGCCTGACGACCGATCAGGTTCACCTGCAAGGAGGTACCGTCCGGGCTGCGCATCTTCTTGGCGAAGACGTAGGGCAACGCGGACTCAAAACGATTGACGACTATCTCCTCGCCGGCCCCGTGGTCGTCTTCGGGCTGCAGCAAGGCGTCGCGGATGTCCTGTAAGTGGATCCAACTGTCGAGCACCCGCGTTTCCTGGAATCGGTGATACGGCCGATCACCCTCGGGGCTCCAGCCGATCTTGTCCCACTCCTCTTCGCTCAACGTGCGAAGAGCCGCGAGTGACCGCCGTGCGGCGTCGCGAAACTCATCGAGTACTTGAATACCCGGTTCGTGGCGATGGGATTGGACGAAGGCCTCATTGATCTCGCCGATCGGGTTGCGCACGTGACTCGGCCATGGTCCGTCAAAGGATGGAACCGGTGTGCCGTGCAGCATAAGTTCGAATCCGAGCAGGTGGCTCAGCACGTCGCGCACGCTCCAACCTGGACAAGGGGTGGGTGCTTCGTAGGCCGACGCAGGCTGATCTCGCAAAAGACGATCAATCGCCGTCCACGTCTCGTCCAGTGCGTCAGTAATCCATTCGTATGCCATAGTCCTCCTGTCACGACCCGGCCGCAGCCTAGGAACGCGGCTGAGTCAATAGTGACACGAGGCGATATGTGTAACGATGTAACGACGGGAAGTAGCGCAGCTTGGTTAGCGCGCCTGGTTTGGGACCAGGAGGCCGCGGGTTCGAATCCCGCCTTCCCGACCGCTGTGATGAGTCCCGTCATCGTGGAACTTTGAACCCAAACATTAGTCGCTGCTTGGTGTGCTCATTTTCTGATAGCGCTTGGTCGGGTCGATCTGGAGTTCGCTGAGCAGTTCGCCGTCCTCACTCACGACGCGCACGTGCGCGTCGATGACGTAGAGACGCACTCGTTCGCCGCGGTGCGCGTAGCCAACGTAGATGTGTCGAAAATCGCCCAGGTAGCGAAGCGTCACCTTGCCGCGCGAGTCGAGCGTGTCGTAGCGAATGCGCAGGTGCGGTTCATTGATCAACGTGCCGGCAAGCGCCTTGTCGCGCTTGGCGTAAGCGTGGCGGGGCGTCACCGACCCGCGTGCGCGGTGCGGTCGCTCCTCGTTGTAGTAGCGAACGATCTTGAGCAGCACGAGCTGGAGATCTTCAATCGTGTCGCAGGGGTGCTTCTCGAGGAACCCCTTCAAAGTCGCGTGCCAGCGCTCGACCTTGCCACAGGTCTGAGGGTGGTAGGGACGCGAGTGCTTATAGAGCACGCCGAGGTCCAACAGGTCGCTCTCGAAACCGGTGCGACCCTTGCGCGAGCCGGCGTTAAAGATCGCCCCGTTGTCGGTCAGCACCGAGGCGGGAATTCCCCAGTAGGCACAGGCGTTCTTGAAGGTCGCGCGAACGTTCGAGGCCTTGACGGTTGGAAACACCTCACAGGCGAGCACCAGACGCGAGTAGTCGTCGAGGAAGGTGAGGATCTCCACCTCGGCGCCGCTATCGAGATGCCAGTGGGTCATGTCGGACTGCCAGCACTCGTTGGGCAGTGACGCCTCGAAGCGTATATAAGAACCCTTGGGTCGTTTGCGAGGTTCGGGCGTGATGAACCCGCGACGCTTGAGCATCCGGTAGATCGCCGACACCGAGGGCGTGGTGTCCTCGCGCTGGGCGAGGTGCCACTGCAACGTGGCGGCCCCGTGGTCGGCGCCCAGGTCGAGGAGTTCTTTTCGCAGGCGTAGGAGTTCTTCTTCCGTCGCCGCACTCATCTGGCGAGGATTGGTGTGATGGGCCTTGGAGCGTTCCTCGAGGGCTCGCTCACCGCCTTCGCGGTAACGGCGGACCAGTTCATAGACCCAGGACTTGGACACCCCGAACGAGCGGGCAACCTCCCTGATCGAGCGACCTTCGAGCACCACCGCGTCAACCACCATTTGGCGCAACACCATAGGAAACACCCCCTAGGAGAGTGTCCACTATGACGCGACACATCGCGTGGCGGTTTCAAGGGGTCACCGCAACGCTAGGTGAGTCAACCTTAAATAGTTGACAACCAAGGAGATTCAATGGCCGCTCATTTCACAGAGGATCAACGTGTCCTCGCTCGAAGACTTCGGGCGAGGGGTGCGTCACTTCGAGAGATCTGCAAGCAGATAAGTTGCGCCAGCGCGTCGCACATCCAGGTCATTCTTAAGGGTCAAAGTCGGGTGCCACCAAATGACCCTTGGACACCGCGTTCTGGTCGACTCACGATGGACGATCGAGAAGCAATTTCCTTCGGCCTAAGAAGTGGCCATTCGATGAGTTCGATCGCTCGTGAGATCGGCCGAAGTCCTTCGACGGTCACCCGCGAGGTGAAGAACAATGGTGGTAGAGACGACTACCGTATTTGGCGGTCCCATCAACGAGCTCGCGAGTGCACCAAACGTCCTAAAGCGTCCAAGCTCGCTGAGCCCGTGTTGTGTGCCAAAGTGACCCAATGGCTCGAAGAGTTCTGGTCCCCTAAGGAGATCGCGAGGCGACTGGTTTTGGATTTCCCCGACGACCCTTCAATGCGCATCAGCCACGAGAGCATTTATCAGGCACTCTTCGTGCAGGGCCGCGGCGAACTGCGTCGAGAACTGACGCGGTGTCTGCGCTCGGGTCGAACCAAGCGGCGTCCCCTGGGCTACGTGGAAAAACGCGGCAAGATCGCCGATATGGTCATGATCAGTGAACGTCCCGCCGAAATCGAGGATCGAGCCGTGCCTGGCCACTGGGAAGGTGACCTCATCATTGGTGAGAACCACGCCAGTGCCGTGGGCACCCTGGTGGAGCGCTCCACGCGCTTCGTGATGTTGCTGCACCTGGGAAAGGACTACAGCGCCAAGGCGGTCGAGGAAGCCATGCGCAAAGCCATTGCCACACTGCCCGACGAACTCATGCGAAGTGTCACGTGGGATCAAGGCACCGAGATGACCAACCATCGCTCGATCACCGTGGCGACCGGCGTGCCAATCTACTTCTGCGATCCCCACTCACCCTGGCAGCGCGGATCGAACGAGAACACAAACGGACTCCTTCGCCAGTACATGCCGAAGAGCACCGACCTCTCGAAATACTCAGAGGAAGACCTCATGAGAATTCAGCGAAGCCTCAACGGAAGACCGCGAGCCACACTCGGTTATAGGATGCCAGTGGAGAAACTCGCCGAACTCGTTGCGTTGACTCCCTGACTGCGCCCGTCCACTATCCAATGAACTCACACACCGCCTTCCCGACCGCCCTGGCGTCCATCGACGAGTGCATCGTCTCGATTCGCGACCACCTGAGCAGTCGAGATGGTCACTGGGTGGCCAGATCGACGCGTGAATTCAAAAGCAGGTCGCGAACCGGGTTTTTCCCCGTGCCTTCGACGATGACTCGGCCCAGCAACTCGGGAGCGAATTCTGCTCGGCCGTGAAGGCGACCGTCAACAGGTCCCGCTGGCTGAAAGCCCACGGCGAAACCCGGGGTGCCGTAGGTGAGAGGCGTCGTTCGCGCGATTGATCCTCGACCAACGGGGACGTCGCCGTACGATAATTCGACGTCGCCTCCTGGACCCGTTCGAGTGAACGAGACCTTGACGACGACAGGTTCATCGGGCAAACGAACTTCGGCGACGACCGTCGTAATTTCAGTGGCCACGTAGTTATAGGTGAAGTGCAACCGATCGTCATCGATGAAGACGGCGTACCCACCCGCGTGACCACCGTGAGCCACGATCACGCTGTTCGTGATCGTCTTGGTCCCGGGGAAGATTTCTGCGGTAATGACGAAAGAACGATTCTTGAGATTGGGTGCGAGCGCCTCGGGAATCGGACCCACGTGACCGAGGAACTCCTGGCAATCGCGTACGTAGCGCGGATCACCGAAGAAGCCTGGTTGATTATTGAGCGGGAGAACTTGGAACTTCTCCGCCTCGCTCCACCAGAGTGTCTTCAGCTCCTCGAGTTTCTCCGGCCTCTCTGTTGCGAGGTCGTGGACTTCCGAGAAATCCTCGGCGACGTGGTACAGCTCCCAGACGTCCTCGTCGAACGGCTTGGTGGTGTCGGAGCCGTCGTAGGCAATGAACCGTGGAGTGTGGAATACCACCGCCTTCCAGCCATCGTGATAAAGGGCGCGCGAACCGAGCATCTCGTAATACTGCGTCGGGTGCGTTTCGCCGGCGTGAGGATCCTCGAGGGTCGACGCAAAGCTCGTGCCTTCTATGGGCGACTGTTCGACGCCATTGATGCTCTGGAGCGGTTCGATGCCGATCACGTCGAGCAGCGTGGGCAGGATATCGATGGCGTGCACGTACTGATGGCGGGTGGCTCCCTGCGTGCCGATGCGATTGGGCCAGTGAATGATCAGAGGGTCGGCGACCCCACCTTCGTGCGTGTCACGCTTGAAGCGCTTGAGCGGCGTGTTGCCTGCCCACGCCCACCCCCACGGGTAGTGGTTGTTGGCCCGTGGCGTGCCCAGGTCATCGATTCTGGCCAGGTTCTCCTCGAGACTTTCGGGTATAAAATTGAAGAAGTACTGTTCGTTGAACGAACCCTTCACGCCTCCTTCGGCCGACGCGCCGTTGTCGCTCATAACCACGACGATCGTGTTGTCGGTCTCGTCCAGCTGTTCGATGAAGTCAAGGACGCGGGCAACTTGGGCGTCGGTGTGAGTAAGGAATCCCGCGAATACCTCCATCAAACGCGCCGCGAGTCGTTGCTCATCCGCGCTCAGCGTTGACCACTCAGGTACCCACGACGGACGTTCGGAAAGCTCGGTTCCGGGCTTCAGGAGGCCCGAGGCAAGTTGGCGATCGAAGACGTCGGCGCGCCATTGGTCCCAACCCTGATCGAACCGGCCCCGGTACTGTTCGATGAACGAGTCAGGTGCTTGATGCGGGGCGTGGCACGCCCCTGGGGCGAACCACAACAAGAACGGCGTCGAAGGTGACGTCCCCCGAAGATCTGAGATGAAACGAATCGCGTTTTCGGCGAGATCCTCGGTCAGGTGGTAGCCCTCTTCGGGTGATCGAGGGGGGTCTATCGGAGAATTGTCTCGCACAAGTTCGGGATGGTACTGATCGGTCTCGCCGCCCATGAAACCGTAATAACGGTCGAATCCTCGACCGAGTGGCCACTTATCACGCGGACTACCCGCTGACATCTCGGTCGCGGGCGTCACGTGCCACTTGCCCACGGCGAACGTGGCGTAACCAGCCTCACGCAGGATCTCGGAAAGGAATCCGTTCTCTTTGGGAATCGTCGCGTTGTAGCCAGGAAAGCCAGACGCGAGTTCCACGACACGAGCCATACCGTTCGAGTGATGATTGCGACCGGTGAGCAGGCACGCCCGGGTCGGCGAGCACAGTGCCGTCGTGTGATAGTTCGCGTAGCGCAGGCCACGCGAGGCCAATCGATCAAAGGTCGGCGTGGCGATGTCCGAACCGTACGCACCGAATTGGGCGTAGCCCACGTCGTCCAGGAGGACCACGACAACGTTGGGTGCGTTGTCGGGAGCGCTCTTCAGGGGTGGCCACCAACTCTGTGACTCCGCAAAGGTCCTGCCTATTCTTCCCTGAAATTTGTCAGCCATAGTCGACCAACTTAGGTTGCGAGAACGATTCCTAACAAATCCACTCGGGTTACTTGATTTTATCTCGATCCATCGGTTTCGGCTGAATAATGCTTCAAGCGACCCGGCCTGAGACTCAAACAGCAGATTGGCGAGGCGATCGGGCGGGCGTCTCGATTTCCTTCTGCAACACAGCCTTGACAACCCATCTGCCAGCGTGGACGGCCTCTCAGTTACAAGTCGCGTTGCCACCTCGACTTAAGGGGGCTGAGAGTAGCTTCGATTCTTCGGTCGACACCTTAAGAGGCTTAAGGTGTCGACGACGAAGGACACCCGATGGAGCCAACTCATCACGAACACCCTCTTCTGTAGGCTTCGCGAGTGCAGACACCGGTAACGATGATCGACGTGAAGGACCTTCGCGTCATCCGCCAGGGCAACGAGATCCTTCACGAGCTTTCATTTCGCGCAGGCGCCGGTGAGCTGATCGGATTGCTGGGACCAAGTGGCAGTGGAAAGAGCACGCTCATGCGCTCCTTGCTCGGCGTCCAAATGTTGAGCGGCGGCACACTGCAGATACTGGAGCGACCGGCGGGCTCAGCATCATTGCGTGGCGCACTCGGCTACGTGGCGCAGAGCTCTTCGGTGTACCTCGATCTCACCGTAGAAGAAAACCTGCGTTACTTCGCCGGCATCCTCCACGAACCCCGCTCTGAAGTGGGACGGGTTCTCGCAGTGGTTTCACTAACGACCCTGGCCGGTCGCGTGGTCTCGTCGCTGTCGGGTGGCGAGCGTACGCGCGTTTCACTCGCCACCGCTCTGCTCGGATCTCCACCGATACTCGTGCTCGACGAACCCACGGTCGGACTCGACCCGATCCTACGACGCGACCTCTGGCGAACGTTCGACGAATTGGCCAAGTCGGGCACGACGGTGGTGGTATCAAGTCACGTCATGGATGAAGCGGCGCACTGCGCGCGCCTGCTCTTGCTGCGCGACGGTCGGCTCCTCTTTGACGACTCACCCGCGAAACTTCTCGCCGCTGCGAAGTCGTCCTCGTACGACGAGGCCTTCGAGCGCCTCATTGAGAGCCAATCGTGAATCCCCGACGGATCTTGTTCACGACGCAACGAATCCTCCAGCAATTGCGCCACGACCCGCGCACGATTGGCCTGCTCTTGCTGGTGCCCTCGGCCCTTACGGGCCTCTTGGCGTGGACGCTGTCCGGGCGCCCGGGCACCTTTCAAACCATTGGGCCCCAATTATTGGGCGTGTTTCCCCTCATCGTGATGTTCCTGGTCACTTCGGTAATCACGTTACGCGAACGCACGGTTGGCACGCTCGAACGCCTCTTCACACTGCCTCTCACCAAAGGGGAATTCATCACTGGCTACGCCCTCGCATTCGCCCTGCTCGCCATTCTCCAGAGCATTCTCGTCGCCACGCTTTCGTACACTTGGTACGGCCTCGCCCACCAGGGTGTGCCGTGGCGAATCAGTCTCGTGGCCCTGTGCGCAGGATTGCTCGGTACTGCCTTCGGACTCGCGCTCAGCGCTGTCGCGCACACGGAGTTTCAAGCCGTTCAGTTCATGCCCGCGTTCATCCTGCCCCAATTGTTGCTGTGCGGTCTCTTCGTGCCCGTAGGCCAACTGCCCGTTGCCCTGCGGCTCGTCGCCGACGTCCTACCGATGACCGCGGCGATCCACGCAATCTCGAATTTCCAATCAACGTCGTATTACGCGGGCCAGTTCGCAATTCTGGTCGGCTTCATTTTCGGCGGACTCGGCGTGGGCGCGGCCACCCTTCGTCGACGGACGAAATAAGGTCACGCCGAACGAGCGGCGAAGCCATCTGCGACGTGAGTGAAACGCGATCGACGAACCCTCAGTGCTCTTCGCGCACCACCAGCACGGGACAGTGCGAGTAGTGGACACACTGGGTTGAGGTCGAACCCATCAAGAGTCCCATGAATCCTCCAACACCCCTTGAGCCAACGACCAACAACGTGGCCTCGCGACTTGCTTCGATGAGCACTTCGGATGGGTTGCCCGGGACAGCCAACCATTCGATGTTAAGACCCTCGGTCGAAGGTGCTTTTGCGACGACCTCCTGCAAGAACGTCTTTGCCGACTCTTCCACCTGTTGGTAGTAGTCGTTGCCGGTAGACCCCGTCAGTCCGGACGCTAGGACCGGGTAGGCATACGTCACGTGCAGGTGAGCCTTGCGAAGACGCGCCTCTTCGATGGCGTACTCGAGAGCGGTCTCGGCCAGTGACGAGCCGTCGACGCCGACGACGATGAGTGGAGCAGAGCGAACGTCGGTCATTGAGTACCAACTCCTTGGTCGGAAATGCTTACAGGAACGCGAAGCCCTCTCAAACTAGTTCGCTTAGACATGAGTACCACCGTGAGACTCGGTCACCAGGGTTGGCGTGTTGCGATTTAGTACTTCACCACGGAAGAAGGCCGGCATGAAAGCCTGCGTGGTGAACATCAGGATGATGCCTAGTATCAATCCTCCGACGTCGAGGGTGAACGTGCCACCGATCTGGCGTCCAAAAACGTCTAAGTGCGTGGTGCTGTTGTCAGGATTCCAGTAGTACCAGAACGACCAGCCAAGGATGAAGTACAAGATGAGGCCGCCCACCAGGGGCATGACGCCCTGGACGAAGAAGTTCTTCACACTCGAGGTCAAGTTGTGACGGTAGTACCAGAAGCACGCGAACCCAGTGAGCCCGTAGTAGAAGGCGATCATCACACCCAGCGCGTCGACCGAATCGGAAATCACGTGACCGGCCGACAGGAAGTTCATGATGATGTAGAGCACTATCGACACGAATCCAAATGCAACCGTGGCCACCGTCGGCGTGAGAAACCGCTTGTGCATCTTCGCGAACACCGAGGGAATCGCCTTGTGCACCGCCATCGAGAGTACGGTGCGAGCAGTCGGAAGAATCGTCGTCTGGGTCGACGCGGCGGCCGACGACAGCACCATCAGCAACAACAAGTGCGTAAGGACAGACGCGAACGTCGAAGTCCCAAAGATCGCCGGACCAAGGATCGAGAGGACGTCATTGGTGTGAGCGGAGTTTCCGAGGCCTATACCCGAGGTACCAATCCCAGCGAAGGACTGCACCGCGAGGATTACGAGCGCGTAGATACCGAGCAGCACGAACGTCGAGATGACACCAGCCTTGCCCGGCACAGTTTCGGCGTCCTCGGTCTCCTCGTTGAGGTTGAGCGCGGTGTCCCATCCCCAATAGATGAAGAGCATGTCCGCCAGACCAACCACGAAGTCATTGAAGTGCTTTACCTTAAATGGATTGAACCAGCTGAGTGCGGGCGTGATATGTCCAACCGGAGCAGTACCATTGCCGACCCTGACCAGAGCCCAGACCGACAGCACCGTCAACATCGTGAGTTCGATACCCAGAAGCGCCTTTTGGAAGTTGGCGGAGACTTCAATACCGACGTAACAAATCCACGTCATAAAGACGATCCAAGCGATCCCGACGAGCAACACCCATGGACTGGAAGCGTCGCCACCGATGCCCTTCGCGTTAAACAAGTCAAAGACGTACTGACCGGCGATCTGCGCGAGGCTCGCCATGACGATGATGTCCGCCATGAGCACACCCCAGCCACCCATCCAGCCAACGCGGGGCGTGAACGCACGCGTACCCCAGGTGAAGGACGCGCCGCAATCCGGATCCGCCTTGTTCATCTGCTGGAACGCGAGCGAGACGAAGAACATCGGCACGAACGCCAGGATCGTCACGATAGGTGCTTGCACACCAATCGCCACGACCACGAAGCCGAGTGTCGCCGCCAGGCTGTACGCCGGCGCGGTGGACGCGATTCCGATGACGGTGCTTGATATCAAACCGAGCGCGCCGGTCTTGAGACCCTTCTCCTGCGCTCGGTTGGCAGGTTCAACGATCAGTGCCACGGTTCCCCATCCCCTTAAACTTTGAATGGAAACCTAGCCCTTCGGGTGGAACAATTCCAACGGCAAACGATGATTTTGAGATGAAAAAGCACAGGTTCGATGTTGAAAATTAAGCCGTGCACGAGCACCACCACGTTCGGCCTATGGCGCCCCCGGCAGGAGTCGAACCCGCAGCCTGACGGGTAGAAACCGTCTGCTCTATCCAATTGAGCTACAGGGGCTCGCAACAATGGTACTAACCGCGCGGTCGGCGACGAGACCACCACCAAGCCTTGTGCAATACTTAGAAGTCTTGGTGGGCGTAGCTCAGTTGGTTAGAGCGCCAGGTTGTGGTCCTGGAGGTCGCGGGTTCGACCCCCGTCGCTCACCCCAACGTCGTCGAGTAACGCACCCAAATGCCACACTGGGCCTCGCGACGTGACTTTGGTTTTGGCGAGTAGATTTCGCTCAGGTAACTCCACGGGAGTTCGAAGGGGGAAACAATGGCAATAGTTCGCGACTCTTTTTACATCAATGGCGAGTGGGTCAAGGCCACGTCTAGCGAGACCCTCGACGTGACGTCATCGGGTACCGGCGAGCACTACGCGACCATTCCCGCGGGAACGGTCGAGGAGGCGAATTCGGCGATCGAGGCCGCCGCCGCAGCGTTTACCGCGTGGTCCAACACGAGTCCCAAGGAGCGCGGCGAGTTTCTCGTTCGAATCTCAGAGAAGTTGGCGGAACGATCTGACGAGATCGCCCTCGACATCGCCCACGAGGTTGGCATGCCGCTCATGCTCGCCAAGGGCATCCAAGCTGGCATCCCTACCATGACCTTCGCCGATAATGCCAAGCGAGCAGCGGAGTTCACCTGGGAAGAAGAAGTCGGCAACTCGACGCTCGTGCGCGAGCCAGTCGGCGTAGTGGCCGCGATCACGCCCTGGAACTACCCGCTACATCAGATCGCCAACAAGGTCGCGGCATCCCTGGCGGCCGGCTGCACCATCGTCGTCAAGCCCAGCGAAGTCGCGCCCATCAACGCCTACATCCTGGCCGACATCATTCACGAAGTGGGCTTGCCCAAGGGCGTCTTCAATATGGTGACTGGTTTGGGACCGGTGGTCGGCGAAGCCATCGTGGCCCACCCCAAGACCGACATGGTCTCCTTCACCGGTTCGACTCGTGCCGGCAAGCGCGTCATGCAAATCGCCGCCGAGATGGTAAAGCGCGTCTCACTCGAGCTCGGCGGCAAGTCCGCGAACATCATCCTCGAGGGCGCCGACATTCCCAAGGCGGTCGCCGACGGCGTGTTCAAGTGCTATCTCAATTCGGGACAAACGTGCTCAGCACTCACTCGCATGGTGGTGCCGCGATCAAAACTCGCCGAGATCGAGGACATCGCAGTGGCCACCGCTTCGTCGTTCGCACCCGCGGACCCGATCACCGGATCAAGCCTGCTCGGCCCCCTCGTCAGCGCCACCCAGCAGCAGCGCGTGCGCGACTACATCAACAAGGGAATCGACGAAGGAGCGCGCATCATCTGTGGCGGCGTGAACCCCCCCGAGGGACTCGAAATGGGTTACTACATCGAACCGACGATCTTCTCTGACGTCACCAACGACATGACCATCGCCCAAGAAGAGATCTTTGGTCCGGTGCTTTCGATCATTCCCTACGACACCGAAGAAGAGGCGATCGCCATTGCGAATGACTCCAACTACGGACTCGCGGGAGGCGTCTGGGCCGCGACCGATGAGAAGGCTTTCGAAGTGGCACGAAAGATTCGTACGGGTCAAGTGGAGATCAACGGAGGAAGTTTCAACGTCATCGCCCCATTCGGTGGATACAAGCAGTCGGGTATCGGACGTGAACTCGGACAGCATGGCTTCGAAGAGTTCCTCGAAGTAAAGGCCATACAGCACAACTAACCAGTCAAGTCGCCGGTGCGCGTCGGTATAGACTCGTCTCGCGCCGGTAGCTCAATTGGCAGAGCATTTGACTCTTAATCAACAGGTTCCGGGTTCAAGTCCCGGCCGGCGCACCAAAGTAGCGCACCAAAGTAGTCAGGCTCTACGGACTCATGCATCCCAACTGTCGCGCCCTCCGGGTAACGACACGAAGATTC